>Ga0308163_10000061_pt1 | contig 339014 bp, 303 predicted proteins | sample PhyTR1_FD_201037 | JGI IMG/M metagenome (GOLD analysis project Ga0308163, IMG submission 201037) | Phyllosphere microbial communities from UC Gill Tract Community Farm, Albany, California, United States - DLSLT.R1 | ecosystem: Host-associated > Plants > Phyllosphere > Unclassified | place...
AATAATCAGATACACCAACAGGGATGATCAATGGAAGAAGGGCTTTAAAGGATTCGTGCACGGGATAAAATAATATCCAACAAATATCCTATTTATTCATTGAGTCCACAACTTTTGAACATGATCCATTCAAATCCAAAAACTATCGATTAATATAATTGAGAAGTACAGAGACTATAAATGGGGATTTATAGCACAGTATTGGAAAAAGAATTATCAGAATTTTGACAATGAAGGTCATTAAAATAAAAAGCCTCCGATTTCTCGAAGGCTTTGTCCGTACCCTACTCCGGATTCCAAACGAATCAATTCTTTGAAGATTTGAAAGTTTTATCTCGATTGGACAATCTCAATGGAGATTCCTAAAATGGCAGGCGTAGTATTATCGAACCGCTAATTAATACTTGAATTCGGAAGATCTTAATAAGTATTAAGTAAAAGTAGTTCTTCATCTTAAGCAACAGTCGAAGTGGGAAGAACAATTTTTTCCTAAATACCCATCTTCTCCAATATTGCCGAAATATCCAAGCTATCTGTAAGAGATGGTACCACCTTTATATTGAGGTAAACTGAATTTAAGATAATTGCATCCTAATCTTTTGCATTCAACGAGATGGCAAACACTTAACTGCAGCTGATTTTATAAACACCATTGTTTGGGGTAACATCCAGTTTTGATTGAAAACAAATTCAAAATCACTCTTATTTAACTGAACTGGGTATGGAGGAACGACCTTCCATCCTGTTATCATTTCCCGATCCTTAATCACACCAACCAGAACAGCATCCAAACGTTCAAATTTAGAGTGAAGGATAGCCCCTTTTTTAAATAAAAACTTGATAAAGACAAAAATACTGTCACCAATCATCTTGTAAGTTCCGATGTACTCTTTGCGAAAACTTTCATAAAACATACAAGAGAACGGCTCTTGACCTATTGTACCTCCTTGTTTTATCCCCACCCGACCATCATCTGTAAGCACAAGCATATTTTTAGATGTTAGATGCTGTTCCTTCTCTTGTGAAGAATAAAATCCGTCGAATCTAACTTTATCGTACCCAGAAGTAGTATCCACAACTTTACTTTGGCTAAAGGCTAAAGTTGTATAAAGAACAAATAATAAGATAAAACGCAATTTCATAATTAATAAAATAAATAACTTAGATGATAAGTACCAAAATAACTATAAAAAGTTGAAGTAAGTCGCCTGTCTGGAAAGTATGGAGTTGGAACCAAATTTTTGTGTATCCAATTCTGAACTTTGCTATTATACAACAGAAAAAAATTAAACATAATGCAATTAAACTAGATACAATTTTAAGCTCAGTTAGCGATTACCTGAATGGACACTTATTTATAGCTTACCATGCTCAGTACCGTACAATAAGATTTAAAACAAAAACGTATTTGACCAACTGTAAAGCTATAGACGGATAAGACCCTCTCTCTCATTTTCTTTTAAAACTGCTGACGCGAAAACTGCTTGTCCTCCAGTTTGCCAATCTGGGATTAGTAATGTGCTGAATGCGCCTCAATGCTTTTTCATTACCTTGTTACCATTCACAGTGACATAATATGGCGCTACTCTCCTCCAAAACTTAAAAGTAACTAACGATGATTAGCTATAAAAATGTCACCACCTCTTTTCCCTTATAGACCAATGTTTTTCCGTTACATTCTCCATCGCCAAGCCCTTTATTTTTCTCCACGAGCACAATATTCATTTTTCTTGCAGTAACCATTCCTTCGTAAGATCCCCGACGTTTGGAAATACGGAATTCACGGCGGGTCTCATTCCAAGATAAATCATAGCTACTTGTTTTGCCTTTTTGATAGTCATAAGTTGTACCGTCATCTTCATAAACGGTAAAAGTGCCGTTTTTGCCCGGGTAGATTCTAATTTCAAGAGGTGCATCTGGTTTTTCATCCACATATTGCTGGTTCCGGCCTAATGGAACGATCGAACCATCTTTAACGAAGACAGGGATGTAATCTAAGGGGCTGGCCGCATCGATAAATGTGCCACCTTTATATTTTCTGCCGCTCCAAAAATCGGTCCACAATGTACCTTCAGGAAGATACACTGTCCTGCTTCTTATTGTCTTATCTCCTGACGATGGTGAGCCCTTTCCAAAATATTGTGGATCAGTTACCGGGCATATCAGAAATGCGTTACCGAACATGAACTCGTCTTTGATATCCTTCACCTTTTTATCTTTGCGGAAATCGAAAAGCAATGCCCTGGTCATTGTATAATCCATCTTATTAACCATTGCAGCTAGTGAGTAGGTATATGGCAAAAGCCTGTATCTGAGTTTTATTTGTTTAAGTATAGCATCATAAAATACATTTCCTGGTCCGCCAAATTGCCATGGTTCCCTGGCAAAATCAGTACCATGACTCCTCATAACAGGCAACCAGCAGGCATATTGTAAATTCCTGATATAAAACTCACGGTATGCATCATCTGACGAACCGTTTGGAAAGGCTCCGTTCGAGAACCATGTTTTGCTAGGACTAACAAAGAATGCCCCGGCATCTATTGTCCAGTAAGGTGATCCTGTAACCATATAGTTTAGTCCACCTGGGATCCAGCTCTTAAAATCGCTCCACGTTGCCTTGGTATCTCCATTCCATACGATTGTGCCGTATCGCTGCATTCCCGGATAGGAAGCTCTGGTAAGGTTCACTACCCGCTTGGTACTTGAGGTTAATCTTTGATTTTCATAGATACCCATCGCATGGTGTAGGGAAAATAGATTTACCCTGAGGTCTCCAAGCAGATCGGCCATCACCTGTACATTCTTTTGAAAACGGATAAAGGGATTGTTGGCAATATCGTTAGCTTTTCCAGACCAATCATATTCAACAGGTTCTGAAGAATCGGCCCACCAGCAATCAACCCCTTTTGAAAACAAATTTTTGTTAACATACTGGTCCCAATACATCTTTCTGGCTGCTGGATTAAAGGCATCGTATATTTTACGTCCCAGAACATATCCCTTTGCCGACATCTCCTTTTCTTCCTCTGCAGCTACCTGTGGCCAGATGGAGAGCATAAAATGTGCATTTTTTTTGTGGATGTTACTGATCATTTTTTCGGGTTCGGGAAATTTGGTCTCGTCAAACTTCTTATAGCCCCATAAATTTCCCCTCCAGTATTGCCAGTCTTGCACGATCACATCTAGCGGAATGCCATCGTTCCTGAACCTGTTTAAAACACTGTCGAGGTCATGGATATTTTTATAGCGTTCTTTCGACTGTATGTAACCGAACATAAACTTTGGCGGTATTTCTACCTTTCCGGTTAAAGTACGGAATTGATGGATAATCTGGTCGAATTCAGGCCCATACATAAAATAGTAGTCGATCTGATTTACAGCCAGCATTTCCATGCCATGCTTTTCAGACTCATCCCTGAATATCATGGCCGAACCGGCATCAAACAATAGTCCATAACCCATATCGGACAATAAAACAGGCATGCTCTTTTTTAGGTTATGCTCATAGAGATATTGCCTAGTGCCCCTCAAATTCATTAGGTTTTCCTGATGGGAGCCTAAACCGTACAAGGCCTCTTCAGGCTGCCAGGTAAAATTTTGTTCGGCATGCCATGCTGATCCTACCCTTTCCTTGTTGGTGATATTAGCCTGAACCTGATCTCCGTTAGCAGTTTTCTCTACCTTGCTCACCGCATCGTTATAGTTGGCTTTCAGCAATTCGACCTTCTCAAAATTGCGGGGTCTTTGCTGATCTTCTTTTAAAAGCGTATTTCGCTTGCTGTCATAATATGCGATGCTTCCAGTGGCCAAAATCACCCTAACTTCAAGCAGTTTGGACTTAACGCTTACAAAACTATCGCCGCCTGCGAAATCAAGATTAACATTTTTATCAGGCGGCGGTATACATACATCAGTTTCATTACTTTTCAAGTCACCATCTGGAACACTTCTTACCCTAACAATTGCCGGGTCTACAAATTCCACCTTAAGAATCCTACTTCCAGAACGGAGCAACAATCCATTGGGGATTCTGGCCGGCTTAAAGACAGATTGAGCAAAGGTAAACGTAGGCGAAAGGTAAAGTATCAGTATGCATATTATTGTCGATGCGGAAAATTTTAATTGGGCGTTCACATTCATATGTATTAATTCTGTCTGTTCTGAAAATATAAGCGATTAAATATTAGTCTACTTCAATACGCTGTACCGGTATATGTTGCGCGACATTTTGCCGTCAGGCGTCATTCCTTCTATCGTTATCCTGAAAGTTCCGGTGGCATCAGCGTTATAGTATTTAACGTGCACATTTCCTGTAGTGGAAGTTACCACCGATGGGTTCCAGTAAATTGTCGGCCGGAAATCGTTTTTTTTAATTTTCGAAAACGCATTGTATTTCGGCACGTAAAAATCTCTTACTTTGTTAAATCCAACCGGTTCAAATAAACGGGTACTTAAATTTAACCTTTCTCCCGATAAGCGACCGCCCCGTGTAGTAACCACTATTACACCACGGCTTTGTGCACCGTACATCGTAGTATAATTATCGTTTCTCAAAACTTCAATCGACTCTACGTCCTGCGGATTTTCAATATTTTGATCCAGGTACATGGAGTAGTCATGCAATTCGACCTGTAAACCGTTCCAATACAGCAGCATTGGGCGTGCATCAGGTCCGCCCCGCGCCAAAAATGGCGCAATTACAACTCCAAAATCAGTTTGAACACTTTTAAAAATAACTCCATTAAGCAGGCCGGCAAGGCATATAGACAAATTTGCGCAGGATTTAAGCTGATCGCCAACAATTACCTGATCGGCTCTTCCTGCACCATTGTAATTGGCCGAACGCGACATTTGCTGTTTAGATTTCACAACAACATCTTTCAGCTGTATTCCGGTATTGTTTCCGCTTTTCCTTTGCAGTTCTTGCTGCGAATTGAATATACCGTTGTATTTGTAGGCTCCGGTAGAATGGTGCAATAAATAATTGTAAGATTCATCTGTAAGCGAATGAAACCCAGGTATGGAATCAACTTCAATCGCCAATCTCCTTTTTTTGTCGGGAGCACTGGCCTTAAAAGTGATTTTAACACTATCGGTTAATAAAAACGGGGGAAAGGAAAACCTGCCCGATTGGTCGGTTTTGGTTTGCTGGAAAAGTTTTGCTTTTAGCGATAAGATGGTAATATCGGCTCCGGCATAGGGCTTTCCAAATAATGTCTTTGCTGATCCACTAAAAGCCGTTTCAAGTGCTTCAGGGCTGTAAGACGGTTCTTGTTTATTGTTCAGATTTTTCCATGAAAAACTCCTGTACCCCTGAGTCCGTAACAGAAGATCGAGCTCAGCTCTTTTCTTATCGTTTATATCATGAAAGTAATAGTTTGGATGCTCAATATAACCTTTAACATCAGAACATAGCAATAACGTACCTAAGATGGTTTGCTCATCGTCTACACTGTCGGCCAGTAACTTTTCATCTGTTACCGATACAGAGTAGCTACCAACAACCGGTTGGTTATCCACTATGCTTTGCATGTTAATATCAACTATTTCGCGGGGTTTAAAACTTTGCTTTAAATTAGAAAGTCTTACAGACGATTTTATTTTCGGGTAATTAAACACAAGCCGCTCAGCAAGAGGCTCATATTGACCTGAAAAGAGCGTAAGCTGAATTACACCTGTAGGTAAGTCACTGCAGGGGATTTTAAATGACAACAACGGCCGGTTTAAGGTAAAATCTTTCTTTACAACCAATTCATTTCCGGCGATACCCGTTAAATGCCAAACAGGTTTTAATACATATATTGATGGCGAAGCCTGAATGTGTAAGGTAATCGTATCGGGATTATTGGTGTATGCCGAAAAAGTAACCCCATCGCGGGAAGCGGCAGGCAAATTAATTTTTGCAGAAAGACCATTTTTCGGATCAGCAATAGCGGTATAAGTCCTGCCCGGTTCCGGAGCAAGTAAGAATTGCCCCATGCCATAATGGTCGCTATTGAAATCAGCTACGGTAACGCCCCGGTCATCGACAATTTTTCCGGTAATACTTTTTCCATAACCATCTGGGCCAAGACATTTAACCGCCATTCTCGATTGTAGCCCTTCCACAAAGGTGCCACTTTCGGCAAGGACTTGCAAATCAAGATCTGAAGGTTGATTGATCGCTACAACTGTATTCACCTTCTCATTGTCCATCTCTACTTCTACACTGACAGATTTTAAGCGAGTGGCTGATTTAAAATTTAAACTTAAGTTTCCGTTCCTGTCAGTAGCCGATTTACCACTTTTTAAGGTATCCAGACCTTCAATTATTCTGTATTTAAAAGGCCTGTCGGGTATCGGTCCCCCCTTAACATTGGTATATTTCAGTTCGATCTTATTTGATCCATTCTCTGTACCTGAAGAGGCAACAACAGCAGAAATGATTTGGGCAGCTTTAGCACTCCCTATATATATATTCTTTTGAAAAAAAGAGGTTGGGTCATTCCTCATCAGGCGCGTGTATGCGCGGATGCTGTAATCTCCATCAGTTAAGGTAAGGTTGGTAGGAAAACAACCTTTTGCAAGACCGTTAACTATGGGGATTTTAAGTTGGGAAACTTTGCCTGAATTTATAAAAAGCTCTACATATAAAGCACCACTTGACCGGGAGAGCCGGTTGCCTGAACCTGTAACGATATATGCGTTAAACCAAATCGTATCACCTTTAGCATAAACAGTTCGGTCCGTGTTGATATAAACTTTTTCCCTCACATTTTTTTTCGCCCACCCTTCAAAAACATCAGGAGGAGTTGTGCCTGATGATTGCGCTAAAGCCCCCTTTAAACCAAGAAAAAAAAATATTCCTATGAATATATACCTTTTATATACAGTTATAAAAGACACGAATTGAAAAAGATTTACGGACTTCACGTTACTAAGAGATTGATTACAAATTACATTTTAGAGCCTGTTTAAAATTCAATAAAAACAATTGCCATGTCAGTCTGAGCCTGTCGAAGACCTCCATTTTTAATACAAGGAAAGCAATCGAAAAGTTCAGTCTGACAGAATAAGTGTATATAGTTGAATAAAATTTAAACAGGCTCTTAACCTACGAAGTAATAATTTTAGATTACCTCGAAATTAAGGCCTGTTATCAGATTTTTCTATATTTACTCCTTTACTTTATAAATTTTTCCTTTACCGGTTAAAAACGTTGTCAGGTATCCATTTGTTGATTTAGTGACTTTGGTTTTAACTCCATCTACACGAACCGGGGTACTGGTTCTGATTACACAAGTGCCGCCATTTGCAGATCTGATCAATGCCGACTTTAGTTTACCTGCATCCCATTCCATATCAACTGTAAAAGCAGCTCTGGCCTTTAGTCCTGATATGCTTCCACTTGCCCATGATGTTGGAAGTGCCGGCAAAAGATGTAGCTCATCGAGTTGACTTTGCAGGAGCATTTCTGTCATGCCGGATGTTGCCCCAAAATTTCCGTCGATTTGAAACGGAGGGTGGGCATCGAAAAGGTTCGGATATAAGCCACCTCCTTTCGAGACGCTTAAATCACGCATTAAATCACGAACCAGTTTATAAGCATGGTCACCGTCGAGTAAACGAGCCCAAAAATTGATTTTCCAGGCAAGGCTCCACCCGGTTCCTTCATCTCCGCGTAATTCCAGTGTCTTTTTACTGGCAGCAGCGATATCAGCATTGATTAATGGTGATATTTCACGTCCGGGATGCAGGCCATAAAGATGACTTACATGGCGGTGATGCGGTTCTACATCTTTCCAGTCTTTATACCACTCCTGTAAATTACCTACCTTACCAATATGAAGCGGGTATAGTTTCGCTACCTTCGCTTTAAGCAACTTTCTGAATTCAGGGTCAATTTTTAATGCCTCGGAAGCTTCTATACAATTGCGAAAATGGTCGCGAACGATTGACATATCCATGGTTGTAGCGATAGAGGTATTTGCCTTTTTCCCTTTATCGTCGTAATATTCGTTTTCGGGCGAGAATGAAGGCGCCGTAACCAGGTATCCATTTTTATCTTCTACCAAATAATCTACTAAAAATTCTGCTGCACCTTTCATCACCGGATAAGCCTTTTTCAAAAAGTCTCTGTCCCCGGTAAAGCGATAATGTTCATATAAATGGCGGCTTAGCCAAGGGGCGGCCATATACCAGTTTGCCCATTTAGGATCACCTTTTCCTAAATTCCCTACCGGGTTACTTAAAGCCCAGATATCGCTGTTATGATGGGCAACCCAGCCTTTCATGTGATAAAAATCTTTTGCTGTATCTTTACCCGTAACAGCTAAATTGTTGATGAATGCAAACAAAGGGTATTCCATTTCTTCCAGGTTACTGATCGCAGCAGGCCAATAGTTCATTTGGGTGTTAATGTTGATGGTGTAATTTGAGCTCCATGGTGGTCTCATCGAACGATTCCAAATGCCCTGTAGATTAGCTGGTGGCCCACCAGGTCGTGAAGAACTGATCAGCAGGTATCTTCCGTATTGATACAAAAGTGTTTCGAATGCCGGGTCGGCTATACCTTTACTAAATTCAATAAGGCGCTCATTGGTTGGAAGCTTCGCATTTGAATGCTCGGTTGCTGTGCCCAACTTAAATTTAACACGGTTAAAATAACGCGAATAATCGGCTACATGCTGAGTATACAGCTCCTTCCATGGGCGCTTAATCACTGCCGTAAGATTATTACCGCAAATTTTCATCTCATCTTTACCTTCGCTTACGGGACACTTATCAAAACCGTTAAAACTGGTGGCAGCACAAATAAACAACAACACTTCGTCGGCATTTGAAACCTTTACACCAGAAGTATCTGACTTAACGCTTCCTCCTTTCAAAACAGCTCTAAGCTGCATGGCTACACGCATACCGCGGCAATCTGCATCGTCATAGTTTATTGGCTTCGGGTTATAGTTCACGTAATTAGGATCAACCTGCGATGGAGCTTTTCCTTTAAAAATAATCCCATTGCTCCCATCTGCAGTTATAGCCCCTTTAATCTGACTATTTACACTGGCAAAAAAACTGATCATGCCGGGTTTATCCGCACTTAAGCGAATAACAATGGCTTTACCCGGAGCTGTAGCTATAATCTCACGTTTGTAGGCCACTCCGTTTGCCTTGAAATTAACAGAAGCAAGACTTTTATCAATAGAGAGGTCTCTTACATAGTTCTCAAACTGGCCAGGGCCAATATCTTGCTTCAACTTAAGGTCTGCCATTGGCAGGTAAGATTGAGAATAAACGCCCTGCATTTTCCTTATCTCGGTATTTGCCTCCTGGTAATTCTCATTTTTCAAAAGCAACTCCCGTGTACGCGTCAGGTGTTCAGGCGCTTTGGGATTTACATTTGCCTTTACCGGACCGCCACTCCATAAGGTTGCCTCGTTAAGCTGAAGTAATTCATTTGAGGGATCACCGTAAATCATGGCGCCCAACATTCCGTTTCCAACGGGCAAAGCTTCAGTCCATTTTTTTGCAGGTGTATTATACCATAGCAGGTCATTTTTCTGCCCAAAACATTTAATGCATAAATTGGAAAAAACTGTCAGGAAAAATAAAAAACGAATCATTGATTAATATTTGTGTGTTTAATTTTTAAAGTGGGCCTCAAAGTGCCTGTGTATCTCAAATTTGAATGATCAATAGCTATAAATAGCGGCCTTTATTTGGAATATTTGTAATTAAAATAATCGATATCCACAAAGCCTTTCTCAGCAAGTTTATTATAATTAAAGATGCCAATTCTGTCACCCCGGTAACTTCCCCAGGTTAACTGGCTAACATTGCCAATAGGAAGAAAATTTTTCCCATCTAAACTGTAGAAATAGCGGTTTTGGCCCTGGTAATCCCAGGTCGACCGCAGCCAAAGCATATTTTCCTTTATTTTTATTCCAGGCAATTCCTGCCCATCTGCATGGTACACCATCAGCCGCTCATCGCCTTGCTGTTTAATGCCAACCATGCTCAAAGATGTTGTAGAAAAGTGTGTCAAGCCTGCAAACTGCCCGTCGGCCATACCACTAATATCCAGTTTCACTGTAGCCTCGTTAGCCCTGGTGCGCATGCTGCGCTGCGTAATGGTATTACCGGCCCTTAATAATATTTTTTTCGGATCATCAGGTTTTATAGGTTGAAAAGCCTTAAGGCGAAGAAAACCTTTTCTTTCAGAAAGCGACCACTTATCTGTTCTGGGCTGGTAATTCCACTCCCACTGCGGACGGAGCGCCACCGATGAAAAATCGTCGTCTGTCTGGATCTTTGCATTTGGATTAAGGGGTATCGGGGCTTTTCCAGACCATACCATGTTTCCAATATTATCTTCGCCAACCTTACCGATTATAGGCCACCCATTTACCCATGTTACCGGTAACAAACTTGCTGGCCTTCCTTCCCAATCGCCAGAACCATGATGCGTTAAAAACCACCATTGCCCATTTTTCAATTGCATTAATCCGCCCTGGTTAGGTTCCTTATCAGTGTTCTTATTTACGTGGTTTAACTGTTTGATTTCCCATGGGCCGGTAATATTACGCGATCTTTCCATCATCACTACACGGCCTTCGGCTTTTACTTCACTAAAAAAATGGTAATATAGCCCATTGATCTTATACAACTTATTTGCCTCACTACCAGATGATTGATGAATAATTGTATCCGTATCCATACGCAGGCTCTTGCCATCCTGGGCCATCTTAAAGAGATGAATATTATACTTTTTATTGGTCTTAGGATCCAGTTTAAAGTTTGTGGCGATAAAATAAAGCTGTCCGTCATCATCGTAAAAAGAAGAGCAATCGTCCCATCCAGATACATTCCAAACCTGATGCAGTGGTTCCCAGGGCCCTTTTGCATCAGTTGCAGAACTCATAAAAAATCCGTCGTCAGGGCTGCCGAAATAGACCCAGAACTTATTTTTATAATACCGGATGGATCCCGCCCAGATCCCCCTGCCATAACTGTTCATCTTCGTCCAGTCTAAATTTGGGCTGATCCGCGTAAGATCAGCAACCACATGCCCTGCAATTTCCCAGTTTACCAAATCTTTAGAATGTAATACAACCATTCCGGGCGAAAACTGCATGGTTGACGATATGGCATAAAAATCATCACCAACACGGATAGCATCTAAATCACTGTAATCTGAAGGTATAACTGGGTTGTAAAAAGTACCATCCTTTTGCGCACCCCAATTTTCCGTTTTCTGACCGAAAACGGTGGCACTGAGTATAACAAGCAAAAAAATCTGACATAAAAAATTAAGTGTAAATTTCATAAATATTAACAGGTGATAAAGAATGCTTTAAACTCATCTGGTTTTAAAGGTTTTAACTAAACTACAATATGACTCCCAATTCAAGGATATTTTCTAATGAACACTAAGGATTTAACGTACGTGTTAGCGTTACCCCAGATATATTAACTGACTGGCTACCCGAAAGTGTGGCAACAAAGCCCATTGATATGGTAGCTGTGGCATTTAGTGTGAAGGTAAACGATTTGCTTCCTGATCCATTTATTGCTACCCTTCCTACAAAGTTTGCAGGAGTTGTTGGAGCAGCAATATCAGGAATGTTTGTACCTATTGCAGCAACACTATATGCACCCTTGGTGTTATCGGTTGTTATACCGCCCCGAACATTTGTATCAAATTTATAGATTCCTGCAGGTAACAAAACGGTTTGATAGATCTTGCCATTTGTAATATTTGGCGTTGTAGGAGAACCTCCCGGCTTTCCGGCATCAGCAGCGGCGAAACCAGATTCGAATGCAATCTGGGTACTGTTGTTATTATCAAACGAACCATACGAACCGTTCAACTCGTTTGTTGGGCTATAAGATTGATGAGTATTTCCCTGCGAATTAAATAGCCAGCCCGCAAGCACTCCCCATCTGCCCTGGTTTGGGTCTATTGTGCTGGTTTTAAATGGCTGTGAGGTATTTTTCATCACTTTGGTGATATCCGAAAATATACGTAGAGGGTCTATTAAATAAACTAGGGTGCTTTTTGCTACGTTAACCTGGTATTTCTCAGGATTGGATAAGGTAAATGCAACCGCTACTTTAGACGGGTACCTTGCAAATATACTATCGATGTTGACCCTCATTTCAACAACAACTGAACTCTTATAATCATCCAAAACCACATCAGTAAGATCCAATGCGGCATCCGTAAGAATAGCAGTGCCTGCAGGAAGCAATCCTTTCGTCATCAATGTTTTTAAGGTGTCGGCATTATAGGCAATTGATGTTCTAAAACCCCTGGAGGCTTTCCCACCTAAATCTACCTGGGCTTTTATCGAGAAAACAGTATTATCGAAGCTTACATTATTAGCGGCCAGATTAGGAGCAGTGAGTTGCGTTACTACCTGGTTTGGGTTGCTTACTGCAGCAGTAAACGATAAAAAATGTAACTCATCTATTTTAGCTATATCTGCAGTATTTAATGTAAAAACCACAGTTTTTTTACTCTCATTCAATTTTTGTGATTTTGACGGATTAGTAAGCGTTAAGGCGAAAACCAGATTTTTACCATAATTCCGCTCAATGGCACTTGCAGAAACAGCTACATTAAAAGTTACATTTCTTGTGCCGAACCCCACTTCAACAGATTGAGGCATTGAAAAATCTGGAAAATTGATCACTGCAGCATTGGCCACTGTTTGCGCAGTTGCCAGCTGTGGCTCTGGTTGAAGATTAACCGTGAAGGTAGAATTTGCAGGGTTTTCCAATGCTATCCTAACCGGAAAAATAATTCTGTCTTCTCCTTTTGTTACATCACCAACATTCACTGCGTTAACCAGCGACGGATAATCAAATTTAAGCATTCCTGGAGAGGAATTCACCTCATCTACAAAGCCTTCCCGTTTACAAGAGTACAGAAAAGTGACTGTAAGTAAGAAAAAGGAACAAGCAAGGATGGCCATTTTAGTATAATTTTTGTATAGCATATTCATGTGGTTCAGGCTTAATTGTTTAAAAATACTCGACCATCCAAATTCCAATTTTCCTTGATGGGAATACTTAGCCACGACAAAATCTGTGATGTTATGTCTTTCGAGCCGGGTACTGTGGCAGATATATTGGGAAGTGAAATTGGGCAAACAATGTAAGTGCTTTTTTCCCACACGGTAGCCCCCCCGAGTTCAGAACCCTTTACAAGAGGTGTTCCTCCCTTAAGCACTTTAAAATCATAATTACCGTTCTCAGTTAATATTTCATTCTTAAACCTCCCACCAGCTCCGTCTCTGCAAGGCCAGTAGCTTGCAAGGTAACTGTATTCCGGGTGAGAACTACTCACATAGGTGTCGCATGAAAATTGCTTGATAGTCTCATCAGACAATGCTTTTCTCCAGATTCTAATATCAGACACATTTCCATCAAACGGATCCTTGGTATCATCAGGAATATAACCTACCGTATAGGGTGCATTATAAGTATCTATAGATGACCAGAGCGCCTCAGGAATTTCTGCTTTAGTGTTAAAAATGCCATCGGTATACAGAGAGACAAAACGCTTTGTCCCCTCTGTTCTGATTACAACAGCAAGCGCATGCCAGTTTCCATCCTGAATTTTAACTTTAGATGCATCGGCATTTACCCCAATTTCATTTCCTGCGTTGGCTCCTGCTCCTTTGGAGAGTACAAAACGCCAGGTAAGTTGCTCTAAAGATAATGCCCATCCCGCTCCACCAGAAGCGTTAAGCTTGGCAATCTTCCTACCAAAAAAACACGGCCATTGATAAATATAAGTGTTCTTATTAGTCGATGGAGCATAAGTCCCTATTGTATTTAAATTCTTTCGCATCTTTAATTCAATAGTAAAATCACCATTGCTACCGAAATTCAGTGGATTTACAGAGGACGATTTTAAACCGTCATCAAATCTAAGTTCAGCCCTGATTGCACCGCTTTGCTGAGCGGCTTCAGATGCTACTCCCGTTGATGAATAAAAGCGAACGAAGTTTCCATCATAAATATTGCCGGTAAATGGTTTGTCTATTAGCTTCGGCTTATATGTATCGTTATAGAAAATTGTAAATGTATTGGCCTTAGGATTTGAAAATATAGTATTATCATTCACAACACTCGCTGCGGCTCCTCCACGACTTGAAGTAATGATAACCATCCAATTTTCCTTGCTATAATTCTTTCTGCTTTTTAATGCCGCTATGGCCTGACCTACATAAGTATCAAACTGAAGGATAGCATTTTTGTACTGTTGATTTGAACTCTCGTAAGCATTGGTGCTACCTGCTGTATTTACATTTTTGTACATCCCCACTATCACACCGGCATTATCATCGGCCAATTCTTTCAGGACGCCATTTTGAATTTCAGTATCACTGTTATACGTTACCCTCAAATCAACAGAGACGTTACTTGTAAAATTGTCTGTAAATGCACTGCTGTAAGAAAAAGTCGCTATTCTAACGTTTGCGTTTGTCTCCTTAATACGCTGAAATATTACAGGATACAAATTCATTTTATTATTACCGAGTGTTGTACTTGTTACCTCGTGCTTAGCTTTTGATACCCCGGTAAACAGGTCAGCCCATGTGGTTGCCTCATCATAACCTTCATCGCTTACGGAGTAATATGAAAAGGTTGACTTGTTCAATAGGGCGGAAATATTAGGAGGCCCAACTTCTTTTAAAGCCACCCCGCGAAGTCCATCAACAACCAAAACCAAAACTTTCCTGGCCTTCGGATTATTGAAAGTGGTATCGTTTATAACCAAAGGGGCTACCTTGTCAAATTCACTTTGGCAAGAACTTCCCAAAATGGCCACCATCCAAAAGCAGAGTAGCCTTACCATTACCGTTGTAAAATTCTTTTTCATAATTTAGTCAATACTTATTAATTAGTCCTCAAGCACTAAACCTTTGATATTTTGAACCGCTTGCGAATCAAATTTCCTAAACGAGCCAAGTAAAACAATGCTTCGCTTATTATCTTTATTTCTCTCCTCTAACACCCTGTTAATTGTTCCTGTTAACTCGCCCAAGGTGTTATAACTCTGGGCCAAACCGCCTTGTGGCGATAAAATCATAAATCCTCCTCGCCGTACATTGTTATATTTTTTAAAATTGCCTGAAACAATGATCAGGCCGTTCGACAACTGCTGTGCAAACGACGGATAACCGCTATCAAAGTTCCCCGAAACAAAAGCGTCATCAATTGATCCGTCGGCTTTGAGTACCAAAATATTCTGAATAGAATGGTTGTTAAATGAACTAAAAACGCCGGTGAGTACAAACCGTTGTGTCGTACTGTTCCAGTTGATACTTGTGATATAGCCCGTAGCACCATTACCTACCTGAAAAGAATCGTCAACTGTTCCGTCGGTATTAAGCCTAACAATACCCCCTGCTGCCTTATTATCAAATTTAGAAAAAGCTCCAACCAATACCAGCTTGCCATCTGCCTGCATCACGGCATCTAAAATATTACCGTTACCTCCGTCAAGGGTAGTTCCTCCGGAGAAATGGTAAGTATTGTCAAGACTTCCATCCAGTCTAAAGCGTACTACCTGTCTGATCGGAATAGAATCCCGAACAAGACTATCTCTATAGCCGGTTAAGGTTGTATTTCCAGATGTATACGTAAATGTTCTACCTACATCATATCGATGAGAAATATAATATTTAAATCCTCCCACAGCAATTATTCCGTTATTGAAGTGAAAAATCCGCTTAATCGGGGCATCTGTTCCACCATTAAAAACCGGAACCGTAAGTTTTGGATAGGTTGGACCTCCATTCTTTGATGAATAGGAATCAACCTGCTTCAGGTCAATCGCTCCAAAAGAAGTAAGTCTTGTGATATTTTTAATCGGCCCCTTGAGGTCGAACGCAGACATATTTCCGGCTACAAAAATATTGGCATCGTTCGTACTTGAAGTAACGGCACTGAGGTAGCCACTAACCACTCCGGTCCCCAATTGCAAGGTTCGTTGAATTTCCCCTTCATAAGTAGACTCCGCTATTTTTTTGATAGCCAAAACAATTCCTTTATCATTAAAATCGGTAAATTCTCCCACCATCAAATATTTTCCGGTCTTCAATTTATAGGCATCATAAATGGTATTGTTGGCACCTATTTTTGCCTTAAAGTAGGGATCATCTGATATTTTGCCAAAAACCCTAAATTGCGGACCAAAAAAGACCTGATCGCCAATTTGTATGGAGGTAGAGCCTGAACTCCCCGCAGCAGGGACTTTAACTTTTACCACATCGCCAGCAATCGACACGATTTCAGCTTCTTCACCGCTAAACTGAAAATGAAGTTGTGTTTTATATTGCTCGGCTCCGATTACGCTCACCGTTACCACATCGTTGGCAATGCCTTGTGTAGGCTCGATCAAGCTTGATGCATTAAATTTTAATCCCAAAGGCAATTTTCCGCCTGCATAGGGGTTTTCAAATTCTTTAACTTCATCTTTGCAGCCAGCTAACAACAGCAATGAAAGGCTGCAGGCAGTAAACCAAATTTTTATTTTAAAAACTGACATATTTTGAATTACTTAGTTAATAATACGTCCTGGATTAAATTCTGAGGATCGGCCCCAAATGGAAAATCTGTGCTCAGCACATGCACTACAGCATGCTTTGGTTGCACATCAGAAGAAGTGATGGGGATACTGACCCAATTATCTAAAGGTTGGGATACATTCGGTATATAAGACAGCAGTAACTGCCTGTACCCTGTGTATTTTACCCCGCCGGCATCGGCATATCTTACGCCGATATTAAATACATCTCCGCTATAGGCTACATAATTTTGCCCTGGAAATATGGCTTTTGCACCAACATCTATTTGTGGATAGTCGTTAAGCTTGTTCGCTCCCTTAAAAATATAGTTTGAAAGATACCTGCGCCAAATCAGTCCATCAATATCGGTAAGGGTCTTCACCGTATCTTTTCCATAAGTAAATAATGTTGAATTGACTTGTTTGATCAACAGCGCCACGGCATAATCCTGCGGGGCGAAAAATGTCAATGTATCTTCATTAAACTGGCGCTCCATGCCAGCGATTTTAATGATGTTGACGATTGTATCAAAGCTTCTCGGATTTGACTTTAGATATTCCATAGTAGTTCCGGGAAAAATGGGATTAGATTTACCACCATCAAAGTAGTATTGATCTTTTTTGCAGGCAAAAACTAGCAAGCAAGAAAATAAAACTAATAGCCAGGGGGTCGATATTTTTTTAAAATAGTTCATTGTGATCATCTAAATTGTTAGAACCAGTAATCGTTTAATGTCATAAAAGGGTTTCGATCTCGGGCAGCCGGATCAATGGGCCATGTCCATGCGCCTCGGTTAAACTGATCAATCGAAAGTGGGTTTGAACTCCATTTCGGATCAAGAATTCTCCTGGTACGTACCAGGTCGAAGAAACGGTAACCTTCGCCCAGCAGTTCGCGTCCCCTTTCCTTAAATATTTCATCTTTCAAATCCTGGCCAACCAAACCGGATAAAGCAGTCGCATTAGCCCTCATCCTAACCATATTGACCATAGCCGTCGCCTCTCCGTCTCGTCCTAAGTTGGCAAGGGCCTCGGCCTGGAGTAATACGGCGTCAGCATACCTAAAAAGTATAAGCCCCCAGTCGGGAAAGCCTAGTACCGATACCGGACCTTCAAATTTAGATAAGGCAAAACGCCCGTTTTCCTGGTCCCTGTTTTGAATCATATCTGCGCGGTAATCGCTCACGCTACCGAACAGAAAATCGATATAGGCTTTTTTATAGTGCAAATGCGTTGTTGTTCCGTTCTCTTCATGCTTGGTTAAAACAACCGGTTCGCCCGGAAATGCCGATTTATAAAAAAGATTGGAACCCGATGCAAAGGCAGAACTTTCCTTTAATTCAATCAAACTTTCACTGGTTCCCCCGAGGAATATGCGGCTCGTTTCTTCAATGGGAATAAGTGTATGCTGGTTACTCTGAATCAGTTCGTTGCCTAAAGCCGCCGTTTTCTCATAATAGCCGCTTTTGTTTGCCTCATCAAATCCGGCATTCCACATATACATGTTCATGAGCAGTGAGATTGCCCCACCCCTGTTTGCCCGTACGCCATTTAGCGCCGGATCCTCATATTTCCATGGCAAGTTATTTTTTACCGGTTCCAGTTCGGCAATACATTTGTTGAGTACGCTTACAAATTTCTCCCTGCCCAATGGTGTGGAGTGATTCGCATCGGTATAATAGGCAACATCTCCATAAATTCTAACCATGATAAAGTAGGTGAGGCACCTGATAAATACAGCTTCGGCCAGGTACCGTTGTTTATCACTATCGCTTAAGCCCGGAATACCTTTGTTTACCTCGTCATACATGATATTAACTTCCTGAATAACCCTGTAAAAATCAGTCCAATTGGTATTAGCCACAAAATTAAAAGCCAGTATTGTATTAAATGTTCTTGGCGATGAACCATTGGTTAGCCATGGTGAGTTAGCTGCTATTCCGTAAACCACAGCCTTCATATCATTTTTAGCCAGGTAATCATAAACTACCCTTCGGTTCTGGTCATTGGATTGAAAACTTGTTACTCCTGCAACGGCTGTATTCGATCTGATCTCTCCAAGCCTGAATTCACCTGCAGCTGGCCAAAAGCAGGAATTAGAAAGTTTATCCCAAAGCCTTGCATAAATATCAATGGTAAATGCCTCTACATCTGCACCCGTTTTCCAGTAGCGGTTTCCGGAGAACCTTTCTATCGATTCAACCTCAAGAAACTTCTTGCAACCTGTACCGGTTAATACAAGTACAAGAATTAAATAAAATCGTATATTTTTAATATTCATGTTCGTAATTTATAGTTCCAAATTCAAGCCTACTGTATACCTTCTTGCTAAGGGATATCCACCAGAATTATCAAAACCAAGTGCAGTTACATTTTCAGGGTTAGGTCCGCTGTATCTGGAAAAGGTTGCCAGGTTATCTCCGGTTAAATAGATCCTCAAATTATTAAGCCTAAGTTTATTTGCCAATTCCTTTGGAAGCGTATAGCCCACTGTAACGGCATTTATTTTAAAGTATGAACCATCTTCCATAAACAAGCTCTGATTGGTTCTGAATGGGGCAACCAGAACTGCCCTTGTGTAGTTGTATGGGTTGGGATATTTTGCAATGTCGCCCGGTTTAGTCCAAAAATCCAATCCGGTTAACGGTAAAACGGCTTGTGTCCCAAATGGATTTCCCGTCATTACCAATCTTTCGGCAATGGCCGTGTTCATAATATCGCGGTCAATAGTGAATGAGCCGTTCACTGAAAGAGAGAAATTTTTATAACTCACTGTTGTGGCAAAGCCACCTGTATATATAGGCTGCGAATTTCCGATTACTGAACGGTCATCCTGATCATTAATGATATAATCGCCATTACGGTCAACGAAAATTGGGTCTCCCGCCTGGAAATAACCACCGCCTGAGCCTCCCTGTCGCAATGGGAGCCCGGTTACAGGGTTTACAGGAACATTTGATTGATTCGCATAAACGCCGGTATTTTCATAGATATAATTTGAAAGTGCATTACGCCCCACACGCAGAACGGTACCTCCAATTACAATTTGTTGCACCCCACCAGGTAACCTGGTTAACATATCCCTGTTCATTGCCCCGTTAATAGTGAAAGACCAATTCACCTTACTATTTAATGGAAGCGGACGAAGGGTAAGGGAGATTTCGTTACCCCAGTTGCGGATCGATACCTCATTGCTTAAAACATTGTCAAATCCCACCATATTTGGAAGGGCTAAAGTTCTGGCCTGGCGATCAACAGCGCGATAGTATGATTCAAAAGTTAGCTGAATCTTATTATTAAACAAACCTAAATCATAACCCAGGTTGTAGGTTGTTCCTTCAGCCGAACCCAGGTTTTTATTTGGAAGCAAAGCCTGGTCGATGGTTATTCTTGATTGACCATTATAGGTTCCATTCGGATTATAAGTTCCATAAACGGTAAATATGTTTCCCGTTGGCGTTATATTCTTACCCCAGGTTAACCGCAACGCACTATATGCCAACCATTTCCAATCGCTAAAAAAATTTTCCCTTTCCATATTCCACCTCAGACCTACAGATGGGCTCCTGGTATATGGATCGTCAACACCGCTGAACGAGGTGGCATCCATCCGGTAACTGGCATCAAACACATATTTTCTTTTATAGTTGTAAGAGAAACTTCCTGCGAAAGAGACTGCCCTTAAATTACTGTAGGCCCGGAGCCCCGCCCCTCTGGTAGAAGAAGCCCCGCTGACAAAGCCAAAAGGCCCCAGGTAATAATCTGAAGAAAGCCCTACCTGCTTAAGGTCGTTTGCCTGATATTTTTTAAAATAAACCTCATTAAAGCCAAATATGGTAAAATCGTGCCCGCTCTTTAAACTTTTCGTAAAAGATATTAAATTCCGGTTATAGAGCGTCTTACGTGTGTCATTGAAATATTGTATTGCAGCCTGTTGTGTATTAGCAATCGCAGGGGTAAAAGTATAATCAACCGAATTTACGATATCATAACTGCCGGTTGTACGCAATGTTAATCCCGGTATAGGGTAATAGGTAAATTCAAGATTGGTCTTTAAATTCTTAGTTGGGTTGCTGTTATCTACATTAAGATTGGCAAGGGCATCATTAGAGGCTAAAAATAATGAGGGACCCGGCAAGAGAGATGAAGCTGCCGCACTTCGCGCAACTCCTGTATTTAGCAGACCAACACCATTGCCCTTTTTCCGGTCCATAATACTACCGTTAACCAAAGCAAAAAGTGAAATTTTTGAACTTGGCTTATATTCAAAGTTATTACTCAGCGTAAAGCGGGTAACACCTGTATTTACCTGAATACCTGTTTCCTTGTAATAGCCAAAATTGGTCTTGTAATTGAAGCTTTTATCCCCCCCTTCTACGCCAATGTTGTGCGTTTGGTTATAGGTCGTTCCGTAATAGATGTCCTGCCAGTTTGTAGAGTTACTATAATAGGGATTTAAACTATCAACCAAAGCCGCAGTCGAGTTTAGAAGCGAATTAATGTCTCTAAAACTTCCATACTGCAAAACCTGTTGCAACTTTAAGTCGCGCTCTGCCTTCCCTCCAATCGTAGCCCGTAGCTTCGGAGGAGTACTGATAAAAAAATTCGTAGTGTAACGCAATCTGGGTATAGCCGACATTCCACGGCGTGTGGTGATCAGAATAACCCCATAAGCCCCGCGCGACCCGTATAATGAGGTTGCCTGTGCATCTTTGAGCACTTCTATATTGGCAATATCTTCCTGGGGGATTAGCGACAGCGGACTCGCACCACCAAAAGAATTAAAGCTATCGGCAGTGGCAGGGTCTACATCAGTAGGTACACCATCAATTACATACAAAGGTGAAGTTGGGCTCAGAAAAGCGTCGGCATCATTGCCCGTAGATGACGCGTTTACATCCACGTTCGAAAGTCCCCTCAGTAATACGCTACCACGAAAACCTGGTGCCCCTGTATTTACCTGGATATTTAATCCTGCCACCTTACCTTGCAGCAACTGTTCGGCATTCGACACCGGAACCTGCTGCAGATCGTCGCCAGAAATCTTTACCGAAGAACCGGAACTCAAATCGCGGGTCTTGGTAACAAATCCGCGTATAACCAGGTCATTTAAAGTGCTTACATCGGGATTCAGCACAACGTTAAGGGTCTTGGCAGCATTAACTTCCCGGGTCTCAAAGCCTATTATGCTAAATTTCAATCTTGAATTGGCCGGTACGGTTACGGTAAAGCTACCGTTGGCTTTTGTAGAACCAAGTGCCCTATCCGGAGACCCTTTCAGCGTTATATTTACTCCAGGCAGGCCAACATCTGTCCCTTTTTCTTTAACGATACCGCTCACAATCAAGGTACCCTGAGCTGAAAGGTCCTTTACCGAGAATAAAAGGATAAATGTGAGTACGGAAAAAAATATTTTCATTTGCGTAAAATCTAAACCAGATAATAATTGATTTTTAAGTTGCATGCTCTTATTCATCTTCAAACTTTGGATTCTCGTTATGAAAGAAAAACACAATTTCCCAATCGCCAGCCTGATAGATGTTAAATGGCAATGTCATGGTTGCTACCACCCTAAGCCCACTAAAACCAATTCTGTTGTAACTGAAGGTGAGTAGTGCCTGAAGCCCGTCTGATGTGGTGTAAGGTGTAGGTAAGTTTGTTAGCGGAATTGGATAGGCTACGTCATACTTTACGGAAGTCTGGGTAATTACCGGGTTGAATCCATGAATCAGTTTTTGCCAGTTTGTACCATTGAATTTTAAAGGATTAATGGCAATCGAATCCTTGTCAAAAAATTTAATGGTTAGCGTATTTCCATCACCTTTACGTTTAAAATATACCCAAACATCCTGTTTCAGTGTAGCAGTGCCTGCGCCTGTTTCCCGAACTAAGGGGTTACCGGTAGTTACGCCAAACATGTTAACCAAAGTAGCCGGGATCAGCCTTTTAACGGCACCAGAAACTTCTTTTCGGGGAGCCGCAGTAATTTCATTAAGATGATAGGATGGTTCATAAGGTCTGGTAGCTAAAGGAGCCAGAAACAAGGGGCCAAGAACTCTTTCACCACCACCATTACTGATCTTCACGTTGAACCGATAAGCAGTGTCTGTTTGCGGTTTCAGAAAATCAGCATCAGCAGCAGATGACCACATAACAAATTCGCCGGCCGAATTAACCTCAAAAAGCGGGCGCTCTTCTGTACTTCGTTTGGCATTTATTTCTTCGATACTTTTCTCGTTACCTGTATAAGCTTGCTTCCAAACCAGCACATTACGCTTCAGGTTTAATTTATCTGCAGGAGATCTGTCGAGATTGGTAAAGTTGATAATTTCAAACTTAATTGGGAAACTTGAATTATCCGATTTGAAATAGCTGAATAAGGTATTACGGCCCAGAATAGGTCTTAATACGGGTGCTGAGGTATAATTCGCATCCGGACTAAGGTAGGGCTTCTCTTCGGGTAAATTGAATATTTTTTTACATGAAGAAAGAAAAAAAACTACTATTGCTACAAATAAGATATTTTTTTTCATTATCAATGAGGTTTTAATATTGGTTTGGTTCATTAGTTAACGCGTTTAAATACGAAAGCATCGAAACTTAAATCGGGTACAGAGGTCATTGTACAAAAAGTGAGATAATGATTTCCCTTTGTTAAAAAAAAGGTGCCTGCTCTCAATTCATCCATCTTCCCTCCGGTTATCGGCAGCGCAACACGCCTGGCCAATAGCTTCCAGTCAAGTCGAAGGTCGCAGTATGCAGGAGGATTGCCCGTGCTATTTTGTACATTATAGTGTAATTTGATTTCGTAGTTACCGTCTGCAGGTACCTCGATAGAATAGTTTGTCCACTCACCGGTTCTCATCGCAGCAATCCTGTACCCTTGCCGGTAAAAAATGCCTTTATTGTATGCAGCAGGCTGTACCCAGATATCTACCCCTTCGGTAGTTCTGTACTGGCCGCCATCATTCCAAAATCTCCCGTCAATCTCGTTGCAAGGACTTCTGGTATCGTGGTAGGCTACACCGCAGCCTCCATTGTCGTAATCTTCCGCTTCTAAAGGCTCTGAATCAATATCGAATGTTTCAGGCAACCTGAATGCAAAATCACGGAAAGATGTTGAAGGTTGCTTACTGTAATATCCAAAACCAAAAAAGTGCTTATCGTCGATCACATGTACCAGACCGTTTCTGGTTGGTATATCTATAGAATAGGCTATGGCCGACGACCAATTAGCTTTAAATTCGGTCCTATTTTTACTACTATAAACGATTGATGATGGCCCTGCACCCACCTGCCCCATTGCCGAGGAAGCGGTTGCCTTAGCATTCAACTCATACCCGTATTTGTATGCAAAAACATTTATTCCATTAAGAACTGAAAACTTTTTAGAAGAAAAAGTACCCTTAAGTATATACCGGCACATCAGGCTATCCAATTGATCCAGGCGGTAGTCTTTCAGGTAGATAGGCTTTTTACCGGTACGCAACCTTTGCGCATTTAAGTCGTCAGAAGCCAGTCTAAAACTGGTATTTGTAACAGCAAAAAGGGTCAATGAATCTGATTTCAGCACATCGGCCAGTTTCAGCCTGTCTATCACAAATAATAACGAATCAAAGATTCCGGGTTTACTCTTGAGATAATCGTAAGTATTGCCAGAGAAACCCTTTCCTGTTTCGGAGGGACCGCCTTTTAACTCGTTTTTTTGACAAGAATTTAATAATGCACCTGCTACCACGCCCAATGTCATTATCATAAAATTAAATCTCTTCATATTATTTCCAATAAGGGTATTGTGTTAACATTGGATTTTGACTGATCAACGTACGGGATACTGGCCAGTAGATACCGCCACTTTGGATGAGCTGGTTAAACTTTGTATCGTTATTTTTGATTTTCTTAAACCTTACATAATCATACCATCGCCAGCCCTCACCAACCAGTTCCCTTCGTCTTTCTTTAAAGATCGCATCGACGAGCGGGCCGTTATCCCGTTCACTAATATAGGCTGGCACGCCATAATTAACCCTAACCTGATTCAAGATGGCTATAGCGCCTTCCTTATCATTCAATGCAGCCCTACACTCTGCAAGGAGTAGTGCCATTTCTGTGAATCTGCTGAAAACGATTGGGCTAGCAAATAATCCGAAATCACCAACTATATTTATTCCCTTACCCGTACCGAAATTGTCCCAGGTAACAAATATTTTCCGGAACACAGGATATGGTTTATCAAAACCGGTAAAAAAACCATCGAATGAAGTAACCTGTTTGGTCACACTGTCCATGCTAAAGCGAGAATCTCTTCCTTCATTATACATGGTAAACAAACTATCTAAGGGTATGTAAATGGCCGGTATTTTCCTATTGGGTATAAGTGGTTCTGCAGCAGTGAGTTCTTCTATTACTCCAGAAGTTGCAAATTCACCCCGTGCTACTGCAAATAAAACCGTTTGCTCTACCCCATATGCACGGGTCCAGGCGCCTATAAATGTTCGCAATGCATTTGGGAAACCAACGCTGGTGTTACGGAAAGTACCTGCCAAAGCGGCTCCAGATCCGCTTACTACACGGGTCTTATCCATAATCTTCTGCGCATAAACGGCGGCATTGGCGTAATCGCCTTTCCATGCGTACATATGTGCCAGCATGGTCCATACGGCCTGTTTACTAACCATATAACCTAATCCGTAATAAGTTCCAATGCCCTGGCCATAATATAATCCGGTTTGTTCAGGATCGTTACCGTCATAAGCATAAGGTAATTTAGGTTCAGCTTCAAGCAGGTCCTGCTCTATTACTGCAAATATCCTATCCTGTGGATCGCGAGGCTTGTTGGTAAAACTACCTTCATGTGAAGATAGGATGAGCGGCACCTCGCCCCATATCCTGCACATGTAAAAATAAGAGAAGGCCCTTAATGCTTTTACCTGCGCCCTGTCCAGATTGTAAGTTTGCTCTACAAATCTTTTATCCTTTTCATATACTTCATGGATTCTTTCCAGGTATAAATTAGCGGCATTGATGGTTGCGTAAAATGGGCGCCAATCTGAAAGGTCGTTAATTAGCTTATAATCGGCATTCAGCATGTTATTATGAATGGCCCTAAGATCAAGCCTCGAAGTAGGCTCAAAATCGGCCAATCGAATATCTCCGTAAATCACATGCCGGTTATTATCAGACATTGCAGCCCTGTTAAGTGCATAAACCCCAAATAATGCGGCTCTTGCATCTTCTAATGTGTTCCACATATTTACATCGCCGATAGCACGCGTAGAGTCTACATCTAAAATCTTCTTGCAACCTAATAAGGGAAGCAGCAGGCTGATGAGCATTATATAACTTAATCTTCTCATTTCTAAAAACTATTTAAAATCAACTTTTAATCCGGCAGTATACATCGTTGGCAGCGAAAGTCCGTAACCGGTATCAGTACCGCTTGTATTAACCAGTTCGGGATCACGGCCAGAGTATGATGTTATGGTGAATAAATTACTCGCAGAAACAAAAACATAGAAAGACTTAAATCTTGTTGCCCTCTTATTTGACGCCAGCAACTTATCGGTCAGGTCAAAACCAAGGCTAATGCTCCTAAGCTTAAGAAAAGAGGCGTTTTCCAAAAACAGATCCTGCTCTGACCGGTATGGAATAACCGGACTCCAGGGATTGTAGGTGGGATATAAAGCCGGATTGCCCTGCTGCTGCCAAAAGGTAAACTCTTTTACCGAATTGATGCTATTCTCTGCTTCCAGGTTAATAAAATTGAAGCGGTTAGCCATATTCTGATTCAGAACTTTTCTACCTAAATTAAAATAGAAACTGGTTTGCAAGTCCCATTTTTTATATTTCACGCTGTTGTTCCAACCTCCCGAAACTGCGGGTAGTATATTACCTGTTAAAATCTTGTCTTTATCGTCTACGTTATAATCGCCATTTATGTCTGCCCATTTCGGATCTCCTGCTTTTAATACGGTGCCTTTGTAGGTCATTTTATTTCCCGTAGCTGGGTTTACAGGAACCTGGTCATCAGCATTATATATGCCATTGTTTTTTAAGACCCAAAACTGATCAGCAGCCTGACCAACCTGTAGCTTTCTGTCGCCTATTATGATTTCGGATAAACCGCCAGGTAAAGCTTTTAAGGTATTGCGATTAAAATTCAGATTGATAGAAGAGTTCCAGTTAAATCCTTTCTTGGCGGCAGATTTTAAAATATCTGCTGATAAGAATAAATCGACACCTTTGTTATTAATGTCCATACCTGGCTGAAACAACCCTGAATAGCCATACTCTGCAGCACCCGGAATGTTAATTAGCTGGTTCTTTGTAGTTGTCGAGTAAAAGCTCAGCTCTCCCACAATCCTATTTTTTAAAAAGCCAAAGCTTGCTCCGGCACTTAACTGCTCGTTATAACTCCATGGTATGTCGTAGCCCAGGTATCCATATAAATAAGATCTCATCAACGTTGCGGTATTCAGGTAAGAAGGAATTCTGAGCTCATTTGTCCAACCAGCTTCTGATGCATATTGCGTTCCCAATGAAATGCGATCGGTCAGTTGAGCAATACCAATTCGTCCCACGCTGGCTTTAAGCGTTAAAGCAGAAATTACCGGAGACTTTGAGAGTTTATGCTTTTTGATGTCCCAGGTTCCTGAAAGAACCGGAGAAAAGAACCAACGGTGAACCGGCTGCATGTTTGATGCACCATCATTTCTGAGCAATAAACTTACACTGTAAAAATCTTTAAAACTATACGTTGTAGCCGTATAAAAAGATAAATAGTTTGTAGCGGTTTGGTCAAGGAACTTGAAGGTAAGCTGGTCTTTAAAAGCTCCATTAGAGTTAAAATTACCTGCTTTGAGCAAATTCACCTTTAAATAGTCGCTAACTCCCTTATAGGCGTAAGAATAGCTGTACCGGTCTTTGTCCCACTGTATGGAACTACCTACTGAAAAATCAAAGGAGTGCTTCGACTTCAGGGTTATTTTGTAATTGAGTGAGTTATCGTATACCAGGCGCTGGCTAAGACCAAAATAGTTGGATGCATAGTTCGAATTGTCTAATAAGGTACTTGGATAAAAAAGGTCTCTTCCTCCTTCGTTGTAGCTCACACCAAATCGGGTATTGTAGTCGATTTCTAATGGCAGCTTGATCGCCACATTTAAAAAACCATTCGCAATATTGTTATAATTCTTATCGAAGCCTTTGTCAAACTCATTGATGAATGAATTGTAACTGTCAATATTTGGTGCCGGGGCCTCTGTCAGGTCAGGTAAATATCCTATCTCGGCTAGGCGGTCCCTGTTATATCTGTTCCGGTTCCTGTCTAACCTGGTACCTTTTATATTAGCACTTACCACTATCCAGCTTCTTGGTATAATATTCAGGTCGATAGATGTATAATATTTATTCAAAGAGGTCTCGTCTGCGTTACCCGAACTTTTCTGCGTTCCCACGTTAAATTTGAAGGTAGCTCTCTTGGATCCTCCGGACATCAGTGCATCGGCATTGTATATTAGTGCATTTTTATAATAAGCATCTGCCCATGATGATTCACCATAATATTTGGTAGTAATCGAATCCCGTAAGAAACCTGGATAAGACTGTAATTGTACAGGAGTAGCATACCTGGAGTAAAAGCGTTGTCTGAAATTATCTTCATACCCCCCGTTTAATGTCGTAACTGATGGTTTTGCAGCAACACCAAAAGAAGAGTTAAAACTCATATTTGATGTTGCCGATCCGGCTCTTGTTCGGATGTAAATTACACCGTTCGCTCCACGGGGTCCGTAGATTGCCGTTTTAGATAAGTCTTTTAATACTTCTACCGACTCTATATCAGCAATATTAAGTCCTGCAAGCAGATTGGTTGAAGGGCCAATTCTATTAAAACTATAATCGGGACGTTGTATATCATAAACATATGGGTTTTCATATGAAAGAACAGGCAATCCATCAATAACTACTAATGGTTGGGTTTTTAACACATCTTCCTGGGTGATCAAAGGGGTAGAGGTACCACGAATAAACATATACTGATAGGTACCTGGCTCACCGCTAGCCTCGGTGGCATATAATCCTGAAACATTTCCTTTTAGATATTGTTGGATGCTGTTGGCAGGAAAGTAGGATTTTATAAGGACTGGAACGCTCTGAGGCCCCTTTGACTTAGTCGGTTGCTTTTTGATCAAGACTTTCGAGGTATCTTCTAAAGGCTTCTTATTCGAAAGTGTATCAGATTGAACTTTTTGAATTGCAATTGCAGGGTTCAAAAACTTCAGCAAAAAAACACATAAGACAAAAATAATACGCATAGTTTGTTCGTTGCTAAATAAAGTTTTTAGGACTGTTAGCTCTAAAAATATTGATGACATTTTAGACTTAACTGGTCTATATTGGTTAGTTGGTTTGTTCTGGAGGTAAGTTAAGCCTCCCTTAGATGAATTGTTTGAAATCAATCTACTCCCAATGTTGATCGGACTTTTTTCCTTTCCCGATGGCTTAACTTGCGAATGCATATGCTATCCACAATACTGTGAAACTATCAAATTTTAATTCTTTAATATATCCGGCCGCAAGGGAGAAGATAAAAACTCTTCAACAACTCATCTATAGCTTTTTAAACTATTTACCAATAGACACTGCTTACCAGATTTAATACTCCATTCATTAAAAAAAAATAATAATTTCCTGAAAATATATGTGCAATAAGTATTGAAGCGATGGCATTAAGCGGAGCTTCTCAAAATTAACCGAAAGGCTCCAAAGTACATCACAGCTAAAAATCTTGGAGGAGATTCCTTGGGCTTTAAGCTTTTATCGGCCAACTACAGCTAACACAGGGTATCGGCTTTATCGTTTATTGTCTATATTAATAATTATTCAACAATATGTATAAAAACTTATTTATATCCTTTCTTTTTATCTCGGCCACCTTTGAGTGTTTTCCTCAGGCTCCTGCGGCTTCGAAGGCTGTTGTGTTTCCTTTTGGCGATCGAGAGGTGAGTCTGGGCAGCTCAGAGATTAAACACCGCGAAGAACTGGACATCTCATTTCTAAACGCACAGGAACCCGATAGGTTATTGCATAATTTCAGGCTCACCGCAGGCCTTCCCTCTACCACCAAAGCGCTAGGAGGATGGGAAGCTCCAAACATTGGTCTCCGTGGACATTTTGTCGGCCACTACCTTTCAGGGGCTTCCCATCTGGTAGAAAAGTATCAACAACCTGAACTTGCATCGAAGTTAAGATACATGATTGACGAGCTTTATAAGTGTCAGAAAGCTTTTGGCAATGGCTATCTGAGTGCGTTTCCAGACAAAGATTTTAAAAAACTTGAGACCAGTTTTACAGGGGTTTGGGCGCCATATTATACTTATCAAAAGATCATGCAGGGTATGCTTGATGTTTATATTCATACGCAAAACAAAAAAGCTTATGAAATACTTTCGGGAATGGCTTCATATGTAGATAAGCGGATGGCAGCATTGCCAAAGGAAACTCAGGAAAGAATGATGTACACAGTGGAAGCAAATCCACAGAACGAGATGGGGGCAATGAACGAGGTTTTGTATAAACTATATACTATTTCCAGAGATCCGAAACACCTTGCCCTGGCAAGAATTTTTGATCCCCAATGGTTTTTCAATCCGCTTCTGGAGAAACTCGACATTCTATCCGGACTTCATTCCAATACCCACCTGGTACTAGTGAACGGATTTTCTGAAGCTTACAACGCTACCGGCGATATCCGGTATCGCGAAGCGGCAACAAATTTCTGGGAAATACTGATGCAAGGCCATGCATATGTTAACGGCACCAGCAGCGGTCCCAGGCCAAATGTTACCACCAAAACGTCTCTTACCGCCGAACATTGGGGTGAACCGGGACATCTTTTAAACCTTACAAAAGAAATTGCAGAAAGCTGCGTTTCGCATAATACACAAAAACTCACTTCAACTCTCTTTGCCTGGACAGCTGATGCCAAGTATGCAGACACCTATATGAACATGTTTTATAATGCCATACTGCCCGCGCAAAGCAATCGTACCGGTGCATTTATCTACCATTTGCCACTAGGATCACCCCGGAACAAAAAATATCTCAAGGAAAATGATTATGCCTGCTGCACCGGCTCCTGCGCTGAGGCATTCACCCAGCTTAATACCCGGATCTACTACCACAATGATTCGGCTCTTTATGTAAACCTTTATGTACCTTCAAGAGTTGAGTGGAAAGCGAAAAATATTAGCCTGGAGCAAAAAGGAGAAATGCCAAATGATTCTCTTGTAAATCTCCTGGTAAAAACTAAAAAGAGTGCTGGTTTTTCACTTAAGCTCTTTATCCCATCCTGGGCTCAGGGTACAGAAGTATACCTCAATAAAAAGAAGTTATCTGTTAATGCAGAAGCTGGGGCATACCTTAACCTGAACAGAATATGGAAAGATAACGATCAGGTAGAACTTATATTTCACTATGGTTTTCAGATAAAACAAATGCCAAACAGTCCGCAGGTTATATCCGTTTCATATGGTCCGGTTTTATTGGCATTTGAATCAACAAAAGAAGTGGTTTTGAAAGGTACCGCAAATGATCTGCTAAAAAAACTAACTGTGTTTGACCGCAGCAACAATACCTTTATGCTTAAAAACCAAAACAATAATTTTATACTTAGGCCCTTATACGATATAGACACCCAGGATTATGGTGTGTATGCAATGCTACGGGATTTTTGATTAAATCGGTTTTCTGTGTTCTCCTGGAGTAAAGAACACAGAAAATGCTAATTGGTTGTAGATTTCCAATTAATGTTCTCCTTCGCCCACTGCGCTGCAGAAGTTGTCGGAATGCCATTTTGAAAATTAAAAGTTTTCTCCAATTCCCAGGAAACACCCCGGCCAGCTCCAAATATTGAACGGTACTTTTTAATGAAATTTGTTGGATCATTCTCAAGATCAGCCTGTATCTCGGCCATATTAGAACATGTACGTTCAAACCGCTGTCCTGATAGTAGATCAACAGTGTCAGCCAATTGTCCATACGTAATTGTATCTCCACCGATATATACGATTGAATTCTCTATAACTGGTTCTGCAAAAAATATTTCAGCAGTCAGCCTTCCAATATCTTCCGGCGTGGTCACCGTAACCGCTGTATCCCATCCACCAATGGCGTTAATTGATTTTTTTTCCAGGTCCAAAACGCCGAAGAATGGTTCGAAAAGGTAGCTGGTAAACATACCCGTTGATACAATAACCCATTTTGTTCCAGTTTGTGATCTGAGCAATTCCCTGACATCAAGCTGTTCATCAAAAAGATCCTGCGCACTACCTCGTCCTATGACTTCAAAATCAACACCAAACTGCCACGGAAAATATCTTTTGACTCCAGCCTCCAATACAGCCTTAGCCAATTTTAACTGAAAACCACCTGCACCGCTTCCATACCCCGTGCAGGACACTATCGCATCGTAGTTCTTGAAAATTGAGACAAGTTCAGATGATGGGGCAGATAAATCCCCTGCAAGTAATTCTATTCCTAATCCCCGGAGTACATCATTATTCCTTTTTTTATCTGCGTCTTGGGAATGAATCGTTGCCTCCCTGAGCAGAACCGTAACTGTTATACCGGCAAAGTTTCTAGCTTTTTCAGCTAAATGACGGATAACAGGCATCCCTAATTCGCCTGCTCCTAAAACTAAAATTGATTCTGTTTTCATACAATAAAGAATTTAATAATGGGACCACTAATTTAGTGTAATGTTATTGGTTCCCTTTTTGTGCAAAATTAGTCTACTCTGCGCCTTTAAACAATAGGAGACCTCACTGTGAGTTACTTACATGGATGTTAGTTTTTTGAATTATAGATAGATTAATTTAGATATGATAAGAATATTTAATATCCAGCAGACTTACGCTACATAATTCACTAGGATATAAACCCTTTCTCGCAATAAAAATTTACCTTTAGCCAGCAACATTGAGATTTTATAAAACAATTATGGGGGAACTAATGACAGATGCCGAAATAACTGAAGCCTGGAATGACATTTGCAAAGTGCTGAACAAAGATCAGGATGACCTTAAACGAGATATCCTGAATCATATTGGAAATAAGTGGTCCCTTTTTGTAGTCCACGCGCTGGGAATTGACGGCAGGATGCGCTTTTCAAATTTAGAAAATCATATTAATGGAATCAGTCAGAGAATGTTAACAAAATGTCTACGGGAACTCGAACGGGACGGATTGGTTGCAAGAAGTATCTTCCCTGAGGTGCCACCAAGGGTGGAATATGAATTAACGCCTTTAGGTCGAGGGCTATTAGTCCAGGTAACCCCGCTTTGGCTTTGGATTGCCCGCCATATTGGAGAACTCAAAAGTGCGAGAGCAAAATATTCAAGATAATTGGACCGTGAAAAATATTCTTGAATTCTGAATCTGATATTCTAATAATGTATGCTTGTATCAACGGATATTAAAGATTGGATTTACTTCCGAATCCTGCCCATTTGATAGTCCAAACCACTTTTAAAAACCAGAGGAAATTTCATATCTAATTAGCAAACAGCCCCCTGTCTGTTGTTACCACTCAATGAAAAGCAGTATAAGAGTTTCGCACCATTTTCAATTTTTGGCAAAATGATAACCTTATGCTAAATTCTTTTACAAAATGTCTTTTCAGCAGCTTATTTTTCATCAGGTGGTCAATTAACACCTTTTTCTCCGATTAAGCTATTAGATAATCTGTTGGAGGATTTTCAATTTCCCCGGGTTTATCTCCGCTTATTAAAATTTGCCTGTACACCAAACCTTAACGTATTTCTTAAAGGACTCTGACCTGACCCCATCAGATATGAAAAATCGAAGGCCCAGCGGCTGTAACGAACACCCAAGCCGAGGGTAAAGTAAGAATTATCGGCTTTTTGTGGATTTTGGTAAAGGTAACCACTGCGCAGGTGCAATGCGTCTTTAAAACTTACCTCTGCACCTGCAGATACCCCTACTTCCTGCAGCTCTTCCCTGAAACCTCCGGGTGCATCACTAAAAGAACCAAATATACCTGCAGGCACGGAACGATCAGGATCCTTGCCCTTTGCTATATTTCCGTCGGCATCGTAAATGGGTTGTGTTGGTGCCATTAGTTTATTAAAATCAAGCGCAAAACTAACTTTTGTTGTTCCTTCTCCCATTTTCAATGAAGAACCTAATTTAAAATTTGCAGGGAGGAAATAAGATTTTAGCGAATTGCCATAAATCATTTTGGTACCTACATTGGAGAGGCTTATTCCAAAACTCAATATAGCCGGGGTTCCCCCCAGTTGAAGTTCTGATTTTTCGAGTGCTGAAACATCTACCGCTACGGCTTTACCTGCACGTACATTGTTTACCGCGCCTCCGCCAATTAAGTTACTGCTGATATAGCGCAGATTACCACCGAGGGCAAATCCAGGGCCAAGTTTTAATGCATAGCCTATATCGAAGGCAAATTCACTTGGGTTATAAACACCGAGATCTTGAAAATTATCGTCGCTAAAATTTACATTACCAATTGAAAAATACCTCAGGGATGCCGAAACCGTATTACGTTCATTCAATCTGTAATAGCCTGTAAGCAATGAAATACTCATGCCGGAAGCAAGCTGCCGGAGCCAGGGGCTATATGAAAACGAGGCACCGGTGTCTCCTTCTGGCAGGAATGCCAATGCCGAAGTATTGATTGTACTGGCATTAGCATCGGCATCAAGCGCAACACCGGCATTTCCCATAGCCGCCGACCTTGGCTGTGGTGTAATCAGCAGGAATGGTACTGCAGTATAGATATTGCTCAACCGGCTCGCATCTGTTTGAATACCACCTATAGATTGGGCAGCGATGCTATAATGTGATACTAGTAGGATAATAGCAAGCCAATATTTAATTGGCTTTAGTAACAAATTGATCTTCATAATGGGTTAATTTGATGAGCTGATCATACCAGAAAAATTAGCGGGTGTACATTAAGGTTCCAAAACCAAGCTGATCAAATCCCCCGCTGTTTGGCCCATAGCTTCCACCACCTCCCTCTGGCCTAAGTTTACTGGCAAATTGCTGTGAATAAGTGGCTTTTAAACTTTTCATCTTCGCGTAATGGTTAAAAATCAGCTCCCAGCAGGGACGTACATTTTCCCTACCTCCACTAGATACTACTTTATGTTCAATACCCGGATCGCAATTTTTATAGAGTAAAAATGGTACTTCATTAGTTGTGTTAACATTATACTTTGCTGTATATTCGGCAAGGGCTAATACCCGGTTATTGTCGAAAGCAAAAAGGTCGATACCAATATTATAGGCCATTTGACAAAAAGCGCCGTACAAAGAAATATTGAGTGTAGCATGTCCCTGGTCCCTTCCCGATTCCTGCCCCTGACCTAAATCTTCTTCCCCTACTTTATGCCTGTAAACAACAGCTTTAAAAATATTCCCATTTCCTATCCCATTTTTAAAATAATCAACGGCATAGTTAATCTTACCCTGATCATCCGTTAAGATACCGATAGAAAGAATGGTTGTCATGTTTGCAATATCCCAGTTTGTCCAGTAGTGAGTAGCACAGGTTCCGTTATGGCGTTGCAGAAAATCTAAGGCCAGCGGATACCAAACATTCACCATCCAGTTTTGAAAGGTTTTAAATTCGGCCGCCTTCCAACCTGAATAGCCTCTTACAAGCTCTGCAGCATTAGCGAACTGGTAACCATAAATGCCTGAGGCCAAAAACTTATTTGAGTTACCTGTTATACTCTTATTGGTAATTGCCCATGCATTTAAAATCTGAACAGCCTTATCTGCATACTTTGTATTTCCCGTTAAATTATACATCAAGCCAAGCTGATAAGCTGCGGCTGCATCTCGATAAGCGTTGCTGTAATTATCAGGGTCTGGTTCTTCGCGTGTTTTGCCTCCGCGAACAATCTTTATTTGCGGATTAGCAACATAGTTGAGTGATACGAAACCGCTTGCAGCCAATACATCAAATCCGGCTTTCCATGGTTGAAGATTATGAGCAAGTTTGCCTTTAATAAATTCAAAATCGCTTTTCGTATGCAGCATTGCCGGATGAATTATGGTTATTCCATTGGCCTGCAGTATTGGCTTAATAAAAGTCTGTTTCCTGGTATTACTTAACAGCTTATTTTCGCAAATTATCAATAAAAATAAGCAAATTAATAAACAGGGTACGCTGAAGATTTTTTTCATAACGATCAGGGGTATATTGTTCGGACCAGCCTGGTGTCTACCAAAAATGATTAGATAAATACCAGGTAATCAATGAGCATCAAGATATACAATTTCCTTTGGCTCTAGAACGGCTTCATCCGGGCAGTTTCCGTTTAAATAATATGCCATACCAAGCATCGCGGCATCCTCTCCCAAGGCAGATGGTACAACCGCAATATCGATTCCAAGCGCAACCAAATTTGCATTAACCTTATCGAGATACAGCGGATAAGCTTTGGCAATATTTCCGCCGAGAACGATAGCACCCGGACGCTCACGTATACTGAAATTGTATAAAAATTCGCTCAAATTTGTTGTGAACTTACTTATGATATCCAACGCTACCGGATCATTGGATAATGCTGAATCAAAAACAGGTTTAGCATCAGCAATCTCTTTTCCGGTGAGTTGGGTATGTTGCGAAACAAACCACCGGGTAGATAAGTAATCTTCTACAATTCCTTCCTTAAAAGCAGAAATGCCTAAATTGGCATCAAGGGTAATTCCGGCAGAATGAATTGCTGATCCAACTCCTGTTCCCAAAGTTATTCCCAATGCGGTTGATGCATGTTTAACAGCCCCACAATGAGCCTCACCATGAAGAAAGGCTTCTGCATCATTTCTGAAAATAATATTTTCTTTTGGTATTGCTAATTTTGTACTAAGATATGCGCGGATATCGGTTTTGTAAAGTGATTCGAGCTTGTTCATACCTGTAATTAAAGAAATTCCGTGTTCGTAATCAAAAGGACCGGGCATAGCTATACCAATTTTCACATTTGATCCATCAGCCCCTCCCAAATCGAGACTTCTTCTAATACAGTTTATCCAAACTTCTAAAATTTCTTCAGCCACTCCATTGTCTTTAACCCTTTCTCTTGAATAAGAGTTAGGTACCACGCAGGTATTGGTCATATCTATCAATGAAGCGGTAATATGCGAGCCGCCAATATCAACACCAAGTAAAGATTCTTTATGTTTTCTCTGCATGTAAACGTTTTATTTATTGGTAGACAAATAAAAAACTCACAGATACTCATTTCTCAGACACCAAAAAACCAAGCAAAACCAAAGGGTGCCAGCAGCATAACTGTGCCGCCCTGTTGTACGGATAGATCAGCTAAATAGTTTAACTTTTGCCGTTATCATAGTTTTGAATTTCCATACTCCTTATTACAGCACCATTTACGGTTTGTCTTAGGCCCAGCGTAATGTTATTTTTCTCTCCTGCCTTAAGGTTTAGCCAACATTCGGGGATATAAAATTCCCTCTGTGGTCCAGCTTCCCAATGACGGCCAATGTTATGACCATTTATATAGATAAATCCATTACCCGAGGCATTAATCAGCAGTCGCCAGGTTCCTTTGTCTGCATTTTCAGGGAGTTTAAATTCTGCCTTATACCAGGTGAACAACGCACTTTGTTTTACTTTTGGCTGTATGTTATTTCCTTTGCGCGGAATTAAAAAAGTGGTATCCAAGGGTACAATTTTCCAGTCCTTGCTATCAAAAGCAGCATCAGTAAATTTATGTTCTATACCGGATAGATTGGGCGAATAGTCCCATTTTAGCACTTTATTAATTGTTGTAACCCCATCAGAAAGCCCTGCGGTACGGATACCACATAATTCTTCCATCGGAAAATATCCGTGTTCATGCCCTATATTTTCGTAAACAAGCCACACTTCATTATGGCCTTCTTTGAGCAGGCCGGCTAAATCGAACTGGTTATCGTATTCGGTTTCTTTTAAAAAAGTAAATGATTTATCGCGTTGGCGGGTAACTTCCGACACCCACTTTTCTGAAGGAAATAAGCGGGGGGCGATTTTGCCGTTAACTTCCATATTTATGATGTCTCTCGAATAGGTGTTAAACAACATGCGGGTGTATTTGCTTACTTCTTCTTTATTAAGTTCGAAATCCGAACGGTAACGTACGTAGCGCAAATCGTTTATTCCCATTTCTGGCAGTGATTTTCCACCGTACAGCGGACGCCACGGCCCTTGTGTATCTTCATTGTACTGTTTTACCGCTTTAAAACGAAAACCAACTGGCGATGCTGCTTTCGCTTCCGGGACACTATAAGACCACCAGGTTCCGTTATCAGCTCTCGCGCCTGGGGGAACGATTAGTACTTTTGTTTCCATTGCCCCCAGATCGTAATGAATGGAGAGGTTTTTCATTGCACCTATTCCCGTATCTACATTATTTTTACTTTTGATCAGGACTTTGTTTTCATCCTGGTCTATGTTGTACATGGGTTGCGCATTATTGCTTTTACCAGTTTTAACGGTTGTGACACCACTATATTTCTGGCTGGGAGAACTGTTCTGTACAAATACAAAGCGTGTGCCATCTGAAGATATACGTTGTGCACCTACAATTTCGACTGGAGCGTTTTCAAAGCTGCATAATCCACCTGTTGAGTTGATAAGCTCGTGCCCATACTTTTTGATAAAATTACCCAAATTCTGTGCAGCATAATACTTTGCAGATAAAGCTCCGTTTTCGCGGATGGCAGCATTATAATCGTAAGTTGTAGTCTGTCCTCTGGCACCCCAGCCTGCAAAATGTGTACCTCCGACAAACACATAAGGAAAAACACCTGTGGCACCTCCGGCAATAGACATCATTCCCATGGCATAAAAATGTTTATCGTTGGAGTAATGCTCTTCGCTCAGTTTGCCCCCTACTGTTGAAAACCAGCCTCCCTGTAATTCTGTAACAAAACCTGGCGCATCGGGTTGCTGTTGTTTTAAATCGCTCATTCGCTGCGCACAATTAATAGCGTCTTTAAGGCCAACATAATAATTATCGCAATCGAAGACCTGCGATAATACGGGATCTTTGCTTCCGCGCGTCTCGGCTGTAAGGCAGGTAAAAACAGGGATTGTTATATCGGCACTGCGTACACAGTTATACATGCGTTGTAAAGCGTGAACCTTGTTGGTTGTTTTGTGCGCATTGTACTCGTTCTCGATCTGGATCAGGATAATTCCCTTTTTTCCTTTCTGCTTTGAGGTAATCTGCTCTTTGCGAACGACTTTGCACACGGCTTTATACCAGTGGTCGTGCCAGTCCAGGTAGCGGTCGTCGGCACTACGCAACCAAAAACCCTCCACATCATCAGGACGGAACTTGGCCAGCCAACGGGGATACCCCCCTCCTGCAAATTCGGCGCAAATAAATGCTCCGGGACGAACAACTGTATAAAAACCAAACTCATCCTGCGCCATTTTAAGCCATTCGGTTAGGTCTTTTAAATCTACCTGCGAATAGTCATTGATGCCTTTTGGCATATTAAGTTCAGATAAATTCCAGGGCACATAGGTTTCAACTGTGTTAAAGCCTGCTGATTTTATTTTGGTAAAACGATCTCTCCAAAGTGCTTTGGGTGTTCTGAAGTAATGAAAAGCTGCACTATAGACGAAGGTTTGTTTACCATCGAGGTATAAACAGGCACCATCGTACCTTATTTTATCGGGATAAGGAAAATCTTTACGCTGACCGAGGGTTTGAGACTTGGATGACAATGCTACTGCCATCATGATAACTACTTGAAAAATTTGTTTCTTAAACATTATTGAAATGAAAGTTTGTACATTGTTGCAAACCGCATAAACGGTTCTCTTCTTCTGAATGACAAGGAAAACATCAATTGATACTCTAGAGAGTATAAATGTTGCCAAATATTGTCAACAAGCAAATGCTTCCAAACTTCAAAACACTCAAATAAATACCAATGACTAAAAAAACACTGTTATCTATTTTTTTTCTGTTGGGAATATCAGCTTCAATAAAAGCCCAGAACAGAAACCCATTTGGCAAGCCACTAGTACCTGATATGATCGCTGATGCGAGTATCCAACAGATTAATGGAACATTTTATTGTTATGCCACTACTGACGGCTATGGCAAAGGCCTCAAATCTTCAGGCCCTCCCGTACTCTGGAAATCAAAAGATTTCGTTAACTGGAGCTTTGAAGGCACTTACTTTCCATCTGCTGCTAAAGAATTATATTGGGCACCAAGCAAAGCTGTTCCGGCAAACGGTAAATTCTATATCTACCCAACGGTTAATGGTTATATGTACCCTGCAGTGGCCGGCCGGCCTGAAGGGCCATTCAAACTTGCCCGGGGGAAGGACGAATGGTTTAAACCTTACACGCCATCAACCTTATTACAAACCAAGAAGCCAAATGGCATTGATGCAGAAATATTTATAGATGATGACAAACAGGCCTATGTGTTCTGGAACACCAGGCATGCAGCTAAACTGATGCCAGATATGATTACTGTAGACTCAGCCATACAGGTCATTTCTACGCAAAGGACACAATACTCTGAAGGGCCGATCTTCTTTAAAAGGAAGGGTATTTATTATTATTTGTATACCATAGGCGGGAACGAGAAATACCAGTACGCTTATATTATGAGCAAAGTTTCGCCTTTAGGGCCTTATACCTTTCCTAAAAATGATATCATTTCGACAACCAATAATGAAAGAGGATTATTTGGACCAGGGCACGGTTCTGTTTTCAACCTGGAAGGAACAGATATATACTATTTTGCCTTTTTAGAATTTGGCAGGGGCAGCACTAACCGGCAAACTTATGTTAGCCCGTTAACATTTGCAAGCGATGGGAGCATTAATCCTGTAGATGTGAGCCTTGATGGTGTTGGTGAACTTGCAAAAATAAAGCACCGCAAACCTTTGCAGATTAGTAATGCTTTTGTTTCAAGTACGGCCGATTCGATGAAAATCAAACCTATTAGTGATCCATCATTAAAACGGGAAGAGTTCTTTGATGCCGAATTTGCCTTTGATGGTTCAAATGGTTCCCGCTGGATGGCAAAAGAAAGCGATACTACGAGTTGGATAACGGCAGATTTAGGAAAAGTAAAATCAGTAAGTTCAAGCGAAGTTTATTTTGTTCGCCCGGCTGCAGGCCATGCCTACCTGCTGGAGACATCAACAGATGGAAAATCCTGGAAAAAAAGTGGGGGGCACAGCGACACGAAGGTTCAATCGCCACACGTAGATCAACTGGCACTAAAATGCCGTTACCTTCGGATAAAAATACTAAATGGTGAGGCTGGAATCTGGGAATGGCATCTGTATTGAAATGACACGTAGCACTACGCTAATAAATTGCCATTAAATATAGGTAGGTTTGTGGTCGAAATTGGCAGCAATTTTTTTTAAAGCATAAACACTCATGAGTAAACCTCAAAATCGTAAAGTTTAAATTTAGGATTATCTGACCCACTGAAATTTGTATTTAGGTAAGGTGGTTTTGTCAGTCAGGTTTTCTTGACACTAGCCTATACCTCTTAAAAGTATCAACAAAACCTGAAGAACAGTTGGCATGCCACTCCCTTATGATAAGGGAGTGGCCACAAGTTAATTGTAGCCACTTCAATGGTGATTACCAAGTCCATGTAACCGAAAATATGAGTGTACACTCCCATCACTTTAGCAGATCAAAACGCATAGCAAATACCACCTTTAGCGCTTTTGATAACCAGTTCATCTTTGCCGCATAATTTAACGGATATTCGTCTATAGACGGCGGCATCTTTTTCTGTGATTCTAATCCTGAAAAATTTCGGTTGTAACACAGATCCTTTCTTAAGAAAGATCAATTGTTTATTTCCGTGGCCGACACGTATTCTGCTCACTCATGTACTTAATACTGGTTTAGTTAAATATTTTTCTATCCGAGGTAAAATTATAACCAGGGCTGGTATTAAAATAGTTTCAGCTAGGGCAGATATTATTTAACCTCAATTTTAAGTTTTTGTAGTATATTATCAGATGAATTGCCCAGTTGCAGAACAAAGTCTCCTGCTTCAACCCTCCAATCCTTTTGCTGTTCATCGTAAAAGGCAAGCTCGCTGACCTTCAAATCCATTTCAATTGTTTTTGTTTCACCGGGCTGTAAAAACACTTTTTTAAATGCTTTTAGCTCTTTAACAGGACGCATTACGGAAGAAACCGGATCGTGCACGTAGAGCTGTGCCACTTCGGCGCCATATTTAGCCCCATTATTTTTTAGTGTAAACCTGACTTTGATAACCTCGTCTTTGGTATAGGTTAATTTATCGGCGGATAGCAGACCGAAATCGAAACTGGTATAAGATAATCCATATCCGAATGGGTATAACGGAGTAATTTTCTTTGTATCGAACCAACGATAGCCAACCAGAATACCTTCACTGTAATATTGTTTTAGACTATCCCCAGGGTAAGAAAGTTTTCCGTAAAAATGTGCGGCATTATCTTCCAGTTTTTTCGGAAAAGAAAAGGGTAGTTTACCAGAAGGATTTACCTCTCCGGAAATCACATCCGTCAAAGCATTTCCTGATTCTGACCCCAGATACCAACCTTGCATTACAGCGGCTACTTTATTTACCCAGGGCATAGCAACGGCATTTCCGCTCAACAGCACAACTGCTAATTTTTTGTTCACTTTCAGCAAATCATCGATTAATTTATCCTGACCAAAAGGCAAACTTAACGAACGCCGGTCGCCGCCTTCACAATCCTGAAAATGGTTCTTATTGAGCCCACCAATAAATATAACGATATCAGCACTTTTGGCTACCTCAATGGCAGCTGCGGCAAGCGAATCTGCATTGAGCGATGAAGGTTCTTCGCGGCCATAGGCAGGGGGGCCTGATGCATAGCCCAAACTATGTACGACGTGGTCTCTTCCGTACTTGGCAATCATGGCATCTAAAGGCGTACTTTCGTAAGCTACTTTAAGTGACGAGGAGCCGCCACCAACGACCAGACTACGGCTTGCATTTTCGCCAATAAGGGCAATTTTCTTAAACCCGCCTACCTTAACAGGGAAAAAATTTCTGTCATTTTTGAGCAACACAATCCCTTCATCTGCAATATTACGTGCTGCCTGGCTATGTTCGGGAGAAACAAAACGTCCAAATGGGCGGTCGGCACTCATGGTTGTGCGGAATATTAACCGCAGGATCCGGCGAGCTTTATCGTTAACAAGAGCCACATCATATTTCCCTTCTTTAATTCCTTTGAGAAAAGGATTAGCCAGATAGTAATCAGAATAAGGAAATTTTCCTTTGGTTGTTAAGCCATCAGTATACGTGCCCATTTCCAGATCCAGTCCGTTACGAACCGCCTGATCGGTATTGTGAACACCTCCCCAATCGCTAATCACCACGCCATCATACTTCCAGTCGCCTTTAAGGATTTTATTCAGCAGCAGATCGTTATGGCAACAATGTTCGCCCCTAAACTGGTTATAAGCGCCCATTATGGACCATACTTTAGCTTCCCGAACTGCAGCCTTGAAAGCTGGCAGATAAATTTCGTTCAATGCGCGGTCGCTAAGATCGACATTGATGTGTCCACGCCACTCTTCCTGATTGTTGAGGGCAAAATGTTTAACACATGCTGCAACTCCACACGATTGGACGCCCTGAATATATGGAACAACCATCCGGGAACTGAGATAGGGATCTTCTCCCAGGTATTCAAAGTTGCGTCCATTTAACGGAGTACGGTAAATGTTCACCCCCGGGCCTAATAGTATGGTTTTATTGCGGTACCGGGCTTCTTCACCTATCGACTTTCCATAAAGCAACGATAGCTCAGGGTTAAATGTTGCCGAAAGACAGGTCAATGCCGGAAAGGCTGTACAAAAATCGTTTGTCCAGTTTGCGCCTCCCCATTCATCCCATAAAACTTCTTCGCGAATGCCATGGGGGCCATCGTCGGTCCAAACTTCAGGTATGCCTAGGCGAGGCACACCTTTTGAACTAAATTTTGATTGAGCATAACAAAGGGACACTTTCTCTTCGATAGTCATTAGCGAAAGTGCATTTTCAACCCGTCTCTCAATTGGCTGGCTCAAATCAAGATAAACTGGCTGTTTTTGCTGCGCGCGCGCCAATAGGGAAGTACATATAACTGTTATCGTTAATAATATTGATTTCATGTGTGTGTATGCGTGTGTTTGCGACTAAATCTATTAAAGCCTTACTATTGATTTGGTACCATCATAGTGAACAATCTTCGGCGCTGCATTTGTTTTGCCGATAACAACTACCCGGAAAGTTCTGTTGTTTAACATGCCCTGGAAATAACCTTTGCGTTTATTGATTACAAGCGTATCTTTATCGTTTGAATATTCAAAATCGATGGTAGAAAAAGCACCTTTTTCATAATTATAGTTGCTGCCTTCGTCTTCGTATAAACTAAACGTACCATCTTTACCTTTATAAATCCGGATCTCAATATTATCAGGTTTCTTTTCCGAGCTATACTGCATTACCTCTCCAACAGGCAGAATAGTACCAGCGGGAACAAATAACGGGATGCGTTCAAGTGGGGCTTCTACAATTAACTTCTGCCCACCTTGAACCTGTTTGTGGGTATAGAAATCGTACCATTTGATCCCTGAAGGGAAATAAACTTCCCGGCTACGCGCTTTGTAACTATAAACCGGGCATACCATTAAGCCTGGACCTAGAAGAAACTGGTCGCTCACCCCGTAGGTTTTTCGGTCGCGGGTATAATCCATTGCAAGCGATCTCATTAAGGTATAATCTTTATGGTATGCCATTCCGGCCAAAGAGTAGATGTAGGGCATTAAGCGATAGCGTAGCTCATCGTAATAAAGCAAACTTTTGTAAACCGGATGACCTTCTGGGGCCAGGTTGTAAATTTCGCGGTAAGGGAACTGACCATGGCTCCGGAAAAGCGGGCTGAATGCCCCAAACTGAAACCATCGCAGGTTCAGTTCCCGCCATTCTTTTAAATCAGCGTTTTCATTACCTGTTGCATCAAAAGCATTCTGGCCTTCAACATAGCGTTTCTCGACACAAAAGCCACCAATATCCATTGTCCAGAACGGAATACCAGACATGGCAAAGTTTAGGCCTGCAGGGATCTGTGCTTTAAGGTCTTCCCACCTTGATGCAATATCGCCACTCCAGGTAGCGGTAGAATACCTTTGTAAACCTGCAAAGCCAGATCGCGTTAGCAGAAATACCCGCTTGTTATTATCCGCTTCGCGCTGGCCGTTATAAATAGCATTTGCATTCATCAGGGCGTAGGCATTAAAATATTTTGTAGAAGAGCCCAGTGCTGTAGGACCACACAATTTTTTACGGTATTCCATATCGGTACAATCCCGGATGTTGGGTTCAGAAGCATCCATCCACCAGGCATCGAAACCCTTTACATACAGGTTATCTTTCATCTGTTTCCAAAAGAGCTTTTGTGCATCGGGGTTATAGGCATCATAGAAAGAGCCTACATAGCCTTTGCCTATCCAATCGCGTATACTATCCTGTACCGCCTGCGTGTACATCCATCCTTTTTGGCTGAATTGTTTAAAATGATCTGTTGTAACATAAAACTTCGGCCATACCGATATCATGATATTTGCATTTTCTTTATGTACTGAGTCTACCATCCCTTTTGCATCCGGAAACCTGCTTATGTCAAACTGATGACTTCCCCAGGCATTTTCAGGCCAATAACTCCAGTCGAGCACGATATTATCGAGCGGAATTCCACGCTTACGGTATTCATTTACGACCTTTAACAATTCATCCTGTGTTTTGTAACGCTCACGGCTCTGCCAAAAGCCCATTGCCCATTTGGGCATAATGCTGGCCTTTCCGGTTAGTGTTCGGTAACCACTGATTACCTCATCCATGTTTTTACCGGACACAAAATAATAGTCCATCTTATCGCCCATTTCTGACCAAAAGGATATATTGCCATTTTTCTCAATCGGAGAGGAAGAAAGTGCTTTAAGGCCAACATAAGAAACACCTCCATCGGGCTTCCACTCTAATCTTATTTTGGTACGTTTTCCCTTTGTTAGCGGAAAAGAAAACCTAAATGTGTTCGGATTCCACGAAGTTCTCCAACGCTCTGGAACCACCAATTTTCCATCTAACCATACTTTGGTATAACCGGCATAGTAGAGACTGAATTTGTAAACATCGGTTTGGTTGGCAAGAATTTCTCCTTCCCAGGTTACAGAACCATTGTTAAAATTAAAATTTGCAGGAAATTTCTTAACAGTTGTAAGGTTTTCATAGTCGATTGCCGATTCCTGGCGAACAATAGTTGCATTGCCTTTGTTGGTATAGGTTGCGGTCAGCGCACCTTCCTTACCATCTTTATTGAAAAGGGTAAACTGGTTCAGGTCTTTGTAATCTCTGGGATCGCCATATTTACTCTGCGAATAGTTGTCCCATAGGATGCCATACTTTTTTGTTGACATTATAAAAGGCACTGAAACTTTAGTATTGTACTGAAAAAGGTCTTCGCTTTTATGTTTATAATTAAAATCATCAGACTGATGCTGCCCAAGGCCGTAAATCGCCTCACCCGGCGTCCCCGTAAAAACTTGCTGGAAGGTATAGCCTTTATCGTTTTCTACATTTAACGGGGTGAAGGTCCTTTTAGCCTCCTGGAGCAGTACCTTTCCCGCCTGATCAGTGAAAGAGATGTTACCCGAAATCAGGGAAATTTTAACAGTAATATCTTTGGTAGACAATTGGGCAAATGAAGCATTTTTTATTAGCTTAAAGGGAACTGCTGGTTTAAGTCCCGGCAACACACAAAGACTGGTCATCTGGGGAATATTATTATCAGGCGAAGCCTGTACCCGTATAATCTGGCTGTTCACAACATTTATTTCAATTGTCTTAGCCGCTCCTGTCTTTGGATGAACCTTTATACCATCTTGTAGTTTTTCAACAGTATCTACCGCAAGTAGTTGTGTAGCAACAAGCAACAATGGTATAAAAAAAGAAAATCGTCTCATAAAAGGGATAATGTAAAATTGGTTAGAATAATGTTGTTTGATATATATTTTTCAAACATACAATACCACATTTTGGACACAGAGCAGTAATGTTAAATATGTAAGTAGAAATGTTAACACAATGTATCCTTAAAACATTTTAGCCCTTTAAATCATGCTGGATGAGCCATTCAATTTGTTTATTGTTTTGTGGTAAGAGAATATAATTAAAAAAGGAATTTGTTTTTAACTCAAATTCCTTTTTTCTGCTATATACTCTGAAGGGAGTACATTGTATTTAGCCTTAAATGCCTTTGCAAAATAATTTGGCGTACTAAAACCAACCATATAACATATCTCGGATATGGTTTTTGCACTTTTTTCCAGTAAAACTGCCGCTTTTTCGAGCTTAACAGACCTAATATAGTCAACAGGGGTTTTACCGGTAACCCTCAGGCATTTTTTGTAGAGTGATACTCTGCTCATCGCCATATGGCTACTCAGATCTTCAACAGATAACTGCGAATTATGGAGGTTCTCTTCAATATACAACAATGCGGTATTTAGGAATTTCACATCGTCTGATTCGATTTCCATTTCTGGTGACGACATGCTGACCTGTCTGGTATACGTTTTTTTAAAGGTTTGGTGCAGTGCGAGGAGATTCTTGATCTTTGAGTGTAAAATCTCGAAGTTGAAGGGCTTTGTCATATAATCGTTTGCCCCGGTTTCTAGTCCTTTCAATTGTTCCTCCTCTGCTGTTAAAGCCGTCAACAGAATAACTGGGATATGCTTGGTCCGCTCATCTGATTTTAATTTTGCACAAAGTTCTGTACCGTTCATTTCTGGCATGCTGATATCCGAAACAATCAAATGCGGATGTAATGCCAGTGCTTTTTGCCAGCCTTCCCTCCCATTTGAGGCCTCAACTATCTTGTAATAGATGCTTAGGTTATCTTTAAGGTAAAATCTAAAATCCTCATTATCCTCTACCAACAAAATTACAGGAGCATTTTTTGTTGACCCAGTTTTATCTGCCGATCCTTTTTTTGCTTTGTCCGTGTCATCTACATCATGTTGAATAGTCAGGCCATCTGTTTGATTATCACGAACCAGCTGCTCTTCTGCAACAGGCGATAACGGAAGTTGCATCGTAAAACAGGTACCCTGGCCAGGCTCACTTTCAACTGTTATTTCACCGCCCTGCATTTTCACAAACTCTTTGGTAATAGAAAGGCCAATTCCAGAACCCTGGTTAAGAATAGATGCAGAGGTTTCATGTTGAAAAAAACGGTCAAAAATTTGTTTTTGTTTATCCGCCGGAATGCCTATTCCAGAATCCTGAACTTTCAGCTCCAACAGAATTTTACCTTCTTCAGTTTTGTTTAAGCGTTTATATAGCATAACCTCGACTTTTCCGCCTTCCGGAGTAAATTTAAATGCATTGGAAAGCAGATTAAATACTATCCGCTCCACTTTATCCTGATCGAAATAAGCGTACAAGCTTTCAATCGGACTGGCGAAAGTGAGTGTGATTTGCTTACGTTCAGCAAGGTCGTAAAAAGAATCTGTAGCATCTTTAATAAAGGATACCACTTCGCCCTCGGTATTGTTTAGCCGTAGTTCCTGTTCTTCCATTTTACGAAAATCGAGCAACTGGTTTACCAGGTTTAGTAAACGCCTTGCGTTTCTTTTAATCATTGCCAACTGCCCGTATCGCTCGTTTTCTTTGGCAGCAACCAATAGCTTATCAACCGGGGCAAGAATTAAGGAAATTGGTGTCCTGAACTCATGACTTAGATTGGTTAAAAATTTGATCTTTAATAAATCAAGCTCCCGTAATCTTTCTGCTTCTTTACGGTCTTGCTCCCGCAGCTGCCGGGCCTCAGCCCTTTCTTGCGTCAAAGCAAATTCCCTTCTAAGTTTATTGATGCCTCTTCTGCGTATATATAGTAGTACAAATCCTATTACCGCAAGATATAAGACGTATGCCCAGGTCGTTCTCCAGAAAGGCGGTGAAACGATAATATTTAGGTGCGACTCTGCTATGGGAGCAGAATCGTTTTCGTTAAAAGCCCTTACGTGAAGAATATAATTCCCCGGGTCGAGATTGGTGAAGGTAGCCTTACGCAATTCAGATGAAACGGTAAGCCAACGTTTATCAAAACCTTCGAGATTATATTTATAGATTATCTTATCCGGATTTAAATAATTGAGCAGCGCAAATTGGATTGAAAAGATATTTTCCTTGTAGGTAAGATTTAAATTACTAAGCGAGGTAATGGTTTCGGGTAAAACAACATGTCCATTTATACGCTCGCCTACACGCACTTTATGGTAAAACACTTCCAGATTGGTCATAACCAGGGCACTGGGGAGCCTGCTGTTTTTAATTTCGCCGGCCCTAAATATATTAAAGCCACTTGGGCCTCCAAAGATCAGTTCGCCTGCTTTGGTTTTACCCGCAGCGTTGATGTTAAACTGGGTACTTGCAAGCCCATCTGACTGGCTGTATTTGCTATAACTGAAATGGTATTTTTTTCCATTATGGCTGATAGAAATCTTGTAGAGACCTTTGCGCGAGCTATACCAGATATCGTGGTGCTCATCCTCTAAGAGCTCGAACACCATATCTTCAGGTAGTCCGACTGCTTCATTCAAGTTTTTAAATGTACCCTTAAGTGGATCGTATATACTTATTCCTTCTTTTGTACCGATCCACATCCATCCGCGTGCATCCTGTAAAATAGAATTTACATCGTTCTGTATAAGACTATTGCTATCCGAAGCGTTATTTTTCAGGTATTTAAAGGCAGCACTTTTGCGATCAAATATATTAATGCCCCCAGTTGTTCCAATCCAGATATTTTTATTTCTGTCTTCGTACAAACAGGACACCACAAAAGAGTTTATTGTATTTTTAATATCAGGACTAAAATGTTTGAATGTCCCGGTCTCTCGCTCCAATAAGTTGAGTCCGCCGTTTAGAGTACCTACCCAAAGGTTGTTATAAGAATCATTCAACAAGGCATAAACGCGGTTATCTGATAGTTTTTCGGGGCCCGGACCAGGCTTGAAATGCCTGAAATATTTTCCATCAAAAGCATCAAGGCCTCCTAAATAAGTGCCAATCCATAATACGCCTTCATGGTCTATTTCGAGACTTACTACAATGTCGCTACTTAAAGAATTATTATTATCGGGGTTATTGCGGTAAGTCGTGATCTCGCCTGTTATTTTATTTAAACGCAATAAGCCTTCTCCATTGGTACCTATCCATAAATTGTTATGGTTATCTTCTGCAAAACAATTAACATCTTTTTTTATTGGGTTTTTACCCGACAAATAACGATTGGCCGGAAACTTATAAACACTTTTGTGATAGAAACAAATTCCTTTTTTAAATGTACCAATCCAGATAATATCATTGTTATCTTTGTATAATGCTGAAATACTGTTATCGCTTAAGCTTCGTGGATCGCTTTCATCATTTAAAATATAGGTTAATTTCCTGGTCTTTTTATCCAGGAGATTAATTCCACCGTGATCGGTACCAATCCAAATATTTCTATCATCGCTTTCAATTACGCGACTTACATTTTTAGAGGTTAAGCCTGTATGGTCAGGATTTTTCCTGAATAAATGAAACTTTCCGCTTGCCGCATGGAGATAAAACAGGCCAAATGGATTGGTCCCGCTAAAAATATAGATATCCCCATTGGCATCACTACTGAAACTACACCAACTGGCTTGCCCAGAAAGATGCTTATATACAGCATTATACCGGTTAGTCACCCGCTGTTGTTTTACATTAAATTTATCAATTATCCCATTATAGTAAACAACCCATAAATTCCCTTTTAAATCATCGATAAAATCACTTATTTGGGTATTCTTCAGTTCACTTATCTGCTCACCTTTCAAAGTATATTTTTTCGATGCACCTGCTTTGGAATCATAACAATAAATGCCCTGGCTTTCGACGTTAAAATATAACTTCCCTCTACCGTCCGTTTTTACCTCTCTAAGATATCCGCCTGGAATTTTATACTTCCCAAAATGTTTTTGCTGAAAGCTTTCAAACTTTTCGCTTGCCGGGTCATAAATACTGAAGCCCTGGTTTGATTTGACCCACAGTTCATGTTCTGGCCCCTCAAATATGGCGGTTACATAGCCATTTGGCAAGCTTGAACTGTCTTTTGAATTGTGCCTGAAAATCTTAAAATCGTGCCCATCAAATCTACTTAGTCCGGCCATGGTTCCAAACCACATAAAGCCCTTATGGTCTTTATAAATTGCATTGGTTTGGTTATCTGATAACCCATTGGTGATATCAATACGGGAAAAACGAAAAGTTTCATCCTGGGCATAGAGTAAATCACACCATACCAGTACACAGATCAGGATTAAAAACCGAAACATATTTTTTTATTAAATAAACGGATGTATCCGTTCAGCAGAAATCAATAACTGTGAAAAGGTAAAACTTATAATCGTTTGGTCAACGTTAATATTACTAATTTACGATAAAATCTTGATATGCATTCAACAATGCCTCAAATTTATAGCTCCTCTCTATTCTGTCCAAACCAGAACGCCGGCAGGCCCAAGTGTTTTTTGTCCAATAAGAAGTTCAGCAGTTTTAGGAAGATCAAACGTATAACTGTCTGAAGAATAGTTTACAGCCATGTAAAAGCCATCTCTCCAATATACGTAGATCCCTTTAGGATAGTTTTCGGTTGAAGCCCCCGCGCTGGTGTATGTATTAGCTAAAATATCCTTTTCCAATTCAAAGTCTGTAGTAGCTACGCCAATATAAGTTACCTCTCCCCTACCAACTTTGTGTTTCACCACAGCCGATTTTCCTTTGTAGAATTGATCCTGATAAACACCGGTAACTTCCGAATTTTGTCCTGCCTGTAGCAAATCCGCCCAGCTATTCCAGCCATAATGCTTTGCACCGATCTGAACATCGCCCCTGTTGCGCCCTGAAAGCATATCTGTAGCCAAGATTTCAGCTCCTATCAGGCCCGATATCGGCGCAGCAGTTTTGCCCTCCCAGAAATGGCCCATCCTATTCTTGGTGGCAGTGCGGCAGGTGATTATTAAATGCCCGCCATCGGCAACATATTTCTCCCATTTTTTAATCAGTGCAGCATCAGCCATTTCATAAGCAGGCACGATGACAACATTATATTTAGAAAAATCGGTTGTTTCATTGATAATATCTACAGGTGCGCCAAGCGATTTGGCCATTTCCATAAATTTAACGGGATATCCCCAGGTATCCCATTGGTTGGTCTGCTTTTGTCTGTCTATTGACCAGTAATTTTCCAGGTTCCAGAGAATAGCTGTAGATCTCGCAGCAAGTTTTTGGGGCATTACTTTGCCCGGTTTGTACAATTTGCGCAGTTGTTTTATTTCATTATTAAACTGAATATACTCCTCCCCTCCTGGTGAAGGTGTTATACCATCGATTTTTATTACGCCAGAGTGGTATTGTTCGGCACCATACAATATCTGTCTGAAACGGTAAGAACAGGCGAGTTTTCCGCCTGCTGCAAAGGAATGGTATAACCACATGCGCACCGTTCCGGGTAGAAGCAGCGGATTATAGCTTCCCCAGTTTACCGGGCCAGGTTGGATCTCCATCACACCAGATAATCCTCCCAATTGCTGATAATATGAAGATGCAAACAGTAATGGCCTACTATCGCCCAGCCTGAACCCAAGCTCGCCAATATTATCACTGCCGCCATTAGGATAGACAGTGTAGGCTGCGAAATCGACTTTTTTTGTCCTGCCAGGATCGGCACCGGTAGAAACAGCAGTGTAATTGGTGGTGATGTATTGTGCTTTAGAAATGTTTTCTCTTAACAGGTTGGCCTGAAAATCAAGAAACTCCGCCTGTGCATCAGCGCAATAACGTTTAAAATCGAGCAATGCATGCGGGTTATTTCCCCACCATCCCACCAGGTTGGTATTGTGGATCATAATCTGATTAAAACTGTTATACCACTGGCTCCAGAAAGCTGTCCCCCAGGAATCATTTAAGACACTGATGGTTTTGTACCTGGTTTTTAGCCATTGTTTGAAAGCTTGCTGCGAAGACGGGCTATAATCGGGTTTGGCATCCGGCTCATTATCAAGCTGCCAGCCGGCAATATTCTTATTCTTACCATAACGCTTTGCCATTTCGCGCACTATTTTTTCGACAAAAGAGCGGTATTTGGAATTAACGATTGAACCCAGCCCCCTTGTTCCGTGTTCAGTACGGATATAGTGCCCATCCATGATAAAAGTTTCGGGGTAATTTACGCGCATCCAGGCCGGTGTAGTTGCCGATGGGGTGCACATGACCACTTTAAGCTTATATTTTGTGCAGAGATCAACCACTTTATCCAACCAGGCAAAATCAAAATGCCCTTCTTCCGGCTCCATTTTAAACCAGGCAAACTCGGCAAGGTGGACAAATTCAAAACCCATGTCTGCAATCTTTTTAATATCGCGTTCCCACTGATTTTCTTTCCAATGCTCGGGGTAATAGTATATTCCTGTAGTAATTAAATCTTTTTCAGGAAAATAGGCCCTTGCAGTCTGCGATTTTACCGTGATTCCACATAGCATTGACAGCAAGAGTGCCATTAAATACTTCTTCATCATTTATTCCAAATAGCTACTTAATTGTTAATGTCTTCTTTATATTTTCAGTACCCTTATTTAAAAATGTGCTGTGTAAAAAAATACAGGTTGTTGGCCCATTCAACATCATCGTGTGCATTCGAATCGACGTGCCATACATGCGGCACGCCTTCTTTTTTAAGGTATTGGTGTACGCGCTGGCTAACACTGAACAGACCGTCTTTGGCACCGCAGGCCAGCCATAAAACTTTTAGCTTCTGTCTTGCAGCCAACGGGTCGGGCAAAAGTTTAGTATCAGAAAGCCCCCCGAATTGGTTGGTATTAGGGGCGGAAGAGAAACCACCCACATAGGCAAAGGTATTGATATGCGAAAGTCCAATATTCAGTGATTGGCCACCACCCATAGATAAGCCAGCGATTGCACGATGCCCGCGGTCGGTATAAACCGAATAATGAGATTCAATAAAAGGAATAATTTCATGCAGCAAATCGTTCTGGAAAGAAAGCCCGTAACCTTTATAACCACCTTTTTGTTCCTCCTGCTCATCCGGTTTTGGGTTATTTACCGTTACGTTGGTGTTGCAGTTTGGAAAAACAATTATCATTGGTTTAATTTTACCTTCGCTAATCAGGTTATCAATAATGTTATTGGCATTAATCCAGTATGGCCACTGGCCATTACCTGAATTAAGTCCGTGCAAGAGATAAATTACCGGGTAGCGCTTGGCACGCGAATAACCAGGAGGCGTATAAACCAACATTTCGCGCGATTGCCTTAATGCTTTGGAAGTGTATTTAACCGGACTGACACTACCATGTTGAATGTTGTCGCGTTTATTTCTGAAACCTACCGGTGGATCGTCAAAGGCAGGTTTATCGTCAGGTCTTAATTTTACAGTCCTGTCAAAAATGGGTTTTTCTGCCTCCTGTCCCTTAGTATACCCCCTGACCTCCAGCCATTTCCGGCAAGCTTCAGGCCATAACGACTCCGTATTTTTAAAGTGTGCAAGTCCATAACCATGTCCACCGGTCTGATAGATATGCAGTTCGCAGGGAACATTGTTTTTCTGCATGGCGAGTGTATAGGCCACACTGTTTTGTACCGAAACAGCTCTATCATCAATAGAATGAACCAGAAATGCAGGGGGTGTTTCGCCATTTACCTGCAATTCATTCGAAAAATAGCTTATCCTTTCTGCAGGTGGATTTTGGCCCAATAAATTTACTTTTGAACCGTTATGGGTAATATTTTCCTGCATGGATATTACCGGATAAATCAATATTGAAAAGTTTGGCTTCACGCTTGTTGTATCATTAGCGGAGGATACCTTTTCCTTAAAATGAGTTGATATCGTAGCGGCGAGATGCCCACCTGCTGAAAATCCCATTATCCCGATTTTTCCGCGATTGATTTTCCACTCTTTAGCGTTGCGTCTCACCAGGCGTACAGCCTGTTGTCCATCCATTAAAGGACCGATAGCTTTATCAGTCATAATCGCATCATTTGGCAAACGGTATTTTAATACGAAAGCCGTAATGCCAAGGCTGTTTAGCCACATAGCCACTTCCTTTCCCTCATGGGCAATGGCCAGTCCAGCGTAGCTACCGCCAGGGCATATAATTACTGCTGTTCCGTTAGCGGTTTCGGGAGGGGCAGGATACATATCGAGAATGGGTTTCGAGATCATGCTCATCCAGCTATTTGAAGAATCTACCTGCTGTTTATAGTTGGCATTAACTAATGCGCCCGGTGCTTCTCCATCCCAGAGATAGATTGACTTACTTTGAGCAAAAACATTAAAGCTGGCCATTAAACAGCCTAAAGTCAGTACGACTTGTCTTAAACTTATCGATTTCATTTTCTTTTATAATATTGTTCCATAATAGTTTAAATAATATGATTTCTATTCTTTTGTTCATCCTGACTTAGGCCTTATCGTAAAAGCAAAATAGTATTACCCCCCACTGGTTTAAAGCGCCGGTTTGTATATAAACTCATCAAAATTGCCATAGGCTTTCGTATTTTTATTTTTGGATTGGGCATACAATCCAAGTAAAACACCAGTAAAACCACCATTGGTTTCAGAACTCAGGTACCACACGTTCATCTTATTTAAAAATTTAAACTCTATACCATCTATAGAATAGTAAAACGAGTAAAAGTCTTTATCTCCTTTTACTTGTAAATAAACATGATCGCCAGAAATTTCAACTTCTTGTGCGATATGGTTCAGTACCCCGATTTTATAATTTAGAGACACTTGATATTTGCCATTATTCGATTTTTTTAGAAAAACATCATAATGTGCCTGAGGAGAATAGTAAGCCGTCATTCCGGCCTGGTCATCTTCTGTTGCATCCCCTAATGAGAGTAAAGTGGTGGCTGAAAAATTAATATGCTCCTGTCTACGCCCAACAAAAGTGGGAGAATCATGATCATCCAAAGAAACCGGGCTTGTTTTGAGCCTTAATGATCCTTTGTTCTGGGTAAGGGAATAATTCTTTATGAATGGGTTTCTAAGGTAGATCCAATCAACACCTAACTTGTTTTCATTAAAATTGGTCGAATAATCCGGTTTCTTTACCGGTTTTAAAGGTAAGGTAGGCACATTCATATCTATATCTACCGTGCCATTGCCATTTATTACTGGCCAGGCATTTGCATCCCACCGTACCGGAGCCAGTAATGTTTCACGCCCTAATAGATGATGCAGTAAACTTTGAGGGCGAAAGCCCAGGAATACTACCCACCACGAACCATCAGGTGCCTGAACAAAATCGCCATGTCCTGTGCCCTGGATGGGATTGTTTTGTGCATTTTCATTAATGTGGGTTAAAATAGGGTTAGAAGGGTTTGGGTCATAAGGTCCATACATAGATCTGCTGCGGGCAATAGTCATTTTATGTCCATATTCGGTACCACCTTCTGAAATAAGCAGATAGTACCAGCCATCTTTCCTATAAAGATGCGGTGATTCCGGATACCGCCCACCAGTACCCTGCCATACAATTCTACCTTCAGTAAGTTTTTTACCTGTTTTAATATCTATTTCACTGATTGTAATACCTTTGCCATTTGATATAAAGTAACTTTTACCATCTTCAAAATATAGAGTAGGATCAATTCCTCCCTGTTCTACAAAAATAGGTTCAGACCACTCGCCGGCTGGATTGTCTGTATATACATAAAAATTCCCGCCACCGGATACATTCGTGGTGACCATGTAAAAGCGCCCTTGGTGATAACGGATGGTGGGTGCGTAAATACCTGCCGAAGGAGCGCATTTATCTAATTTGAGTTGGGAAGGACGGGTGAGACAATGGCCGATTTTTGTCCAGTTAATTAAGTCTTTACTGTGAAAAACCGGAACTCCTGGAAAATACTCAAAACTACTGGTTACTAAATAATAATCGTCGCCAACCCTGCATACACTCGGGTCGGGATGAAAGCCGGAAATTACCGGGTTTTTATATCCCTGGGCATCTGCGCCGTGATAGAAACCCAAAACAATGATTAAAAGGGTAATGATTCTTTTCATATCTTTCTATTTTTTAAAGGCCTAACAGTTGATCCTGGTCAGCATACTTCCTGATAGACCCCGAAACAAATCCAGGGTGACGAAAGCATGTTAAAATATCTTCCGAAGATCTCTAAAGGCATTGATTAACCGAGTTTAATTATTTTTCCGGATTAATGATGATTGCAAAGCCGCCGCCATTTGCCATATTAATGGTAAGCTTATCAGCACTGGTTACTTTAATTATTTCGCGTTTATAGTCGGTGGCATCCTTATCTGCATTCATTCCATCCTTAAAAATTTCTGCTGAATATCTTCCCCCGCCAAGAAAAGACAGGTCGATTGTAGATGTCCTTGCCGACCAGTTTGTCAATCCGCCTACATACCATGTTTTTTCTTTCTTCCTGGCAACAGCTGCATATTCGCCCACTCTTCCATCAAGAGCAACTGTTTCATCAAAGGTGGTTGGTATTTTTGAAATAAAACTGGTGCTCTCCTGTTCTTTCATATAAGCTGTTGGGCTATCGGCCATCATTTGTAAGGGTGCTTCGTAAACAACATACATCGCTAACTGGTGGGACCTTGTTCCCTGACTCATTGGCATAGAATTACTTGGCCGGAAATCTCCTCTTGTGGCGTTGCGCATTGCACCCGGAGTATAATCCATGGGCCCGGCCAGCATCCTGATAAACGGGATGGAGGTTTCGTAGTGCGGCATATCATCTTTTGGCGTCCATTTGGCATTTTCCAGTCCTTTTACCCCTTCAAAATTGAGAATATTAGGATAAGTACGCTGTACACCGGTTGGTTTATACATACCATGAAAGTCAACAAGAAGTTTATAATTAGCTGCTTTTTTAGCCATGTTGTAAATCGAGCTGACCATTTTCTGATCGTCTCGATCTATAAAATCTATTTTAAAACCTTTAATCCCCATCTCTGAGTACTGGCTAAAAGCATCATCCAGCACCTGGTTGATGGCATACCATGATGCCCAAAGCATAATGCCTACGTTTCTCTGCTTCCCGTAGCTGATCAGTTCTTTGATGTTGATGTTCGGAGAAATTTTTAGCAAGTCGGTTTCTTCGCTCCAACCTTCATCCAATACTACATACTCAATGTGGTTTTTAGCAGCAAAATCTATATAATATTTATAAGTATCTGTGTTAATTCCTGCCTTAAAATCAACGCCAGATATGTTCCAGTCATTCCACCAGTCCCAGGCTACCTTACCTGGTTTTATCCAGCTTGCATCAGCAATTTGAGATGGTGTAGAGAGTTTTTGCACCATATCATTGTTTAAGAGGTCTTTATCACTTTCACTTATGATTACTGCCCTCCACGGGAAATTACGGCTACCATTAGTCTTTGAAATATAGGTTTCCCTATCTGAAACCATGTAATTCATTTTATTAAATCCGCCTAAGCGCTCTGCTCTGGGATAATGGGCAAACGTTCCACCTAAGTCATGCGGTCCCCGTTTACCTTTGGTGAGGAACATACCGGGATAATCTACGAGTTCGGCTTCTACGATAGCGGCTTTTTTTCCATTTTCCAAGTCGACGAGGAGTGGGGAAATGGCAAGCGAATCTTTCACAAATTTCGAAAGCGGGATTTCATCATACGGAGATTCGAAAGCAGATATGTATAAATTATTTTCCCTTAAATCGCGTACGTAGGGAATAAAAGCTTTATGGTCTTTGCTGAAGTTAAAATTGGCTTCTTCGGCCTCAACAATAATTTCTCCTTTTTTCCTGGTGAAAAAACGATAGGCTACACCATCGTTATAGGCTCTTAAAATCAGGCCAAAATCACCTTTAAAGGTTACGGTTAACTGGTTGTACTCATCAACAACCGATTTCTTTTTATAAACAGGTGTACTAAAAACCTTATTGACACTTGATTTTTTAGCAGCAATAATTTTTGCATTATTTCCTAAAACCAGCCCATTGCCCAGTGTTAGTGAAATAACTGAAGGCGCAATAACCGCTGTATTTTCATGTTTAACAGACCATGATATTTTCGCTCCGTTTTCCAAAGCCATTTCAATTTTTCCGTCAGGGGATCTAAGCTGCAATGTTTGGGCATTCCCAAGAGCTGGTAGTAAAACCGTAAAAACGATGACACGTAAAAAAAATTTATTCATTTATGGTATTGATTATTTTATCTGATTGTTTTGGTTGTTGCAGATTTTCTTAAGAAATGAGCAATTAAGTAGCTATAAATTACTTTGTATTGATTTAATGATTATGCTTTTCTGTTCCAGTTCATTTGATGTAACCGTAAGCTTAATTTCACCTGCATTATGCGTACTTTTGATCACTACTAATGCCCGCCCATGCCACGCCTTACGTGAGTTACCGGTATACCGATCAACATCCTTAATATCAGCGTTATCTACTCCGGCAATAACCCCCTCACCCTCAATTTTAAAGTTCAGGCGATTTGCAGCATTTGGTTGGATTATCCCGTCCTTATCTGTTATTTCTATGGTTAGATAAGCCAAATCCTGTCCGTTTGATAATATTTCTTTCCGATCGGCAGTTAATTTAAGCTGAGCAGCATCTCCCGCAGTTTGCAGAACAGACGATGCTACTTCCTGATCATTTTCAACTCCAACTGCTTTAAGTGTACCCTGCGCATAAGGAACAGAGAAAATGGCTTTAAACTCTTGTTCAAGTCCGGTAGGTTTTTCATCAAGCAGTTTATTGTTCAGGTACAGCCTTACGTTTGCATATTTAGAATAGACTTCTACATCGATATTCTTGCCTTCATAGCCGGGCCAGTTCCAGCTTTCCCAGGTTGGCCATACCGCCCACCATGTGGTTTTAATTTCGAGAGGCCCGGGGTTAGGTTCGCGCACCGCCATATACAGTTTTTCTGTACTATTGTACAACAGGCTACGGTAGTGTGAAATCGGCTTTCTCCATCCCAAAAGGTCAATATCACCGCAATAGGCACCATGCCACGGAAAAAAATCATGTTCCCAGTGTTCGCCCGGCGCATCACCCGAATAATACCAACGGCCTATCCCCGATTCTCCCAGATAATCTACTGCAGTCCAAACAAAATCACCAATTACAAACGGATTGTTTTTAACCAGCTGCCAATTTGCAAAAGCATCTTTGGGATACGACTCTGACTGGAAGATTATGCGTGATGGCACCCGTTCATGATCGGCAGGCGCACTAGCCAAGTGATAATTATAACCGGTCACATCATGCACAGCCATCAATGAATCCATAACGCTCCAATCTTTTCCATTCTCTACAATGGCTGAGGTAACGGGGCGGGTAATATCTATTTTTTTGATGGCATTAGAAAGCATTTTTGCTGTTTCGACTGCCCCTGGAGTTCCTCTCTCTACTATTTCGTTGCCAATACTCCACATAATAATTGAAGGGTGATTACGATCGCGCAAAACCATTGCATCTAAATCACGTTTCCACCATTCGTTAAAATATTTGGCATAGTCCTGTTTGTTTTTCCCAACTTTCCAGCAGTCAAATGATTCATCAATTACCAGGAGGCCCAACCTGTCGCATGCGGCTAAAAAAGCTTCGGAAGGTGGATTATGAGAAGTTCTTACAGCATTAAATCCGGCTTTCTTAAGTAATTCTACCTTACGCTCTTCGGCCCTATCAAAAGCGGCCGCGCCCAGACAGCCATTGTCGTGGTGCACGCATCCGCCATTTATCTTTACTGTTTTCCCATTAAGCTGAAACCCATTTTCGGGGGTGAATTTTATGGAACGGATACCAAAATCCGTAATAGTTTTATCTGTTACATTTTTATTTCCTAAAATCTCTATTTCGGCTTTGTATAAATGGGGTGTTTCAGGTGTCCATAACGAAGGATTAACAACAGTAATCGTTTGTGCAATTTCTTTTTCGCTATTGGCCGCCAGGTTAAGCTTTACTTGCCCATTTCCTGCACTTTTATCATTTGCCCCCATTAACCGTGTGTTAACCACCATGTATTGAGCCTCGCTTGTTTCGTTTTTCACCAACGTTTTCACCAGAACGGTTGCTCTTCTTGAAGATACCTCAGGGCTTGCAATGGCGACTCCCCAATTAGCAATGTGAACTGCATCGGTGACCGTTAGCCAAACATGGCGGTAAATCCCCGAGCCGCTGTACCATCTGCTGTTCATTTGCTGCGAATTATCTACGCGCACTGCAATTAGGTTTTCGTGGTCGAAATCTAAATAAGGCGAAAGATCGTAGCTAAATGACGAATAGCCATACGGATATATTCCAAGCGATTTACCATTAATAAAAACCTCAGCATTCATATAAATCCCTTCAAAATAAACGGAAATCTTTTTGCCTTTCCAATCAGCACGGGCTTTAAAGGTTTTCCTGTACCAGCCAATTCCGGCAGGAAAATATCCCCCGCCACCCCCAGTAGGGTTTTTGGGATTTATACTCCCTTCGATGCTCCAATCATGTGGCAGATCCAGACTACGCCAGGTCCGGTCATCAAAATCACGCGATTTGGCAGTGGCATTATCCGCCAGGCTAAATTTCCAGTCAAAATCAAACGGTTGCCTGCGATCATTACCGGCTTTACTTTGCGCCTGCACAAACATCCAAAACGTTAAAAGCACAAGGAGTATCAATATTTTCTTTAGTCTAGCTGTGATCATTATTTTAATAAGTGTTTATTTATTAAACATTTAAGCCCGTTACTTACGATCTTAAAATCCTTAGTTAATCTCATTTAAATTCCAATTTAGGCACCTATTTTTGCGTAATTCCATTCCAATCATCTGTTCTGAAAGGATTGGCCGGCAAGCCTTCCGAATTGACTAAATTACCCAGCGGATGGTCAGCCCAGTCATAACGTACAGCTACCGGGTGCGACACTTTCTCACTGTAAACCACCACTTCATTCCCTTCTATTCTGGCATCGGCCCAGTGAAACTGTCTGTTTTCTCCTGCAATGGCAAAGCCCGTCAAGGTTTTGGCATCTTTTGATATTAATCCATTACCGGGAGCTGTAAAACGGATACGCATACGTCCACCTTCTTTTGAAAAACTTTTGAATGAAGGTCCCGAGGCTACATTGCCCTGTTTATACACAAGTTTATTGGCTGCAAGTGCAAGTCTACGCGCAACTTCCTGTTTATTACTAGGATGAATATTGTCTGCTTCTCCGATATCGATGGTACAGGCCATCGCGGTATTGGGTAGCAATAGAGCTAGTGCCTGGGCTTCTCTAAGCTCGGCCCATTCACTTTCAGAAGGTAAAGGTTGCGGTTGTTTAAAATTTGGCAGCTGAACATATAGGAATGGTAAATTTCCCTGTTTCCAACGTCCCCGCCAATCTTTAATCAACATTGGAAATAACTTTCGGTAATTATAGGCCGCGGTATCATTCGCTTCACCCTGGTACCATAAAAATCCCTTAATTCCGTATGAGATAACCGGGTTGATCATTGAATTGAAAAGTAATGAAGGATAATATTGGTAATTACGGTTTTTCGCCATAGCAGGCTCTAAATCTTTTTGATATTTCCAGGTACCGGCCAATGATATTTTTGCCTTGCCATTTGTGATATACAATTCATCTGCAGGCGGGTTTAGCCCTCCAATTCCCCATAACATAGCCAACCTCAGCGTTACGGTATTCTCTCCTCTTTTCAGTATTTTACCAGGAATGGTATAGTGCTGACCGGGGTTGGTGTTCCATACTGTCTTACAAATTTCGATACCGTTGAAATAGAGGGAATAATTCACATCCGGCCGCCCAATGTAAAGTGTCAGGTCGGCCTTTGAAAAAGCTTCTGGTAATATGATTTTTTTACGCATCCAAACTAATCCTTCATATGGCCCAATCCCAAAATCTTTTATCAACTTAGGCATTTCGATTACGGGCCATCCAGCATCATTGTAGCCAGGCTGGGGAATGATTTTATCGGCATTTTGATATGGGTGATAAAGAATATCCCATGAACGCGCTTGATCCAGGCTATCCCTTACAAAATGCTGCTCGGTCAGGGTATCATTTGCCATTGTTTTTACTTTGGTGATTGGGGAAGAAAGTAATTTTTCGTGGCTCGTCCACGATTCGATCGGTGTACCACCCCAGGTGCTTTGTATAACGCCAATCGGAACTCCTTGGTCCAAGTGTATTTTTTTTGCAAAATAATAGGCAACCGCCGAGAACTGGGCCACATTTTCTGGGTTACAAATTTTCCACTTTCCACCTGCAAGGTCCTGTTGAGGGCTTAGTTTCTTAACATGTGTTACCTGGAATAAGCGTATTTTTGGAAAATCTGCTTTGGCAATTTCATGAACGGCATCCTGTGCCTGCTGTACAGACCATTCCATATTGGACTGACCCGAAGCCAGCCAAACATCACCAATAAGTATTCCTTGTAGTTCGATTCCGGATCCTGGCTTACCCAATTCTGAAATGCTTAGTTTATATGGCCCACCGGCTTTAAAGGGCGGAAAAAACACTTTCCATTTTCCTTGTCCGTTTGCTGTAGTCTTTACTCTGCTTTCCCCAAGTGTGGCAATGATACTTGCTCCCGGTGTTGATTTTCCCCAAAGGGGAATTTTGATCCCTCTTTGCAATACCATGTTATCGCCAAATACTCCTGGTAAGGTAAGCTGAGCATAACCTTGAATCTGAACGAAGAAGAGTAGTACAAAAAATGTAAAAAATCTTAGTATCCCTATTCTCATAATTTTTTCATGTATTTTCCGATTTAAAGCTTAATCACATTGAGGATGAACACATCATTTTCACGCTGATCTAACACTTTCGAAATAGCAGTCCGCCTTTTATGGTGATGATTGCTTTAGAAGATGGTGAACCATCATTCCGCCGCTTTGAGGGTTATTCCTGTTGTTTTAAAAGTTGCGATGGTTTTCCTGTGGAAAAGATAGTTGACCAGGTATCATTATCCCGGTAACCTATCTTATAAAGTTCCAGCGCATCATTACCATCAGGTACGTTCGTAATATTGATCTCCTATTTTTCTTTCGATTTTGATGGGGAGATCACGGTTATAATATTGTTGGTTGAATCGAGAAACGTGTAAGTGTAGTCCAAAAAAAACACTAGCGGTTCCCCCGTTCTGATTCATCACAAGCTGAACTTCCATATTTCCTGAAAATGTATACCTCATTAAACTGCAATTGATCATGCACAGAGTCTTTATCACGCTGTCTATTTACCACCTGTGACAAGGGCATTTATAGTGCCTTGATCAAGCACAGTATTGTTTCTGCGGTCTAACGCATTGCCGGTATCCCAGAAGAAAGGCTTAAGCCCAAATTGAATAGCCTGCCTGGTTACATAATTATTCCAGTAATCTACCGAAGCATTGTGTGCAGCCAAATCTAAAGGAACGTTTTTAGTTCCACCCCTTTTATAAGCTCCATATTCCCCTAATATTACTGGAATCCCCTTATCTATGAATTTGGATTTCATCAAACCGAAGATCCTGATGTGTTCACTTTCCTCGCCCCAGGTGGCATTACGATCGGGTTGAATGGTCGAGTGATGACCTGTTCCCCAGTAATAGAACATTTTACCCCAGGTTGCATCGTTATCTAAAATTGTAAATTGCGAGGGTGTATAGTTATGTACCTCAACCATTAAGCGGCCAGCAACCTGATCTGTAGGCAGAGTATTCATCAAATTATTGGTTTTATCCGGATCGGTACCTGGTCCCTGGACAACCAGCACCCGGTAACTGTTTCTGCCACCGGTAGATCGAACCGCATTGATGAATGTCTGGTGATAGCCGTTGAGTATAGCTACCTGATCTGCATTATCCGCAGCAGGTTCATTGGCACTGGCAAACATCAGGTGCTCGTCAAAATCCCGCATGGATGTAGCAATCTGCTCCCAAAGCGCTTTTTGTTTCGCATTAACAGAATCCTTTTTAATCGAATTGATGTTATTTTCCAACCAACCGCCATCCCAATGAATATTGAGCAAAACGTACATATCATTGTCAACGCAATATTTAACAACTTCTTTTACTCTGTTAAGCCATGCAGGATCAATTGTTGCCTTCTGCCGGTCACTTAAATGTTTCCAATCCCAGGCGCAGGGAATCCGGACGGCGTTAAAACCTGTTTGTTTTACGAATTTGATGTAGGATTCAGTGATTTGCGGGTTTCCCCAACCACTTTCACCTCCCGGTGATTCCATTGTGTTGCCAATATTCCACCCCAAATGCAGTTTGGAGGCCAATTGCACAGCTGTGCTGTTCATACCTGTTTGGTCTGGGGCTTTCGGGGATGTATTGTACGAAGGAAACAAATTGCTTGCCTGTGAGAGGGTAAGTCGCCTGGCTTGCCCATTGTCTGAAGCAATAACCAGTACAGCAGAACGTGATACACCAGTGGCGTTAGCCGAAACAGTGAATTTCAATTTTGTATCACCCTCATTTCCAGTCACCTGATCTAACTGTAACCAGGAGTCAGCGGGGTTTTTAGTGTTCCATTTAGCATTACTGGTAACGGTTACATTGGCCGTTCCCCCCTCTGGTAGAAAAGCGATCTCAGATGAGGAAATATTAAGTTGCGGCGAAGCTGTTTCTTTTTTTTTACAAAATGAAGTGAGTAATATAAGAAATACTAATAGGATGACTGGCACCTGCGCCTTATTTTTTAACTTTCTTAAATGAATCATTAGTGTGTTGTTAATTTGACTTAATCCGAATGTATTGCTGTATATTATTAAGCAGCAGGTCTGCTGAGGCAAACCTGCTGACGTATTATTTTATTTTCACAACCCTGATATTATCTATAGCTGCTTCAAAATCATTAACCACAGTAGCTCCATCATTGGTGAAGGAAATATTGATAGCACCGTTTCCGGATGTTCCCAATAAATCAGTTAATTTAGAAGCCGGTAAACCGTTATTTAGGAAATTTGAAAGCGGAATGGCCACAGTTTGCCAGCCATTTGTTTTGAAAGGTGCGCTTGAACCATTGGCGCTTTTCCACGGCCTGTAGAATGCAGCAAAATTGAAGTTATAATCTTTAACCACCTGAATAGAACCATTAATCCATGGTTTGGTAACGGATACTTCAAACTTTAAGGCATAGTGACTTACTGAATCAGCCAGATTAGCCGAGGGAATCCATTGTACAGCTTTGGTGTTGATCGATCGTCCTCCTTCCCACCAGTTTCCATTTCCGGCAGGGATATTTGAGGCTTTCAGCACTCCATAATTACCCGTATGCGCCGGATAATTTGCAGAACTGTTTGATACGTCAGATCCCCAATCCATTGTATTTACATCATCATAATTATTCAACATACCAGTTGCATAATCATGAACATTATAAAACGTTTTGGCTTCACCCGCTTTGGTAACAACAGTAACGATTCCGCTTTTTGTAAGGCCGGCCGGAACTATCAGGCTGATCGATGTGCCATCGTTGGAACCGGTAAAACCCGTTACCTCCTGCCCTGCATAGTTTACGCGCTGAATAAAGAAGAAATTCAATCCATTTATTCGCACTGAATCGCCAGGATTAGCACTTTCGTTTGATATGCTGGTTATTGTCGGTGCCGGGGCTACTATCGGAAAGGAGAAAGTGGTTTCTCCATGAGTGGTAACGTAGCGGATCGTATTGAGCTGCGACGGTTCTACTGTAGGGAACGGAATTACTGCTGGCATGAGTACAATTGCGCTGGTATCAGAAAACCAGGAATCGTTAAAAGAACCTTTAACGCCATTAAAATATATCTGAAGCGCCCCCCTTAATTTTTTTCCTGTAATTACAATCCATTTTCCTGTACCCACCCTGGTGATCAGTGAGTCGCCGGGACTAGCAACATAATTGCGTATTCCGGTAATTTCCGGCTGTCCGGTTGATGATGAAGAATTTTCTTTTTTACAACCTTGCTGTATAAAGAAGATCACTGCAATTAAAAAAAGTAACAAATGGCTATTAGCCCTGCTTAATAATTTTTTCATATTAATTCTAATTAATAATTAGTGCTGTTAATTAATAGTATGCTGCCGGCGGATCTAATAGTTTAGGATCTGCAGTTATCTCGGTAGCAGGTATCGGTAGCGTAAATGTGGCTATGGTTGGCGGCGTAATCACAATGCCATTGGTATTTCTCGTTTTTTTACCTGTCGCGGGGTCATACGAAAACTGCACCCTTGTATTTTTTAAGATCTGATTGTTCAACAGAGTAACAGCACCTTGTGGATTGTAATAAGATAAGCGGACTAAATCAAACCAGTACTGTCCTTCAAACGCCAGCTCTATCCTTCTTTCATTTCGCAGCTGTTCTGTGGTGATAGTAGTTACCGGATCAACACCAGCACGTTTCCTCACCATATTGAAAACCCGCAATGCTTCAGCATCAGAAGTTGAACTATTCGTACCCAGTAAAGCCTCTACATAAACTAAATATACGTCGGCAAGACGCAAAACCGTATTATGCTGAGGGGAAGACCAGATATCCATCGTTGGTGCATTATTATCTGCAGCTGTACCCACAACATGTTTTTTAACACTACACGATGTTGCAGTATAACCTCCACCGGCAGCATTTAGCTCTGGGTAATGGTCGCCTGTCAGCATAAATGTAGCCTTCCTGCGTACTGAATCCTGAGGGGTATATAAACTATCCAGATCAAAAGTAGGCCCTATTGCACCACCCCAGCCTCCTCCCGGCGGAACAACGCTGCTGCTGGGCGCAAATTGGGTTTGTATGGCATTACCATTTCCATATCCAACACCTGGCGCCCATTGAAATGCAAAAAGCGATTCAGGGTTATCGTTAAACTGTGTTCTGAAGAGATTATAATAGCTTGGCAATAACGTTAAACCGCTGGTGTTAATCACATTTCTGGCAAAAAAAGCAGCACTATCTAGATCAGACTGCTTTCTATTTCCACCTATACCTGCCTTCGTAAGATAAACTTTTGCCAACATTCCCTGTGCCGACCAGGTAGTTACCCGGCCTGCCTGATCACGTGTTGGCAAAGCAGCGGCAGCAAAGCGGAGATCATTAACAATAAAGCGATACACATCGGCAAGGCGGTGACGGGGCAATAGCGGATCTTTTATCAACTTATCATTATCTTCAATAATCGGTACTGCCCCCCATAACTGAGCCAAATGAAAATAGGCCGTTGCGCGTAAAAATCTAAGTTCACCGAGGGCACCATTTTTATTTTTTAATGCCACGCTATCTGGAACTTTGGTATTAATTGCCTTGATATTGGTGTTGCAGTGTGCTACGATCTTATAAAAACAACGCCACGAAGTAGACATCTGTCCGTTTTGGCTGGTTACAGAAAATGCGGTTAATTGCGCTAAGTCGGCATTGTAGGGTTGCAACATATTACCGCTCAGAATATCGCCAATAGCGAGTAACGGAAAACTATTCCAATCGTTCCACGGCTGCGCATACAGGCCGGCGGTAACCAGCCTCAAATCAGATGAACTTTTGTAAAAATTATCTGTCGTTATTTGTGACAAAGGTGGCCGTTCGAGGAAATCTTTTTTGCAACTGCTTATTACTGTAACAGCGGCGAATAACGTGAGTATATATAATTTAATCTGTTTCATAATTTTACGTCTTACTTGTTTAAAATAGAGATGTTGGCACCGATAGTAAATACTCGTGGCTGCGCATAATATCCATTATCGACACCTGCCGCTAAGGGATTCCATGAGCCTATTTCAGGATCGTAACCTTTATATTTTGTAATTGTGAAAACGTTGGTTACCTGAGCATACAGGCGCAGGTTTTTCAGGTAGATCTTGGATAAGAGATTCTCTTTAAAACTGTAGCCAAGCGTAATGCTTTTGCACCTGATAAAAGAACCGTCTTCGATGTATTTACTCGAAAAACGTTCGTTGCCGTTACCGCTTGCCTGACTGATTCTGGTAATGCTTGTCTCAGGGTTGGTGATATATACATTATTGATATCCGCAGCAGAGCCAGTGGGGTTAATTAACCCGATACGGGCGTATTCCCCTACGTTCTTGAAGTAGCCAAAATTCTGATTCGGATTTTCCGCATCTACTCTAACCTGGTTATAAAGCTTATTGCCATAATTACCAGACATGAAAATATTCAGATCAAAATTTTTATAATTAAAGCTGTTGTTTATCCCGAACTGGAATTTCGGAATTGGCGAACCTAAAAATACCTGATCGTTCTCATCAATCACACCATCGTTATTCTGATCCTTAAATATAACATCACCTACCCAGACTCCTCCCGAACCATTTGTAATTGGTATTGGAAGACCTCCCTTTTGCGGTAAGGCAGGGTACTTTTTAAAATCTTCCGCGTTTTTGTAGGTACCCAATGTTTCGTAACCATAATATTCCCCTATAGATCTGCCAACCGTCGATTTGGTAATAGCTGTGCTACCGGCATAACCATATAAAGCGGCGGCATCCGTATTTAGGGTAAGAATTTTATTTGTATTATGGGACAGGGTCAGATTACTTTTCCAGTTGAAGTTTTGAGATTTAATGTTATGAGTATTAATAGAAAACTCGATTCCTTTATTGCTAACAGAACCGATGTTGATATAAGGTGACTGGATAGAGCCAGGTGCATAACCTGTGGCATCAACCATTCCGGAATACAATGGTAAGGTGAGACTTAATAACAGGTTATCTGTTCTTTTGTAATACGCATCCAAAGAAAAGTCAACCCTTCTATTCAATATGCTTACATCTAAGCCCACATTATACCCTTTTGTTGTTTCCCACTTAACATCAGGATTACCGCTGGTAGCAATTATCTGCGAATTACCTGACAACGAATTCGTCACGGTTCGTAAAGTTGATCCATAAGCGTAATCACGTATATTTTGATTATTCTGCAAACCGTATCCAACCCTGAGTTTCAGATCATCAATCGATTTAACATCTTTAAAAAAGTTTTCTTGTTTTAATTTCCAGGCAAATGCTCCTGAATAAGTAGTCACCCATCTGTTCTCTGGTGCAAATTTGGATGACCCGTCATCGCGGACATTAAAGGTAATATTATATTTGTCGTTGTATTTAAAATCAATGCGGCCGAAGTAGGATTCGCCGGCCGTTTGTCCTTTCTCACCAGCATTAGTTGCCGTCGCGGCATCACCGCCACTTATAGCCTGCACATTGTTGCTGGGAAAATTTGTTCTGCTTGCCGAAACATTTTCGTATTCCCAAACTTTAGACTCGTGCCCTATCATTGCATTTAGGTTATATTTATTTGCAAAAGAATGTCCGTAGGTAAGGTAATTGGTAAGCGAATAAAATGTATTTTTACCGCTGGAATAGGTTGCTGAATTTGATGTTTTAGAATACGCTCCCATGGTATAAATCGGGTCGAACTGATCTTCTGTTGCAGTAGAGATATTCCCCGATAATTCATTTCGAAGGGTAAGTCCTTTGGCAAACTGAATTTCAGCATAAGCGTTTCCAAATAGCTCGTACCTGTTTTTAAGGTCCTTTACAATTTTTGCCAGAGCAAATGGATTGGTGCCGGTAGCGCCGTAAATATTAGGATCATTGCCACCCCAGGTACCATCGGGATTAATTACATTTACATCGGGGGTTTGATTAAGCGCCTGACGGATTACACCCGTTTGGGAAGTGGTTACATTTTCTTTAACGTTTGCCAATTGTAAACTTACACCAAGTTTTAACCAGTCGGTAGTCTTATTATCCAGATTCAATCGGCTTGAAATCCTTCTAAAATCGGACCCAAGCGCAATTCCTTCCTGAGAAAAATAGGTTCCTGAAAGGTAATATTTCGTTCTGGCATCACCACCTGTAAGGGCAAGATTGTGGTTCTGCATAAGTGCGGTCCTGAACAAGGCTTTTTGCCAATCGGTACCCACCCCCAGGTATGCAGGGTTAGCAAACTGTGGTCTTAAATCGTAACCGATAATCGCCGACTTTTCATTCATAAATGTTGCATACTCCCTGAGGTTCATTACCTCATAGTATTTTGGCAGCGCCTGAGCACCGGCATAACCATCATAGCTCACTACAGGAGGTCCAGAAACACCCCTTTTGGTTGTGATGATAACAACACCATTGGTTGCCTGCGCACCATAAATAGCGGTAGCTGATGCATCCTTCAAGATATCGATTGAGGAAATTTCAGAAGGATTGATACTTGATAGGGGATTTGTACCTTTATCCCCGGTTGAAGGCAAAATCTGAAGCCCATCAACTACATACAATGGAGGGTTATTGCTAAAGCCTGAAAGTCCGCGAATCTGTACCGAAACACCACCACCGGGCTGGCCCGAAATCTGTTGAACCACAACACCGGGAACTTTTCCCTGTAGTGCCTGATCAACAGTTGTAGGTTGTGTTTTCAGGAGTTCAGTTCCGGATATCGAAGACACTGAGCCGGTAAGATCTCGCCTGGTCTTATCGCCATAACCGATAACAACAACTTCATCGAGTTTTGTGGATTCAATCCTTAAGATCACATTGATGATACTACCATCACCAATCATGATTTCCTGAGGCTGAAAACCGATCATCTTAAAAATAAGCACATCGCCCATATTGGCCTTGATCGAATACTGACCTTGTTCGTTTGTTGAGGTGGCCGTTTTTTTATTTTTCACCTGTATTATGGCTCCACGCAACGGCATAGGATTGTCATTGCCTACGATTTTTCCAGTAATCTGTTTCTCCTGGGCATACCCTTTTAAATGCAGGAGGATTAAGAAAACCACCATAAGCATAAAAGCAGGTAATTTCCTGATAAAAATTGTTTGGTTCATATTAGTTTATATTTGGTTTGTATGGCCAGTAAAAATGATATGATTGGCTGCTATACTTCAGGACGCTTCATCTTGTATATCGCTAACTCTACCGTATACCAATAATTGCTGGCTTTATGAATATCAAATATAGTCTCAGGCGAAATTTAGAAATGCTTCAAATGATAAATAGAAGGGAATTTTTGTTAACTACATGGCATTAGTTAGCAAAATCAAGGTTAAAAACGCTAAAAAAAACAATTAAACAACTGAAAAAACAATACATTAAATATAAAATCAGTGTTGCATAAATTACATGACCTAAAGATTAAATGTAGCTGAAACATATTAAATAAACCTTGTTTTGGATCATTTATGTTCTAAAACATGTTATGGCTTACTCCGAGGCATTATTCTAAGATGATGAAAAAGATAACACACCGTTTCAGATTATATTTAGGAAAGGAAACCGCATCTTGTTAAAGCCATCAACGTAAATGGAAAAAAAATATCAGAGTCCTGGAAGAAAACGCCAGACTTTGCTACCGGAGTAGAATGATACCATTTCCCTTAAAAAAGATTGGGTTGCCAGAATTTATGCTCTAAACAACAAGAAGGAGAAATAGCTAATAACCAGAGATCCGGGATATGCTCAAAAGAAAGCACGTATTTACTAAAGTTGAATGACACAGAACCGGTTACCTTTAAGTCAAATCCTAGTTATTGGGGGCCGGAAAATTAATTCACTTGAAAAAATGGGAGAATTAGCTGCTGCGTTGAAAGTTGGTTAAAAACAATCATTGGGATTAAGATTACATTCAAGCGCGGGCAAATCAAAAACTAAGAGCAGGAGGCTATATATGCAGATCAAATTTAGTCCTGCTCTTTAAATTTATTTAATTTCGCGAAGCACACAGGTAAAGCCACCCCTGGGGAGCCACTTGAGCTTAATATGGTCTTCTTTAGTTAAATTTTGATAGGTGGTATTGAATGCCGAATCGTAATCACCATCTGCGATCAAAACGGTCTTGTATCTTTTTCCCGGATTCAAAAATTGAAGCGGAATCTCAAATTCCTCTTTTTTATCAAGACCGTTAATACCTGCCAGATACCAATCATTTCCCTTGCGTCTGGCCATGATAATATTTTTTCCGGGATATCCTGATATAAACCTGGTGTCGTCCCAGCCAGCGGGCACCTCACGGAGAAATGCTTTCGGTGCATCGGGAAGGTTATCAAATCCTTCAGGTCTGTCGGCCATGTGCTGGATGCCGGACTCAAATATTACAGAAAGAGCGAGTTCATGCGCAAAAGTTGTAATATGGGGATGTTGTGAATTGGTAAAGGTTACCGGTGTATAATCCATCGGACCAATGATGTTTCGCGTAAAAGGAAGAGTTGCATTATGCGCAGCAGCTTTTCCTGTTAGCTCAGCACCATTATTGTACCATTCTGCTCCAAGCACTGCCTCCATACTCATTAGGTTTGGGTAGGTTCTGCTCCAGCCCCTGGGAATAGTTGCACCATGGAAGTTTACCATCAATTTAAATTTGGCGGCATCTTCCAGTATATCTATATAATAGTTCATCATATCTTGTTTATCGCTCTCAAAAAAATCTACTTTAATTCCATATACGCCAAGCTGAGTTAACCAATCGAATTCCTTCATTCTGTTTTCATGGGTTAACATCCTATCACGGGGAGTCGCAGATATTCTGTTGTGTGGGCCTCCAGAGTTATACCACATCATGGGCTTTACACCTTTACTTTTAGCATAACATACGGCGTCCTCCAACTTTCCTCCATTGCCCATAGCATCCCATTCCCAATCAAATAGCGTGTAAGGCCAATTCATCCGGGCTGCCAGGTCTATATAGTCGCACACTTTCTTAAAATCTTTGGTACCGTGGTTATATGCCCAATAAATCCAAGAGCTTGCCCCAGGCTGAACCCACGATACATCCTTAATCTTAGTAGCCGTACTAACATCTTCAACCAGGGTAGATTCGACCAGTTGCCCTAAGTCTCCGATTATAACCGTTCTCCACGGGGATAAGAATGGAAGATTTATTGTTGGATTTACCTTACCTTGCTTATTTCCATCTGAAACTGCCGGAAACAACAGTTTGTAATTATCCTGATCATTCTTATTGCCCAGTTTGGTCGCACAATATGATCCATTCACATCGGCTTCGGTTATCAGCATCCAACAATCAACCGTTCCAATAGTCTTTTTAAATAAGGCAGGGTATCCCCACTCTCCTTTTACGCCAGAACCGTTTTGAACCGGGAAGTAACCCTCATAACTCGTTTTAAAAGGTTGCAACCACCTTTCGGCCTCAGCCGGCATTTTATAGCTGGTTAGTTCATCAGTCAGTTCTATAGTTTCGCCGTTTTTTCCGGTCAGACCATAACGGAAAGCTATCCCATCATTATATGCCCTTAGGGTAATACTGAGTTTTTTTCCCTGCTCAGCCTTAAAATAGAAACTACGTTCTGTAGCGTTGTTAGCACAATATTTGCGCTTACCATGGACCGCGGTATATGTTTCTTTAATTTGTTTTTCTTTATCTGCCTGATCGAACTTAATGTCGAAAGCAAAATCAATTGCTCCGGCCTTAAGCCCTAAATCAATAGATGGAATCACATTCTGATAAGTATCTCCCTGGAGGTAGGCTACTTTAAGATACCACTTCTTTAAATTATCGTCAGTTTTTGAAGCCAAAGACAATTCGATTTTTTTATTTGGCGACTGTATTTTAAAATCCTGGGCATACAGCACATTACCCATCAAAATCAGGGTTGCAATTGCAAGGCTTTTTATTTTATTCATTTTTATTGGAAATTTATTTAAGCCCACTATCTGAGCCAGATTTACTTTTATTATTCCTCGAAACTGATCAATCCTTTAATCAAAGATTCATTCGCATGGAGCAAGTAGTTAAATTCTTCTTTTACCTGTGTAAACGGGACACGATGGGTAACAAAATCCAAAGGTTTGATTAGGCCTTTTCTGATACAGTCAATCACATATGCAAAATCATGCGGCAAGGCATTTCTACTGCTCATCAGCATCGCTTCACGCTTGTGAAACTCGGGGTGTACTACTTCAATAGTACCTTTCTGAAGGCCTATCATGATAAATTTGCCGGTATGTGCCAAAAACCTGAATGCGTTGTTAATGGCTTTTAAGTTTCCGGTGCAATCAATTACCACTTTTGCAAACTCGCCATTGGTAATAAGCGACAGTTGCTCCAATGGGTCTTTTTTTAATGGATTTATGGTATGTGCAATACCTAAACGTTCACGGCAAAAAGATAACCTGTTATCATTAACATCTATAACAACAACTTTAGCCCCACTTATTTTAGCAAATGCAATGGTACCAAGGCCTATTGGCCCTGCTCCGAGTATAACCACGGTATCGCCTTTGTTCAACTGTGCCAGGCCAACGCCATGCGCACCAATGGCCAATGGCTCTACCAATGCCAGTTCATCTACCGTTAATCCTTTACCGCTAACAATTGCTGATGCCGGAACAGTTATATACTCTTGCATGGCCCCATCAATATGAACACCAAAAACTTTCATGTTAACACAACAGTTGGTTCTGCCACTGCGGCATGCAATGCAGGTACCACAATAAAAATACGGACTAATTGTAACCAGGTCTCCGGTTTTAAAGTCCTGCCCGGCACCGGCGCTTACCACTTCGGCAGCAATTTCGTGTCCGAGTATTCTTGGATATTCAAAAAATGGTTGCGTTCCTTCAAATGCATGGTAGTCGGTGCCACAAATCCCCAGTCTTTTCATTCTAAGTAGCACCATGCCCTCTTCAACAAGTAGCATTTCTTTATCGATATAGTTAAATTCTCCTGGTGTTTTACAAACTAATGCTTTCATTGTTATTTTAAAAATTCAATAATCCCTGCGCTTTCATTTCCTGCCAAAACCCATCGGGAATTTTCTTTTCGGCCAGGGCGGCATTGATCGCCACTTTCTCAGGCCGTGTAGTATTTAAAGCGATGCTTTTTACCCCCGGAAAGTTTGCAGAAAAACTAAAACAGGCTTCGGCCGGGAGTACATTAAACTGATTACAGATCTGGAAAAATTTCGATCTCCAATCCAAAAGCATTTTCCCTGTTAAACTGCCGGCTTCAACAGGCTGGTAATTGTAAAAATTGCCACCGGTTAAAAATCCACCGTTAAATATGGCAGAGTTAATTACTTTAATATTTTTCTGGTTGAGTTCACTTATAAACGTAACCAGTTCTTCAGGATGCGATTTGATGGTCAAACTATTGGCAATCATCACCCAATCGAGCTTTACATCCGCCGCTATTGTGCGGATGATCTTCCAGTCTTTTGCACCGACACCAATTGACGACACCAGGCCAGCCGATTTTAGCTCGGCCAATGCCATGTAGGCATCCAGAATTTGCTGATAACGCTCTTCATAATTTTCCTTGCTTTCACTTGCAGAAAGATATTCATCAGGATCGTGTACCGACACCATTTGTGCCCGGTAATCGCCCAGCAGCTTGTTACCTTGCTCGAAACACTTTAATATCCCATCATAACTGATCATCTGAACAGCATCGTGTTCAATATTTTTCCAAACACCTGCTTCAAATGTAGGTTCAGGGGTTAAAAGTGCCGTTCTGTACCAGCCGAGTTTATTACTGATGACTACCTGTTGAGGATCTACATTTAAATCGCGTAAACATTTCCCCAAAGATTCCAGAGCAAGGCCTGCTCCATATTTGCCGGCTGAATCAAAAAATGCAACTGGTTTTGATGAAGCCACACACGCTTTTACAACCTCCAGTTTAACGCTATAATCTGCCGCCTGGTAAAGATTCCCCAAACTACTGGTACCAAAAATAACCGGCGGTAGTTCTTCAGATTTTAAGGCATAGGAAGAATCACTTGATCGCTCCATCATTACTATGCGATTAACTTAAAGATATTTTGCATAAGCAGCCATTTTTCTCCCGGTTTGGCAATTGGCAAAGCTTGCTGATATTTCCACATTAATTGTTCCCACTCGGCTACTTTGAGGTTGTTGGCATCCATTTCTGCTTTTTTTTCAAAGCTAAAATCATTGTTGGTTTCCATCACCATAAATAGCCTGTTGGCAACCCGGTATATCTCCATCTCCAAAATTCCGGCCTCACTAATGCTTTGTTTAATCTCTGGCCAAACATTAAGGTGATAGCGTTCATATTCTTCAATAAGCTTCTGGTCATCTACTAAATCCAGCGCCAGGCAATGTCTTTTCATATTTTATTAATTAATTACTACTTTATTTTTTTATTTCTCGAATGATATCTTAAATCCTGCTACCTGCCAGGCCGGATAATTTGCAGGCTTTCTGATCACCAGTGAGCCCTCGCGTTGTTCCCAACTTAGTTTCTGTTTACTGCCGAGCAGGGAAATGGCGCTAATGGCTTTATTCAGGTATTTCGAATTTTTACCCAACAATTTCATCTCAATATCTCCCTTGGGAACATTTAAGCAAAATGCAAAAAGATCGTTTCCTTTTGTGGTATAACGGATATCGCTGGCTTCATACCCACGGGTATCTGTCAATCCGCCGAAATCGCCTCTTTTTTGGTTTGATTTAATGGTGGATGGTCCTTCGCCATAGACTTTCCAGGGCCTGGTGGCATAAATTCCTTCACCATAGACCTTGGTCCATTCGCCTATTTCTGTTATTATTTTGATTACATCAGGTTCTAAATCTCCTTCAGGTGTCTGCACAACATTGATTAATAAATTGCCATTTTTGCTCACGATATCTATTAAAAGCTGCGCAATCTCATTTGCATTTTTATATCTCTGTCCGGTTCTGTAATACCAATCGCCTATTGAAGTATCGGTTTGCCATGGGAAAGGACTGATCGAATCCAGCACTCCACGCTCAACATCCTGAGCCCATTTACCTTCAGATGGTTCTTTAGGGGTGTAAACGGCTTCCAGCTTACCTTTGTTTTTGGCTATATCCTGATTGTAGTAATGTGCAACCATTTTACGTCCGTAATCTTCAAACGGCAGTCTGCTGTCAGAGTAAAGCAGGTCGGGATGATAGTTATCAATAAGTTCGGTTACATATTCTGACCATTTTTTATGCCATCCGGGATTATTGGTAAGCCATTCTTTGATGTTGCTCGAATCGGCAGGCAAATGATAGAGGTCTGAATACCGGGGGTTATCACCATCGTAGGGAACTCCGGCAAACTGGCCGGTTTTATCTGCCCCATGGCTGGGCTGGAACCAGTTGAAACTGGCAGCAAGATGCTCTGAAACACCAAAGCGTAATCCTTCTTTTTTAGCTGCCTTTTGCCACAAGCCGACCACATCTTTATGTGGTCCCATTTTTACCGAATTCCACCTGTGAATTTTAGAATTCCACAGGAAGAACATATCATGATGTGAACCCATACTTACAAAATACTTTGCGCCAGCTTTTTTATAAAGGGCCATTAACTGTTCGGGATTCCATTTTTCTGCTTTCCATAACGGGATAATATCTTTATAACCAAATTTAGATGGAGTGCCATAATGTTCCACATGGTATTTGTTCTGGCCACTGCCTTCTATATACATATTTCTGGCGTACCAATCGCCTTGCCTTGGAACCGCTTGTGGCCCCCAATGAGACCAGATCCCGAATTTTGCATCACGGAACCATTCTGGATATTTATACTGTTTTAAAGATTCGTCGGTGGGTTTAAATTTCTCAGTCCCAACCTGGGTGTTACTTTGCTGTGCCTGCACTTTTGCCATCATGGAAAGTACGGTAAGGGTTACTAATAATGTCTTTTTCATTTGCTTTAAATTGCAATTATGCATTTTGATCTGGACGTTAATCCTAAGGTTTCACTTGTGTGTAAGCTATGATTGAATGTTATATATTCGGTTATCAGATTCAAAAATAAACATCTTATCCGATCAAAATTTGAATAAAATAGACTATTTATTGTAAAATTCCGATATTTAAGGAATGATTAAACGGGTATTACAGAACAATTTTTCACTGCTTAATGTAGATTATGTGAAACTTAATGAAAAGTGGAACTATCACAATGTGATCAGCCCTTATTACCGCATCTACTATATAGATGGGGGATCAGGCGAAGTATCCGACCAAACACAGCGCCTGCAGCTTGAGGCAGGTTATCTTTATATCATACCGAGCTATACCCTTTGCAACTTACATTGCACAGGGTATTTAAGCCAGTATTTTGTTCAGTTTTTCGAAGAATCTGTAGATGGGATTTCACTTTTTGCCCAAAGAAGAAAGGTTTCAAAAGTAAAAGCCAGCCCCCTTGACGTTGATCTTTTTAAGCGTTTGCTCGAAATTAACCCTGGTAGGGGAATCAATAGGTCTGATGACCCTAAAGTGTATGAAAAAAATATCTTCTACAGGGAATACCAGGAATTAAACAACCGACAGAATTTAGCGATTTACCTGGAAACGCAAGGGATACTCTTACAGCTCACCGGCCGCTTACTTGGCCAGCAATTATCTACCAGGCCGGACATGCCTTCAACGCCTGTGAAGATAGCCGAAACCGTAAGCTACATTTTAGTAAATCTGCACAATGAACTATCGGTTACGGCACTTGCAACACGCGTTAATCAGCACCCGGACTATTTTTCGCGCCTGTTCAAAACCTTTACAGGCGAACGCCCTGTTACCTATATACTTGGTAAACGGATAGAACGCGCACAGTATCTGCTTGCCACAAGCCATTTGAGCTATTCTGAAATTGCAACCCGAACCGGCTTTGATAATCTTTCGTATTTTTCCAAATCATTTAAAAAAATTACAGGCATGTCTCCGGGGGCATATAAAAAACAGGTTTATAAGGTAGGATTTACTTTATAAAATCTATTATTACTGGCAATTTATCTTATAAAGATTGCTTCCGCGAGAAATCGGGACTGTTGGCAGCTGAAAAAGCCTTCTCGCAACGATTTTTAACTAACTTAACCTTAGCGATCAGTTTGTAATCCAAAAAGTTCTTTCTACCGGATCTGCAGATTGAATCTTCTTGTCTCGAGTATCATATCCGTATTGCCAGGCCACTACCGTTACTTTTACCGGGAATTTGCTCCGTGGCGGAACCGGGGTAAAAGAAAGAACATTATCTTCAATTTCCGCAGGTCCTTCCTTAATGTAGTAAGAAACCGGTAAACCAACATCAGATTTGGCATTTAAGGGAAATGACTTTATAGTTCTTTGATAATTGGCAATTATCGGAAAACTAATCTTTTGCGGCTCGCCCTTCTGGTTAGGCAAAGGGATTTTAAAGCCCAGCTGTTGTACCGCCGACCTGTATTTTGCATCGCCTTTCTGACTGGCCATTAACCAAATATCATTGCTCCTTTTTTTGTTATTAAAGCCCATCCGGTAGAAGGCAATCTTAAAAGTCGAATCGTTTATTTTTTTCACAGGTCCGCATATTCTTGAAATAACGATTTTTTCAACGGGCCGATAACCGTTATCAGCTTTACCCGTAGCTGGATTGGTATTGATGGCTGATAAATGAAAAGAAATTCCATCTGCCAGGGGTTTAAAAATCAACCTGGCACCAACAAAATCAGCCACCGGTATCAGTTTCCCATTTTGCCTGAAGCCAATGGTCCGTCGTATTTTCCCTCTGGCCCTTGCATAGAATTTTTCGGTAGCAGATGCCATTTGCCGGTCGAAAGCCCATCCTGCTTCGGCCTTGTTGCCTTTATATTTTTTAGCAGGGGCCGATTCCCAGCGGGACAATTCGTTACTTCGCCACCTGTCTATAAGCCAGCCGGTTTCAGGGTTCACCGGTTTAAGCAAGGGGAAAGCATCAGTAGCTTGTTTTTCAGGTAGTCTTGCCTTAACTGCCTTTGCAATAAAAAGGTTAATATAAGAAATAAGATCATCTGAAAAATCAAAATGGCCATGGCCGGCATCACAAAAAAATGCTAAAGGCGTGTCGGGATTATCTTTTCTGTATTTCATGGCAGGGGCAATCCTCCCTTCAAGCCACTCATCCTCACCCATTATGAAAACACCCGGAATGCCATTTAGGTTTCTTTTTCCCCAATCTGGATTGGCCCTCCCGCTACCGGTCATATTCGTTAAAGGTGCATCGCCATGTATCGATAAAACGGCAATGGTACGTTCGGGATTACGGGCAGCAAAATTCCATGGATAACTCGCTGCAGCCGAATGCCCAATGGGGATAACCGGCGAGAATGCAAGCTCGCTGTAGCCCGAAATTTCAGCAAGGTCTTTTAGCATATTTTCAAAAATTGCCGAAGAGCTGAACTGAAATACCATATCTACTGATGGGGTAATCCAGATTTCGGCAATACCTAACCTCGAAAGATTTTTCCTGAATGCACTGTGCTCCAATATGCCTTCTTCCAGCATATTGTGCTGTCCAATAAGTACGCCCTTCACCCGCTTACAATCAGAAGGTATCCATAAAAATGCAGTCGGCCTTTCGCCGGTTTCGGTGGAAATGCTGCCATTTACCGGTACAGACCATTGCCATTCTGCAGCCCTACCGAACAGCGATTGCAAAATAAATAATGCCAAAAAAAAGCCCTTCTTCATTCTACCTGGTTGTTAACTGATGATAAGCCTATTTTTCCAGCGAGAAGAACAAAGTACCAAAGCCGGCATTATCGGCATTGAAGCCCGGACCTTCGGGCCTGAGTTTTTCTGCAGCCTGTTTCGTATAGCGGTATGCGCCGGGCGGAATTCCTTTTACCCTGAAAGCATAGTGATTGTATACCTGTTCAAAAATAGAACGCAGTTTGCCTCTGCCATTGGTGGCAATATGATCTGCCGGAAATCTTCCGCTGATATCATTATAAGGCTGAAAAGTTACTTCTTCGCCAAGATTATATTTAGCGGTATACTCAAAGCCCTTAAGCAACCTGTTGCCGGTAAAACTATACATATCCATCCCCTGGTTCCATCCCATTTCGCACATTTCGGCCAGGTGGCCAATACCAAGCATGCAATGCGGCTGATCGCGCCCGCTTTCCTGTATCTGACCTTCCTCGTTTATAACATAGTGCAGTAAACTGCCGTTACCCGGGCCTTTGTAAAAGAAATCAACTGCGCGGTCGAACATGGCGTGGTCATCGTTAAAAATAGCAATGGCCATCATCCCTTTCATGCAGGCCAGATCCCAGTTGCCGTGGGCCCAAAGTGCAAAATACTGGATTGGCGGATAAAAAGTGGTGCTGAACATCTTTTTACAGCGTTCTATTTCGGTTTGTTGCCATTTCGGATAGGTAGCACGCATCAACTCTGCCGCACTGGCCATTTTAAAAACATTGAGCCCTGCGCCAAGTTCTACATCAGTACCATCAAAGACCTTAAATTTTTCAGACCAGGCATTAATAATTTTCACTGCAGTAATGGCATGTGCCTCATTTCCGGTTATGGCCCACATGATTGCATTTTGGTAGGCTGCACAAACATCTTTCTCCAGGTTACCGATATTCTTACCGGCTCCTATGAGCAGACTCCGCTCTACATGAACAACAGCATTTGGCTGCCATGAAGCGGAAGAACATGGGTGTTCACTAAACTTTTGGAATGCACTTTTCCAGGGCTCTTTGCCCTGGGCCACCATTTCCTTCATGCGCAAAAGATCATTACTGGAGTGCAGCAGACCGGGATGCGTAAAAGGGGCAGAATGATATTGGTTGGGTGAATCGAGTTTAAGCACTTGGCCATTAGCCTGTTGCAGGCTAACTATGGCCATCATTATGGTTATCAGCCACCTGCCGTATCCTAAAATATAAATATTTAAATTGGATCTGTTCATTTTAAAAGAGTTTGATATTGCCTTTTGACTTGTTTTTCTGATAAAAAGGGCCAGCAAATCTGATTGACGAGCTCGTTTTGTTATTTAAAAAATCGTGATCGATGTTGATCTTTTTTCCATCGGGAGATGATATATATTGTTTACTTAATGCGAAAAAACCAAAAAAATCGGCTGTTAATGATGGTATTCTATTAGCCGCCATGGCCGAATTATCCCATACCAACTTTATCCCATCTTTACTATGCAGTAAACGCAGTGATATATTTTTTTCGGATTTAATGCTCTTAAAATCAGCCCATTTTACCGGAACGGCTCCATTTGTATACAGGTTAAAATCAGCTTCACAGCCCGCTACACTGGCTATTCCTATCCCCTTACCAATGAAAAGATTGCCATACCAGCGGTGGTCGATGTTTAGTGCAGGAATGGTTTGCTTGATAATGAGGGTATTAGGTAAGAAGTTGGAAGTAGCAACTGATTTGCCCGGTTGACAATTGTTGGTAAAACCGCAGTTGTAAAACAAATTTTGAACAAAAACATTCGCTTCAGCAGCCATCATTTTTACCCCTGCACTATCATGGGTTGCCTGGTTGTTGTTACCAACCAGGATATTATTGTCGAACAGGCTTGGACCATGGTTTTTAAACAAATAAAAAAGACCCGATTCGCTATTGGTTACAATATTTCGCGATGCCCTGGCACCCTGAAATACAGGACCTAAAAATACGCCATAACTATTTTTGCCCCTAACCTGGCGAATAAGATTATGTTCGATGATCGCATCAACAGCCATAGCCAGGCGTATACCTGCAGATTCTGTACCTGAATACTCCCGATCGTAATTAATATACTCGATCAGGTTATCTTTGATAAGGGAAGATGTTGCACCCAACAATCCAAAAATGCCGGCCTGACCGCAACGCGAAACATGGTTGTTGTTGATTTTGTGATGCCCAACCAATGAGAGGTCTGTATAGTCACAGAATTCTGGTTGGCCCGCATTGGCATCTTCATAAACATGGCCGGTTTTGCCGATAGAAATGCCTACTGATCTGCAATCGGTAACCTTACAGTTTTCAATATTCCAGTATTTTCCCCCTTTGGTATCTATAGCACCGGGTTGTATGCCGTAAATAGAGGCATATTCATTTGCAACCTGGCTTACGCTAATGCCTTTTATGGTAATGTAATCTACATTTTCTTTGGCGCTGATCCCGTATTGCCTTATTGCAATTTCGGTTAGTTGCCGATTCGGATCTGCGGTTCCAAAATTAGCCCAGATGATCATTTTACGCTGATCTGCTTTATCTGTCCAGCTTAATGCCTGCGCACAATCACCGGCAGATTGTACCCGGGGCAGTTTTATACCGCTACTGAACAGCATTATTTGTTCGGCAGGCTTATCCAATATACACTTCCAGAGCTTATTTTTTTCTTTAACCCAGTTTAGCTTGCGTTCAGATCCTTTTATGACAACTTTTTGAGGGTTAATGGCTTGTAGGGTAATCCTGTTATTTTCGGCACTTCCACCATGGGTAAACAGCACCGATTCGCGGTAAACACCATCCATTACCAATATATGATCACCAGGCAGTGCTTTTGCAACCGCTTTGGTAATGCTCCTTAGAGGTTTAACAGCAGTACCCGCTCCGCTATCATTACCAGCAGGCGAAACATAAATTTTTTTAGGCGGCAAGTTCCTCTTTTCTGTACCGGCCTTTACCGTAAAAGGAATAAGCCAGCAGAGGGCGAGACATTTGGCAATCTTATTCATTAATTTTTGTTATGGATATAATAAACTGATCATCTACTGATGAAATATTGCTGTTCGGCAGGATAAGGCAATTCTTATTTTAATCAGGTTGGTTTTATAAAAAGTTCTTATTTACTACCCAGATATAAGAATGTACCGAATCCAGGCTGATCACGATCGTACCCTTCGGGGCCTAGCTGGTCGATTACTTGCTTGGTAAATGGCATTGACATTCCCTTGCGTATAACGTAATGGTTGTAAACCATTTGGTAAATCGGGATAAATTTACCCCTGCCTACGGTAGAAATTTCATTCCAATCGCTATACTTTCCGGTAATATCCTTCCATGTTCTGAAAGGCACGTTATTACCCAGATTATATTTAGCTACATATTCAAATCCTTTTAAAAGGCGGTTTTGCAGTGCACCATAGAGATCGTTGCCTTGCTTCCAGGCAATCTCGCATATTGTAGCCATGGCGCCTATACCCAACTGGCAATGGCCCTGGTCTCGTCCACTTTCCTGTATCTGGCCGGTTTCAGCATCAATATAATGGGCTATTGTTCCGTTATCGTTTTCATGAAGGTAAAAATCTAAAGCTTTATTGTACATTTTCTCATCATTTAAATAAATGGCTGATGAAATGTAAAACTTGGTAACGATTGGTCCCCAGTTCCCGTTAGTATAAGCTGGGGTACGGTAAAAAGTTTCGGCTACGGGCAGAAATATATTTTTTACCATGGCAATAATCTTATTGAGCTGCTCTTTATTACCGGATTTGTAGCTGTATTTCAATATTTCCAAAGCATTTACAATTTTTAAACCTTCGAGGCCTACCAGCAGTGGTGCATCATTGGTTGCGGGGATGCTCTTTAAAGAATCGGCATACGCTTGCAGGATGGTTAATGCCCTTTCCGCATGTGCTTTTTTATGAGTTGCCACCCACATGATGCTGTTGAGGTAAGCTGCACTAAAATCTGCTTCCATCCTGCTTTTGGTATTTCCATGTTCGCCATCGCGTGAAATAATACTAAATGGGCCTTTCATTTGATAATCGGCACTGGCCAGCGGACTACCGCTTAGCAATTTATAAGATCCGTAGCCCGGAGACGCAGGCTGCTGCGCGATTAAATATATCCGCTCTAAATCAGCTGTGTTAAATAAAATACCCGGGTGAACAAATTTTTTCTGAGCATATGCAGCAGAAACCGTGAAGAATACAAAAAAGGCTAGTGCCAATCGATGTTTTTTTTTCATTGAAAACGAAGTTAAGGTAAATCTGAATAGATTATTCAAATTTTTACTGGTTATAATATATAAGGAGTGACACCAAAAAGTAAAGCGCAATACTCTATTAAAAGCGCTTAACAGGAATTACCATACACATATCGATTTGAGAGTATTTGACAAAATATTTTTTGTCCGTAGGTTATAATGATCATAGGCTGTTGTATGCTTGGCTTAATTGTATATATGCTGTGATCTAATTTAAATTTAAGAGGTAACAAGGCATGAAAAAAATAACAAAAGCATTATTAACCCTAATGATCTGCAGCACAATACCCGTTTTTTCACAGGTAAAAGAAATAGCCCATGTTTTATCACCGGGAGCCGGTACGAAGCTGGAAGTAGCGTTATTTGACCAAAAACAGATTAAATACCGGGTTATTAAAAATTGTGAGGCCATTATCGGATGGTCTGAGCTGGGCATGACGCTAAATCTTCCTGATACCAACACGGGCGTAAAGATAAGCGGTACAAGCAGGGCTACTCACCGGGAGAAAATCATTACCGCATTAGGTGAAAACCAAGTAATTTATAACAACTACAATCAAGTCAAAATTAACTATTTGTCGCAAGGGTTTAATCTTTCGGTTGTTTTCAGGGTATTTGATGGCAGTGTTGCCCTACGATATCTTATAGGCACTCAAGACAAACAGAAGGAAGTGGAGATTTTGAATGAAAAAACCGAATTTAAGCTGCCCCGGGCTTATACGATTTATCAGTATCACCAGGAGTCGATTTTTAAACCTACACCGATTGATTCTTTAACCGGAAGTTCTGACCTGCCATCTACACTGGCTGGAAACAACTCATATATTTGTGTTGGCGAAGCTAATAATACCGGTTACACCAAAGCGGAGCTAACACACGGATCAGCTAAAGGTTCATTACGGATTGTATTTACAAAAGATAAACAGGTTAATGCAGTTCTGCCCTTCAGCAGCCCATGGAGAACAATAGGCATTGCAGAAACTGCTATTGGCCTTCATCATTTCAGCGAGCTGCCTTACAAACTGGCTAATGCAGCAGTAGTTAAGAAAACACATACACCACTTGCAGGTAAACTGATCAGGGCTCAACTTGATACGCAATCCGGATTTGACTGCATTGATTTTGCCAAAAAGTTGAATTTTCAATACATTATGTTCGATGCAGGCTGGTATGGCCCTGAAAGGAGCTTATCTTCCGATCCCAGGGTTCCTATTCAGGCTATTGATATGCCGCGGGTTGTAAAATACGGTCAACGGCATGGAATTGGGGTTATCCTGTATGTCAATTATATTGCACTCCAAAACCACCTTGATGAGATCCTTCCGCTTTATAAAAAGTGGGGCATTAAGGGGATTAAATTCGGTTTTATAGACGGATTGACTCAATCGGGCACAGAATGGCTTATATCCGCGATCAAAAAAGTTAATGATAGCGGATTAATCCTGAACATCCATGATAACTACAAACCAACCGGTTTATCAAGGTCTTTCCCTTTCTTGCTTACCCAGGAGGGAATAAGGGGCGATGAGAACAGCCCTGATGCATTTCACACTACCGTATTGCCATATACACGTTTTTTAGCAGGTGCGGCCGACTTCACTTTTTGTTTTCCAAATCCGAAACAACAGTTCTCTAAAAATTTAAAGGTAAGCAAGGCACAGCAGCTCGCGTTAACGGTCATTAATTTCAGTCCGCTGCAATCTATTTTCTGGTATGGAAAGCCAAAAGATTACACCAATTGGGATGAAATTGCATTTTTCAAAACTGTTCCGACCGTGTGGGACCGTTCGATATACCTTCAGGGCGAAATCGGAAAAAACATTTGCGTGGCCAGAAAAAAGGGGAAGAAATGGTTTATTGGTTCAGCAGCAGGAAAAGATGAATGGCACGGAAGTTTAAGTCTCGACTTTTTGGATGAAGGAAAATCATACCAGGCTACCGTCTGGGAGGATGCCGACAACCGAAAACTCTCGAAAAAGACATTCAGTGTAAAAAAAGGTTCTTCTTTACCTTTTTACATTAAACCGGCTGGAGGCTTAGTCATTAAAATTACCCCTAGTTAAATAATTTTTTGGCTTTTCAGCTCGGGACACTCTTAAACAAGCAAAAAAGGGCGTGACTTTTAATTTTAGAAATATTTTTTTGATGGAAATAAAGCGTTATTTAAGAATTTGTGTTTCCCCGGTTTTTACATTAATACGCCAGGCTTGAGGCTGGGGAAGCTGAAGTTCACCTTTTCCAATTTTAAGCGGCATCCATAGGTACCTCGAGTCCCATTGCGTTCGTGGTTTCCATTTATCGGCTACAAAAATTACAGAAGTTGCTTTTGTACCTGAAACCTTTAACATAAAAGTAGATTGTGAACCATACGTATTCGTTTCTGCAGGTGCTATATCCTTAAATTCTGACCAGGGTCCTTTCAACGACAAGGCTGTGGCAAATTTATTCGGGTTAGGATTCCAGCTGGTAAGTGCAGACCCGATTGCGTAATAAAGACCATCGTATTTAACCACTGCACCGCCTTCCAAAGGTGCTTTAATCAGGCAAAGGTCCTGTTCAACATCCAAATAATCCTCAGACAGTTTAGCAATGTGAAATCCTTTGGAAGCCCTATCTTCAAAAATAAGATAGGCCAGGCCATCGTCGTCAATAAACTGCCCTATATCGCGGCTTTCATGGCCCAACGGGCGGAATGTTCTGAGAAATTTATACGGGCCAATAGGCGAATCAGCAATGGCAGTACCCACGCGTGCATATTTATAGTTTCCTACTTCGCCTTTTACCTGCCCATCAACATGCATATACATCACATATTTTCCGGCTTTGAGATTGTGGTAAACTTTAGGGCGTTCCAAAACCCATTTTTTTCCCAGGCTATCAGGATCAGTCATTTTAAAAACATCCCCCTTGAATTTCCAGTTCATTAAGTCTTCAGAAGAATAGCAGCTCACATAACGATAATTTGAATCCAACCCCTGCCTGCGTTCTTCACCATACCAATAATAGGTATTTTTTACCTTTATGATACCCCCGCCATGGGCCTGAATGTGATCGCCTTGGTCGTCTGGCCAAACCTCTCCGGGCAGTATAGCATTACGCGTTTGCGCAATTACTGTTGGGCAGTTCAGGCATACCGCTAGTAAGGAAAAAGCAAATCCAAACAAGCTCTTCCTACATATGTTTTTTTTCATTTACGAGTGTTCAAATTATATTGCTGATAGCTAAAATATTAATCCAGATGCCGCTTTCTTAATTCACTTCGCATTTCAGGCAGCATAAAATGTCGATAATTCTGAAACTTCCCTTAGTTTTTGAATGGCACGGTAAACATGATTGATTACAGACTGGTACCTTATCTTAAGGATTTTAGCGATTTGGAGATAGCTGAGGTCATCGTAAAAGCGCATGGTCAGAATTTCGCGTTGTTTAGCCGGAAGGGAATTAAGTACAAGCACCAGTTGCTGCTTTCTATGCGAATCGAATTCTTTAGATACAATAATATCTTCAGCTGAAAAAACCGATTCCGGTTCAGGGATCAACGTGAGCTTAGCTTCGCGGTGTTTAACCAAACGGATATGGTTGAGTACAATTGACCGGGCCGACCGGTAGAAATAAGCTTCCACATATTTGATTTTGCCAATCTTTTGTTTTGTCTCCCAGAATTTAATAAAGAGGTCCTGAAGAAGATCATCAACGAGCTCATCGTCGTTTAAGATCCTGGAAGCAAATACAAAAAGTTTAGGGTAAAGATTGGCATGCAGTTCCGCATAATTGTGCTCGTTTCCTTCCAGAGTACCTTCCCACAATGCAATCAATTTCTCAGTCATCATAAAATATTAATATTTGGTTAATACGAAGATGGCTTAGCCTGAAAAAATTGACGGGTATAAATTCGTAAAATAGGAGTACATTTTCGACAAACACCCTTAAAACATGTTTAAATACAGTTTTTAAACTGAAATTTGTCTGCTCTTTTGGCGATTACTTCATTTTGTATCTCCTGCCCAGTGTTTTACGGTGCTTGTTGATAAAGGCTGTTGGGGTAAGCCCAAAAAGTTTAGAAAACTGTTTTCCAAAGTATTTGGCATCATTAAATCCTGAACGGAATGCTACTTCGGTTACATTGTAATCTGAACCAATAAGTAATTCTGCTGCCTTACGCAGGCGGATAAACCTGATAAAAGCGTTGACAGATTGACCCGAAATACTTTTAACACGTTTATATAAGTTTGAATGGCTCATTCCAACTTCATCGGCCAATGTTTTAATACCAAAATCAGAGTCGGTAAGGTGTTTTTCAACCACCAGGATACAGGCGTCTAAAAAGGCTTTGTATTCTTCAGATACCACCACAGCGTTACTTTGAAGCGTAATTTCGTTATAGAAGTAGTTTTGCAGGTTGTTCCGGTTGCGCAATAAATTGGCTACCCGTGCCACCAGATATTCTCTTTCAAATGGCTTGTTAATGTAGTCATCTGCGCCGCCGTGCACGCTTTTAAGTTTGAGATCCTGTGATGAACTGGCTGTTAACAAAATAACAGGTATATAAGAAAGTGTTGGGTTAGATTTAATAGACTGGCAAAATTCGATTCCATTTATGCCTAGCATCTTAAAGTCGGTAATGATTAAATCAGGAAGTTTTTCGCCTGCAATCTGCAGTCCCTGCTCACCATCTTCAGCTTCATAAACAGTATAATCGTCTATAAAAAGACTTGCAATATATTTCCGGATATCCCTTTCATCATCCACAATGAGGATGGCTTGTTTGTCGCTTACTATACTCACATCCAGGCTGATATTATTGTCATCAGCAGGCGTTAAAAGGTCTGGTGCATATATTTCGTCTAAAAGATCTTCCTCGGCATCCAGAGTACCGGTTACAATAAGCCCTGCCAGGTGAGCTGTACCTTTTAACAGTGTTATGCTAAAAATACTGCCCCCATCTGGTTTGTTTTGGTAGGCTATCGTCCCTGAGTGGGCTTCTACAAACTGTTTAGCCAAATAAAGGCCAATACCAAAACCCGACTTATGAGTTCCATCGGTCCGCTCTGCCTGATAAAAACGTTCAAAAATATGGTCTGCTGCTGCTTTCGGGATACCAACGCCTGAATCTTGTACAGTAAGTATTAACTGTTGTTCGTTTTCGCTGAGTTTAATTAGTATTTCTCCACCAGGCAGCGTATACTTCATGGCATTAGAAATCAGGTTAAAGAGCACAATTTCTATTTTTATACCTTCCGCGTGTACCTGCGGTTCAAAAGCAGCAGATTCAAACCTGTAATCAATCTTTTTGGCTGTGGCTTGTTGTGTAAAGCAATCATAAACTGCCCTTGATAGTTTTTCCAGGTCAAGTTTATGGGCTTTAATCTGCTCAAAACCTTCTTCTGCTTTTCTGAAGAGCAATAATTGATCAACCAATGAAAGCATCCTTTTAGCATTGCGTTGAATGAGGTTAAGTTCATTGGACACCTGGCTATCAGGGCTATTTTTTTTAATGAGATCGTTAACCGGATTGATAATCAAAGAAAGCGGTGAACGGAATTCATGCGAGATATTGGTAAAAAACGACATGCGTTTTTCGGCAAGTGCCTTCTCCTGCTCGTTGATAATTCTTTCTTTTTCGTGCGCCAAACGTTCCATATTATGCCGGGCCACCTGCGAGTCATATTCGGCCTTTTTGCGCTGCGCTTCAAGGTTTATAATCTGAACTTCATATTTTAACCTGGTTTGGGTGTTACGGTAACGCAGGTATACGTAAATTAAACCGGCAATAGCGGCAAGATAGCCCAGATAGGCCCCAAAGGTGCGGTACCAGGGAGGCAAAACCCTAATTTTTAAACCGATTTCCTGAGTTCCCCACTCTCCTTCTACATTGGTAGACCTCACCTTAAAAATATAATTGCCTTCTGCAATGTGAGTATAAATGGCCTTTCGGTCTTTACCTGATTTATTCCAGCCACGGTCCCAACCATCCATAAAATACTGATAGGAAATTTTTTCGGGTGATGAAAATTCGAGTGCAGTAAAGTTAAAAGTGAATACGGCCTGATCATAAGGGACCTCTATTTCTCTTATAGCAACATTATCTTCAGCTACTACCCAATCCAGATTATTTTCAATTGGGGTATTGTTAATCATTATGCCCGTAAGAAACAAACCCGGCATATCTTTTCGCGGAACAATCTTATCAGGGTTAAACAGACTAAATCCTCTGATTCCTCCAAAAACAATTTCTCCCGATTTCAGCTTCCCTCCTGCATTGATCTGAAACTGATTACTCTGCAAACCGTCACTCTGATAGAAATTACTGAATTTACGTTTATCAAAATTAAAACACGACACACCATAGTAAGTACTCATCCATAGGTTACCGCGCTCATCAGGAATTAAAGTTAGTACCGAGTTATTGCATAGTCCGTCGGCAGTAGTAAAACGTAAAACGACCTTCCTTTTAACCGGATCAAAGACAAAGAGTCCGCCACCTTCCGTACCAATCCACAAGAGACCATTTTTATCTTCGTAAATTGCCCTTACTGTGTACCCCAAGTCATAAAAACGGTGTTTTTTGTTTTTTTTATCAATTTGAACAAGCTGGCTCAGGTTTCCTGCCCATATCTGGCTGTTACGTGCCTGCATCATGGTAAAGAGGTCACCCAGTTGCTGATCGAAAATTTCAAATTTATCCTGCGGGGCGTTGAACCTGTAAAGTGCACCAAGAAGGCTTCCACGCCTCAGTGTGCCTGTCCAGATATCGCGATCGCTATCTTCAAATACCGTAAATGCCACTTTACTCTCAATCCCTGTTGATGGGTTGATCATTTTATACCGTTTAAACTTCTGGGTAAGGGGACTAAAGCGGTTTACGCCTTCGTTAAAAGTACCGATCCAGATATCACCCTTTGCATCGGCAATTAATGAAGAAACAAAATCGGTAGAAATTGATGATGGATCTGTCGAATGTTTAAAGTTTAAAAAATGACCTGATTGTTGATCCCAGATACTCAGGCCAAAGCCATCTGTTCCGATGTAGAGCTTACCTTTTGATTGGGATAAAAAGGCAGATATTGAATTTCCGGGAAGTGAATTTTTGTTCGGATCATGCACCCAGGTCTGGAACGTTTTTTTTTCAGGATCCAGGATGGTAACACCACCTGAAGAGGTGCCTACCCATTTCCTGTCGTTTTTGTCAATAAATATGGAGTAGATATTTTCGCCAATGAAACCATTGTCAAGATCAGAATTCACCACATTGGCCTGGTTGTTTGCGATGGTGTAGCGGAAAACCCCGCTTCCGTTGGTTCCAAGATAAAGCTCGCCATGTTTACTGGCTGCGATGGCCGATACCGATGTACCCAAAAGTATATCTCCAACGCCCTTTATCTCGGTACTTACGTTTGTGACAGGATCATAGCAATAAAGTCCCCGTTGTGTACCCAAATATACCTTTCCACCGCTAACTGCTATGGCCTGTGCCAGCAACACGTCTGTATTACAAAGATTGAGTGCCCCTGCCCTCTCATCAAGAAAAGCCAGCCCCTGGTTTTGAATGAAAACCCATATATGCCCCTTGTCATCTGCGCCAGCAGCCTGCACCCCATAGGAGAAGTTTTTTTTGCCATTTATCAACAGGGGAATCGGTTCACCTGTACCGGATGCCTGCCCAAAGCGGATTAAGCCAAGGCCTTCGGTGCCTACCAGCATTGTATTTTGGGGTCCGGATATAATTTCCCTGATGACATTAATCAGGGGTAAAACCTTACCTGATCTCCAATCGCGGTATTTTGCTGTATTAAAAGTACCTTTCTGATCGTTATATACGCTTAGCCCCTTTCGGGTACCAACCCACATATTATTATCAACATCACTACTCACGGTGTGGATGATATTATGGATAAGGGATGCTTTATTATCTAATTCGTTTCTAAAAATTTTGAAGTCATAACCATCATACCTATTCAACCCGTCTTTCGTACCTAACCAAAAGAAGCCTTTTTTATCCTGGTAAATGCAGCGAACAAAATTGTTGGAAAGCCCGTTCTCAATTGCGAGGTGCCTAATTGTAAAAGGCTCATCTGCGGCAGCACAGCAGAAACCAATGGTTAAGAAAAGGAATAAAAGTAGAATTCGTTGCACAACAAGAGGATTGAAAGCTACTAAAATAGGGAAACATATGTGAATATTCTACAGTTATCCGGTTAAAGCATTTACTTCTTAACTTTAAAAAAGTTTATAGCAAAAAGCGCAATTACCACGTAACAGATAATGGGTAAATAGTAGGCATGTGCTACATCAGTATTAGCTATTTTACCCATAAAATAAGGCATTACCGCTCCGCCAACCACGCCCATAGAAATATAGGAGGAAGCTTGCTGGGTATGTGAGCCAAGATTTTTCAAACCAAGGCTAAAAATGGTAGGAAACATAATACTAAAGAAAAAATTGATGCTAAGCAGGGCACAATAAGACGTCCAACCCCAGCTTTGGGCTACAATAAGGCAGGCCATAATACTAGAAATTGCAAATGCCGCCAGAATTTTGTTAGGAGCTATAAATTTCATCAGGTAAGTTCCAACGAATCGTCCAAGTGCCATCATGACCATAAACAACACCATAAAGTTCCCAGCCTTTTCATCAGAAAAGCCCATTTTTTCATGTCCGTAATTAATAAAATAACTCCACGTACCGGCCTGTGCCGCTACATTAAAAAACTGGGCCGCTACTGCCCAAACAAAGTGTCTGTGCTGAAAAAGGCTCTTTCCAGGGGCAAGATCGATGTTTTGCGCGGCTATGGGTTCATCTGAAATGTCGTGAGGATCGATCAGATCCGGAATGCGAATAAAGAAAAAAGCTATGGCAACGATCAGGATGAATCCGCCTAACCCTGCGTAAAGCAATTTTACTGAATCGAGCGAATTTTCGTTCCCTCCGGAGGTAGCACGAAGCAAAAAGAAGGTGCCTATGGCCGGACCAATTATTGCACCTATGGCGTTGAAAGACTGTGAGAAGTTTACCCTCCTATCGCTGGTACGCTGATCCCCCAATGAGGCTGCAAAAGGGTGTGCAACAGTTTCGAGTGTTGCCATTCCGCAACCGAGAATAAAAAGTGCTATCCTGAAAAAACCAAAGTTTTCTGCATTTGCTGCCGGGACAAAAAGAAATGTACCCGAGGCAAAAAGTGCAAGCCCCAATATTACTCCGGCTTTATAGCCAAAGCGTTTCAGAAATATTCCGGCCGGAATGCTCATGATAAAATAGGCTCCAAATACAGAAAGCTGGATCAAGCCGGACTGTGCTTTTGATACGTTCAGCACGTTCTGAAAATGCTTATTAAGTACATCGCTCATAGAATGAGCCACCCCCCATAACATAAATAAGGATGTAACCAGGACAAAGGTGAGCAGGAATTTCTTTTCGGTGAAAGCAGGTTTATTGTTCATTTTGAAGTTATTGTAATCCTTTTTGTGATTATTTTTTATGGAACCAGATTGCAGCACCTCCTGAGGCCTGGAGATCCAGTTTCAGGATGGATTTTGAATCAACCGTTATATCTTTTATGCCGACCTTGGTAGCAGTGTTAACGGTATTGTCGTCATGATAAATCCGGGCAACAAATTTTTGTCTTTTTGGAAGAAAATCCAACTTCAAGTCTACCTTACGGGCTTCATTATTGGTAATGGTGCCTAAAAACCATTCGTCGCCTTTGCGCCTCGCGGTTGTGACATGCTCGCCAGGGCTTCCGGATAAGACCTTTGTTTCATCCCAGGTAACTGGAATTTTGTCCCAGAATTCGAGTTCAGGCTCACCTTTATAAAGGGCAGGTTTATCGTACCAGTACAGGGTTTGTATCGGGCTAAAATAAATGGCCGCCAAAGCCAGTTGATGTGCATGCGTGGTCTTAATCCTGTTATCGAAATAACAAATGGTATAATCAGCAGCCCCGGCAAGAAACCTGGTAAATGGCATTACCGTATTGCTGGTTGCTGCAGGCATTTCTTCATTTCCCCTTATTCCCTCTGCTGTCATCAGGTTGGGCCATGTACGTTGCTCGCCGGTTGGCCGCCAATCATCATGTATATTAACCATAATCTGGTTTTGGGCAGCCTGCTGTATAGCTTTTTCAATCCAGGTGGTCCAGCGGTGCGAACCTGACTGGACAAAACCAAACTTTACACCTGCAACACCCCACTTTTTATAAATGGCAAAAAGACTGTCGCTTTGCATTAATAAAGCCTGCTGGTTAACATAGAGCCATACACCTATCCCCCTTTCTTTTCCATATTTAATTATTGCGGGCAGGTCGAAATCGTTGATGGCTACTTTTGAAGCATCTGAATTAAAACTAAAAGCAGGGCCATACCATTTCCAATCAAACAAGATGTATTGCAGGTTCCGTTTAGCAGCAAAATCAATATTCTCTAACGCATCGCGGGTTGTTTGCGACATTACCCTCATAATTTTACCAGGTTTAATCCAGCTTTCATCTTTTATTTTAGAGGGTTCATTGAGGTTTAAGATCAAATCGGTTCCCATGGCAATTTCGGGAGCACTTTCAGCGACTAGTACCGCTCTCCAGGGTGTTGCCAAAGGCGAAATCAAGTCAACCGGTGTAAAAATGGAAGTTACCAAACTATTTTGAGCCTTTAATTTGAATTTAGACCTCGAATAGTCTACCATTCCGGCTTCAATAAGTGTGGCAAAGAGCCCATTCTTCAGCTCGAGGGTAAGCGGACGTTCTGCTTCACAATCCCAGTTTTCAAGTGCGACCTTCTCATAAGGTGCCTGCGCCCAGTTCGCTTTCCAGGCTAATGTTCCCGGAGCAAAATTAAATTCGGTATTCTCAGACATGACCCGGTAATAAGTACCTTTAGCATTTTCAGGGAAGAAAAAGCGGATGGCCACGCCCTGATTGTAGGCCCTGATTTCAATATTCATCAGGTAATTAGCATTATCATCTTTTACCGAACTGATTATGAGGCTATTGTAGTTATCACGAATAATTTTCTTTTCGCCGTAAACCGGTTTCCAGGTAGTATCTTTTGTCGAATGTTGTACACTGGTAATCTGCAGGTTTTCAAACCAGTTTTTATGCTTATCTACCGGAAGTGCCATTGCGCTTTCTGAGAGGTGGTTATCCAGTTGCAAATCCAGCTTTGATTCTAAAACAACTGGTTTGCCCTTATAGCTTAGCTGGTAAAAAAAAGCTTTTTCCTTGTTGGCAATTTCTTTTTGAAAAAATTTAAGCTCAACCAAGCGATCGGGCGAAGTGAGTATGTGTTCAGCAGGTATTTCCCTCTCTTTGGCTGTGGTTTTAAAACAAAGAAGCGAGAGGAGCATTAAAATAGTATAACTGTTATATTTCATATTCAAATCGAGATGATTTTAAGGGTGCTGGTCAGTAAAAAAAAGATAAATATTTATGTTCTGGACGGATTTAGTTCGCATGTTGTATTAACCTTTTTGCGATTTACCTGTTGATATCTTTTGGCAAAACAGCTTCAGTTATCCTGGAAGATATCCGGAGCCAATGTTTCCTGATATTCTTATCAGAAATCTGCTTGCGGTTAAAAGTAAATGGTAGTTCTTCCTGATCTGTATGGCCAGGTAGTTTTTTGTTTTTCATATTTATATGACACCTAACCGCGTTTTATATACTCCACATCATCAAAATTAAAGACAGGTTGCAACGCAATTTTCTTTTTACAAAGCTGCTTTTGTTAAACAGATCAGTTCATTACTCTCTTTTATGTAAAAGAAATTATTTCTAAGAAAAATTTAAGCAGGAGGTAAAAGTTGATTCATAATCAGGTTATTGCTTAACTGACGACTAAAACTAAACATCAGTCACTCAAGAATAAAAATCGAACTGTCTGCCCCCTGCAATATCCGCTCCAATATGCGCTTGTGTTTATTTGAGCTTACTTTTCAGGTTTAATCCCATTTGCAGTTTTTTTAACCTTAGCAGGGCTTCCATATAATAGTAATCTGCATATATAATTGAAGTATCTATTTCCGAACCATTCGGTTTATGGCCGGTTGAATGCAATAATAAAGCTGTGTTTTTATCTTTACTCTGATACACTGATGAAGAAAGAAACGTTAGCATCTGTTCTGCAGCCTTGCGGTATTTTTGGGCTTTTTCTTTATCCTTAATAAAAGTAGCCAGTTCTAAAAGACCTGAAGCCACAACTGCCGCAGCCGAGGCATCTTTAGGAGCATTCGGAATTTCGGGATCATTAAAATCCCAATAAGGAATCTTATCTGCAGGTAATCGGGCTATGTAAACGTCTGTAACTTTCTGTGCGAAATCAAGAAAAGGCAAATACCCGGTTTCACGAAAGCACATGGTATAGCCATAAATGGCCCAGGATTGTCCACGTGCCCACATGGAGTCATCAGCATATCCCTGGTGCGTTAAACCCTTTATTTTTTTACCGGTTTGCTTATCATAAATTACCGCATGGTAAGCGCTGTAATCTGATCTAAAATGATTAGACATGGTAACTTTGGCATGGGACAAGGCGATATCATACAATTTTTTGCTCCCCCCATTTTTAGATGCCCAAAACAACATTTCGAGGTTAATCATATTATCGATAATGGTATTATGCTGTGGCCATTGCATCTGAGGTACAGCCCTTGGCCATGATAAGATGGTACCCACTTTGGGATTAAAGAGTGTGGCCAGTGTATCAGCGGCTTTTAGGATGATGACCTTAAATTTTGTATTTCCGGTAAGCCGGTAGCCATTTCCATAGCTATTAAAAATCTGAAAGCCCAGGTCGTGGTCAAATGCAGGCTGTTCTGAAAGTGGTTGAAGTTCTGCCGAAAAACGCGTTGCTTCATTGAGCAAGCTTTTTGAGCCCGTAGCCTCATAACCGTACCAAAGTAGGCCGGGCCAGAATCCCGAGCACCAATCTTTATAGCCCACAAACTTCCAATCGGCAGACCCGGGGATAATCGATCTGGGAACATTATTTTTCTGATCGGGAATAAGTTTTAAGGTCTTTTGTATTTGTGCTGTGCAATAAGCCAGCTGTTTGGATGCATCTATTTGCGCGGTTGCAACCTTACCCAGAAGGCCCAGCGCTGCAATTAAATAAAAAGCTAAATATTTCATGTTGATATGATCTGTAGACAAATAATGTTTGCAGATATACTCATCAAAGCGGAAAGATTTCAAGAATGTTACCGCAATATTGATAATATCCCCTGCCAAGTGGCATGTTTCAAGCCGGCATGTAAAAAATTAAGATGCGGTGGTTAATTACTGAGGTTACTCACACTGATTGACTTATTCAAAACACATCGATGAGGTTAACATATGTCGAATAGAATTTTAACAAATGGGCCATTGCATTGGGGTACGGGTTTCTAATTTAGCTTATCTGGAGATTGAAAAGTGTTGCATCGATTATAAGCCGCTAACCAAACAGAATAGCTATTACCGGTTAGCAAATTCGAACAGCGGAAAAGCCCTGGATTTAACGACTTGGTCATTAAACAATGGAACTGCTGTTGTACAACGGTCGTACTCATGTGGAAGAAACCAACGGCAGGGGTTTGTAAAAATCTAAAGGAAAAAGGCTTCAGATAAATTTACTGACAGTACCATATACAACAAAGGCCTCATCGTAACTGATGAAACCTTTGTTATGATTAGAGTGTTACTCAACGCGAAAAAAGTTAAAGTTCCGAAGCCAAACTGATCGTAGCTGCCCCCGGTAGAACCGTAGTCGCCTCCTCCGCCCTCGAGAGATGTTTAAATTGTTAAGCCAATTTGGCAGCGGCAATATATTCCCTGGAAGATTAACTCCCGGTATTTCCAGGAACTCCAATAAAGTGTTTGTCCCACCTTATTTAAGACAAAAGGTTGCTTGAACAACCTTTTGTTCAGTGATATTCTTATTTATCTACAATCAGCCTGATCGGTTCCAGGTTATTCAGAAAGACGAAATAAACACCTAAGCGGTAATTTCCGGAGAGGCTTACCTGCAGATCGCGGTCTGCTGCACGATAGCTTCCGCTCTGCATTACCCTGCCCACAACATCCCTAACCGTTACCTTAATGTTCTTATCCTTAAGATCAGGCGTAAGCCTTACCTTGAAAGACTGCTCTTTTACCGGGTTCGGGTAGATGATATTGCTGGTTGAAGATTCTGGAGCAAGGGGTTGCGCCGGGATTACACCTGAACGTGACTGCGTACTGGAAAGGCTGCCTGGTTGGCTATAACCCGTTGCCGGTTCTGTTCCATATACGAGTTGCCCCTTGTAATACAAGGTAATATGTGCATTCGTGTCCATTGCGGCTTTAGGCAAATACGAATAATCGTTCGATTCGTTAAAGGCAGACCAGTTGGTTTTATTAATGCGAAACTGGATATTTCCGGTACTGCTTAAAGGATAAAGTTTTCCTGCTGACCCATCGATAGATAATTCCAGGTGGCTGTCGGCTCCGTTTAGCCAAGGACTAAGTTCTGTAAACTGCCCTTTGATCTTGTTATTCCCCAGTTTGGCATAATCAACTGTCATATATAATCCGGCCGTACCATCTTTGCTAAACCAATACCTGGCGGTCAGATCACTATAATCAATAATACTGTTGCCCGTGTTTTTAATAGCTACAAAAGCACTTATGGCATTGCTGTTTGTTGTGAGGTTTTGATTTTGATAAAATACATTCAGTTTCAGAGTAACAGGTACCAGGGCCGGTTCTTCTCCAAATATCAATTTACCGTTGCGGTATAAGGTTATGCGGTGATTTGTACCATAACTGCCGGTATTGGCCTGGTAAGAATAGTCATCAGCTTCTGAAAAATCCGACCAGTCCTGGTTGGCAATCCTGGTACGGATTACCCCACTGTTGCTGTTTGCGTTTAACTTTCCGCCAGGCAGAAAACTATATTCCATGTACCCTAAGGCGCCTGAAGCAGGATTTGGCATTTGCACATACTTCATTTTCACGTTGCTGTTTCCCATCTGGGCATAATCTATCCAGGTATTTATACCCGCATAATTTTCTGCTGTAAACCAGTAACGCATGGTGAGTTCATTGTAGTTTATCCCTACCGAATCCTGGTTAACCAGGCTGAAATTAGGCCTGATTACATTGTTGGTAAGCTGGCCACCGTCGCCATCCATTGATTGTACCTGGATATTGAAAGGGATTACATTAAACGACTGGTTCACACTGGTTGCAGCATAGGTGTTGTTTCCTTCCTGTTTTGCCGTAATAATGGCAGTTCCTTTACCTACCACCTGCAGTTTATCATTTAAGATCTTTGCAACCGTGGTATCTGAACTCGAATAGCTCACCGGTAAATTGGCATTTGTTGTAGCGCCTAGTGTTAAATCGGCATCTCCAATCCTTTTGAGAGGTAAGCTGGCGAAACTAATGGTTTGTGCAACCTGATGAACGGTTAATACCTGGCTTACAGGTGCGGCAGCTGCATATGTTGCATTGCCCGCCTGGGTAGCCGTAATGGTGGTAACACCTGCTCCTTTAATCTCGATTATATTATTGGCAACCCTTGCCACCGTGGTGTCCGAGCTGGCATAACTGACTGCAAAACCCGAACTGGAAACTGCACCGGCATTAAAACTTGTATCGGTAACCGTCTTTTCTGGCAAAGCATTAAAGGTAATGGTTTGTACAACTTTATTAACAGTTAATACCTGGCTTACAGGTGCTGCAGCCGCATATGTTACATTGCCGGCCTGGGTGGCTGTAAGAGTGGTAACACCTGCTCCTTTAACCTGGATCATATTATTAGCAACTCTTGCAACTGTGGTGTCTGAGCTGGCATAACTGACTGCCAACCCTGAACTGGAAACTGCACCCGCGTTAAAGCTTGTATCGGTAACCGTCTTTTCTGGTAAAGCACTAAAGGTAATGGTTTGCGCAGTTTTTAAACTTTCGGCGATCTCAGCATCACTTAATGCCCTGCTATAGATTCTAAACTCATCAATTGAACCTTTGAAAAGTGGATCATTAAACTGTGATTTACCCAGATAATTCAGCGTAGTGCCCGTAGTAGTTCCTGAAGCGGTGAGCTGCGAAGGTTTAATGTTCAGGTTGGTATTGGTTGATACCAAAGCACCATTAATATACAGCTTTGCCGTATTTCCTGACTGGGTTACTGCCAGATGTGTCCAGGTATCTAAAGGGAAGGCATAATTGAAACTTACGTTTAACTCTGTGCCCCCATTCTTAATGGCATAACGTATGGTTGATAGCTTTACACCGTTTACAGTAGGTGTTCCCTGCTGAACGGTAAGGAACATATATTGTGTGGAGCTTGAACCAAAATCGAACATACGCATCCAGGTAGAGAGTGCATCCATCCTTACCCAACCCGAAACGGTAAAATCGGTTAATGTTTTTACAACTCCTGCCGGCAAGGTAGCATAAGCAGTACTTGTTCCGTCTAATTTAAGCGAAGCTCCATCTTTTCCGGCTGCCCGGGTTGCGGTTACAGCCAATGTTCCGTGGGTAGCTCCCCAGCTGTCAATAGCACGGGTGCCGCTGGCTTCATTGAACTTCAGGTAAAGCAGCTGGCCGGCAGCAGGTTTTGCGGTTACCGCTGCGCTGGAAGAACCCTCACCCAGACTATCTACTGCCGCAACTACATAATAATATGTAGCCCCATTGCTCACACTGGCATCGGCAAACTTATTGATATTTACAGTTGATAACGTTATATAAGGACCACCCGGTGTAGTTGAGCGTTTCACATTAAAGTTAAAACCCTGAATAGCATCCCATTCCACCACATTTTTCGCATCCCCTGAAGCAACAATAACGTTGCTGACCATATTATTCTGTACCGTTAAGGTAATGTTCTGTGTTCCAGGGATACTGTCGTTAACAGCGCCGATAAATAACGGGAATGTACCGTATTCGGTTGGCGTACCGGAGATGACTCCGTTTGAGGCGTTCAGGCTTAAACCGGCAGGTAAGCCCGTTACTGTAAAATCGCTCAGTGCGTTGTTGGTAATGGTATAGGTAAACGGCCTGCCCTTAACAGCAATGGGCTGGGTATTATTGGTAATGGCAACCGACAATACTTTTGATTGCGGCATTGCAGGCCAGTAAACCGAATTCCCTGTCTGTAAAGCAGTAATGGCGGCTGTTCCGGTAGTCAGAACTCGGACTTTATTATTTACAATTTTTGCAACCGTGGTATCTGAACTAATATAAGTTACCGGAAGCCCGGATGTAGTAGTAGCCGCAGGATCAAAATCTGCATCGCCCATGAGTTTAGGGGCAATGGCATTCATCGTGATCGACTGGCTGGTGAATGCCGAGGCAATCTCCGCTGTACTTAAGGCCCTGCTGTAAATCTTAAACTCATCAATTGAGCCTTTGAACATAGGATCTGAAAACTGCGATTTACCCAGGTAATTCAGGGTGGTACCGGTAGTGGTGCCGGAAGCTGTCAGCTGCGAAGGCTTAATCGTGATCCCGGTATTGCTAGCTACCAAAGCCCCGTTGATATACAGGCTGGCCGTATTTCCGGATTGAGTAACGGCAAGATGTGTCCAGGTATTCAGCTGTAAAGGATAATTAAAACTGACGATCTGATCTGTTCCCCCATTTTTAATTCTATAGCTAATGGTCCGCGTAGTTACGCCATCTACTGTAGGCGTTCCTCCCTGAACAGTCAGGAACATATATTGTGTAACCGTTGTTGCACCAATGCCAAAATCAAATACCCGCATCCAGGTAGAAAGCGCATCCATCTTCACCCAGGTAGATACAGTGAAATCATTTAAAGTACTCACAATACCTGCCGGTAAGGTAGCATAGGCATTCCCTGAACCATCCAGTTTAAGGGCATTTCCGGATTTTCCGTTATCCCGGCTTGCCGAAGTTGCTAAAGTTGCATGTTTAGCTCCCCAACTATCAACGGCACGCCCGCTTGTCTCGTCGAATTTGAGGTAAATAAGCTGACCCACATTAGGTGAAGCCGCAACCACAGGGCTGTAAGCCGAACTATCTGGGGAAGTAACCTGATAATAGTAAGTTGTTCCATTACTCACTCCAACGCTATCGGTATATTTAGAGGTGCTGATCGTAGCCAGTGTATTATAAGGACCAGCTGATGCCGTTGCACGTTTTACCATATACGTTTTATTCGGGATAGGGTCCCAGTCCAGGATGTTTTTACCATCGCCCCCTGCCGCTTTGAGGTTTAACGGGATAGGTCCTACCGGCTCAAAACGGAAAGGGAAGCTATAAGGGACAGGATCATTATCGCTTCCCCCTACAGTAAGTATTTTATTGCCGCTTTGATACCAGTAACCGTTTCCACCATTTTGTGCCCGCTGAATGGCATATGAGGTTCCATCAAAGTAAAAATTCATTGAATTCCATACAAGTGAAAATGGCGTAACATTACGGCCGAATTGTGCACCCTCGCTCAGATAATTGCTAAAAGCTGCAGGGGGTGTACTCAGACAGGAAATTTTGTACCTGCCGTTGCTTTGCTTCCTGATATCCCAGATCTGAAGGTATGGATCAGTACTAGCCACTTCAAATAAAGGTGTATTGGTCTCGTTCCTGGTAAATAAGGAATCGCTTGTAGTGGGTTTAAGATAATAATAGCCATCGGCCAGCGTATTTAACTGGTAATACTTGGCGGCCAAATACCGTTTCATCGCATTGTCCAATACCGTAACATAGCTGCTTATCTGGATAGCTGTGGATTGTGCATTATATTGAGACTGGATATAGGTAATGCTGTCATTTAACTGCGCATTAGCCGTTACCGGAAATTTACCCGGTACATTGGTGGCACTCGTTGCTGTAGTATCGCGTAATTTGATGGCTTCTGCAAGTTTTTTCAGGTAAGCTGTTGACATTTCGGAAGCCGGAACCGGTTCTATTCTATAGATCTGGTTAGGGTTATCAAGCCAATTGTAGATGCTCATAGAAACACCGTCTGAAGTATTGGAACCAGGAACCTCCAGCGCTTTCCCACTCGGCTTTCCAATAATGTTGAACGTCGAGTTCAACCGGTCTTTGATTGTCCATACCTGCGCGGCATCACTTGCCGAATAGCTGCGCTGCTCTACAAGAGCGTTATTGGTTACGGCATTGGAAACGACATCCATAGCCTTTCCACTTAACAGGTTGATAATCTTATAATCGGTACCCGATACAGGTGTTATTTTCCAATGCTGGCTGCTTAAATTGGTATATGTTCTCTGTCCTATTAAGGCACCATCGGCTGTTGAACCGTTTTTAACCTCTACTACTTTATTACTATGGGTGGCTATGATGCGGTATATCCCATTGAAGCTATCTGAATTTAAGACCTGCGGAACCGGTGGGGCTTCAGGAATAGCTCCATCTCCCGGTGAATCAGAGCTGACGCCAGCAGCATTTACGGCACAAACCTTGTAATAATAGGTCTGGCCGTTCGATAAATTATTATCCAGAAACGTATTTCCTGAAAGGCCTGTGGAGATGGTGGAATAGGTCCCGTTAAGAGACGACGACCGTTTAAGGGTATAACTAACGGCACCATAGGAGGATAACCACCTTACCCGCATCTGCTGATCTCCGGGAGAGGCATATACAGAAAGCGGTGCTTCGGGTGCAGTAAGCGCTCCCCCCTGCCCGCCGGTAACACTCACATTGCTGAATGTAGCAATATTTAAGGCTCCATTGGTATTGGAACAAACCGCAAGGCCAATGTAGGCGGTGCCGGTAAAGCCTGTATACCTGCCCTCGTGTGCCGCCGCCCAGCTTACGCCATCGGGCGAATAATAGGTGGCAATCATCTCCCCTACACGTTCAATTTTCACCCAATACGGAATGCCGGTTACAGGTCTGGATGATTTCTCATAATAGGAACCACCCCTAAGTTCTGACCATCCATGCATAAACGACTCGGCTTTCACGCTGGGAGTTATCCCGATCCAAGCCCTTTGCGCTGCATTAGCGGTAAGATCGGAACGGAACATCAAACCTGCCCGCGCATTCATGGCACCGCCTCCGGTAGTTTCTACCTTCGCAATGATGGAACAGTTTCCGGTCACTTCTTTATAAACGAAGTGCAGGGCATCTGCCCCATGTGTCCACATATCCCCACTCCCTTTTACCGTCCAAACATTGTTGTTGTAAGAACTGCTCCCTGCAGGGGAGGTTGCCCCGATATCAAGGGAGGTTAAGCCACCGGTTCCCACTTTTGTTGGAACCGGAACAGTTTCGGTTTGCGGTGGTACAGTAGCCGTAGAATTGTCTGCCGACTTATAAAACCAGGTACTTACCGGGTCAAGACGCCTTGGCGTAGTATTTAGTAGCTTTGTCAGGTAAGCCGAGCTTTGGTTTTTACGGATTACATAGGCCCCGTGAGCCAACGTAGTACCGAACCTTCCCTGGTCCCAGGGAGTTGTCACGTCATTTAAATAATAGGCATCAATAGTACCATAAGGAACGTAAGGGATAGGTAAGCCTATATTTTTCCTGGCAAAATATTCGGCATTGGCCATAATTCGGTCTTCCAGGTCGGAATAAATATCGATACCTTGTTTATAAAGCACTTCTGCAGTGAAGGCCAGGTTATTAAATGTCCCGTGGGCATGTCCCTGGTCCCTTAAACTTTCCCCGTTCTGGCCACTGGGCAGGGTATTTTTAAGCCCGCAAGAGGCAATATATCTCGAAAGGTAAAGGATATGAGCCATTTTAGCAGGATCGTCGGAAAAAGCGGCGATTACCACACCTGCCGATAAGCTCAGGTTGCCTTTATTGGAAGGCCCTAAAGCATAACCACCACAGCCCGAAGGTGGCCAGTAAACATTATTAAACAGGTTTTTTACCGCGGCTGTGTTCGCCGCAGTCCAACCGCTCCAGGTTCCGCGAAGAATAGAGGCTGCGCCACCGTAAGCATAAGCATAGTCGCCTAAATCAAGGTTTCCCAACTGACCTCCAAACTCCGTTTGGGTGGTAGCCCAAGCTATTAAAATATCACGGGCTTTCGCAGCATAGGCCTCATTTTCCGTAAAATACCACATTAACGATAAATAAAAGGCAGCTGTCATATCGTTTCTCCAACGATAAAGGTTTAAGTCAGGACTACGGGTAACCGTGGCAAAAGCCTGATGAGTGTAGGTCAATTGAGCCTTGCCATCGGCAGCCATAACATCATAAGCCTGTTTCCAGGGATAATCTCCAGCCTGTATATGGGCTTTCAGCGTACTCAGATCGGAAGCCGATAGCGGAATACCAGGGTGCACGAAGGTCTGGGACCGTGCATCGAAGCAGACACTCAAAACGAATGAAAGCAACATGAAAAAGTACTTGTTCATCATATATAATGGTTTAGTTATTAATATTTAAGAGCTTGCAAAAAATGAAGTGCCACATAAAGCTTTTAACAGGTTTCTTCGTTAAAAAAGGGCATCTGATCGATTATATCTGCCGCAGGCGTCAAAGCAGCACGGGCATATTACCTTCGCGGGTGAATTTAGGGGGGATACTTACAGGCAATAGCCTGAGCATGATGTATTTTAAGTGAGACCATTTGTTAATTTATTCGGATAAAATTTTACCATTATGCATTGGGATTCCAACGCCCCAGGTTCATCTATTAATAGACAAATGAATAGATTAAACATACTCTATACTTAAAATATATTACACAAATAAAAATTTAGTAATACGCAATAATCAAATTTTATAAGACTACACAATTTTGACTATCTAAAAATACCCTGTAAAGTATACACGTATTATATAATTGTTTATCTATTGATTTAAACAAAGTCCGCCATCGGCTTCCCAGGCATTAGGCTTGGCAATGGAAAGCCAGCTTAAAATCTTAATCGGAGTGTCTATCACCACACGGCTCAATAAAGCTACAGCCAGATAAGATGAGTTCAAAACATCATTGATCAGGTATTCTATTGCAAAGTGGTTTAGCACGCTGTGATACCAAAAACATCTTAGGGACAAGCCTGTAGAACCATCATCGAAGCCAGTGAGGCGGTCTTATTTCGCTGTGGTAGCCATCAAACGTGTGTTATCAGTTTATTAACTTTAAACCAAATGGTTAAAAGCAGCAGTATTATTAAGCTTGTAGGGAGTAGGTAAACAACCTTTGCAAAAACATAGCAGCTATCATGAGACGATCACAAAAACTGATTAATAGCGTAAAATAGTTTCATAATGGTGAGTTGAGATTTGGTTAGTTTTGGTTCAAACAAGCGAAAAATTCCGCTTATTTAACATAAGACAATATCTATTCTTTTCTATACTCTGTCCACGAGATTTTTAAAAAAAAGCGAGGCCAGCTACGAAGAACTTTTAATTTCAGCAGAATCGGTTATTTAAGCTGAATGTCAGATTACTAAAAGATATTCCGTTATTGCGAATGAGGGAATATGTGAGAGCCGAAGCAATCTATTCTGTAATTTATGATCAAAAAATATTTTTCATTTGTTATTTATTGCTTTCATAGTATTCAAGCTCGCTTCGCGGGCACTGCACTCCTAGGCAAAGTCCTTTCTTCAGTTCGTATGAAATCAGGCCCCAAGCTCCTGTTAATCTGAGTAAATCAAGGGCGAGTGTCTTTCGGTTGCCGTGGCCCCTCTTTCCACTCCTATCCTTTTGTAACCGTAAGTGAACGATAATGGGTACTAAAAACAAAAAGGATTGCCGACCCATATGGTTTATTTAAATTTCAATAAGGCTTATTTTACATAGTCCTGTGGAACAAGACTGCTATGCATATTAGCGGATAAGGATAGTCGGCGTTGTACCGGCTTCCTTGCAGATAAAGGGATACCTAGCCCAGGGCGATGCGACATCCCCGGACGCAGCAAAGGGATATAGCCAAGAACGGGAACAAACATTGAGAATTATATAGGCTGTGCGGTCCAGAGAGTTAATGTTAATTACACAGTTTTATCCGAAGCCGGTGCAGTAACCAAAAAACCAAACAGAGGCATAACACTGCCCAAAGCTCTTTTAGAATGGTAAAAAATAAAGATTGGATCACCACAATACGGGTTGATCCAATCTAAAGCCCTTAAACAAGTATTGTTTTAAGCTTATGTAATTTTCAGGGCATTGGCATATGAAGCCTGTGGCTGATTTGCCGGAAAATACACTTTTAGTCCCTGCGAATTTCTTTCAAAACGCAGATTCTCTTTGGTGGCAAGCAGCTGCACATTATTTATTTTTCCGGGATAATTTGATGATCCTTCGGCCAGACTGGAAATCAAAGCTGAACCTTCTGCAGGCCAAGCCATAACCGTAGCGAACAATTCTTTTTCTTTAACGGCAAACCTGATATCTTTATCGCTAAAAGGAGCGCCTTTGCCTTCATTAAACCCTTGTGCGCTTAATGCAGCTGACTTTTGTTGAGCGGGTCCTTCTCCAAAAACTTTCCACGGCCGGGTACCATATATACTTTCTCCGTTCGCTTTCATCCATACCCCAATATCTTCAACTACTTTACGCTCCAGTTCATCTATTGTACCATCACCACGCACCGGGATATTGAGCATCAGGTTACCATTTTTGCTCACCACATCAATTAATGTATGAATGACCGTTTTTGCTGTTTTATAACCATTTCTATTGTAAATTCCTCTTTCGTAATGCCAGCTTCCAATACAGGTATCAGTTTGCCATGGCAGGGGTTCAATGTTGTTGCTCTGACCACGTTCTATATCCCATACCATGGCCTTACGCTGTGTTTCATTAAGTATTTTTCCGGTAACTACTGCGGTAAGTTTACCATTATCCTTAATACTTTTATTGTAAAGGTGTGCGGCGATTTTTAATCCCACATCACTGATTGGCCACATGGGCAATTGCGAATCATCAAAATATATCATATCCGGATGATATTTGTTAATAAGATCGATAGTGCGGTTATAAAACTTGTTGATGTACGCACTGGTAGGCGGTGTTACACCATTGCCCCAATCCCATTGCTTGTGTATTGTTCCGTTATTCAGGCTGTTTTGGCTCAGTTGATGGTTCTGGGCATAAAGTTCCTGTGGATCAAGACCATCCCACCATTTACCTTTCCCGTCAGCTCTGGTAAGTTTCCCATCATATGGAATGCCTGCCATAGGCCCGTTTTTATCTGCGCGCTGACTGGTCTCATACCAGCTCCAGGCATGTGCTGCGTGTACGCTAACGCCAAATGGCAGTTCATGTTTTTTAGCCGCAGCAGCCCAGCCGCCAATGATATCTTTTTTCGGGCCCACTTTGGTAGAATTCCAGTTCTTCTGGTATTTACTCTTGTAAAGATCGAGGTTATCATGATGATTGGCCAGCGCCATAAAATATTTGGCCCCAGCACTTTTATATAATGAAACAAGCGACTCGGGATCCCAGTTCTCTGCTTTCCAGACATTGATTACATCTTTAAAACCGAATTTAGAAGGATGTCCGTATTTTTCAAGATGATACTTGTACTTCCAGCTTCCCTCCATATACATTTCCCTGGCATACCAATCGCCGGCTTCTGGCTGGCACTGAGGTCCCCAGTGCGCCCACATACCAAATTTTGCATCCCTAAACCATTCAGGGGTTTTATAATTAGCGAGCGAGTCCCATGTTGGGGAGAATGGGCCTCCGAGAATCTTCTCGACAAACTCTTTTGCTTCATCATCATTTGATTGAAATGCGGAAAGTTTATTGGAAAGTAAAACTCCAGGAATACCAATAGCAAGGCTTTGGATTAGTTGTCTACGGTTCATAAAATTGGTTAGCTTTATTTATAGAAAACAAATTTAGAACAACAAGTCTAGGTAATTTTGTAATTATTGGACTATTTTTTGCACAAATCCGACATAAGAGGCGCTGTTTGGCGAAGATAGTAATAACCTATAATAGAGCAAAAAATTCCTGGCAAAACAAGAAATCTTTCAGAAAACAGCAAAAAAATTACCAATATTATACAAAACATAGGGCACGATCCCAACTTCCTTGAAATTAAATTAAATTTTGGCGTTTGCGTATACAATATAATTAACTCATCATATCCAATCTGTAATACAACAGTCTCCTCCAGTGCTTCTATGTTAAGTTCGGAAGGTTTACGGCTGTAAAAGCTTGCCAGATCGGTAATCCAAAAATTTTCTGCTGCAAACTGAATGGTATGGACGGTCCCCTTTTCATCTGTTTTATACATCCTCGCTAAGCCTTTTACCATAAAATGCAACTGCTTGCAGGGTTCTCCATCTTCTAAGATATATCGTCTGTTTCTGTATTTTTTTGTTTAAACAACCCAACAACTACTTTTTTTTCTTTGGTGGACAAGGAAATCATTTTATCGAAGTAATCGATAAGGGTTTGCATTTCCCGACTTAAATTATTGTTTTTACTCATTGGATCATAACAATACGTCTCTAATTTCTTTATTTTTTCGAAAAATAGCATTCGCAAAAGGACAAAGCAGTATAATTTTCAGGTTGTCTACTCTTGCGAATGCTACAGCTTTATGGGCCATTTCATTTTCCAATGCTTTTTCCGTTGTATCCAGGTTCAACTTCTGGAAGGTCGACAATGAATTTATCTGTTCCCGCCCGGGTATATGACATTAGTCCAGCTTTCTTTTTATCTAAAACTGCCTCGAATTCTCCATGTCTTTCTCCGCTATTTTGATTTACTTCTGTCATTTTATGGTATTTTGGTTAAAACTTCAATATTATTGGTCAGCATTTTGTGGACGGGGCAGGCCTCAGCAATCTTAAAAAGCCTGCCTTTAATCTCTTCATTTAGCTGATCTGTTCCAAAATCAATTGTTCTACTAAATTGAGTTTTTGGTATCTGCGGATAATTCTTAAGTTCTATCTCGACATTAATCAACGGTATATTCCAACCCTTTCTGTCGATATACATCCGTAATGTCGCTGCAGTACAGCTTGCCAGTGAGGTAGCCAAAATCTCAAAAGGGTTGAAACCTTTGTTTCCCCCACCTTGTTCAATGGGCTCATCGGTAATGATCTTGTTTTCTCCGGCTATAACTTCTGTATAGTATTTTTCGGTTCCAAGGCTTGCTTTTACTTTAACGCTCATTTGTCTTTGAAATTCAATTTATAACTCAAAGCACCTGATGGGCACTGTTCAATTTGATTTTTAAGCTCCTCAGCAGTTGCATTTTCTGGTTTAATCCATGGCCTTTCTTTAGGATTGTAAACTTTGGGCAGCATTTTTACACAAATAGCAGAGTGTATGCAAACCTCTGGCTTCCATATAATGGTTATTTCTCCGGTGTCGTACTCGTGGGTATCCGTTTAGATTTGATTTTTAAAGTTTTCAATTTTACCATTAAGGTCACTTAGGAGCTCTGGGTTGATAATGCCATTTTCAAGATCAAAATTTTCATAAAACTTTGGAAGAGAAAAAGTTTCTTTGATATCTGCCCCGAACTGCGGAAAGAACTTTGACGCCTCTGCCATTACGTTTCCACCACCAAAACCTCCGGGAGAAGTACTCATGAGCAACATTGGTTTATTTTGAAAAACTTTGACATTAATTCTGGAAGCCCAATCAAAAATATTTTTAAAAGCAGCGCTATAAGAGCGGTTGTTCTCTGCTAAAGAACAGATGATAATGTCAGCTTCTTCAATATTTGAAAGGAATTGATGCGCTTTCTCAGGAAATCCCTGTTTTTCAAGGTCAACAGAAAAAAGTGGCATTAGGTAAGCGTTGAGGTCAATCAGGTTTACTTCCTCATTTGGGAAGCTTTTCAAAACGAATCTCACCAATTGCCTATTGATCGATGTGGAGGAATTACTTCCCGCAAATGCAAATATTTTCATAACAGTTTTAAGTTCTTTGAGGTTTAAAGTTGGTTGTATCCTGAAAATTTTTCATCAACGATGGCTTTCCATTCCTGATGTTTTTTGATGAAAGCAAAAACATATGGACAAAATGGCAATAGCTTTTTTCCACTGTTTTTGATAAACTGAAGAGTTTTCTCTACCACAGCAGCTGCAGCTCCTGTTCCTGCAAGTTCTGGTTCAGTTTCTGTATGCACCAATGCTATCTGATTTTCTCTTTCACCATAATTGATAAAAGCGAAATGACCGTTTATTTCTATTTCGAAACGTTTTTTTGTTTCATTTTTCAAAAGCGGAATGGATTGAAATTCTGTTTTCATATCTTTTCTATTAATAGTTTATTCAAAACTACGTAGCCCAAAGGTGCTTTACATTGATGTATGATATTTTGTTAGAAAACCTACTATCAATCACCATTGAAAACTGGTGTTAACGAGCAATAAATTCCTGCATTAAAATCCTTGCCTGAAGGATTTTCACAGCTAATCGTTTACAGAAATAGCCCCCTCTATTGCAGGCTATTTCTGTGTTAACTGATACAGATCCAGCTTTTCCAAAGCTTGAGCGTAGGATTTTGCCCCATTACAGTTATTACCCAAACCACTCAGGTATTCACAGATGCTGCTTTGCAGACTTAGCTCATCCTCTACGATTAAAATCTTCATGAGTTCAAATATCCATTAAGATATTGAAGATATTTTGAAGTTTTATCAAATACTTTAAGCAATTATCTTCAAGGTTAAACGTTGAAAATTAGACTGGTTATCATTAACAGTAATCTTTCGCAAATACATTAACATTTGAGTAATTTGGATTTCGAAACTAATACGATAATGATTTACATATAGGATTGATGATCTGGAAGCAGATGAAGACCGAGGGAATTTCGCTTTCTTCGCTGGTTTTCAGCAACTGTAAACATTTTTCAGCATTGAACAAAAGACAAGTAAATCCAGTCATTGCTATTTTGGGCAAGACGACGGGCAACTAACATCTTTGGATAAAACAATTTTTATGAAACCATGTCCATCATCATTGTTGATAATGCTGTGGCAACAGCACTGATTAAGAATAAGAAACTCGATGGTTATAGGAGCACCATAATTATTACCTGTTTTGGTATAATAAGTTAATGCGCGGAGCGCGACCGGTAATAGTTAAAAGTTGGCCAATAATGGCCAGCTTTCAGGTTAATAATTGAATTTTGTTATTTGCAAAATCATTACACAGGTTGAATGTCGTCTGCGCTCTCAGTAGAGCTGTACCATACATGATGCTTTTCAACTTATGTTCTTCATCAGGAAATTTGCGCACATTCTGAAAGTAACCGGTTACGGCATTGTATGCGCCAAACAAGGTTCCCATCGTTGTTGGTTGCTGCTGAAAAGGTGCGGAAAGCGCGTACTCAAAAACATTTTCAACAATGTTCAGGTAATGGGTGGAAAGATAATGGAATTTTTCTTCCATGAGGCTATTTAAGACATCCTTACTGGGTGCCATTGCCATGGCGATCAGTTTTTTAACCTGCTGATCGTTAATGCGGATTTTAGCCCAATGATTGTAAAGCCCTTCCATTTCAGTTGCAAGTTGATTGGTGATTCCCATGAGGCGGTGCGCTTGTCTCAGGTTTTCCATGGCACTGGCAGTATGCCGAATTTTAATGCAGTTGCTATGATTTTTCATGGCTGCATTTAAAGTATTCTGACATACTACCCTAACTGGTGTAAATGCAGCCGTAATACTTCCGTAACCATCATGGGAAGTGGTCAAAAAAACATACTGTTCAATTAAGTCATCTTTTCCTACCCGGATATAATCGGGCAATTTTGCGGTTATAAAAATGCGTTCTCCTTTACCCAATGCTCCCGCGGTTTCATACCTGATATCCTGATTATTTCCTACTATGCTATCGAAAAAGGAAAAGGCATCAATATTTTGTACAATTTGGTAATCCTTGCCAAGTTTATCCCCCAAAATGGCCTCATTATCGGTGCGATAAGTAAAAAATGATTGCTCAGAGGTTATGGATAATCCACTGGGCAGGGTGTGGAGGTTTGGAGCTTTAGCCACCTGAAAATCGAGGTCAGCAAATTTTAGCGCTTCGGCGCTTGTAGGGTATTCTTCAATCAGGGTTCCAAGACTGTGCCAGGGTTTTTGCTGTACCGAGAAAAAACTATGCTTTTTGGTGTCCGGGTTATAATTCAGGTTATGCGCCATGGTTTCTATTTTTTAGGTTTCTAACTTTTGTGCTCAATATTTCGGAATGGATAACCTTAACCTTTGGGGTATTGGTAACGAAAAATCTCGATGTCTTTTCCATTTCCTGCAGGGTTTCATTAATGTGTCCGTGTTCGGTTTTTACCTCAATTCGGACCAATAGAAATATTTCTTCTGTTTTCATGGGATTATGATTGTGATAGGGGTTTAAAAACTGGTTGCCGGCAGATCAAAAGTCCGGGGATTTTCGGCCAGCCTGATGCTTTGGATTTGGTTAAACCCTGCCCTAAATCGGGCAGGGTAAAAACTTAGGCTGGGATTGTTATTTCCGCCTCTATTTCAGCCAACCGGTCAGTACAGAGGTTACGCACGAAAAGGGCAACTGCTTTAATGATAACCGGGTTTTTAGTGGAGAACTTGTTTCGCTTATCATCTGTTATTTCCAGTTCGCAGCCTTGATAATAATTGGATGTGGTATCCTCAGCTTCCTGCTTTTGCTCAACCTCGAACCTGTCAAGATTATCAATTGTATATACCAATCTTCCCCTTTGAACCATTCGGCGGTGCAATTCCTCTACCAGTTTTAATGTACCTTCCAGATTAAGAGTAGGTTTTGCGGTACTGCTTTCTTTACTTAATGGCTCGGTTTTTGGCGATTCTAGTAACACAACTGCCCCAAGCGATTTTGGGCTTTCAGTATTTCCCTTCAAATTTTCAGATTTCGCGACTACTGCGCTTTCCTCCATTTTAGCGTCATTCGTTACAGTTGTTTTATTTTCCATGTTGACTACCTTTCCCGCCATTGGTTGATAGAATGGATTTTTTGCGGACTTAATATCCAAAAAATCTGCTTTTCCGTTTGCTGTATTGATACTTTGATTTTTCATGGTTTTTAATTTTAACTGTTTGATAAAAAATTAATTGATCATCTCCCCTGTTGGGGTAATGTTTCCGGTACGCTCCGCCTTGCGGAGAGTTCAGATTGGTGGGCTTCTTTCTTTTAATGGGTACATGGCTTAATTCTATAAGTGTTCAAAGTCAGTCGGCCGGAGCCTCCCGGCTTTTTGTTAAGCCACCTCACCTTGATACAATCGGATTGCTAAGGCAAGACTTTGCGAACAAAAAATACGCTCCCGCAGGGAGGAAGATTTTATTTCAGCAAACCCGTCAGGGTATGGTCTTTCCGGCAATTCGATTGTTCAGAAATTTGCTACTCAAAATGCCTACAGGTACTTTTTTTTTTTGGGGGGGGATTGGAGAGGAAACAATAAAATGGAAAATCCGGAAGATTACTCCATTGTTCGGGCAAACGGTGTTGAATGTGTTTAGGAAGCTGGGGGGGGTAAAAATAATTTGCGAGGAAGTGCCAGATTGGCTACCTTAGATTCCAGAGAGCGTTAATTAAACGGATTTATGGCTATGGCTATATTTCCGTTTTTTGTTTAATACGTTTCAGAAGACCAGCACTGAAATGAACAAACAAAAGAAATGAATAAAAAATAAGCTTCTGCAGAATTCTACAGAAGCTTGGCAAATTATATCAATCCCTCATTCAGAAAACTGTAGAAACCATCAGCACAAACGATGATATGATCGAATACATTTATATCAAGTAACCGGCCTACTGTGACGAGTTGTTTTATAAGGCGAATATCGGCATCACTTGGACCCAGTTCTCCGGATGGGTGGCTATGCGAAAGGATGATGCCGCTTGCGCATGCCTTAAGTGCTACTGCAAAAATGATTTTTGGATCCGCGATTGTTCCGGCTATTCCACCCTGCGAGATATTCACAACACCCAACACTCTATTCCTACGGTTAAGCAATAGAATTTTGAATTCCTCGATAAGTTCAATTTTGTTTAAATCCCAGCTAATTACCAGTATTTGATAAGCCTTTTGGGAGCTATCAATCTGCGGCCTTTCTGCGGCTTTGCATTTTGGTTTGTAGCTGATTTCGATTTCGGCGAGCTGATAAGGTAAGTTTTCCATAAGAATGTGATTTAATTATGGTGCCGCTTCGGTCTGTTTTCCGCCAAAGCAGACGAAGCAACGGAATAAATGGAGAAGCGCGAAAAAGCCACAGGAGGGTTTATGCCGGAATTTCATGTGTGTGCCGGAGAGCAGGTCTAAATTTGTACCGGATTAAATGTTACCCTTCTGATTTTTTAAAACTTATTCAATAGTTAAATACTTAAGCTACTTACAAAGAGAACGTATATTTCGATTGTTCTATATCAAAATTTACGCACAACAAACCCATAAATCAACGTGATCAAGTGATTGAAACCTAACCATAAGGGTTTCTAAGAATAGAAGCAGTGGGCGAGGGTGATAAGCAGCCTCCCAATTTACATCAGGCTCAGGATCCGATTTCATTTGTCACCCCTATTGCATTTGCCTTCCAGAGGATGAATCCCAGCCTGCCGCAGCATTCAGCAACAAAATATTCAATATCGGCTGGTACGTCGTTAACGATACGGAAACGAATCTTGTACTTGGGGTTATAGCTAATATATACAACCAGGTCATCACCCGGGACCCCCCTGCCAGTCAAAGGCTTGAAATGGACATCTTGCAAATCCTTTGCTGCGCGGATCAATCTATCGTTCATTACCTTGGCAAGTGCTTTTTCGGGCTTAAAATCTGTCTCTAAAATAGGCAGTACGGTCACGGTCATGTGGCAAATTTAATCGCATAACTGAGAACTCCAAATATAAAAACATAAGCAATTGATCATCAGCGATAAGAATTTCTATATATCAAAAATACACTGTTGATAACTTGATAACCACGTTTTATTAGGCTAGTATTACCTTTGCTGTTATGTCCACCCTTTACCAAGTTGTCTACCTATTTGAAAACCCTGATCTGATCATCCTGAAAATAAAATTGCCGGAGACCGTGCCGCAATTAAATAGCTGGGATGCTTTTCACTGGCTCTATTTCGATAAGGCAACCAAGTCTTTGGTGAAGCTATGGTTCCATAGTTCGGATGCATCGGCCGCAATTGAAGAACGTTATTTTGAGCAGGGCTATCTCAAATTCAGCATAACCGAGGCAACATTTATTGAAAAGTTCAATTCTTTTCAGCATAAACTCATCAATTACAGCGCACGGCCAATAAATGCAGCTGTAGATCAGCTGATTGTGAGTTACCTCAAACATCCTTAATTTTCCCGGTTAGCCGGTTTTAGCTTATCTGCCTATTAATCTTTCAAAGTTCTCCACCGTCAGCTATCGCAACGCTTCAAAAAATGAATGCCTAAAGAGCAAAAAAAATCCCGACCAATGGCCGGGACTTTCGTAATTTCCCAAAACAGCTAAAAATTATTTTGCGCTATTTTTCTTTTCCGTAACCTCAGCTCTGATTTCCTGAGCTAAAACTTTAAGGTCCTGCATGGCCTTACGTACGCGGGTACCGGCAGCTGCATTTCCACCATCATAAAACTTTGCCGCATCTGCTTCGATTGCAGAAACCAATTCTTTTACTTTTTCGAACTTTTCCATAATTGTCTTTTTTGCCTGGCAATAAATACCGGCGATTTATAAATTTAAAATTTGTTTACAAAAAACGAGCCGCGAAAATACGAAAACCACTTAAATGCCCAAACCCTGGCCAGCAGAAAGGGCTTTATCCCTTGATTTTGTTACCGACTTGTTTAAAGCAGGTGTTTTCAAAAACTGCTCTCTTTTTTCCGGTTTACCGTTTGTGGCAAACATGTTCAACTGGGAATAACGTGGCACTGCCTCGACATGCAGCTTCACCTGCTCACCGTTTTTCTCTACGGTAATAAACGGACGGTCGCCGTTCTTCAACTGGGCTTCCAGCTTCTCTCTTTCTTTAGGGTTTTCCAATTCCTTGATGTTGTATTTATCTAAAACGTCCTTAAGGTTGAAGCCATAAGAAGGGTCATGGTATTGGTTCATATTGAAGTTCATATGCCTGTCTCGTGGCCCGTCGAGGTCAAGCTTCATCCAGGCCTTGTAGGGCAAACCTCCCTGGGTAAGCATATCCTCGCGGTAAACCGCACGCCCTTCAATTAGATTCACTGACTGGGAAGCGGTAAACCCCTTACCCCTTTCCACCCAAATGGTTTGGGGCAAAGGAGGGTTACGGAAAGTCCTGCCAAAATCCTTATCCACATAATTGATTTTACCTTCCTCCATGGAGGCGAGCAGGGTTTTATGGGCAGCATCTTTCCCTACCGCCAGCTCTGCGTTCCCGGGCTGTTTCTTAAAGATCTCAATAGCCTCTGCAACACTTTCCCTTTTCCAGACATTGTTCTTTCCGGCGGTTTCACTGGGAGAAATCACCAGGTATTTTTGACCGGGCTCTAAAGGTTTACCATCATTGAGCGCAACATCATATTTATTAAGGTAATAATTTTCAGACTGTCCGGACTGCTTGAAGTACAGGTTTATATCTACCTGTCCCTTATGTCCGGAGACCTGTTCCTTTAAAATAAATTCTGAAAGTCCATTTTTCATGTTCTCTTCCATTTTTTCCTGTAGCTCTTTGCTAAAGCCCAGTTTTTTCATCTCAGACTTGAGATTTTCTAAATTGTTTAAATTCATCGTACTGTGTTTATGGTTAATAGATCGCTTATTTTAATGCTTTCAAAAACTCATCTGCTTACTGCCTCTGTAACATCATTATTATCTTAAAAGTCTAAAAGAATGCCCCTGAACCAGTGATCTTTTTGTCTTCACACCCCGGTTCACTTGCTGTAACATATTATTTCCTGATCTGGTTATTTCGGAGCAAGACCGCTGTCCCCGCTTTAACCTTCATCTTTACGCATCTCACCTTTTTGGAAAAAAGTCCTTTTGCCGCATCAATTCCAGCTCCTGCTACCTGGACACCAACCGACTGATCCATAGAAAGCAGTTGTAAGCTTCTTATGGCGTCGTCGGCACCTCCAGAAATCGCGCTATTGACAATTGCATCAGGAGCTTCCATACCTCTGATCCCATCCAGACTGTATAGCGATAGGTCTACCGGAATAATGTTATTGTCCATACGGATGGTCTTGATATCGACCAGTAGCCTTTGATTGGTGAGGTTGCAAAGTCCAAAAACTTCCTGGCCTTTTGGAAACCGGATCCCCCCGAGCGAAATGGTATCAGTCAGAACGAGTTTTAGTACTCCCCCCTGTACCAAGGTCTGCTTCAGCGCAATCACAGCTGGTATGGCGGCGAACAGTTCTTCCGGGGCTTTGTTCACCTGATCCAGATACGCATCCCTTACGCGCTGGGGATGTTGGATATCAAGTACTTTTTCCAGCATAGCGCTGAGTTGTTTCATTTCAGGATCCTCCCCTGATTTACCTTGCATACCTGCCATCAGTTGCTCCAGCCGGTCTACATCAGAGCCCATCCCGGGAACAATAACAGGCCTGTTTTTTAGATTCCCAGCGGGCTGCTCTGCTATAGGGGGATTAATCTGCTCATTCAACTGTTTCAGCTTCAGATCAATTTCTGCGGCCGGGTCGTTTTTCATTGGTGACTGAAATCCCAGGCGGCTGGCAATCTGATCCAGTCCAGAACTTCGCGTGCCGGCAGTATCCTTTTCACTAAGATTGTAGATACCCATTTTATCGGCAGGCTTTTCCTTTGAAAAAGTAGCATCCGGAAGAGCCAGGTTGATTCCTACATGTTTATTAGCAATTGAATTTTCACCCTTTCCTCCGCCCAGTGCGTAGAATGCAAGTGCTGCGAAGGGCAATATGAGCAGCGGCAGGACTAAAAGAACTTTTCTTTTGTTCCTGATTTTTGGTTTTTCCATGTTGTCTTATTAAAAAATTATTTAAAGTTTACCCATGATGAGCATGATCAAAATACCCGAACAGAGCGAACAGAAAGCAATTAATATGGCCATCAATGCTTTGGGTGAGAGATCGCTACACCTGGCATTTAACCAGTCGGATATCTTTCTTTGCATTTTAATCAGCTTCAGGTTCAAAGCGGCCTGTGCTTTTATTCCCTCATGTTTTCTCTTATTTCCCATTTTTTATGGCTTTAGGGGTTCATCGTAATTATCCAGGGTTTCCCAGCGTTGTATCAAAAACCCGTGCGGGTTATTATCAGACCGGGAGACATTGCGAAGGTTTCCTGTGGTGATTAGTTTGCGTGTTATTGCAGAGGTGGCCCTGATAAGCCGCTGGGTGGCATAACATTTAAACGCGTAAGGATATTGGTTAAGATCCAACTGGATGCTATCAACAGCAATTTCCATAGAGATATTAGCTGATATCAGGTTATTGAAATACCCTTTTTCCTTAAGGTTATCATAAGCTTTTTTAGCGCTTTGATCGGCAAGGTTAAGCGCTGAAGATATATTGGTCTGGATCACCTTTTCATCGGGATCGAGGGTAAAAAAGTAGTGATGGAACATTTTGATATGGTCCCTGATTTCAACACCAATATTATCCTTACGCTGCGCCGAAATAGCTTCCAGTACCTTTCCGTTGGCGAGTATGTAAACCTGCTTTTGTGCTTTTGTGGCCAGATCAAAACCTTTATAGATGGCAAATGATGACAGAAGCACACAGGCTGAGATCAGAAAGAGGCTGAAACGCTTAATGTGGCTAAAAGCAGTATCGATATTTTTGAACTGTGTAAACATTAGATTAAAAATTTAAGTTGATTTTCCTGTTATCTTGTCCTTTTGGTGGCTGTTCTGGTCTGGAAAATAATCCCCTTGCGATTCCTTAGCATAGCTCTGGCCTTGCATCCTTGCACCATCCCCTAGAGCATCAGCCACCATGCCCCCAGTTCCCATCGCAGCGCTCATGCCTGATCTCGGGGCAGCAACCACCAGGGAGTTCACCTTGCTCAATATCGCATTTCCACCTCCTGCATGCACGACGAAGCTGGCCACATTGGGCACAGAAAAATAACCCACAATGCCGATAATGAGGAAGACCAGGTAAGCGATATCCGTAGCAGAAAAAAAAGTATCCCCCTGAGCCTCGATCTGGGAAAGATCGACTTTGATCATATTCTCCTGTATCTTACCCAGAATACTTCCAAAAATATTGGCGATGGGCAGCCAGAGAAAAATGTTTACATAACGGGCAAGCCAGACAGTGAGCGTTTGTTGAAAGCCATCAAAAACTGCAAAGCCAAACACCAGTGGGCCGAGTATTGCCAAAACGATCAGGAAAAAAGTCCGGATGGTATTGATACATAGCGATGCAGCGGCATAAAGCACTTCCAGCACTTCTTTAAGCCAGCTCTTGATGGAATTGCGCAGGTTATAGCTCTGTTTTTCCATCCAGAATTGCATACTGTTTCCCAGGCCATCAAGAAAAGAATCATTTTCCTGATCAGGATCCTTAGGATGGGCATATTTGTACCATTTATCACGATCTCCCTGGCCGGATTCTCCAACATAGATTTGCCAGTTTTTAGAACGTTTTATGGCTTCTTCCTTAATTTTAAGCAGTCTTTCAATAGCCCGGTTGCTGTCCGCAACCATTGCACCGGTAGCAGATACAGTAGGTTTCAAAATCCCATTCATGATTCCAAGTACAGCAGGAAACATCATGATGCACAGACCAAGCGCAAAAGGGCGCAGCAAGGGATAAAAATCGATGGGTTCCGCAGCGGCAATCTGCCGCCATACCCTACTGGCGATATACCAAAGTGCTCCAAATCCAGCGATTCCCCTGGCAACACCAATAAGCCTGGAACAAAGGGGTAGCATATCTTCATAAACTTTGTCCAGCACGGGCTGCATACCGGTACGCGTTCCAGCTACCCCTTGCGCACATACCAGACCGGGAAGCAGAAAAAAAGCAAGGGCAAGCCCTGATCCCACCAAATGGGACCGTTTAAATTTTCTCATCATGTTCCTAATTAATTAATTGTTAATAGACCTTTCATGCCCTTTAGATCCACCTTTGCAGCCTTTCGTTGCTGCACGAGCACTCCGGCTTCCCTATTGAAACTTCTCAAAAAAGTGAGCTTTTCTGAAGTATCATCGAAAATTCGGTCGATTGCTTTTAACCTTTCCTCATCACTCATGCGCAAAGTGTTTGCAGTGATGACCATGGTCAATTCGTCCAGGTTATTCAGGCTCTGGGAAAAGAGTGATGCATAGACACCAGAGAGATAATCCAGTTCATTGGCATTGAAGACATCTTCTGACTGAAAACGCTTCAAAGCACGTTTATATTCAGACAGAATATCCCTTTGATAGGTAATGATATCCACAACCCGCCGGTATTTGCGCACTTCGGGACTCACGAGCATCAGGCCATCAATGAATACCTCATGAATCGAAAAATTCCCCTGGGAAATATTTTTCACCGCATTATAGCCACCAGAAACCACGGTGTATCCCTTTTTCATATCTTTAAGGATATTCTTCAGCTGGCTCAGCTTTTCCACGTTTAGCAAAAGTTGCTGCGCTTCGGTAGATTGGGCATAGCCATCCATCTTCACTATAAAGATCAATAACAGGGCCGCAGCAAAAAATCTGATATTTCTAGTAATCATACCTTACCTCCATTCCATGGATACTTTTAATTTCCAAAGCTCTGTCCCGATCCAGTGACCGGACAGCCCCGGAAAATCCCGCTACAAAAACTTTCTTTTGCTGCATCCGGAGGTATAACCCGTCGATTCGCCCTATTCGCTCATCGTCAGAGAGCTCCAACCGACCCGAGGTAACCACCTGCAAAAGTTCCTCCAGATCTTTTAGGCATTCATCCAGCAGGTTTGAGCAAACCAGGTCAATGTACAAGTGGTTAGCGCTGCTCAAATTTTGAACCTTGCGAAATCCAGCACAAGCTTTGCTTATCTCCAGCTGCATTTCCAGTATTTCAGCTATTCTTACATTCTTCCTGATCACGGGACTTACCCGTTTAAGGGAAGAAAAAAAAGCATCATGCAGATCAAATTCACCTTTACTGGCATCTTTGATAAAATTCAGGCCGGAGCTCCCGATTTCATAGCCTTTTTTAAGATAGCCTGCATAGATTTTTAGCGCGGCTAACTGTTCAATAAGGTATTTTTTCTGGGTCTTTTTTTGAGAAAACCATTCAGACCAGGTTTGGGCATGAAGCTGATTTGCAGAAAAAGCAATCATTAAAAAAATACCAAAAAATATTTTCCTTTTAACGTACATCATAAAGCTCCTTTAATTTAGCTACCTCATCGACTGAAGCAGCGCGCTCGATGCTGAGCGAGATGTTACCCGCATTGAACTGTTTGAGGTCTGTATAATTTTCTTCCATTTTTTGCGCCGCAGCATTGATAATTTCCAGCCGTTTTCCATCGCTCATCTGGGTCTTGAAGGAATTAACAACCAATAATACCTGATCGAGGTTTTTCACACTTTCTTCCAGAATCCCCAGGTAAACTTTTTGCATTTCATCGAGTTCTGAGGCCGAAAAATGTTTGTCCTTTTGAAAAAGACCATAGGTCCATTTGTACTCATCAACTATGGCAATCTGTTTGACGGTGAGCTCCTTGATTCGTTTATAGTAGGTGATGGCGGATTTAACCTTCCAAAGGGAGGTATAATATTCAGCGTAAAGCTCCTTCTGCCTCTCCGTCCAGTCAGCGATTTCGGTGAGTTTCAATTTGGACAGTTGGTTTTCAAGTACCTTTTGGGCATTCTGTAACCAGATGGTTTCGTTCTGAAGGCGCTGTACCTTGAGATCGACCGCGCGGATGACTTTTTTCACCCCGGCCTTGATGACTTCCAGTACCGCTATCTGGGCATTTGCCCCTTTAGGCAGGCTAACGCAGATGGTCATGGCACTAACGGGAAGGATTACCATATAACTTTTCATGACATTTTTAATTTTAGTGATCAGCAAGGCCGCCTTGCGGCAGCCGTTAGCTAAACTGTTTCTAATGGTGACGGTACCTGGCCTGATACCTTTGCTAAGAGATCTCATATCGTTAATGCTTAATTTTTAATGTATTTCCTTTTTCCAACCTTCAGGTAACCAGAATCCGGATAGAGGGTAATGAGCCTTCCTTTTCTGGTTTCCATCAGGGTTTTGGTACCTTCATCATAAATGGTATTCCATTCTTCTTTTTCATACTCCCTTTTCCCAAGCTTGCCATTATCAATCCGGTTAAAGCCGGTATGACGGTGGATCAGGAAATTGTTATTTTCCGCATGTTCTACCACAAGCGTATCATCAGCAGTACTATATTCCCCGGTCGCGGAATTGGTGTAGGTACCGGGCAAAAAGGCTCTGTTTTTGTCCCGCTGGCAGGCGCAGACCTGCAAGAGTAAGGCAAGGGCGAAAAGATTTCGATAAATTTTCATGTTTATAGATTTTAGTTAACAATTGATTGATTTCTGATCTCAGCGGCAAGCGCAGCAATTCCTTTTTGAATGCTGCCATACCGGTGGGCATATTCACTTACCTCGAGCTTCTCCTTTTCTTCAGTCGTATAAGCGAGATATTCCTCCAGGGAGACTTCGGTGCGGTAAACCTGGCTGTGCTGGCCACCGAGAGAAATAAAAACCTCCTTGTATTTTTTTGTGGGGTCATTGGCGCGGTTCATCGAGAGTATCTGGGAGCGCTCTTTCTCGGTCAGCCCAAGCAGCTCCTGGATCGCATCAAACTTATTCTGGTATTTGCTCTGATCGAGCAGGATCTTGCAATCAGCGTTATTGATAATTGCCTGTTTGACTACAGGCGAAGAAATAATATCTTCCACCTCCTGGGTGACCACCACCGCCTCTCCAAAGAATTTGCGGACGGTTTTAAAAAGATATTTAATATACTCCGCCATCCCTTCTTTGGCTATGGCTTTCCAGCATTCTTCAATCAGGATCATCTTGCGGATTCCTTTAAGCTTTCTCATTTTGGAGATAAATACCTCCATGATAATCAAAGTCACTGCCGGGAAAAGAATGGGATGGTCTTTTATCGCGTCGAGTTCAAAAACAATAAACCTTTCTGAGAGCAGGTCAAGCTGCGCGGTTGCATTTAGCAGGTAGTCAAATTCCCCGCCCCGGTAATAAGGCTTCAGCACATACAGAAAGCTATTGATGTCGAAATATTTATCCCGCACCTTATTCTCTTCCAGAACGGAAATGTATTCCCCCGACAAGTATTCGTAAAAGGAATTGAAACAGGGGAAAATTTCGGGATGTTTTTCCAGGTGCTGAAAATACAGGGTCAGTCCATTGGAAAAACCCACGTACTCAGAGCGGCTAAAGGATTCACCTTCTTTTTTGGAGAGCGCGAGCAAAAGCGTTTTAATAGACTCCTTCTTTTCAGTATCCAGTACATCGCCGTCTGCCAGATAAAAGGGATTAAATGCAATCGGATTGGTTTCGCTATAGGTAAAATAATATCCCCCTACCAAATCACACAGACCTTTATAGCTGTGCCCAACATCTACCAGAAGAACATGTGTTCCCTGTTCATAGTAACTGCGAACCATGTGATTGGTAAAGAAAGATTTTCCGGAACCCGATGGGCCAAGAATAAACTTATTCCTATTGGTAATATATCCCTGGGACATGGGCTCATCAGAGATATCCACGTGTATTGGTTTTCCCGACAGACGGTCCCCAAGGCGTATTCCGAACCCGGAACGCGAATCCCGGTAATGGCTTTCCATGTTAAACAGGCAGGTGGCCTGCTCTAAAAAGGTATCAAAAGTATCGTTTATGGGAAAGTCCGCTTCGTTTCCCGGCAGTCCTGCAAACCAGATCTGCGCCTGACCGTCTGTTTCCCGTTTGGCCACGGCATCAATGGCAGCCATGGCAGATCCCACTTTGTTTTTGATGTCCGCTTGACCTATAGCATCTTCTGACCAGGCCATCACATTGATATGCGATTTTACCGGCATTCTCCCCAGCGCCACCGCTTCATTGAGAAAATTATTTACCGCATCACGGGAAATGGCATTTTCACGCGAATAGGTAGAAAGGGATTGCAACCGCAGTTTTTTGGCTTCCAGTCTTTTAATGGTTTTCTGACTATCACCTAAAAAAACATACTGATTTAAAATGTGGTTGCAATTCAGCAACTGACCGAGTGGGCTGGCAAAGCCTACGCTAAACTTGGAACGGTCTGTAGAATAAGGTTCATAATTGATACGGCTTCCGCAAAAGGCAGGCAGATCGGAGGCGTCAGATAAAGTGTAAATTTCCAAATGCTTTTCTCCGATACGTATTCCATCTTTCAAATGAATATCCCTGATGATGGGCATTTGACCATCTCCCAGCAAAAAGCAATAGCGTTCTAAAACCCCCGCTTTATTGGCATTTCCACAAAGCGCATCATCATCCAATCTTTCCAGCGTAACAAACCTGGAATCTTCAAGTATCCGCTGAAATTGCCCAACCTTATCTAAAAAGTCGGACAAGAGTGCACCATTGATGGTTTGTGCTGGGACAAGACCTTTACGGAGAATTCCTGAGGTAGCTGAAGTAGAAACCTTTCTCCCCTGCGCTGTACAGGTCAAAAAGATATAACAGCTATGGGAAGTGCAGGGCCTTTCATTAAAAAAGCGCTCGCTGGCTCGCGACAGGAAATCATCTCCTGCCCTATCAAAATCGGCGCAGAAAGTTTCCGAGAGAAACCAGTCCTGTTTATGGAAAATACTTCCCTGGGGCAATACCTTAATCGCTTTTACCCAGGCCTGGTGATAAGCCTGGTAATCACGGTCAGCCAGGGAAAATATTTCCGGCAGGCTTGCCCTGAAAGCGATGGTGATATCGCCCTGAAAGGACAATATACATCCATGTTCAATCTTGTAAACGGGAAGAATATTAATGGCCTCTGTCATGATAGCTGATTGATTAGGTATTGAATTTCGGATATTTTAACGCGGTAAAAATTCGTCTGGAAGAGAATCTCAGGTATTTGGGCAAGCTCTTTTTAGCGATAAATTTCATCAGGCCATGCTCGCCAAAACGGTGGCTCAATCTGAAAGTCACCATAAATAGCGCACTTCCAGTCAAGAGGATCAATGGCAAGATTACTAGTAAACTTACTCCCAGAATATAAAGTATAGCGAACGAAAGCAGCAGCAATACCAGCCCTGCGGCGAGATAGGCAATATACTGGGCCTTAAGCCCTTTGAAAACAATCGGCTTTGAAACCCCTTTATTGATCTGATAAATGACTGCCATGGCTATATTCCGAAAAAAGATTTGAGTACAGTGGCCACGACCACTAAAAAAATACAGCTTCCAAACCAGGCCGCCGCGACCTTATTGGTATCGGATTCGCCAGCATTCCACTTGTTGAATACCTTGATGGCACCGATGATGCCCACTACTGCACCGATGGCATACATCAGGTCACAGCCGGTATCAAAATATCCTTTTACTTTATTGGTTGCCTCCTGAATTCCGGCGTTACCATCCTGCGCAAAGCAAGGGGCAATCAAAAGATAATTGAGCGTCAGCCATGCGCAGCCGAACATTAAAGTTTTCAATAAGGCCCTTCGTTTTGCTGCTTTTAAAGAATTATTTTCCATGATAAAATTTGCTTGAGTAAAAAATCTTTGCCTAGTCCCACAGGTTTTCCAGCTCCTGCATCGTCACTGCAAAAGGTGCCTGCTCGCGAATAAATTCATTGATCCTGCCAATATTGGGGCTGGAACCAATGCGACCATACTTTTCGCTGATCATTGCCGCAAGGGAAAAGAAATCCTGCTTGGTTCCGTCTTCTTTGGCCAGGACAGCAAATATTTCCTTAAGTTCCTGAAGGACATCCGGGACAAGTCCAAGCTGATCTGATTTTGCATCACCGGAACTGTTAGTCCCATCTTCAGCTACAGAAAAATTTAAGGCACCCATGCTGACAATCTCGAGCCCTTCGGGCATTATTGCTTTTCCCATAATCTGGTTTTCTATATTCCTGCTCTCCTGCGGCACCTGATCCGGCAAGTCCTGAGCAATAGGCCGTGCACCCGCACCAGAGCTAAAAATGAAGCTTAGCACTTCTTTGCGGTAAATGGTGAGCGCCAGCATCAGGTACCAGAGCGCACTGAGAAGGGCAAAAGCAATAAGGAAAGTTGTCCATGAAAATTGTTGTAACATATGTAGTAGTTTTTCCAGCCTGCAACATTACTGGCCGTTGTCAGGACAAAGTTTGAAAAGCGGGCATTTTTTATCTCAGTATTACGTGCGTACTACCTAATGATTTATTTAAAACCATGATTTAATAGCCGTAGCGGCTCTTTTGATCTTCAGGTATCCAGGCATCACTTTCCTCGATGCGCTTGGCTACCTGCTTCTGCATTTCATCCAGGAAGCGGGTTTTACTCATGGATTTGCGCCGTTTGATATCCGCAAAACGCTTGAAGTAACCGGAAATATTCACGTGGAAAACCTGTCCAAAGAAATCCATCAGCTCAGTGAGACTGGTACTCCCCTGGTTTATCTGACCGGTTTCATAAATCCCATAAACCAGCTCAACTGCATTAACCGCATCCCCCGTCCATTTCAGTTCCTTTTCCATTTTTTTCGGCAAACCGTTCTCCGTTCCCGTTCTCATCTGGATTTCCTGTTTCACAAAATCCTGTAACCTTTCATAGCCCATAAACTTGGAAAACAAATAATCCGCGACTGTTGAAAAAGAAGGATCAACATCGGGCACCTCGGCAAAGCCAACAATCCGGGCATTTCCATTTCTGGTAAAATAACGGTCATCTAAATCCGTAGCATTCAGGTGGAAATATTGATAGAAAAATTCGTTCTGGCGAAAAAACCTGTTGATAAAAATGAGCTGGGATTCCAAATGTGCCAATTGCTGCTCCTTACCCAATAGTGGCATGCTGTTCTCAATCGCATAACGTTCAGTTACAAAGATGAGCAGCGAATAAATCCTGGGCTTCCCTTTTTTAAAGAAGGATATTTCCTCCTGCTGATCGGCAAAACCGGATTTGGCTAATTCAAGTTTAAGCCTGGCAAGCGCGGTCTGGACATGTGTCAACCCGTTTTTTAGTTGTTCAAGGGGATTGGTAATGGAATCTGTTTCTTTGATCTGCTCTTCTAACTGAGCAAACAGGCTTTCCGATAATTTCATAAGCTTCATAAGAATTCACATTTAGGTAAATGAATTGAGGAGTAACCAAATCGGAGCTGGCATGAGAAAAAAGTGGTTGCTTAAAATAAAAGCGTACTTGGAGCGTTACATCTTTGTATCCATTTCCGACAGGACAATAATAGTCTGCTTAGAGCTGCAAAGATTTGATTTCGATCACAATCGACAGCTTATGCTAAATTATCTAAATGAAGAAGCCGATCTACTCGAAACTTTAGGCCTCATTGTGCCCCTACCTACCCCCTTTCAACAGCGCGTAAAACAGGAAGCAATCATCCAAACCTTTAACCGGAAACATTTACTGCTTAAACCGGGAGAAATTGCCAGAAGGCTGTACTTTATCCGCAGCGGGTTTTTGCGTTCCTATTTTATAGATGACCAGGGGAAAGAGTGCACCACTTGCTTTATGAGAAAGGGGGATTTAATGATTTCAGCCCACAGTTTTTTCACACAAAAACCTGCCCAGGAATATATTGAGGTGTTACAAGACTGTAAATTGCAGTCCTTGAGCTGGAATGAACTGAATGCCTATTATGCAGATTTCCCGCAAGGGAATTTGCTGGGAAGGATTGTTACCCAGAAATTTTATATTTTAAGTGAGAAAAGGTCAATGCTGCTCTGCACGCACGCCCCAGAACTTAAGTTGAAACAACTGCTCGAGCAATATCCCGATATCGAGCAACAGACCACCTTAACCAACATCGCCAGTTACCTCGGTATCAGCAGGGAAACACTGAGCCGCATCAGATCAAGAAATGCGAGAATGTGCGTCCAGTCACAAAACCGTACAAATTTTATTTCCAAATTTGATATATAAAAGGGCTCTTGCAATTCAAATATAACTTGGGAAAAACCTATGTATCATCGCGAAAAGACTCACATATGACGGTTTTGGTGATATGTAGAAACCTGGAATATGTTGATCAAACGACAAGGCCGGGATTTTATTTCAGGAAATAATATTGGCCTGCAGGATAAATCCACTTATCATGAACAGGACTATGCAGAAAAGATTATTGAAATGGCGAAAGACCATGTAGAAAAATGAGTCAATAAAAATACATCATAAACGGAAGAGATAGACTATTATGAAGGGTTATTAGATGGTGATTAAGTCACCGGTGATGAGTCCCTAGCATTCGTATTTGAATTCACCCGTTAAGTGGGTGGAATTGTCACAGTAAGGGGCAATGGTTCAGACACAAGACTATAATAAATCATGGAAAGTGCTCCATTGACCTCCGTTTTAGAGGTTCGCAATAATAATTTTAGCCCAATCACCTCCAGTTCACATAAGGCTAATAATGAGGGGCTGGCCCAATGACCTGCGAAATAAAGCTTTTTTTTGGCCCTGTGAAGAGGTTCTGCGTCACTTTTGGTTAATTATGCGTTCTATAGAACCAATTACCTGATAGGGTTGGTGGTTTACAATTTTTTCTTTAAGCGTGCTAAAGACTCCTGTATACTTTCCAGTTGTGCGGACATAATCTAATTAATGGGCAAACTTACAAAAATGCTGATGGGTTAATGTAGAGGCATTCCTCCTTGGTGTAAAAAAACAAAAAAAATCTGCCTTTAAGATCGCTGTAAACAAGACCCGAACGATTTCATGTAAAATTCTAAAATCCTCTTTGAGGTAACAATTCTGTTGCTGTAAGTTTGCCGCTTATCAAATTAACTCTTTTTATAATCTAAAATGAACAAATCAACGCTCTACCCAGGCCGCATTACGGCCTGCCTGGTCCTGCTCTGCCTATTTATGGCAGCGGCTTGCAGAAAAGATCTACTACAGCCCAATTCAAATGTTTTAAAAAGCTCTCTTTCTGTTGAAGAAGCGAAGAATTATTTTAATGCCAACATCAAGCAAGCAGTAAAACCTGGCTTATTGATGTCAACAGGTGGCGCATCCAATAACGTTACCTTGGCTAGTCTCTTAGCCGGAAAAGAACCGATATGGGACAAGGCATATGAAAAAGCTATTTCAAAGGGAACAGCAGTTAAAATCCCGATTGATATGGGGAAAACCTATGCAATAGTAAATAAAAAAACCAAGGCATTTGTTCCCCTAGGTTCGCTCAACTATCTTCTAATGTATAAAGATAGCCTTCAGAAAGTCCATACTGAATGGGTTTACCTGCTTCCTGATTCTGCCTATTTGTATGGTAGCAGAGACCACTTTACAGGAACAATTTTAGTCCGCACATGGGATGGAAAATTTCTAAAGAAATTTAGTTACCCTGGTATCAGCCAAACTCCCGCAAACAGCTATATCAAATCCAATACTTTAAGCTCCTTATCTGGAAAGCCAAATAAATTAGCTACTGATCCTATCGTTACTCCTTTCTGTGTAGATGTTGAATATAGTGTAGCAAAGCGCTGCACGTGTACTCCGGCGCATCTTGCCCAATGGGGCTGTGATCATTGTGATATCTGTGACGGCAGAGTAACTGAAACCATATGCGTTTGGCCTACACCTGATTGTATGCTGTGCGAGGACCCTCCTTCAGGGGGTGGTGGTGGACAAACGCCAGGAGGCGAACCAGGTCAGGGTGGCGGTGGCGGTGGCGGAAGCACAAACCCTAATGACTATCCTCCGAACTGCAACCCGGATCCCAACTATGTTATGCCAACTTACCCCGCTCCAGAAGGCACGGAATGGATATTACCTTGCGGGGATGTACCCACACCTGTTGAACCAGATGATACGCCAGATAATAATGGAGAAATGCCGGTGAATGATGCCGATCAGGTCTACAGTCCTGAATTAGGCCGGACCATAACTTTCGGTGAAATCCGGGAGGCTTTTGAAACAAATGAAAGCCTCCATGAAATAATGGATCTCGAACTGGAATTCAGTGAACATGGCGACCCCTGGTTCCCCGGCAAATCTTCATTGGATGTTGTGAATGAGTATCGTGCGCTCACAATATTATACCCTGATGACAACCGTACTTTACTAAAAGCCAAGGCTTACTGGAATGTAATGGGCGGAAGAGTACATTTTGCCCTTGATTTGGTTGGTATGGCACCGGTGGCGGGCGAAGTCGCTGACATCCTCAATGGGGCAATTTATTTTGTAGAGGGAGACCATTTAAACGCAGCACTGAGCGCAGGCGCAGCGCTACCTGTTTGGGGATGGACATCGACGGCCGGCAAATGGGTAAAAAATGCTTCAATTGGCGTTACGAAACCAATATCATCGGTAATAGGTAAAGTTGCCTATAAAGCCATAAAATCAGGGAAAGGATATCGGTTTGTAAAAGTTGCCGTAACCACATTTTCGCATTCAGCAATCACTGCACTCAAAGCCGTAAAACCTGCAGACAATACACTTGTTAATTTGAGCCGATCACTCATTGATCAAGCTGCCCATCGTATTTATCCGATTACACAATCTTTAAAAAGTAAAGTTGATGATATTATATTACATCTTGATGGTGATGGCGTAAAAACAGAAGCAATTTCTGATGAGCTTTTTGAAACTGGCGGTTTTGTGAAACATAACGGTAAATTTGGAAGTAATAATGGGTTTGATGGTATTTACATTAAAAAGGATGCTAATGGCTCTGTTGAAGAAATTATTATTAATGAAGCTAAACAAGTTAGGCCAAATGGAAACATCAGATTGAGTGCGGCTGACCCTCAGACAGGGCTAAAAGCCCAGATGAGTGACGCCTGGATAAGTGATGCAATAGCAAAAATGAAATTACAAGGTGGGAATCTGGGAACACTGGCAGACTTGTTGAATGCAAACAAAAGTAAAATAACAAAGACTGTGACAGCAGTTGACAGGTCTTCAGGAGAAATAGTTATATTAAAACTAATGAATTATTAAAATGCTTGAATTAAAAGACATCTATCTAAACAGCTTAGAAGATGAAAGAGTCGCGCTCGATCGGATAAATTCTGCAGAGACACCTGACATCCAATCTCAAAGTGATAAAGATATGCTCTGGTATTACAATGAAAATATCGGATTAGCGGATTTTTTTATAAACTCCGATGTTGAGGCTTGTAAACAACGTTTTTATACTTGTGCACGGATAGATGAATACTTAATTAAAAATTATGATTCCCGAATATTGGATTCGGGAATCAATCACATTACTTATGCATTGTTAAGTGATAACAAAGAATTGATCCAGCGTTATGCAGATCTTGGCCATAAGGTTTATATGTGGATGGTGGAACATGGCCACAGTACCCTATTGTATTGTATTCAACAGATTATGAAATATGATTGGGAACGGGTTAAATGGAGTATTGAAATTATGAAAACGAAGAATTTAAAGATGGCTAAAGGAATTCAGTCAGATTTGAGTTTTTTTGAGGGTATTCTTGAAAAAGATGAAAATAAAATGCGTGAAGCAATCATGCAGCTTCTAAAAGATCATAAAAAAAGAAACAAGCATATGGGCATTGCACAAGACTACATTTCTGTTCCTGCCCTGACTTATACCAAATTGGCATGGCTACAGGGTATTGAAATTGAAATTAATCATCCTTTGGTTCCGAAGGAGTTGCTTCCTATCCGCCCTCTTGATATCTATGAGGATAAATATGATTTTTTAAGAACAAAATAAGATTCCAACTAATCAGTAAATACGCCGGGCATATGCAGATATGCCCGGCATTACCATAATTATGAGCATCATTTTAAAAACTGTAGTAGCACTACGCTGCTGTTATCAACATACAGCAGTTTCTCTCAGAATACCTATAAACTCTCCTATCGATTTGGCGAGGGAAATATGATTGATTAGCCGTAGGCGATAATTGTTATAAGCTCAATAGTCTGTTTGACTTTTTGGTCAAACCTAACAATGATGGTAAGCATTACCGGTAATTTACCAGAGAAGACTAAAGAATGGTATTAAAAATAGCACCGGACAGCTACAGAGAGTAGAACTTGTTCAAACGCGAGGACCAGCAATCTTACTTTAAGATAGATACGCTTTATCACCTTCAGGATACTTTAATATCAGGGATAATATTGATTAAATGACCTATAAGGTCTTAAGACAGGACTTAGAATGATTTCTATTGTCATCACTTTCAGTAGCCTCAATTGTGGTTACATATAGAGTGCCTACTATGCTAAAACACTGTAAAATACAATCTTTAAAGATCATGAGATCAGTTTTTACTATGTAGGTTGCCTAAGGAAATTTACAAAGAAGAATGTTAGTCAAGGAGATCATACTCCTCGTTAAAAAAGCTTGAAATACTCATGTTAATTTTTTCCAAAATTCTGAGTAATGAAGAAATTCGTAGATCTTGCGATCCAGATTCATACTTGCCGTATTGGGCTCTATCAAGATCATAGTGATTAGCAAATTTATCGGAATTACTAAATCCTAAGCCCTTCCGAATTGTCTTTAATCTAATACCAATTTTTTTGATATCCTTTGGTAATACGTTGGAATCTGGATTTCTCTTCGGTGTTCTACTCACGATACCAAACTCCAAAAAAAGATAAAATTATTTTACTCTTAATTAAGAGTATTTATTATATTTGACTAATATTTAAGGTATTAACTAAGAGTCTCTCTTGACAAATTCTCACAAAAAATAGAGTAGAGACAATAGATTAATGCCCATGATGATATTTTGTGTATTTTCGAACACACTATAGCATTGTGGGCTCTATTGAATTCATACTCCTGGCCGTGAGAAGCCTGTCAAGATGATATATAGAGCTCGCTATAGTGCTCCATATATCTGCAGAGACTCGTAAACATATACGAGCATGCAAAGAAAAATAATTACGCCAGACAAGCTAAAGAACATAGTGATATGTAGCTATCATCGTATTTTTTTTTTCTTAGCACATAAGCCTCAGTCTTGCTATCCCTTTAACAGATTATATGCCCTCAAACCAAAAAATCCGGTATAGCCCCAGTCGTTTCCTGCCTCCTCAATAAATTATTTAAGTATTGGTTATAATGATGCAAAAGAGGCAGGAATTTTAAGAATACAGTTTATCTAGTAATACAATCTAAACGATATTACCTTGCCTAACGCGTTCCATATTCTCCTCGCATTAATCATCTGCGCCCCAGAGTAAGATACTACCAGGCGGGTAAACCATGCTTGTTCGGTTAATGATCAATATTTCCACATGGTGCCCGACCTGGTTTCTCCAACCGCTTAACCGCGGATCTTACTATTATTCAACTAACTATACTAATCATGAAAAAAATCATAATATTTATTGGTCTGGCATTGCTATGCCAAAATTTCCGCGGATTTGCGCAGTCGATTCCAACACCAGCAGAAATACAAATAGGTTCTCCAGTCCCAAATGAAGTTTTATTGAACATCTTTGGACAAGGTAATCCCCCATTAAAAATAATCACCTTAAAAGGTAAAGTAATTATCATGGATTTCTGGGCCAGCTGGTGTTCACCCTGCCTGGCGGCATTCCCCAAGAGTGAGCTTTTACAAGAAAAATTCTCAGAGCAGATCCAGTTCATCAATGTGGGCTATGAGCCCCTGCAGATAGTGACCAAAACTTATGCATCAAAATATGGAAACAAAAAAAGTGGCTTCATCTGGATCGCTGGTGATAAGCGTTTTGTAAAAATGTTTCCGCATACCTACCTCCCCCATTATGTCTGGATTGATAAAAACGGCATTTATAGGGCTGCAACTGAAGGGAGTGATTTAACAGAAGAAAACATTCAAAATGCGATAGCGGGAGATTTTAGCAAGCTCAGGCAAAAAACGGATAAAGCTATGAATCTTAAAGAGAAGGCTGGTGCAACAGGCCAAATAATCTTTTCAAGCACTTTAAGCGGCTACATTGAAGGTGGAGAGGCAGTGTCTAGAACTTTGCCACCTGATAGTCTACATGGCCCGAGGGCAGAAATTTTGAACTACAGCCTCTATGGCCTATACCTGAAAGCTTATCAAAATATGGAATTTTTCAACAGGAAGAACACCCAGCTCGAGATTGCGGACTCAAGTGGGTTTACCAGCAAGCTGAGGGGACGAGACTACCTGGATTGGCTAGCAGAGGGACATGGATATAATTGGAGGGTTCAGGTTCCTATGGGCGCTAACCTATATCTATATATGCAGGCCCAGCTTGCACTGATGTTTCCCCAATACCACGCCAGTGTCGAGTTAAGGGACAAGGAATCCTGGGTGCTCATCAGAACATCCAAAAATGATAAGATTGCCAGCAAAGGCGGCAAGTCTGCCAATAGCTTTAGTGCTAACAGCATTGAACTAGTAAATGTTCCCATACGTGCATTGCTCAATCCCTTGAAGGTTAAATTCATGAGTCAGTCAGATCTATTTCTTGTAGATGAGACTGGGTACTCCGGAACTGTAGACATGAGTATTCACGCAGATCTTTCCAATATGGAAGAGATCAACAAGGCACTTGCGACATATGACTTACAGTTCATCAAAAAAGTTGTCCCAAACAAACTTTTGATCATAAAAGAGATAAAGGCTTTAAAAGAAGGTGGAACAAATAGTCAAACAGGTTCTGGTTTAAATCTAGGGAGGAAAAAACCATGAAAAACGTTATCCTTTTGAGCACTTTACTATTTTTTTCTCGCGCCGCAATGGCACAAGAAAGAATTAAAGGTATGGTTATCGATGGTAAGCTACCTGTTCCAAGAGCTAATATCAATGTTCCTTTATTGCAAATCAATACCATGAGCGATAGCTCAGGAAAGTTTGAACTGAACCTACCCAATGGCAGCCATGTACTGGTAATTTCCCATCTTTCTTTCCAAAGGAAAGAGGTTAACCTCAGTGTTCCTGCGGCAAAAACCCTAACAATCATATTAGACCCTTTGCCAAACCAACTGGAAGACATCACTATCGTAAACACTGGCTTTCAGAAATTACCCAGAGAACGTTCTGCGGGCTCATTTGCCACGTTGAACGAAAAGCAGTTAAACCGAAGGGTAAGTCCCGACCTGGTCAGCAGACTTGAGGATGCGGTACCTGGGCTGGTGATCAACCGTTCCGGCACCCGAATACAGAACCAGACACAGATCAGCGTCAGGGGGCAAAGTACCCTGTTTGCCCGAACGGAGCCCCTGATCATATTAGACAATTTCCAGTATGAGGGCGATGTTTCAACCATCAATCCAAATGATATCGAAAGCATCACGATTTTAAAGGATGCCTCGGCCGCCTCGATCTGGGGTGCTCGCAGCGGCAATGGCGTAATTGTGATTACCAGTAAAACCGGGAGAAAAAACGCACCATTGAATATCCAGTTCAATTCTAATTTTACGATTGGTGAAAGGCCGGATTTGTTTTACCAGAACCGGATGAATTCTGGTGATTTTATTGATATCGAAAGCGCACTGTTTGCAAAAGGATTTTATACAAACAGCGAAAATTCCGTCCTTAAAACAACGCTAAGCCCAGCGATTGAGCTATTGATTGCGAAAAGAGATGGTAAAATTAGTGCGGCGGATGCGGATGCGCAGCTCGAGGCACTAAAGGGCTATGATATCAGAAGTGAAGTTTCTAATACCCTCTATCAGCGTCCCATCAATTCGCAGCAATCTTTGGCTATCAGTGGAGGCGCGGCGCATCAGCAATACTATCTTTCAGCAGGACTGGACGATAACCGGGACTTCCTAAAAAAGAACCGGACCACCAGAAAAACAGTACAGGCCAGATCAAGCTGGCACTTCTTAGCTGACCGGGTGACTTTTGATGCAGGCATTAACTTTACCCGGCAAGGTACTGACAACCCGAATACAGGAATTTCAATGGCTGAAGGGATCAATGCCTATCCTTATGCAAAATTGACCGATGATAACGGTAATCCTCTCGCAGTCAACACCGGCTATCGAAATGAGTTCAAAAATGATGCTTATTCCAAGGGTCTACTGGACTGGAACTACAGGCCATTGGTTGAACTGGAAGCGATAAGCAGTAACCGGAACTTACAGGACCTGAGGCTAAACTTTGGATTGAGTGCAAAGCTTTTTCCCGGATTAACAGCCAGCGTGCTATACCAGTATAACAACATCCGTAATGACAACTTCAAAAACCAGACAGCGGGTAGTTATTATGCAAGAAATGCGATAAACAACATCAGCCAGATCAATACCGATGGCTCGATTACCAGGCCAATCCCCTTAGGTGCCATCACTGATGGAATGAACGGAGAAAGTAACGTTTCGAACATCCGTGGCCAGCTGAGTTACACCAAAAAAATCGGTGTACACAGCATCAGCGCTTTTGGTGGCATTGAAGAGCGTAAACAGGACGACCGGCTGAACACCTTCCGCTATTACGGATATGATGAATCCCATGCAAACTATCAGCCGGTAGATTACTTCACCGCATTTAAAAGATATGTAAATCCAGGAGCTACAGCTACGATTTCCTATCTGGACGGCGAACAGCGGTTGGCCGACCGCAGCCGGAGTTACTTTTCCAATGTAGGTTATACGCTTTTAGACCGCTATACTTTAAATGCAAGTCTACGCCTTGACCAGAGCAATATATTCGGAGTATCGACAAATCAAAAAGGAGTTCCCCTGTGGTCAATCGGTGCAGTATGGGAAATCAACAGGGAAAGGTTTTATAGTGGCAGAGCCGGAAATGGCATCAATAATCTACTACCACTGCTGCGCTTGAGGATGAGTTACGGGTACACGGGCAATGTAGATAAAGCACTTTCAGCCTACACCACTGCAAGCTATAACAATGGTACAGGGAACATTAACAACAGCAACACACGCTTGCCTTATGCAACAATCGACAATCCCCCGAATGAACAGTTAAGGTGGGAACGCACCCGAATCATGAACTTCGGCATCGACTTTTCGAGTAAGGCAAACCGCATTTCGGGGAGTCTGGAATATTATAGCAAGAAAGGTATTGATCTGATTGGGAGCATCCCCTATGCCCCATCCAGCGGGGTGACAACCTTTAGAGGAAATACTTCTGGATCCAAAGGCCAGGGACTAGATCTCAATTTACGAACTAGAAATCTAGCTGGTAAATTATTCTGGGAAACCAATCTACTATTCAGCTACAGCAGCGATATTGTAACCGATTATAAGATCAAGGGCACCAACAATAACTATATCCAGAACCCGAGAACTTACCCGCAGGAAGGAAAATATGTTAATCCGGTTTATGCCTATCCCTGGGCAGGACTCGACCCTGAGAATGGAAATCCAAGGGGCTACCTAAACGGTGAAATCAGTACTGATTATAATAAGATCATACTGGCTGATGATATCACTGCCATCCGCTATTTCGGTTCTTCCAGGCCTTTGCTTTACGGCGCGATCCGCAATACCTTTAATTATAAAAGGTTTAGCCTTTCGGCAAACATCAGTTACAGACTCAAGTATTATTTCACCAGATCTTCTATCGTTTATGGGACCAACAACGGACTGGGTAGCAGTGGTGATTACGCTTATCGCTGGCAGAAACCAGGAGACGAACTTGTAATTAATGTCCCATCTGTTCCAACAGGCACTATTGCCAACCGGGATGTTTTTTACGCCAATTCTGCCGCACTGGTTGAAAAAGGCGATCATATCAGGTTTCAGGACATCAATTTCTCCTACACTCTGGAGAACAAGCAACTTTTCGGGGCAAACCTTTCGCTTTTGCAATTCTATTTCTATGCAAACAACATTGGGATTTTATGGAAGGCGACCAGGATCAAAGAAGACCCCGACTATTTCAGTTCGCAGATTCCCCCTATCCGCACCTATTCTATTGGAATTAAAGCTAACATCAGATGATCATGAAAATTCAAAATAAAAAAGCACCTTATCAAAAGGGTTTAGCGCGCAAAATTGCCTCGCGCATATATACCATCAATATAATAACGGCAACAATTATTGCAATTATCATTGGAGGCTGCAAAAAAGACTTTCTAGAAACCAGGTCAAACAGGGCTTTACTCGTACCGGAAACGCTGACCGATTTTCAGCGTATTCTGGACAATACAGGAGTAATGAATCTTGGACCATCTATCCCGTTGATCTCCGGGGACGAGTTCTATGCCGATCAGAATACAGTATCGGCATGGAGCACCCCGGCCGAACGCAATGCGTTCACCTGGGCAGATGATATCTTTGAAGGCCAAACGAGTAGTGACTGGAATACCTCCTATAAACAAGTATTCTGCAGTAACATTATACTGGATGGAATGGAAAAAATGGGCGAGGCAGAAAAAAATACGACGGGAGCAAATGCGATAAAGGGAGCAGCTTTATTTTTCAGGGCGGTGGCCTTTTACAATCTGGCACAGGAATTTTGTGCTCCCTATCGGCAGAACGGTAATGACCAATTACTAGGGCTACCGTTAAAACTGCGTTCAGACATCAATGAGAAAGTCCAGCGTTCAACCTTAACTGAAACCTATGCGCAAATTATTTCAGACCTAAAAACTTCAGTCTCACTGTTACCTCCAACAACGACATATAAAAACAGGCCGACCAGTAATGCTGCAACAGCTATGCTCGCACGGGTAGCCATGAGCATGCAGGATTATCCCGAGGCACTTCGCCATGCAGATAACAGCCTGAAACAAAACAACAAGCTACTTGATTTTAATTCGCTGATGGCAACCTTAACTTCAACGGCCAACCCCTTCCCTACTGGATTGCCTTTGGGCAATGAAGAGGTCCTGTTTTATTCCACGCTTATCGGCTATTCTTTTTTCAACAATAATTTCAGGGTGGATAACTTGCTGTACAATAGCTATGCTGCAAACGACCTCAGGAAATCCACATTTTTCGCCGATCGTGGAAACGGACAAATTACGATTAAGGGAACCTATGGGGGAACCACAGGAGCATTTATAGGATTAGCCAACGACGAGCTTTATCTGATTCGCGCTGAATGTCAGGCGAGGTTGGGAAACCTTGACGCATCCATGTCGGATCTAAACCAATTGCTAATCAAAAGGCATCGTACAGGAACTTATCAGAACATATCGGCAAATACGCCTGAAGAAGCCCTAATAATGATCCTAAGCGAGCGTCAAAAAGAGTTAATCCGGCGGGGAGTCCGATGGACGGACCTTAGGCGGCTGAACCAGCAAAGTTCTACGGCTAAAGTATTGCAACATATTTTAGGTGCGAAAACCTACACACTGGAACCTGCAAGCCCCAAATATACGATGCCCATCCCTCCCGATGAGATCATAGCCAGTGGGATTATTCAAAATCCTAGATAGAACAGTATGAGAAAAGCCTGCTTGTGTGCAGGCTTTTCATTTTGGAAATTATTGACCAAGGTCAAAGATGCCAGGTGTGGAGCTATCGTAATCCGAGGCATTCTGAGCCGGGTTTGAATAACTGAACTCTGCAGTACAAACTTCCACCTCATCTGCGATACAGCGGTACTCGCCAGCTTCTGGCTCAGTGGTTGGACTAACCGGCGTCAACCCAGCCAAGGAATGCCAGTTTCCGGAAGCATCTTTACCATAATTATCAACAAGTGCTGGCTTAAATGCGCTTCCGCCAACAACTAACAATGCAGCAGCGATAGCTGCAAAAACAGGTTTTTTAATTTTTGAAAAGTTCATAATCGGGACTACTTATTTGCTTTGAAAAAGTAGACGAAAAAGTTTAGTCAAAAGGATTTTTAAGTTATTTCATTGGTTACCATCCAGCTACTGGACGTATCCGTTTTTATCGATTAAATATGCCTTCCCTCCTTTCTCCTGATGCGGTAAATTATCAATCCGAAAAGAGCAACAAGCATGAGAGAAATATTGATCAAAAAGTGGGCTCCCCAACTGAGCTTACTGAAAAGACCAGCACAAGCGCATGGCCTTAGTGCGAAATACCCCAAATAGACTAGTCCAGCATAAATCGTAAATACCGTCATCAAACCTGCTGAACACCATAATCCAAGTATCTTGAATTTAGGAGATATCAGCATACATCCGGTAAGGATTTCCGCAAGAGGAAGTACCGGCACAAGAATGAATAATAATTCCCTGGGAAGAAACTGATAATGCATCGCTTTCCAGTAAGCGGAATAATCAACGATTTTATCCAGTCCTGTATAAAACCAGAGGAAAACAAGGATAAAAACGATCAACTGGTCCAGCCAGCCTATCCACTGGCTATTGTGAACAAGTTTATGTCCCTGTGCTGAATCATCAGCATATTGAGACTGATCCGAATTGATTAACTTCATCATATTTAGATTTTCTGGAGCATCACCGATGACCAGTACAAATCTGACAATCAAACATTTAATTATTCCCGACAAATGACGGAAAATGAAAAACACAAAATCTTACACTTTTCCCCACCACAGAAGCACATCCCTTAAAGCAGCTAGCCTTTATAAAAGCGGGAAAAACTATCCGCCTTGATTCCCAGAAAACTGGTGATATCCTTGTGTTTTGCCACGTTAAACAATATTGGATGTTCACTATAAAATTTATCGTATCGCTCCCTTGCACTAAGCGTATGCATCCGCGAGGCATATCTGGCCCGCTGGATTTCACAATGATCCCGGGCCAGATCAATAATGGTATTCATTTCTTCGAACTCCTGCCTGAGTATAACCAGGTCGCGGTATAAAACTTCGGTTACCGTCCCCTTGGTGATCATTTCGATATCACGGAATGCCGGGAGTTGATTAAAGAAAGAAGGGTAAGAATTCATCAGGTCACCGGGAAGATAAAACCAGCTGATCCTTTTAGCTTTTTCACCGCTGGAAACTTCTTTGGCAAATCCATCTACCAAAAACCATAAACGGTCTGGCTTTTTTCCCGCCTGGAGGATGAGCTCGCCCCTAGCAGCATTTCGAAGGGTCAATAGTTTTAACAAGGAATTCCTAAGACCTTGTGATAACGGGCCATACTGTTCGAGCCCATCGATAATTTTTTCAAAATTAACATCTGTTGTCATAGCGTGAACGCGTTTGATCAGGATCCAACCGTCGTTCATCGACAGAAACAAAAAAAGGGAACCGTCGGCTCCCTTTCGTGTATCCATGGACAAAGCTGTCCGTTTAAAGAACGAAGACTGAATTGATCGGTTAATAAATCAATAATTTCCAATGGTGAAGTTTATTAACCCCTATATCAATTGAAAAAAAATTATGTAAGAGGTATCGTTTATTATGTAAGAGACTAATCCCGTAAAATGTATTCTTAGAAAAGACATCAGGACAACTTAATGTTGTAAATAATAATTTGATTTCCGATATTGTATTGATACCAACCTCAAAAATTCATGCAACTCAGCGCTATTATCATAGATGATGAACCTCATGCGAGAGCAGAAATTCTCGATATGATAGCGATTGCACCTAATGTTATTTGTTTGGGGAGTTTTGAGAACATCAGAGAAACGCTGGACTATTTTGAACACAACCAGTCCGTTGATATTGTGTTTTGTGATGTCTCCATGCCGGAAATCGATGGTCTGGAAGCTGGCGGAATGCTTAAAGAATATTGCGATTACCTGATCTATGTCACTGCCCACAGGTTTCATGGCCCGGAAACCTATGAAGTTAAGGCTTCAGGATACCTACTTAAACCATTAAGATTTAACAAGTTTAGCAAACAGATACAGGATATTTTGCTTGATAAGGAAACAGCAATGTGGAAGGAATCGGAAGACCTGACCATTTTTGTAAAGGGATCCGATAAAAATAGTTTTCTACCAATTAACGCGCAGGAAATAATATATATACAGGGCCTGGACAATTACATTAAATTTTTCACTACTGAAGGCGAAACGACTACCTATATGCAATTGAAGGATCTTGATGCAACCCTTATGCGGCAACATCGGTATTTGAGGGTAGCAAAGTCGATCATTATTTCCCTGAAATTTCTGGAAAAAGTAGATGGCTATGTTGCCTATATGAAAACTGGAGAAATCTTTAATATTGGAAAAGTTTACCGGCCGGCTTTTAAAGATCTCCTACAACAACGAAGACTTAATTAAATCTGCCCAGTGGCACTGGAAGTATTTGTTGTTGTGGTGAAAAGTGTGGTGGTGGGATCAGAGGTGTCAAAGGGACTTTTCCGTTTCGCACTTTTGAAAACAAACACTGTTTTCTTTTTGATTTGTGGTGTGTGATTACTTTTCATGGTCTTGAATTTTAAATGATGACCAATTTTACCACGGCATTTTTAGCCTGACATTTTTATTATGTATGGAGTATCAAATATTATGTAGGAAGATAAAATCATGGGGTATAGAGCCCGTTATCCATGCCATTTTATGGATATTTTACATTGGCGGTGAAGTGATAAGCCTTGGCCTGCTTACAGACGGCTATAGTTCAGCCGGTCATTACATATCATTTTACGCACTCAATATCAGCCTGTTTTACACTTATGTCTGGTTACTTTTCCGCATACCAGAGAAATCCGGAATCCCCTGGATTTGGGTGCTGTTAATCTTTGCTATATCTATGACGCTTTATCTTGGAGTCGCGGGCCTGCTGACGACCATGCTAAATTATGCCACATACCATGGTAATATTAACGAAGTATTTCAAAAGAAATTCATCATTTCAACCAGCTGGAGAGGTTTTTACTTTATGCTTTTTGGAACAGGCTACGTAGCTATCAAGGTAAGTTACCGCAGGCGCATCAACGCATTGTCCAAAGCGGTGGAAATTGCTCAACTGAAAGAAGAGCTGATGGCAACAGAAAAAGCTTTTTTACGCTCTCAGATCAATCCACACTTCCTGTTCAACACACTAAGCTTTATCAACCATGCGACCAAGCATTCTCCCGAAAATGCAAGAACCGCAATTGCGCTTCTTTCGGAAATTATGGATTATGCTATAGAAAGCAGCAAGCATGAACTGGTGCTGTTAGCTGAGGAAGTTGAACAAATCGACAATATGATAGCGCTGAACCGGTTACGGTTTGGAGATAAACTCAACCTGGAATTTGAAAAAGACCCCAGCTGTGATCAAAAGAACATTATTCCCCTTATCCTGCTTACCCTGGTCGAAAATGTATTCAAACATGGAAACCTATTGCATGAAGCGGATACAGCATCAATAAGGCTTTCCTGCAGTGAAAAATCTATTGTTTTTAATACCTCCAATCCTTTTAATGAGAGCAAACATTCAGCAGGCGCACAAACAGGACTAAAAAATATCCGCGCAAGGCTGATAAATACTTATCCCGACAAACACCAGTTTTCAACAGGTATGCAACAAGGAACGTTCATCACCGAGCTGACTATTGACCTATAATGCAAAATCATATATATGAATCTAAAAAAAATGCTCATCCGATTTTACAAGAAATCTGCTAAATTAGAGCGGACAAAATTGTTTTTTAAGGATCTGAAAAACTCCGCACCAAAACTGAAAAACCAGCATGAATTAAATATTTCAGAAATTCAGCAGGCAATAAATCATCAGATGGAAATTGATAAATGTTCAGCCATACTTGCTAAACTGCCTAGCGATTTGATCGGACTCCAGAGAGATATTCTTTCCATGCTCAAACTCATAGGATTTCGCGGAAAAACAAACATACTAGTTGAGGATGAATCATTTGGAGAGGTAAACTTTTGGTACGAAGGCTCCTATTTATATTTTGAAAAGCTGGGATAACGCATATCACCTGGGCTCAAAACGAAACAGTTTTCCTAGCTTCCTTTTGGTTTTCATTGGTTTTTTCCCTGTTTTTTTTCTTCTTCACTACTTGTTTTCCTGCATCACTCGGTGTATGATCATTCTTCTCATCCGCTGAAATGCGTTCTAATTCCGATTTGAGCAGGTCTGCAATCTGCGACTTTATGAGATCATAATTATCCCTTACCTCGGCTTCACTCACGTTCCTGACAATTGGTATGGGTTTATATGCTTTGACCTCCAGCGCGATAGCTTCATGGTCATTTTGAATTTCTGAGTGAAACATCTTCAAGGCAATTTTCTCATCCGGATTATCGGCTACCATGCCAACAAACTCACCAGCGGAAAGAGATGCAATTTTAGATGAAGGAATGGCATAATCCAACTGGGTACTCTGCGAAATCGAAATATCGCTACTATTGATACTTTTGGACTGCCTGTCCTGCATAATTTTACCAAAAGTTTCGCTAAGCGTTTTAGCGGTACTTCCAGTTACCTGACCGGATATTGTGTTGCCAACTATGCCTGTAATGACTTCTGACTGCTCCGCGCCATAATCTTTTTTGAGCTGACTGAAATCCTGAACAGCGAGTGCTGTGGCCACTTTGTTGCTTCTCGCTGTAGCAATCAGGCTATCCATGCTATTAAAAAAAATGGTGGGAAATTCATCAAAGATCAATGCACTCTTCAGTTTATCCTTTTGATTTACAAGCTTGATCATCCGGGAAATATATAAGGAAAGTACAGCTCCGTAAACCTGCAGCTTTTGAGGATTATTCCCTACACAAACTATTTTAGGCTCTTCAGGATTATTGACATCAAGGGTAAAATCATTACCACTGAGCACATAATACAATTGTGGGGAAGCTAGCCTGGCGAGGCCGATCTTGGCCGAGGCAATCTGTCCCTCGAGTTGCGCCATCGCTTCATTCTGGTAGGCACTTACAAAAGGGTTAATCAGCACTTTTATTTCCTCTTCCTGCTGTAAAACCCTAAATAACTGGTCATAGTCAGCCTGCATCAGCTCAATCACGTGCGGCAGTGTACAAAACTTACCCTGATTATATTTTTTAAGATACCAGATACTAGCTGTAAGAAAATTAATGGGACTTTCTACAAAAAAATCACCCTGCTTTTTTATCCAGTCCCGGTTGAGCCCCATCATAATAGTTCTACTGGCTTCGGTGGCATCGGTAATGTCTGTCATTGCAGCAGGATCCAGCGGATTGCAACGATGGGTACAATTCAGATCGTCAAAATTGATCACATAAAACTTGGGTTTAACCTTATACCGGGAATAATACTTCAACAAACAATTATAGGCAATCACAGAAAGGTCGTCGTACTTAAAGTCATAAATAAACATGCTGAACCCTTTACCCATGAGCTGATCAATCAGGTGGCGGATTACAAAATAGGATTTACCGGCACCAGGTGTACCTGCTATTAAGAGCCCCCTAAAAAGGTTGATCAGATTGATCCAGCTGGTACGTTTTTCACCCTTATAATTATAGATAGCAGGTAGGTTTACCGAGAATTCATTTTCCAAAAGCCGCTCTTCCTGCGGAAAGGTTTCATTTTCTGAATTGAAAACATCTTTTGATAAATCAGCCTTTATCCTTCTGGATAGCCAGGTGCCCGCAGCCAATATCGACAGAAAACCAATGACAGTAAGAGATATATAAGATGAAGCTACAAAAGCATCGGAACCTGGGAGAAACAACGAAAAAAAACCACCGAAGTACAGACAAAAACCAACTGCCATATAAATCCAGATCTGTTTAAAGTTAATCTTTTCATCCTTTCTACCCTTTACTCCCAGTAAGGAAATAAATAGAAAAATTAGGGCAACTATCTTTGCTATCAGCCAGCCCTCAAAAACAGTTAGTTTACCAAGGCGTAAAATGATGCGTGTTATTACGACAGATTGCAAACCATGAGCATCAAATACCTGATAAAACCTGATGTAAAAATGCATCAACAATATAAAGACACTGATCAATCTGCTTAAGTCCAGTATCTTTCTTAACCCTTGCGTATCTTCGCCTGTGTTCATAAATTAAGTCTGATTTGATATAGTGATATTTTTTGAACGTCCTTTTTTCTTCTTCTTTTTCTTAACAAGCGGAACTGCAGGATCGTAGGCTGTTTTTTCCATCAGAAAATGCAGCAGATCCTGATCAGTCTTACGGTCAATGTCTTTACTGGACAAATAACGTTTCTCTGTTGTGATAACCCCTTTGGTAGAAGTGGCCATTGTTCCAGGCTCTATTGGAGTTGGTGTTAACCTTTCCAGAATAGCCTTGGCACTATAATTTTTACCAAGATCGCTCCCATTGAAAACAGAACGGGTATTATGGTCGACATAGGTTACACCGTAAACCCTACCTTCCGTATTTTGCCGAAAATATAATGACACCCCTTGTTTGCCCAGCGCATGAATTAATAAATTTCTATCCAGTTTACCGGAGCCGTCGACAATACGAGCAATAATTTCGCTAAGCTGTTCAGCATTTATTTTTCTTTTTGTAGCATTAAAGGCAAATTTGCCTTCCACTTTGTTAAGGGTTGGCTTCCCGGCAAATGAACTGGCCTTGAAAGGGATGCCTATGCGTTTTCCACTTTCATCCAAAACAGAATAAACCAGTCCTCTTTTTTCAAACATGATGGAATCTTCTGCTCCCCTGTCTGCAATAACATTAAAATTCCGAAGCACCGCGTTATATTCTGCCAGAGAGGTAAACTTGTAACTTCTTAACACCGATGTAACAACATTATAAATGGAACGCTTGGTTGGTTTCCCAGTATAGTTAGCACTTTTAATGCGAACCGGAACAATCTGCTGCTCCTTACCTCTACTTTCAGCCTTGATGAGTTTGTACTCAAGCTCAATTTCCTTTCTGGCTTTTTCAGATAAAGTTCTACCAATGTTATGCATATCTATCCGTGTGCCATCAGACTGTACGTTAGTAGTAACGATATGAATGTGCGGATGATTGGCATCGAAGTGCTGATAAACTAAAAAAGGCTGTTCACCAAATCCTATCTTTTCCATATAATCGGTAGCTATCGGCTGAAAAGTACCCACATCAATTTTATCAGACCTATCGAAATTCAGCAAAATATGCACCGCATTGGTTTTAATTGCGCTATTTAACCTGGTCAAATGTTCAAACCGTGCCACCTTATGGCGCAGTTCCAACTGTTCAATTTCAAGTCCAAAACGACTAGCTAAAATCAGCTCAGCCATTCCTTCAGTGACCTTTGATTCATTATAGTTGATCAAACCCCTGATGCTTTTTCCGGTCAATATCCGCGCAACCATTTCAGTGACAGCTGTGTTAAAATTTCCAGTAAGCGATCCACTTTATCGCCAACGTTTTTATAGAGGTCACTGGTCCGCATAAAATAGAACGAGCGCTGCGCCTCGCTTTCTGCTGTATGAAAACGCCTGGTCTGTTGATTGATGTTATTCCCAATGGCCTTGAGTTCCTTTCTTATGGAAGTGAGTTCCTCCATTGGTATATTCATCGTTACATCTTTGGTCAGCATCAGTATTTTTTCCTTTGAAAGGATATTTCTTGCCACCTCCCCAATAGACTGGCAGTTACTGTGTTTCTGAATTCCCTCCAGCCGCTTAAAGGTATTTTCATTAAGCCTGACAATAAGTGGATGAGTCAAAAGCTGTCCCCGATTTTTATTTTTTTTTCTAGGCATAATCTTACATTTTTATTGTCTTCAGCATTTTCGAGTTCCGAGAAAAATGCCCGACCACAAGGGCGCAAGATTCTTTTGTGTATACAAAAGTACATCTTGCAAAACACCCGAGTGGTTAAAGTATTCCTGTAGGTAGTTGTAATTTGAGTGTATTTAATTTCGCTTCCATTCTGAAAAAGGATGCTGCTTGACACGCTTCTCCGGGATTGGAATTGATATGATTATCTTTTTAAGGTTCGATCGGAGATGTCTGTAATAATTGGGTGAACCTGGTTTGATTCTGCTGCTATTATTCTTACTTTGAGTATACATATCTAGAAGTTTAAACACAAATCTCTGAAGTCGACATGGAGAGTGTTGGATATGACGAACGTAGTGACGTTACTTTTTAAAAATAATCCTCGATAGCATGTACCATTAGAAGCAAAATTTTCGGTTATTTTTTTTTTACATACATCATTGATTAATAGCGTAAAAAAAGTTGATTTCATGTTACCTTTTTAGATATATTTGTAACATATTGAATTCAATACATAAAAATATCGCCAACCAAATTGACCTAAAATCATCTGAACAAATCATCTTTCCTAAAGATTTCCGCGGATTGGGTTCTGAAGATGCCATTAAGATGAGTTTGAGCAGGCATGTCACTAGTGGTAAACTTACCCGTATTGCCAATGGCATCTACATAAAAACAAAAAAGACAGGTAAAACACACCTTCCCTCACTAGAGACAATTGCCTTAGCTATTGCGAAGAAAGAGCGTATAAAAATAAAACCCACCGGCGTTTTCGCCCTTCACAAACTTGGTTTGAGATCGCATGCGCCAAATGCGCTTGAGTATATAACAGATGGCGAGCCGAGAAATATATTAATCGGAAAAAACAGACTCATTTTTAAATCAACTACTCCAAAAAAACTCAGGCTTTCAGACGGGATAAGCGGATTGATTATACAAGCCCTTGAAGAAATTGGTAAAGATGGTATCGATGAGACGCTAAATAATAAAATTCTTGAACAACTGAAGAAGGAGAAGGAAAAAATCCTTTTAGCTGATTTACAGCTTGCACCAGCTTGGATATATAACTATCTCTATAAATTAAAACAACATATAAAACAATGACTCAAATGAACATAACTAATGAAAATTACGATACGCAATGGGGACAGCTCTGTTTGTCCGCTCGGCAGTTGCCTGGTGAGCACCAGGAACTATTACCAGGCGTAAAGTGGGGAGACTGTAGTCAACTATATACTCCTGCATTTTGGAAAATGCAATATTTATCCCATACTCAAGTAGACAGTTCAAATATCATATATAAACTTGGGGCTAGTATCTTGGAAGAAATAGTAGTATGTCTCTTGGGTGGATTTGGGATGCCTTCGGATATAGGTATTGCTGCTTTTGAGCGTTTAAAAAGAGAGAATCTTATCCGTCAGTATGTATCTTTCGAGGAAATACATGACGCATTATGTCTTCCATATTTTCTGAAAGATGGTAGAAAAGTAACTTATCGTTTTCATAATCAAAAAAGCAGATATATACATGCCTTTTTAAATCGCAATGACCTAAATGAAATTCCTTTAAAAGATGATATCCAATTTCGGAATTGGTTATTGACTATTAAAGGTATAGGGCTTAAGACTGCGTCGTGGATTACAAGGAATTGGTTGAACAGTGAAAATGTTGCTATTTTAGATATCCATATTTTAAGGGCAGGTATCCTTGCTGGATTTTATACTGAAAAAACAGATGATCTAAATAAGCATTATCTCTATCTAGAGAAACAATATCTAGCTTTTTGTAGTGCTCTAGAAGTATCATCAGCAATTATGGACGCAATTATTTGGGATTTTATGAAAAAAACTAATAGATTAGCGTTGAGTGCATTAAAGCATCTCAATTAACATCTCAATTATGTCAGGAAGTGGACCATCTGGAAATGAAACTCCAACGATAGGTGGCGGTCAAAATTCGCCAAATTGTAGTATACTCAGCGGTCGGGGTACAATTATGTCCCCAGCACCAGCAGTTTTACCATCATTAAAAGTAAACGACCTATTGAACATTAGTCTTCGGGGTGTGACTGGCCCTCTTCAGGCTTATACTAAAGCGGGCCAACTCGTTGGTGGCATCTTTTTACCTGCTAACCTCTCCGCTTTATTTATTGCGTGCATAAATGACGATTATGACTATCAAGGAAAAATAGTGTCGTTGACCGGCGGATTATGTGAAATATTAATCAGCATAAAATGATAGTAGTAGGTGGAACTTATGATGAGTATTGCTTTGAGCCGCGTTGGGAAAATAAATTTGGATCTGGTTTAAGGGCATGCTGGGTACTTGCTCGCTTAGACCCGGAACGAAAAATAGACTACTTCACTTACGGTAATAAGTCAACAAATGTTTTTCTAAAACAGGTTGGAGAAGAAATTAAACTTAATTTTACATTAGCTCCGATACCTCATACCGTTCAATTCAGATATGACTATCCATTAGCGGATCCTGTGGTGATTCCGAGACCAGATACCTTAAATAACCACACTAACAGCATTAAGGTGACTGGCGAAGATATTTTGTTTTACGGTATGATTGAAGGCAACGCGGTTGTTTCAGGAAATAAAGTTGTATACGATCCACAATCACCCTCGAATCCCCTTCCCTTCTCTGCTACTGGTTCAAAAGCAATTCATTTGGCAATAGTTATCAATGTTGTGGAAGCAAAAAAAATTATCGGAATACAAGATACTGATCTGGAAGCAATTAAAGACTTTTTCTTTAATCGTGAAGGAGCGGAGGTTTTGATTATTAAAATGGGTGCTAAAGGCGCCTATATCAAAACAAGAGATGGGAAAGAGGAGTTTATCCCAGTTTATGAAACCAAAACAGTTTGGCCCATAGGTTCAGGTGATGTATTTGCTGCTTCGTTCGCACATCATTGGATAAAATCAGATGATCCCATCCAAGCTGCAAAAAATGCTTCCTGGGATACAGCAGTTTACTGCAGCACCAAAAACTTCAATTTTATTCCTTTCGAAAGCGATTCAGATATTAAGCCATTTAAAATACTGCATTATCCCCAGGAACAGATTTATCTTGCAGGGCCATTTTTTACCTTCTCTGAGAGATGGTTAATTGATCAGATCCTTCGTTGTTTAAATGCAATGAATCTGAACGTTTTCTCACCTTGGCACCATGTAGGCTTAGGTGATGCCTCTACGGTAGTTCCATTGGATATCAAAGGACTTAATGAGTCAAAATTGGTCTTTGCGGTACTAGATGGTTTGGATTCAGGAACCCTTTTCGAAATAGGTTTTGCCATAGCCAAAGACTGTATTGTCATTGGTTATGTTGAGAATGAGACCTCTGAGAGCATCAAAATGTTGGAAGGAACGAATTGCCTGATTGAGAAAGATTTGACTACGGCAATTTATAAATGTTTATGGGCGTTAGCAAAAAAATGAGCAGGGCAATTCTTTTATCTGGCGGCATGGATTCGATCTCCCTTGCCTATTGGAAAAGGCCTGAAATCGCCATTACCATAAATTATGGGCAGGCGGCTGCAACCACTGAAATACGTACAAGTGCTATCATAGCAAAAGAATTGGGCATGAAACATCATATAATTACCATTGATTGCAGTAGTTTAGGTAGTGGGGATTTGATCAATAGCCAAGCCATTAGTGAATCGCCTTCTTCTGAATGGTGGCCATACCGAAATCAATTATTAATAACCCTCGCCTGTATGAAGGGTATAAGTCTAGGAGTTAAGGAATTAATGCTTGGATCGGTAAAATCAGATGGATTTCATAGGGATGGTACGTTGCACTTCTTTCGTCTTATGAATTATGTTATGGAATATCAAGAAGGAAACATCGAAGTATCCTGTCCTGCCATAGATTTTTCCACTGTAGAATTAATTAAAATTTCAGGTGTCCCCAAGTCCCTTCTTCATTGGGCGCATTCATGCCATACCTCAAATAACCCCTGCGGAAATTGTCGAGGCTGTAATAAGTATGGGCAGACCCTTAATCAATTATTTACATTTCTATGAAAAATCCTGCCGTAAAAAAATATGAAGAAGAAGTACCACAATTTGAATACAATATAATTGAAACCATAAAGCTCAGTCGAAAAATACCGCCAATAGCTACTAGATTTGATGAAATCAGTAAAGCTAGAAAATCATCCAGAATTTTCAGACCTAACACTATAGAGGAACTAGGAAGTGTACTATGGTATTCGGCAAAAGTAAAATCCACTTTTCTACAAAAGAACGGATATATCTTGACACACAGAGGTACGCCTTCTGCAGGCGCAAGACACCCGATAGATATTTTAGTATACAATATGGAGATGCTTGATCAAAATCACATGTACTATTATAATCCCTTCGAGCATTCTCTAAATCAACTTGCTAATTCATATTGCGATTTGACTCCTCTCTTAAATCACGTTGATGAAATAATACATATAAAAAACGCCACACTAATCTGGTTTGTTGCTCATGCAAGTAGGACAAATTCAAAATATGATCATGCCGAATCATTGATTTGGAGGGATGCAGGAGCGTTAATTGGCAATATTCAAATGGTTTGCACAGCACTCAGGCTGAACAGCTGTGGAATAGGAACTTTGGGCGAGCCTTACATATCAACTTTTTTCAACAATGCAGCTGGAGTATTTGGCACTGGCGGCTTGTTGATAGGTTAAAAATTTGCTATATCCAATAATCAGCGTAAAAATGTCAAGGAAGACAAACTCAACTTAAAGCTGCAGCTAAAAAAAGCTTGTGAACTTTGATTTCACAAGCTCTGTTGTTATTCATTGCGAAGTCTTTTATTTTTTCGTAACTAGTAAAATTCAAAAATACTAATCCTCTCTTTCTCTTAACATTGGCCTCTCTGATTGATTTTTTTGGTCCCGCATGAACCATTTTTTTCTAATCTAAAATCAAGAAATCATCAAAATGACTTCTTTGATCTAAAATTGATCCGTTTAATAAAAGACAAATGTTATGGAATATGCTCACTAAAATTTTGCCTCATACTAGTGCCTTGTCGAATATTCGGCTCTATAGTTTATCAATCCTCATAAGGAATATTAGTAGTTATTAATGTGCTCACAGGTTCCGGAAATAATTAATATCCTTAGGAATAATAAGACTGGAGTTTTTCTTGAAAAGCACTAACGTAATCGTCATTAATCTCATAGCCACCGTCATTCCTAAAAGTTTTCAATAAGCCTGTAATATTTTCAATCTTTGATGGAGTTACATTGGCAGTATCTTTAAAGCTTAAAAGATAAATCCAGATGATATAAAAATCCTGTAAGGATCTTCTGAAAATCGGTTTTCCTGAGAAATTAAGAAAGCTATTCAAGTCATCTTTAGTTGCCCCGTTTTCATTTAAAGCTTGTCCAAAAGACTCAATAAGTTTATCTGTATCCTCGATACACTTCAAAAATAAGTCTCTCTCATTAGCCTCTTTTTCCAACCGTACCAGAGATTCGGTGAGCCCAGTTTTATATTTTAGTCGACAGGTTATGCTATCATTTCGCCTAAAAAAGCCAATAATCTTATCAAAATCCTCTGTATAATTATTATACATTATATAGGATAATATGGTAATAAATTCCTCGTTATCCATTCTGTCGTTTCTCTCCTCTGGATTTACTATGGTTTCTTTAATAAAAAACCATTCAATATGACTATTGGTAACTTCTTTTATGTTCTTTATAACCTCAGAGTCAACAGTGGAATTCCACATCTCAAATGAATTATCTTTGATTGGATATGGTTTATTATTGAGTCGAATAAATAAATCAGTTGGATCGAAATTTTTGTTTAACGCCTGCTCTATGACAATTAAGTCAATTGTAAAGTCCAATATTTTTTCCTGGTACTCTTCAGTAAGTTTAGAATAGGTACTACCGTTAAGTTCTTGGAGAATTTTTAATCCCTTGATCTTAAAACTATTGTTTTTTGAAAGCACATAATCACCTTTTTCATTTCGATATTCCTTGCCAAGAAACCCCAATATAGACAAAAGGCGCTGCTGGCCATCGATAACTTCCTTAACGCCTTCGGTTGTCTTGAATATGAAAACTGGTGGCAAGTTAATTCCCAAAAGGATGCTTTCTATTATTGATGACGCTTTAAGTTCACTTATTCGCTCTTGGCGTTGATAGGAGGGCCTAATAGTATATTTATTTGCCCGCACATCTGTAATAATTTCATCGATAGGTGTTGAGATCGGCCCAGGTTTGTTATATCTCAAATTCTGGAATTTTTCAATCGTATTATCCGTTGCAGAACGTTTAGCCAGTTCACTTTTTATTTGTGCTGCAAACAGAGGATCCTTAATAAAAAGAGCAAAATCATAACCAGTTAATTCCTTAAAATAGGTCGCGGTTAAGTTGAACCTTTTTAGAATATTCCCATAATAATGACTTTCAAGATTTGAATAGATATTAATGTTTTTAAGCAGGAAATTTTTTATTTGGTCCTTATTAATTTCATAGAATTGTCCCTCTAACCTTAAAATACGTATAGCCCAAAGAATAGTTTCATAGATTAGTTTGTTGTTCAAGCGCGTATCTTGAGAAACTAAATAGTCCCGCAGATCCAATACTTCATTAATCTGCGAGACATAACTATCAAACTCCTCTGTTTCCTGTCCCTCTATGCTTTGAACAGCAAAATCATATAATAAGTCCAGCATCTCCACACGATTCGAACCACCAGCGTACTTAGAAATAGGAAATTTATCTAATATGTATAACCGACGAAGATAATTAGAGATATCTGCGGCGGGCAATTCACCGTCGAAATCCTCTCCTTTAACAAATGTTGAAGCAATTCTTCTGGCTGCAGCTTTATCACTATTAATGAAATCGTTGAATAGTTTCGTCAACTTATCATCTATGTACTTGGCATTATCTACTTCAACTGATGTTAGCGGTGTAATTCCGGTATTATATCGACGAAAAATCTCTTTCTTGATTTTATCTTCAATTTCTGGCGTCATTTCGGGATAATTGACCACTTCAAATTCAAAAATCCTTATGTTAGAGCTCCAAAAAGTATCCCTAAAGTTGGGTTCTAGAGTATCAATAGTCTTATCACTTAAGAAATCGAGACTCATCAATCCACGCCCATCAAGCTTTACGCTAGATTCCTTAAACTTTTTAAGAGTTTCGAAACGTTGTCGCCCATCAATTACTTCGATTTTGAGTCCACTTTTGTAAAAAATCAATGGAGGGATTTCGGTCCCTAGAATAACGCTTTCAATAAAGAAGCTTTGTTTGACACGATCCCAAACATAATTTCTTTGATAGTATGGATTGTGTTTAATCCGGCGAAGGTTCCTGTCGCTAAGCAGTGTGCTGACCGAAATTGTCCTCGGATCGATTTTAAGGCACTTTTTAAAAATTTCAAGGAACTTCTCGTCCGAAGATTTATTAGTAGCAGCCATTTTTTCTTAATTCAGGGTAAATTTAAAAATATATTCATTTTTCGCATCAGTAGTCAATACTGATGGTGCTAATAGCATCGCTTCAAATTTTTTGAACTGTGAATGGTAAAGAACATCAATAGAAATACATTCCATAAATTTGACGAATCGTGCTAGCGGTAAACCAATGACCTCAATTACTGTTAAATCAACCATAACCTTAATTTCTACGAGGTCCTCTATATAAATCCCAACTATCACACCTTCAAAAATTGTCACCTCTTCTCTAACCTCAGTAGTCTGGTCCAGGTTACCTGCCTGATGGAGATTGGTAGTAATTAATTCATTGACTATATCGGAAATCCTATTTGCTTTTACTGCATTTTCACCGTTAAAAGAATATCCACTAAATTCAAGTTTATCTAAACGCTCGAGATGCTTCAGATAATTATACTTCATAATTATAGGCAGAGGTTTCTTTCCAAAAGAAGATTGGTAGTTATAATACAACATTATGAGTTCTTCCTTTGTAATTAATGATCTCACAATTTTGTGATAAATGATCTTTTCGCTTTCATACAAATTTTCATTATTTTCAATAATCTTGATCAGCCTGTATAACATCATGAAGTAGAGGGCCAACTTTGGTCGAAAATTATTATATATTACAATATATTTCTCACAGGCTTCTTTAAACAAGATTGAAAAATCTTTATCAGCATATTCGAAATCATTTTGCATTTCTTCGCATAAATTACTAAAGAACTTTGCGTTACCATTTGGATCTAGGTCACTTCTTTGTTGTATAAAAACATTCAATAGGGGATAAAAATTGGAATCGAACTGCTGGATTTTCATCGTCTTGTTTTGCTGTTCGTATATTTTCCGCGTTTCAGTAAGTTCCTCGCGCTGTGCTTCGAATTCCTTTACTTGTTGTTTAAAGGCTTCAAGTTGTACTTGCAATGTTTCTTGTCCTGTAGCAAAATCTTTTCGTTGATCTCTCAAGGCAACATAAAATAACAAGATTCCAACTAGGGAAAAAATACTTCCAACAAATCCTCCAATAAAATCTCCAAATTGGGCAATCTTTGATTCATCTATCGGTAGGCTCGAATTATATTGAAAGTTGCCCTTTGACAGAAACAGAATTAGTGAAACCAGTATAATAAATATCCCTAAGACGATTGTAACGATTGCAGACGCTTCACTGAAAAAAGAGTCTTTCAGTCTTTGTGTAAAATTCCGAAGATTTGAGGTCATTAACTTAAATTATTGAGCAAATATAAACAAATACGAAGCGAAGAATAAAATGAATTTGGAACAATTTTGTACCTCAACAAACATTAACTGTAAAAAATAATAGCATGACAGCGCTATTGACCAGCAAATATAATGTCAATACGAAATTTCCTTTAAAAAAAATCAATAGTACCACCTAACGTAAGGGGCAAATTTCATCTTTCCAGATGAGCAGATTGCGTTTTCACAAAAGTCGATATGGATTTTAAGCAAAAAAGAAACTTCTCCCCTTCTGAAGCAATTAAAATACTAGCCAAACATGGTACAGTAGTTAGTATAGATCAAGCAAAACTTATCTTAGATTTCATGTACGAATTTGGTAAATTGGCCTTGGACCAGCAAATTAGAAAAGCCAAACCCAATTATTAAATTCCAAATCCCGTTAAAATGAAAGTTGCAGATTTATACATACGCGTTAGTACAGACGAACAAGCTGAAAAAGGATATTCACAAAGAAACCAACAAGATATCCTCAAGCGTTATTGCGAGATCAACGAGATTAAAGTACGAAATGTAATTTATGAAGACCATTCCGCAAAAACTTTCGAACGTCCAGAATGGAGGAAGCTATTAATAAACATAAAAAGCAAAAAATTACAGAGCGAGTTATTGCTATTTACCAAATGGGATAGGTTTAGCAGAAATGCCAGTGACGCATACCAAATGATATCCATCCTCAGAAGGCACGGCGTAGAGCCCCAGGCAATAGAGCAGCCGCTAGACCTCAATGTCCCTGAAAATAAAATGATGCTTGCCGTTTATCTAACGGCCCCGGAGATCGAAAACGATAGGCGGGCATTAAATGTGAAACATGGTCTAAGGCAGGCAAAAAAAGAAGGGAGGTGGATGGGCGCAGCTCCTGCAGGATACGTCAATAAATCTTATGAAAACGGCAAAAAATATATCGCAATCTCAGAACCCCAAGCATCAATCCTGAAATGGGCCTTTACCGAAGTTGGTAAGGATCTATACACAGTTGCTGAGGTTTGGAGATCAGCACGCAGAAAAGGATTAAAGATAAAGATCAACACCTTTAGAGATGCTTTAAAAAACGTTGCCTACATGGGCAAAATATTGGTGCCAGCGAACCAATATGAAGATACCTATTTAGCCGACGGAAAACACGAACCTATTATTACAGAAGCTTTATTTTACCGGATTCAGGAGATTATCTACAATAGGCAAAAAGAACCTGACACAAGGGGGATACAAATAGTTTCCCGCAATACGCTCCCTCTACGAGGTTTTTTAAAATGTCCAAAATGTGAGCGAATGCTAACAGGAAGTGCTTCCAAAGGAAGAAATGGATATTTCCACTACTACCACTGTCAATCCTCCTGCGGCCCCAGATTCAAGGCTAGTGAGGTGAATCTTGCATTTGTGAAAACCATCAGAAAATATATGCCGAAACCTGGAATGTCGGAATTATATAGACATGTGGTATTAGATATCTATTCAGATAGAAATCAAAATATCAATGAACAAAAGAACCTTTTAAAAAAAATAGAGACTGCAAACAACAGAATTGCGAAAGCAAGGACATTGTTGTTATCAGACGATATAGAAGCAGCTGACTACCGTTTAATCAAACGTGAAGAAGAATTAAATATAGTAAAATACGAAGCAAAAATAGTTGAAGTCAATTCTATGAAAGCCGAAAAAGTTGATGTTGAAGAAATTCTTTACCGAGCCCTTGAAAACCTTAAAAAACTTGATTTACTGTACCTGGAAGGGGAAAATGACGAAAAAAGAAAAATTATCGGTTCGATCTTTCCTGAAAAATGGACTTACGACGGAATCGAACATCGAACCGGGCAAGAGAATTTGGGAATGGAACTTATCTATCTATTAAACAACAAGTTAGAGCACAAAAAAACCGGAGTAAAAACTTCTAAAAGTGATTACTCCGGTCAAGTACCCAGCGCCGGAGTCGAACCGGCACGGTTTCCCACAGGTGTTTGAGACCAGCGCGTCTACCAATTCCGCCAGCTGGGCATTCGTCTTAGACGGGGTTGCAAATGTAGATAATGTAACTTACAATGCAAAAAATATTTTAAAATAACCTGCAACTGGCTTACAGTATGCGGCTTGCATTTTCAGGCCGTTCATCTTTCAGCTTCTTATCTACAATAAAGGGGGCAAAAGGTAATAGAGAAGCTACAAAAATAAGGACTGCTTTACCAAATTTCCACTTTTGTTCCTGCCAGGCCAAAACAAGTGTTGCTGCATAAAGCACAAATAACAAACCATGTGCCCATCCGGTATACTTTACATATAATGGCATATTTGCGAAATATTTCAATGGCATCGCCACGAACAATAAAAGCAGGTACGAAATCCCCTCGGCAACGGCTACCTTACGAAAAATAGAAAGTGAACTATTCATATATCTGATTGTTTGCTCCGAAAGTAAAACAAAGCGTTTGTCTATCAAAAACTAAAAAATGATTTTACAATCTGGTGTTTTAATGGGGAAAGCGCAAAAGACTAAAGCTGAAAAGCCAAAGATTAAAGGAGAAAGTGCAAAGACTAAAGCTGAAAGGCCACAGATTAAAGAGGAAAGCTCAAAGACTAAAGCTGAAAGGCCGATACCAAATGCTTATTGAGCTACTTCTCTCCCCATCATCCATTTTCCATCATACATCTTCCATCCTACATTTCCCATCCTACATCTTCCATTTTCCATTTATTTCACCAGTTTTTCCCTGATCCTATCAATGTACTTCTGGCGGTAAAAATTATCCTTTAGCGCAGCAAATAAAACCTCCGATGCAGCTGCAGGATTTTCATCGAACTGGCCCATCAGGTCTTCTAACTCCCTTTTCAGTTCTTTTTCAACAGAATTGATATTGTTACGTACCTCATCCAGCTTTTCGGCATCCGGTTCAAATTGTAAATCCATTAAAGCCTCGTTAATATCCATCATTTCCATTAAAAATGACTGAGGCAACTGATAGCCTTCATCCGTTTCAACAATACCTTTCAGTTCTAAAACATATCTCAACCGTTTTTTTGCATTGCTTAAAGTTTGGTAAGCTTTATTATTAAGTGTAGACAGGGTTAAAACTTCTTCCTGCTTTTCTTCGCTCTCATTGGCATAAAAATCGGGGTGATACTGCTTGCTGAAGGCATAAAATTTTGCTTTCACTTCTTGCTGATCGGGATTAAACTGTATAGGGAGCCCATAAAATTCAAAATAATCGGGCTGTTGCTGTTGTTTGCTCATACTGGTATTAAATTAAAAAGCCACAGATATGCTTTCCAAAGGAGCTGCACATCTGTGGCAATATTATAAATTTGGTTTTACTTACCGAATGATTTTAGAATATCATTACCAAAAGCAAACACCATTAAACAAATCAGGATCACGAAACCCACAATTTGGGCCCGCTCAAGCACTTTTTCACTAACAGGCTTACGTTGTACCATTTCAATCAATAAGAACACTACATGGCCCCCATCTAAGCCCGGAATAGGCAATAAATTCATAAAAGCCAGTGCCATTGAAATCAATCCGGTTAAAGTCCAGAATTTAACCCAGTCAAACGTACTACCGTAAACTTTAGCAATACCAATAGGGCTGCTGATGTTACGTGCGCTTAGCTTACCGGTAATCATTTTGCCAATCCCCTTTGCATTATCTACAAAAGTACTCCAGGCCATATTGGCCCCTACCGGCAATGACTCAATAAAGCCAAAATCGACATGTGCCGTTTCAGGCATTTTAAAGTTAGGCCCAACACCAATGGTACCATCTTTGCCAACCTTTAAATTAAATTCAATTGCTTTTCCTTTACGCAAAGCCTGAATTGAAATCTGTTTATTTTTATTACCCGAAACTTCTTCCTTAAACTGATCGAAGAAAGTAATAGCCTTACCGTTAACCGATAAAATACTATCACCAGGTTTTATCCCTGCTGCATAGGCCGGATAAACCGGTTTTTCGAATTTTCTTTTGAAAAGTTTATCAAAAAAAGAAGGTTGATCTGCTTTTTCATCAGGTGCCAAAACAGTAGCCACACTAGCCATACGGTAACGTGGTGTAATAAAATTCTCTTTATCGTTTTTAGAAAGTTTGTTCAAAATCGTATCCGGAACAGATACATATAAAGTTTGGTTACCTCTTAACACGGTTAACTGTGCACCATCAAACAAGACTTTGCTCGAAATGGCATCTTCGAAACGGATTAACTTATTTCCGTTGATGGCCAAAATGCGGTCGCCATTTTTCAGGCCTATTTCTTTACCCAGTGTACCAACCGAGATACCATCATTCAACTTACCATTAACCGTATAACTTTGACCATATTTAAAGGTAAGCATCCAGAAAATGATTATCCCAACAATTACATTCACAATAATACCACCCAGCATTACAATTAAACGTTGCCAGGCTGGTTTAGAACGAAATTCCCAGGGTTGTGCCGGCTGGGCCATTTGCTCGGTATCCATGCTTTCATCAATCATGCCGGCAATTTTCACATAACCGCCCAAAGGCAACCACCCCACTCCATATTCAACATCTCCTTTTTTGAAGCTGAAAAGCTTAAAACCCCAGGCATCAAAAAACAAATAAAATTTCTCTACCTTAATACCAAATGCCCTGGCTGCCAGAAAATGTCCTAATTCGTGTAAAATAACCAATAAAGACAATCCGAGCAGCAACTGCCCCGCCATAATCAATCCATTCATATTTTCTTTTAAAATTTTTAGGTTAGATGTTAAACTATACTTTTTGTTACTAATTCGCCGGCTAAGATACGGCTATGTTTATCAGTTTCTAAATAATCACTCAATTGCGGTTTTTCAATGAAACCAATCTCCTCCATGCATTGCTCAATTACATCACTCATCTCCAAAAAACCAATTTTATCTTCCAGAAATGCTGCTACCACAATTTCATTGGCTGCATTTAAAATACATGGCATGTTACCGCCCTTTCTTAACGATTGATAGGCCAAACCTAAATTCCTGAAGGTTTCTATATCTGCCTGCTGAAAGCTAAAGTTTGGATAATCCAGAAAATTAAAACGTTTAAAATTGTTTTTTAGCCTGTCGGGATAATTTATGGCGTACTGAATAGGCAATTTCATATCGGGCAGTCCCATTTGGGCCTTCATCGACCCATCGGTAAACTGCACCAGCGAGTGGATAATAGACTGCGGGTGTACAATTACGTCAACCTGATAGGCCTCCAGGTTAAATAACCATTTGGCTTCGATTACTTCAAGTCCTTTGTTCATTAACGAAGCAGAATCGATCGTAATTTTAGCCCCCATAACCCAGTTGGGATGTTTAAGTGCCTGTTCTTTTTTTACTGTCGACAAAAAATCTCTTGTTTTGCCTAAAAACGGTCCGCCAGATGCAGTGAGGTAAATTTTCTCAATTTCATTGTGCTCCTCGCCCACTAAACACTGAAATATAGCAGAGTGTTCAGAATCTACTGGTAAAATTTTAACCTGATGCGCTGTAGCCAGCTGGGTAATTAACTCACCGGCAACCACTAAGGTTTCTTTATTGGCGAGTGCTATGTTTTTCCCTGCTTTAATGGCAGCAATGGTAGGTTTTAAGCCTACAGATCCCATTAACGCGGTAAGTACAATATCGCTATCGCCATAAGCAGCAACTTCGGCCAAAGCTGCTTCGCCTGCCAAAACTTTTATTTGTGTGGCAGATAAGGCATTTTTAACTTCATTGTACTTGCTTTCATCGCAAATTACCACAACAGCAGGCTTAAATTCAAGCGCTTGCTGAATAAGTAATGTAGCGTTCTTCAGTGCCGATAACACGGTAACTTTAAAGGCTGCAGGATGATCTCTTACAACTTCTAATGCTTGCGTACCTATGCTTCCTGTAGAACCTAGTATGGTTATTCTTTTCAAATCTTTTAATCTCGTAGCGCTTAAATCAATTAAGCTTTTATCAATTTTTATAGCTGTTCTTCCAAACAACATCCGGAAGAACGATCGTCATCTCGACTGAAGCGCAGCGAACGGAGAGATCTATATAGATTTCTCGACTACGCTCGAAATGACGGATTACCTGTTAAACTATATATTTCTCCAACCCCTCAGCCAGTTTCCTGTCGTTACTCAATCTTGGCACTTTATTTTGTCCACCCAGTTTCCCTTCGCTTTTCATATAACTTACAAAAGCATCTTTCTGCAAAGGTCGGATAATTAAAGGTTGCAAAATATTGCCTTCAATCAGGTCAAAGTAATAAATATTTTTCTTTTGCAAAGCCTCGTCTACCTTTTTACTAAAGGCAGCCATATCTTTTGGTGCTGTCGAAAACTCTACAAACCACTCATGGTAAGGCAGTTCGCCTGCTTTTGGGTTAACCTGTGGTGCAACGGTAAATTCGGTTATTTCAACTTTTTCTTCGTTGGCAACGCTTAGCAGGGCATGCTCTACTTCTTCGCCAATAACATGCTCGCCAAAAGCTGAAATAAAATGCTTAATACGACCGGTAACCACAATTTTATAAGGATTTTTAGATACAAACTTAATAGTATCGCCAATGCTATAACCCCATAAACCGGCGTTGGTATTTAAAATCAGCGCGTAATTGGTATTCAGTTCAATCTCTGCGAGCGATAAGCGTGTAGGCTGATCGTTATGGTATTCATCGGCTGGGATAAACTCGTAAAAAATACCAGCATCAGCCAATAACAACAAGCCTTTCTCTTTTTGCGAATCCTGATAGGCTATAAATCCCTCTGAAGCCGGGTAAGTTTCAATGGCATCTATTTTCTTGCCGATGCTCTGCTCAATTTTAGCCCTGTAAGGTTCGAAATTTACGCCACCATAAATAAAAAGGCTAAAATTTTTGAAAATTTCTGCAATTTTCTTGCCGCCAGTTTTTTCCGAAAGTTTATCGAAATACATCTGTACCCACGGCGGAATACCCGAAATCAAGGTCATGTCTTCGTTGATGGTTTCCTCCACAATGGCATCAACCTTTTGTTCCCAATCCTCAATAATATTGGTTTGGTAGGATGGCAAACGGTTTTTTTGCAAATAAGCAGGCACATGATGCGCCACAATACCCGATAATCGGCCCACATTAATGCCATGTTTTACACTCAACACCGGACTCCCCTGTAGAAAGATCATTTTACCGTTTACAAAACCAGTTTTCCCGGTTTCGTTAATATAAGTTAAGATGGCATTACGGGCAGCTTTAATGTGCTCGGGCATCGACTCTTTTGAAAGTGGAATATACTTTACCCCCGAAGTGGTACCCGATGTTTTAGCGAAATAAAGTGGTTTACCTTTCCAAAGCACATCGGCTTCTCCGGCCACAACGCGGTCAACATAAGGTTTTAGTCCTTCATAATCCTGAACAGGAACATGCTTTTTAAAATCGGCGTAGCTTTTAATCTCAGCAAAGTGATGGTCTTTACCAAATGCAGTATGTTTAGCCTCCTCAACAAGCTTTTTAAGGATGTTATTTTGGGCACTTACGGCATTATACTTCCATTTGTTAATTTGCCAAACTGCAAACGCTGCAAAGGGTTTACTTAATGCTGCTTTTAATCCCATTTTTAATGATTGAGTTACGGAATGATTAAATGATTGAGTTGCGAATATTATCTAAACGATATTATGCAAAATATCCGGGTGCTCATCGCCTTTATATTCGCTCGAAATTTTGCGGTAGGCAACAGTTAAGGCCACACTCGATAGTGGAACAATAATAAACGAACTTAATATATTTACAATAAATGCCACTAAAGGCCATTGCAGATAATTTAACAACAGATAAATTAAGTAGCCCCCACCCAAAACCACAAGTAGCAACAAAATTTTAGTAAAATTCCCTTTGGTAGTTGCCAGACTCAGTTTAATAGAATCGAACGGAGTTGCTCCTTTATCGATGATGAAAAACGGGAAGAAAGAAATCCTTAACCAGGTAATAAAAATGGCAATAATCCCTACCGAAATAGCCACATTTTTAACAATGGTTACATTAATTCCGGTATAAATAAAAGGAAAGGCCACCAGGATTACCACCAGGTAAACACCAAAAATACAGCCTACAAAATAAAGGGTAGCCACCAAAAATCGAATAATCTGCTGGCGGGTTGGTAATGTATCTACAATTTTAACATCACTTTCTTCATCATCCATTAAATGGAAAATATATTTGAACAGCGAAAGGTTAATGGTAAAGTACAGCAGCACAAAAATGATAACCATGATGATACTCAGCGCTTTACTTACATCCTTTATAAAAAAGGCCATTAAGCTCGATGCACTGGCAGTAATGAACATCAAAAAGCACAGCGTTGCAATCGAGAAATAATGTTTCTTGGTTATGCTCCAGGCTTTTTGGATCACATCATTAACGGCGAATGTGCTTTCTTTTAAATAGTTTATCATTGTTGTTTAAGTACCACACGTTTAAATAAATCCTGTATAAATCCTAAACCATAAGCAGTTAATTGGATAAAGGATGATATAATGCTCAAAAATGCAACTTTTAAAGATTTATTTACAGACCATGAATGAAAAAATATCAACATAAAGTAAATCAATAACAAGAAGTTACAAACATATGCCAATGGAGGATATATAAAGTTACACAAAATAGTGAAACCAAAACCCAGTGTAAATATCGCCGGAAAAAAGTGTACCAGTTTTAATTCATTAGGAAAATGTTTGTAGATATTGATCCTCGCCCTACCAAAAAAATGCAGTTGTTTATAAAACTGGCTAAAGCTGGTGCGGCGTTTATGGTAAACCTTTGCATCGGGAATCAACCCGATTTTAAAGCCGTTTTCGTGAATACGGATGCTGTATTCAATATCTTCGCCCAAACGGGTTAAAATAAATCCACCAACCTTTTCCCAGGCCTGGCGCGAAACCCCCATATTAAAACTACGTGGATGAAACTGCCCTACATGCTTTTTGTTACCGCGAATACCACCGGTAGTAAAAGGCGAGGTCATGGCATAGCTAATGGCCTTTTGCACTGGCGTAAAACTATCATGCGCTGCGTCTGGACCGCCATAAGCATCTAAATGGTGCTCGTATAGGTAGTTTTTAACAATTTCGAGGTAATTGGCCGGAACCAGGATATCGGAATCAAAAATAACAAAGTAATCGCCTTTAGCCCTTTCGAAACCAAAATTACGTGCAAAGCCCTGCCCGGCATTTTCTTTGAAATAATATTTGATATCGAGCTTATCTGCATAAGAATCGACAATGGCTTTCGCATCGTTTTTCGAACCATCTTCAATTACCAAAACCTCAAACTGTAAATAAGTTTGTTTGGTTAGGGTATTCAACAGTTCGTCTATCTCTTGCGGACGATTGTAAAGCGGGATAATGATGGAGAAAAACATTTTCTGGAGGTTGAAGGTGAAAGGTTTAAAGGTTGAGGGTGTTAGGCGGACAAACCTTCCGCCTTCACGCTTTCTACCTTAATTCCTTTTCTATCAAGTATTGGTTTCTTTCTGGTGCGTTACGCGATAAAAGTTCGGCAATGAAGCCTGCCAAAAACATTTGCGAACCTACAACAATGGCCACCAGCGATAAATAAAACAAAGGTTGGTCGGTTACATCACGGTAAGCCAATCCCTGCCAGATTAAATATTTCTTTTCGAACAGGATATACAAGGCCATGATAATACCGATAAAAAAGCTTAAAACACCCAGCGAACCGAAAAAGTGCATCGGGCGCTTGCCAAATTTACCCACAAAAAATATGGACAGTAAATCTAAAAAGCCGTTTATAAATCTGCTAAAACCGAATTTCGTAGTGCCATATTTACGTGCGCGATGTTCAACAACCTGCTCAGAAATTTTATTAAAACCTGCCCATTTTGCAATAACCGGAATGTAACGGTGCATTTCGCCGTATACTTCGATGGTTTTAATTACATCGTTGCGGTAGGCCTTTAAGCCACAGTTAAAATCGTTTAGCTCGATACCACTCATTTTACGGGTAGCGGCATTGAAAAGTTTTGTTGGGATAGTTTTCGTAATCGGATCGTAACGTTTCTTTTTCCAGCCGGAAATGAGATCGAGTTTTTCTTCTTTAATGCGGCGGTACAATTCCGGAATTTCGTCGGGGCTGTCCTGCAAATCTGCATCCATGGTAATTACCACATCGCCCTGGGTAGCTTCGAAGCCTACATTTAAGGCTGCCGATTTACCATAGTTACGCCTGAATTTAATACCCTTTATGGCCTGGTTTTGCAATCTTAAATCTTCAATTACAGCCCAGGATTTATCTGTACTACCATCATCAACGAGTATAATTTCATAACTGAAATTATTTTCGATCATCACTTTATCAATCCATGCCGTTAATTCGGGCAGCGATTCGTCTTCATTAAATAAGGGTACTACAACTGATATATCCATTTTTGAGTATTATCGTCATTGCGAGGAGGAACGACGAAGCAATCTATCATAAAAGATTGCCACACCCCTACGCACTTTCCATGCTTCGTTCGCAATGACGCGTTATTAAAAACGTGCAAATTTCATCAAATTAAATGATAAAACCTGCACGTTCAAAATTTTTGATCTTTATTATAATTTTATGTCCTTAGCTTTAACTTTTACAATCTTTCCCTGGTCGGAAAAAACTAAAACACCATCGTTTTTTGCTTTGTAGGCAACCAGATTTTTGAAAGTGAGTGCCATCCCTTCACTTATTTTTTTATGCATTAACTGAAGAGCTGTTTGTTTTTCCTCCATGCTATTTAACTTAATTTCTTCCAAATTTCTTTTTCAAATATAGTGATTTCAGATTTATTACCTTCAGCAATAAAACCTAGCTTTTCATTAGAATTATTTAACACAAACCAAAAATCTGCATAATTAATAAATTGTGGCAAATTTTGCATTCCTTTCACATATCTTCTTCTAATAACATCTTCAGGTATATTGTGACCTCCTTCGAGTACCCTGGTTTTAACCCGCTCAATCGCTAATTCTACATCGTTTAACCAAAAAAACAGTAGTGTTACCTGATAGCCTAAAGCCTTAGCTTTTCTAATTGTATTTAAGTACGATTTAGTAGTAAGCGTGGTTTCAATAGCAAAATCTACTTTTTGCAAGAGTAGTTCATCAATCCGGTTAAGCATAATTTTTCCAGCCTGAATAGCAACACTTTCAGGCTTAAAAGGGGAAATTCCACGGGCGATTTCATCTGCATTAACAAATTCTCTACAATTTAATATTTCTGGTAAAACTGTAAAAGATGCTGTTGTTTTACCAGCCCCATTACAACCAGAAATAATATATAGGTTATGCATTAAAATGATGATTAAATAAAAATGTGCAGATTTCATCAAAATAATGATAAAACCTGCACGTTCAAAATTTTATAAATGAAATTAGCCTTCGTTAGGAAACGAATTTAAGGTAACCGGCTCTTTTTTCTTTAATATAGCCGATAAAATTAATGACAATACACCATACAAGGCTAACGAAACACCAAAACTGGTAAAGATATTTTTAAAAGTTGGCTCAAGTTTTTCCTGCATATTACCTGCTTTAGCCATGGCTTCGTCAATTTGTTCGCTTGCCATTCCAAATTTCTCCATCATAGCTCTCTGTGCAGTTTCAATTGCAGCAGCAGCTTTGGCAGGAAGATCTGGATCGATAATTTTCATCAGCACTACATTATATAGTGTTGCGGTTAATGCCAGAATTAGTGAAACAATTAAAAAAGCTTTAAAAGCTTCTCCAAATGTCCAAAAACCACCAATTTCTTTGCGAATGTTAATACCTACTACTACCAATAAGACAATAAACAAAATAAATATCCCTATTTGTGCAACAAAACTGGTGTAGATTAATACAGGATCAATAAAATGCAGGGTTAACGATAATATAACCGAAACCGCCGCCAGCATTAATCCATTTTTTAAAGCTAATTTGGAAATAAGAGCACTCTTGTCCATTTTTTTAAAATTTTAGTTAGTTATTGATTGTTGTGATCAATGTATAAGATGCCACATCGAAAGCTTTGTTACTACTAAACTGAATTAATTCTTTTTCAGTTTCTTTGCTGCCTTCTACATCGAGGAAGAAAACCATAAACGGCACAAACAATTCCTGCATCTCTTCGCTGATGTTTAACTTACCCGCTGCTTTGCAGATATCCTCTACGCTGCTCTCAGCCAGCTGCTGATTGCTGATCAGTTCTTCATAAATTTCAAACTCATCCTGAAACTCATCATCTTCAACCAATAAAAATTCTTTCAGGAAATCGCCCAATTCAGGATCTAAATCTTCATCTTTACATTCTTTGATATAAAGCAATAGGTTTAACAACTCAGTTCCACGTTCTATGGTTTCCTCTTCGATGTTTGCCCACTCATCGCTCTCCAAATAATCATCTTCGAGTTTTTGAACATCGTTGCTAAAGAAATTTACCATCAATAAATCGAAAAATACTTCACGTAATTCTTCAAATTTCGGATGTGAATCAAAAACAGCATCAAAAGCAGTTACTTTATCCAGGAAATTTACATCCAGCTCAAAAGCGGCCAGTAATTCTGTTTCAAAATCTGCTACATTGGTTGCCAAAACTTCAGCATATTTATTAATTGAAGCGCTTAACGCCTTTTTTACTCTATTGTCCATAGGATTAAAATTTTTGGGATTTTAGGGTGATAAGACCATTTTTCGCAAAAGAAATGCTATTCATCCTTAAAAACCTGTGTTTATTGATTAATTTTTGAACTATTGTTTTAGAAAGTTCTACCTGTAAAGCTTCTATCTTTCTGAGTATTGGCTATTATTATAAACCAAAGTTACTTTCCCGGTAAGTTCTGTACCTAACAATGGACTATTGGCCGATTTTGAAAAGTTACTTGCTGCATTATACAACCACTTTTCGCCGGCATTAACCACTGTAAAGTTTGCTTTCGCCCCTTCTTCAATTACCGGAACAGCTAAATTTAACAATTTACGTGGATTAATGGCTAACTTCTCTGTAATAAGACCAATATCCAGGCCAGCTTTTAGCAATAAAGGCACAACTGTTTGCAGGGCAATAATGCCATAGTGTGCAATTTCGAACTCTACATTCTTAAATTCTATTTCTTCGGGGCGGTGCTGCGAAGTAATGGCATCAATCGTTCCGTCTTTTAAACCTGCAATTAGCGCTTTAACATCAGCTTTGCTGCGTAATGGCGGTTTAACTTTATAATTGCTATCAAAATCGCCCAGTAATTCTTCGGTGAAAACCAGGTGGTGTGCAGTTACATCGCAAGAAACACGAATGCCATCTTTTTTCGCCTTGCGGATCAATGCTACTGAACCTGCGGTAGAAATATTACTGATGTGGATTTTAGTTTCGTTATAACCTGCTAAAAAAAGATCGCGGGCAATGTGCATTTCTTCTGCCAAAGCAGGCAAGCCTTTCATGCCCAACAGCACGGAGTTCTTACTTTCGTTGATCTGTGATTTTCCGGCAATGGATTTATTTTCGGGATACACCATTAACAAGGCATCAAAACCTTTGGCATATTGCAGGGCACGACTCATGAAACCATCATCCTGCAAAGCTTTATCTCCATCCGAGAAAGCCACAGCACCTGCCTGTTGCATATCAAACAGCTCAGCCAGTTCTTTAGCTTCGCGGTTCTGGCTTATGGCACCTACAGGCAACACATCTACCAGGTTGTTTTTGGCTTTATTTACGATATATTCGACCTGCGATTTTGACTGTACCACCGGACTGGTTTGCGGTAACAGTGCCAATCCTGTAAAACCACCTGCCTGTGCAGCAGCGGTAAGGGTTTGGATATCTTCTTTGGTTTCAAAACCCGGATCGCCTGCAGCGCAGTTTAAGTCGAAAAAGCCAGGACTTAAAAAAGCTCCCTGCCCTTCAAAAACCGTTTCGTTTTTATCAGCCGTTAATTTACCTATGTTTTTAATTTTGCCATCTTCTACCCTGATATCGCATTGCTGGTTATTAAATTTACTCTGCGGATCGGCAATGGTTACATTTTTAACTAGGAGATTCATATTGTTTTTTTTGTGTTATTAAAAAATCGGATGAGCAGGATTTCGGCTGCAATAAAAACCAGCGACAAAATTAGACAAAGTTTCCATAAAGTCTGTCCGATTTTATTAGCGCCTGCAATTAATTTAACCGCATCTTTATCGGTATCGAATACTTTTACATTGTTCTTTCCTGTAAGTTCACTAAGCATAGCTTTATCCAGGTAATGCATATCAGATTCTGACCGGCCATTATTGAAACTATAAACAGCCAATATCGAATCAGCCAGTTTAAGGTTATAAAAACCTGCACGTTTAATCTGATCGGCAACATAAATCCAGGTTTTGCCATCGGCCTGCCTCACTTCGGGTGTTGCTTCAAAATGATCTGCTGTAATGCTCAGGCTCTGGTTTTTGCCTAAAGTTATTTTTTTGCTGGCCAATGTATTATCGTTGCCTAAATTGTAATATAAAGGTACTTCATTGCCACCACTTAAAGCCAGGCGGTACATCAATGGCACAAAAACCGGATGACGAGCCAGGTTCCCGTCGCTTGCATTTAAGCCACCAGCCGATAAATACACTGAACCATTACCCATGCCATATTTAGCAAAAAACATTTTGCCGCCCGGAAGCAATAAAATATTTTCTTTATTGGCCGAAGCCGTTTCAGCAAAAGAAAAATAGCGGTTCACTGTTGGAAGGTCGAGATTTTTCGGTATTTCTTCGAAAACTGTTTTAAATACAGGATGTTGCAATTCGATTTTATCGATTTTCGTTTCGCCAGTATTTAAAGTCTGAATAGCCGGCAGCGATAAAGCATTTAGGAAAGTATTGTAAGTATTAATATCGACATCCAGATCGGGAAAGAGTACGATGGTTCCGCCAGCGTTTAAATAATTTTTCAGCTGTTGAGCCAAACCACTCGATGGATTTTTTAAACCATTTAAAACAATAAGTCCGTAATTGGTAAAACCGCTATAATTCACATTGTTTTCCGAATTTTCGGTCAGTTTGTAATAGCTATCGGCTGCAAAAAGTGCTTTGATGTAATTTCCGGCAGCAGGTCCGTTAATGCTCAATACCGGAAAGCTTTCTTCTACTTTAAAGCTAAACGAAAGGGTATCATCGAATGTAACTGGAAAATCTTTAATACTGATTACGCCTTTTTGCCAGCCTGCTTTTAAACCCGAAAAGTTTAAAGTATCGCGTGTAATTTTTTCGGCCGGAATAGTTAATGAACCAAGTCCTTTCTGCTGATTATTGATGCTTAACTTTAAAGGAATATTTTTTGCTTCTTCTGCCGAATAATTTTTTAGCTGCACCACCAAACGCTCGTTAGCTCCGGGCTGATGGTTGGGAGAAAGTACCCAAACGCTATCAACCGCTACATTGGGCAGCGGAGTGGCATTTAATTTTAAAAACGAATATTGAATATCTGGCTTAGTTTCGGCTTTTTTATCAACCGAAATATTTTGCTGAAAATCGGAAATCAGAAAGCTGTACTTATTTTCAGGACCGGTTAATATATTGCCCTGCCGGTTTAGAATTTGCTGCAGGTTGCGGTTAACCGCCGAAATTTTCACTTCATCCAGTGCTTTTAAAAATTCTTCGGCATTGAGTAAACGCTGATGCTTACCTTCAAAATCGTTAGTAAGCAACTGAAAACGATCGTTTATACCAAAACCTTTAACCAGTTCTTTCGCCCTCCGTTTGGCTTCATCCAACAGGTTACCATCTTTGTTAATGGCTTCCATGCTGTAAGAATTATCGATATAAATACTGGCAATATTGCCAACTGCTGTGGTTTTGGCTTTATCAGCTGGAATGTAGGGCTGTGCAAAAGCAAGTACTAAAAAAATTAGAGCTAAAATCCGCGAGAAAAGGATTAACAGGTTTTTAAGTTTCTCTTTTGAAGAATGTTGCTGCTCAACCTCTTTTAAAAGCTGAACATTAGAGAAATAAACTTTTTTAAACTTACGGAAATTGAATAAATGAATGATAACCGGAATAGCAACCGATATTAGTGCGAAAAGAAAGCCTGGATACAGGAAATTCATTAAAAACCAAAGATAGAAAAAATATGGAAAGTGGCGAATCAGGATTGTAATAAACTTAAAGGATTAGCTCCGTCGTCTACTATTATGCAATCAGGACCTGACCAATCGCTTCACCCGGCAATTTTTGCCGGATGAAACAATTGATTGCATCCCTTGTTAAAAAGAAACTATACCTGACTTTCTCTTATGCGGGCCCTGATTTCGGCCAGGGATTGATCGACCAGCAATTTTCCATCCCTGAAAACTTCTTTGAGTTCGCCTTTTCTTTCTTCCTCCCAGGTGCATTGGTCTTTTAGCTGATATTCGCCGTCTGCATCTTTAAAAATCTGCAACAAACCTTTGGCCGATTTTTTGGTACCATCATCGGTAACGGGGTCTTTAAAAATCTCTCGGCCTTCGCCATTTACTTCTCCATAAGTTGCTTTCATGGCAAAACCAAAGGTATCGCGCGTGTTGTACTGATAAGTAAAAGAACCAATCCCCAATACCACATTGGTAGAAGAAAAACCTTTTGCTTTTAACCTTTCGCAAATCTGGCTGGCTCTTTCTAAATTAATGCTATCGCCATAGATGGCACCAATTTGTGGAACAAGTTCTTTAAAACCTTTGGCATTTACTGTTCCGCCAAAAACGTCCCAAAGCAGCTCAATTACGCCTTTCCGCTCGTTTTCATCTTTCCCATTCGGGTTGCCGCAGATAATGTCAACCGGATCGCCAGAATCGGGACGAATTACCACTTTTCCTTCGCGGTTAACGATTTCATTTTTTAGCTGAGGCAGGTATTCTGTTAAAACCTTCCATAAATCCCAGGTATCGGAAACAATAGAAACAATCCCTTTTGGATAAACCTCCAGAATCAGCCTTTTGAAGGTTTCGAGTTCGCCGGTATTTGTGCCCATGCACATTACCGAATGTTCGGTTGCAGCAACTGAACCGCCGATCAGTTCCTCATCCGAATTGCCGTTGTAATATTCTTCCAGAAAATCAATGGCCGGGATAGTGTCAGTTCCGGTAAAACTCAATAAATGACCAGCTGCCGAAGTAACCGCAGCTTCTATGCCACCCATACCGCGCATAGAGAAATCGTGTCCCTGCCAGTTTACAAATTCGGGCACTGACGAAGTTTCGGCTGCAGCCCTGTCCAAAATGCCACGGTACTGAAGCGCCAGCGTTGCAGAATTACAAGGCAACCAAATCACTGCCGACAGCAATGTTTCGAAATAATTAGTCAGCCAAAAAAAATCAGGCAGCGTATTGTACATGGTAAACATCGGAATACGCAAGGGCACTTTCGATCCCTCCGGCAAAGATTTAAATACCATCGGAATATAACCCAGATCGTGTAAAGCACCAATATGGGCAGTACCTACCAGGTTATCGCCCAGGTAATTGTTAATTCGGCGGGCATATTTTTTTAAAACCTCTTCTTTAGGCTGACTGAAAAAGTTTTTATCAAATTCTTCGATAATATATTTTTTGATAAAGTACTGTAAGCCAAACAAAACCACATGATTGATTTCTTCGTATCGGCTTTTTCTTGGTGTCCAGTTAGAGTAGACTAATATGGTGTGTTCAGGATATTGTCGTCTGTGGTCAACTTTATAACCATCTGTTAATAATAATGGGTTCATGGTTCTATCTTTTAAAAATCGTAAACTGTTGTATTAATATCTTTCGTCAAAATTGTTTCTTTAATAATTGGCTCAATTATTCCCCATTCTCCTCCTGCTAAACCACATCCTATTCTTGGCATGTGCACTGAGGCATTAATGTCACTTGCAAAATCTGCAACCTTTCTTAAGCCTTCTTCAACGGCATCATATCTTATGGGAGCATTGCCATTCTCATCTTTATTTATTTTATGCTGACCAATTAAATTGGCTATCCATAAATCTTGTTCCACCTGTACAAACTGAACTTCACCGAGATTGAAGTTATCTTTCGATCGATACCAGGTTCTATAACTATTTTCTGGAGCCTTCCATCTTTTTGAAATTGCTAATACGAATCCCTTTCCCCATCCGCCAATATTGTTACATATATGAACGATTATCTTATTTCCGTTATCTGAGGGATTTGTTGCGTCACCTTTCTTATATTCAATATTTTTCATCTCTAATTTCTTCCTTTTTCGTTTGGATACAGGCTTTGTAAAGTATCACTCTGCCAAAATTGTTTCGTTTCGATATCCAAACAGGTTAATTTTCCTGTAAATGCGGCACCGGTATCGATATTCCAAACATTACAACCGTTCATTGGAACATCTACATTATAATAGAGCGTTGGGGTATGGCCTATATAAATCTCGTTAAAAAGTAAAAGCCGCTTAGGATATAAGGCAGAGTCTTTCTTAATCCGATTATCCATCGTGAGCGCAACTTCCCATAAGGTCCTGTCCCACGAATAATTGGAAACATAACGCTCTTTAGCCGGCCCATGCATAGACGAAAACCCGGCATGGATGAACAGTTTATTTTGCTCATCTACGCGATAATCTTCCATCTGCTCAAAAAAAGCAAGGTGTTTTTTCTGCTCATCAGCATCAAATGCCGGCATAACTTTCTATCGTTTCTTTACCACCATGCTGATACCAGATTTCATCTACAACACCAGTCCTTAACCAATCTTCACACCACACATCATGATTTCCCCTGATAAAAACACAATCCTGCGCATCTTTCAGTTGCAAAAGATAGTGGATTACCTGTGCCGATTCGCTCCAGCCATCTACAAAATCGCCTAAAAAAATGAGCCTGTCCTGCTTAGTTACAGAAGCCCTTTCCAACAACTGTATCAGGGCTTTTAAACCTCCGTGGATATCGCCTATTACCAGTGTTCTTTTCATATTTTAAAATGTTATGTATTCAGCAGGCACAAGATCTGTAAGCCACACCTTGTTTTCTGATAAATAAAATTTGTACCCTGCCCGGTACATGGCCCCACTATCAATGGTTAGTATAACCGGTTTTCCTCTCCTACCCCCTACTTTGGTTGCAGTTTCCTTATCAGGGCTTAAATGTACATGCTGCCTGCTCATTTTTTGCAGGCCCAGTGCTTTAATGTTTGACAAGAACTTTTCAACTGTACCATGATACAGGTATGCTAAGGGTTCGGTTTCATTTAAATTTAACTCAACCGAAATGGAATGCCCCTGGTTTGCCCTGATTTTCGTTTTATCTGCATTAAAGGCAAATCTTTTTTTATCGTTATTTTCAACAATGTATTCCAGCTGTTCGATATCTATCCTTCTATCATAAAGGTCGAATTTGGCAATTAGCTCATCCACATCTGCCCAGCCATTTTCATCGAGCTTTAAGCCTATTGTTTCAGGCGAATGCCTCAAAATATAACTTAGTAGCTTGCTAATGCCTTTTGTTATTTTATTGTCCTTACTGATCATAATACTATTCTTTAATTTTCTCTAGATAGAGCTGGTAATTCTCATCGTCGAAACACACGAAAATTACTTTTTCTATCTTTTCCTTTTCAGCAAAATTATTTACCGATGCAATGGCAATTTCTGCTGCTTTATCTTTTGGGAAATGATAAATCCCCGTGCTGATGTTTGGGAAAGCAATAACTTTAATCCCATTTTCTACTGCAAGGGTTAAACTGTTGTGATAGCAATTGGCGAGCAAAATATTCTTTTTTTCACTTTCTCCGTTCCAAACCGGCCCAACGGTATGGATAACATATTTTGCCGGTAAATTGCCTGCCGTTGTGATCACAGCCTCTCCGGTTTTACATCCACCCTGGTTATTCCTGATGACTATACAAGCTTCTAAAATTGCTTTACCGCCTTTTCTGTGGATGGCACCGTCTACTCCACCTCCACCTAGCAATGAACTATTTGCGGCATTAACAATTGCGTCGGCTTTAATGGTTGTTATATCGGCTTTGATGACTTCTAAAATCATTTTTTAAATTTTTCTAATTTGTTATTCAATACCAGGTTTTCTGCTTTTGCGGATCTAGCTGTGAAATAAACATTTACAATATCTATTTTACCAGCGATGTTATTGTTAAAATTATTTAACTCCTCGGCAGGGATCCAAAGTTCATTATGTATTGCCCCACCAACGTTTTGAACTTCGTACTGTTTCAAGTAGTCCTCATTAACTTCAAATGCAGTTACAATGCCAATAAAACCGGAAAATTCATCATTGGTATTCCATTCAAATGCAATTTGCTCAGCATACTGTTGGTTCATTACTGGATAAAAAATCGGTTGCCATACTAATCTCGGAGGAAAGACTTTAAAGCCACTGTTAGCAATAAGCTCCATTTCTTTTAACCCAACCGGCCTGAACAATGTTGTTGTTTTCATAATTTATATATAGAGTCATCTTCATACTGATCCGACAGCTACCATCTTTAGGCTTTAAATTTCTTTTTTTAATATCTCATCTCTTACTTCCATCAAGGCAAAACCCAATAGATTTAAGCCTTTCCAGTTTTTGGGAATTAAAGCATTGGCATTATCCTCCGCTAATCCAATTCCCCAAATTGCATCAACCGGGCTGGCTTCGACCAGAATTTTACTTTTGGTCTGCAAGAGGAACGACTTCAAAGCTTCATTTTGAGAAAACTTAAGCAGGTTGGCCTGTTTTACAATATCAAACTTATGCACATCCCAAATATCTGCATCAAAATTTTGGATCTGCCTACCCAAATCCTTTACATCTTTCGGAGACTCTTTTGTTAATATTTTTTCAAAAACCTGCTGATCATTAAACAATAAAGCTTTTTTCGCCATCATATAATGCTCTGCTGTTTGATAAGTGATATGATTTTCAATAAATGGAGCTGGCCACCATTGGCTCATACAGGTTTTAACAACCGATCCGTCTTTGCTTCTTTGGTGTCCCCAAAAAAACAGGAATTCATCGTATTCATTTAGATCTGAAATGTTATATTTTTGCTTTTCCATAAACACAGTATTCATTTTTGAACAGAGTCTTTCGATCTCAATTTTCTTCACAATGGCATTAAGCCATCTTTCGGGAATTGATTCAAGCCCATAAATCAAACCTGCTAAACCACCAGTAATTGCAGCTGTTGTATCGGTATCATCGCCAAGATTAACCGCTTTCAGAACAGCATCCTCATAAGATCCTGTAGTTTGGATACACCACAAGCTTGCTTCGAGACTATGCAACACATAACCGGAAGAATAAATCTCATTTTCAGGAACTGTTGAGATGTCATCTACCAAAAGTCTTTTAAACAGCTTAATTTCTTTTGCATCGAAATCATTGTTAGCGATAAAGTTTTTAAGCTTGTATTGCATATTCAGGTATGCTTCGCTTTTATTAATGCCTTTTAATAATTCCTGGCCATAAACAATATAGATAAAACAGGCAAAAACAGAACGGAAATGTGCGTGGGTAATCGATGAAACTTCTTTTACTCGTTGAAAAATAACTTTCAAATCGCTTTCCTTCTCTAAATAAAACAGTAAAGGCAAAATCCTCATTAAAGATCCGTTCCCATTGTCCATTTCTGATGCCCCACCACATAAAACGGGGTCAGCTCCATGGTCTATCAGCTTAATAGCAGCAGTTGTTGCAATACCTATATCGAAAACTCTTCCGTGCGGCGTCCAAATTTGAGCATTGAACCATTGAAGGAATTTCTGCGAAATATCATCCAAGTTGTAACCATTGCAAAGACTTTCAGCTAAACAAAGAGTAAGCGAGCTATCATCACTCCAAGTGCCCATCGGCTGATGATGAACGCCATACTCCAGCATATCCCTTACCGGAAACTTTTTTAGGAAATCCCTACTCTTAAATTCGACCGGCACTCCTAAAGCATCACCGACCACCAATCCGAATATTGCACTATGGATAGCTGTAGTTTTCATCCTTTTTGTGTTTATTTAATATCAGTTAATTTTCTAAGCCTCGCAATTACTGCAGTACCCAACTCATCAAATGTTTTGTATTGATCGATACCTTTTCTTTTACAAACAATATCAACATTGCCTTTTCTCCAAAACCCGTCTTCACAACAAACCATTAATTTACCAGAATCGGCAAATAAGCCTAACTCCATCATCGAAATGGGCGATTTGGAATTAGCATCAAGGAATAACAAAATCACATCTACCTTTTCCATCGCATCCAGTTCCCAGTTAACCTGCTCGTTAAATTGGGCATTTTCGATCGACTGCGTCCAGCTATGATCCCAGGATGCCCTGCGCGGATTGAAAACAATTACATTATCCAACATTTTCTCCACATTTGCCCGATCGATAAATTTCTGTTGCCAATTCTCAGCATTCCCCATATCAATGGTACCGGCAAGGAATAACGAAACATCAGATGCAGAAATAACCTGCGGTGGATTAATGGTTTTCATCTTTCTTTTATAAAATATCTGCTAATTTTAGCTGTGTTACGCCGGTATGGTCAATTTCTTTGATCGAATCGGTGGTAAAAATCTGATCAAAATGTTTGCTTAGTTCGCTAAAGCCTTTACTAAAAATACCGTGGCTAATGGCCAGGTATAAATGGCCGGCATTTTTATTTTTAAGTTCTTCGGCAAGGCCTATAAATGTCCCACCACCATCGCATATATCATCTACGATTAAGCAATCTGCCTCTTTTAAATCGTCGGCATAAACTTTAAAACCCGATAATTTACCGGTTTTAATATCCCTGCTTTTCGAGCACTCTACCACCTCTGCACCGCCGAGGAATTCAGAAACTTTGTAAATTTTCTTCAAGGCACCGCCATCAGGAGAAATCAGTTTTACCGCTTGTCCAATTTGCGCAACAACTTTTTGAATAAAAACATGGTTTGGAATTACCGTGCAGTTATTTAACAAAGCTGGTGTAACCTCCGAATGCGGATCGAAAACAGTTACGTTATCGAGACCAAGTGCATTAATGATATCGGCGTAAACTTTAACCGTTAAAGGCTCGCCCGGTATCATTACCCGGTCTTGCCTTGCAGCCGGAAAATAAGGAACAAACAACTTAATTGCCTTAACCCCCATCCGCTTTAATGCATCAACTGTGGTACAGATTAAACCCAGATCGTTGAAAGAATTAATGCGGTGTGTAAGCTGCACTGCCGATGCGGGATCGAAACTGCCACTTATTTTAATGTGGGGTTCGCCACCTGCAAATACGAAAGACTGAAACTGAACAGCATTTTCTGTGCCTAGCGGGCTGAAATTTTTATCTAAGTTGATCATATATTTGCGTATTAATTACACAAATATAAAAACACTTTTCGATAGTTAAAATATTATTTGCGTTATTTTTACGCAAACTTAATTTCAAATTGAAAATCTTCTTGCAACAACTGGTCGTATTTGGCTTTATCGAACTTAAATAACTTGCCTGGCCGGCCACTGGAGCTCGTTTTAACCATCCTATCCGTTTCGGTAATGATACCAAAACTTAGTATTTTTTTTCTGAAATTTCTCCTGTCAATATCGCGTTCAAGAATTGAGCAATACAAATTTTCGAGATCTGAGAAAAGGAATTCGTTATCTAACAGATCGAAACCTATAGGCTGATAGGTTAATTTAGCTTTTAACCTTTGATGTGCCAGTTTTACCATTTCATTATGGTCGTAGCCCAGTACCGGAATCTCATCAACCGGAAACCAACGGGCATCTTTTGCGTCGGTATCGGCTTTAAGCATAAAATTTTGTGGATTAACCAGGGCAAAATAGGCGACTGAGATTACCCGTCCGCGGGAATCGCGATTTACCTCATCGCCAAATGTACTCAGTTGCTCTAAATAATTTACCCTGATACCTGCCTCCTCCTGCAACTCTCGTTTAACTGCATCAATTAGTGATTCATCATCTTTGATAAAACCGCCGGGCAAAACCCACCTATCTTTAAACACCCCGTATTTTTGTTGAACGGCCAAAACGTAAAGCACGTTTTTTTCGTAGCCAAAAACAATGGCATCGACAGCGATTTTAATATTCTGATTGATCATAAAGATTTGTGTAAAAGAAACACAAATTTAAAAAAGATATCGGTTAAGCAGAAATGATGGATTATTTAATAAGCAAAACCCGGAAACTCGATATTTACAATCTTCCAGCTTCCGTTTTGAAGTGCAAAGTACAGTTTAAACGGACCGCTGATAATTTTCGATTCATTTTTTAATACCGCCCTGAAACCAGCAACTCCCTCTACAAAGCCCATACCTTTTTCTTCGCCTATCAGTTCGAAATTTACATCGATGATATCGTACCTCCCGCCAACATATTCGTCTGACCGGCCAAAAATTCCCTTCAACCGGGCAACAATCACATCTTTGCCAATCACTTTATTCCCCGGAAGAATAAAGAAATTGCTAAGTTCTGCAGTGATGGTTTTAGATTGCTTAAACCACGAGTTGATAAAACGAATTGCGCTGTTTACCAAATCGGCCTGGTGGTTAAAGGTTGGATTTTCTTGCATGGTGCAAAATAAAGCTTTCTTATCGATACTTTTTCATGGCAGCCCAAAGTTTTTCGTCCATTCCGTAAACATCCGGGCGATATTCTACCCTATCGTTTTGCACCCAGGCCGTTATATAGGTAATGATTAAAGGTACCGGATCTTTAGGCGCAAACCAGGCTGGTTTCAACTGAAAGGTTTTAAGTGTATCGGCTTTTTGGGCCATGCGTTTTTTGTACCATTTTACATGCGTACTATCAATTGGAGGCAAATCTACTTCGGCCCTCAGCTTATCGTAGGTGTAACTATCTTTCACCAACAATTCGGCAAACTCTAAAGGTTTTTCAATCCGCACACAACCATGGCTAATGGCACGGTTGGTTAAATTGAATCCATTCTTATTGTTGGTATCGTGCAGGTAAATGCTCGAGCTGTTATCAAAAATAAATTTGAACTTGCCAAGGGCGTTTCCACCACCCGAACCCTGCTTAAATTTAAAAGGCAATTTATCTCTCGAATAACGGTTCCAGTTAATGGTATCGGGCTCTCCGATCAGCTTATCTTTGTAGTAAACTTTAATATTACTGTTCGATAAATAAAAAGGATCCTTTCGGGCCATCCAGTAGATTTCACTTTGGGCAATACTTACCGGAATATTCCATATCGGGTTAGCTTGAATAGAATTGATTTTACTAAACAATAATGGCGTTTCATGGTTCTTCGGTTTATCGTCTAAATTGCCCGATTTTGCAAAGGCTTTTAGCTTATCTTCATAACCGTTTTCGCGCTTACCGCCAACACAAACTTTCATCGAAATTACGGTATCCAGGTTATCCAGCCAGGTTAATCTAAAGTCGGGAATATTTACCTGCACATAGTTATCTCCGGTGGCTGGCATTTGCCATCTAAAGCGCTCCATATTCAGCAATAAAATCCGCTTTTCTGCATCAGAATTTGCACTCAAATATGCAGACTGCAAAGCCTTATATTGCGGTGATTTTGGCTGCGCTGATTTCAGGTTATCAACCAGATTTTTTGAATCTAAAAGTTGCAGCATACCGGCACTATCAGGTCGCCCTACTTTGATGTAATAACGAGAGAAAATATTACGTGGATTTACTACGCCATATTTCAAATAATTGGTATAATTTAAGTAGGCATTGGCCGATAAAAGTTCAAGTTTTGCAATTACCGGATAGCTCTCTTCCACTTTCTTAAATTTATTAGCAGTTAACAGTTCCAATAAGTCTGTGATCTCATCGCCTTTAAATATTTTGGGATTGAAACCATGAACCTCACTTTCATTTAAATAAGACACCAGCGAATCGAGCTCTCCATCAATATAAAAGCGGGTAACCAGCTTAGGTTCGTTAAAGTTATTGTTGTAAAATGCCTTAATGGTTTTCGGATTGATGAATTTGCCCGAAAGACTATCCATTGTTTTAACAAAAATGCTGTCGTAAGCTACAGTGTCAAAATCTTTGTACATTTTGTTCTTAAAATGCTCAGACAATACTTTTCCAATCTCGGGTGGGCTTTTAAACCATCCGCAAGCAGAAATGAACAGCACAAAGGGCAAAACCAGAAAGCGAAACTTTTTCAATTTGTTAAAAATTTAATACAAAATAAGTGTTGGTGGCAATAAAAACAGCATAATGGCAAATTAAGTGCCATTATTTTTTGTTTTACCATTTCAAACACTATATTTGCCATCGCTAATCAGCTAAAGCATTGATATTGGCAGAAATAAATTTATGAACTTAACTTTGAACCATCACTTACATTTGCACCATCGCCGATAGGCGATGATATATGTTTGTTTTGTACTTCAAAACGTTTTTTCCGTAAAATAATTTCTTGTCCACTCTATATTCAATACTTTGAAAACACTTAAAATTGCTATCCAGAAATCGGGTAGGTTAAACGAAAAATCTGTAGAAATCCTTAAAAACTGTGGTTTAGCATTCGAAAACTACAAAAGTTCACTCATTTCAACAGTTACCAATTTCCCTTTAGAAATTCTTTTCCTTCGCGATGATGATATTCCGGAATACGTACAGGATGGTATTGCCGATCTCGGTATCGTTGGCGAAAACGTAATCGTAGAAACCAAGGCCGAGGTTGACTATCTTCAGAAACTTGGTTTTGGAAAATGCACCTTAAAAATTGCTGTTCAGGCCACCAGTACCATTCAAAATTTAGCGGAGTTAAATGGTAAAGCCGTAGCAACTTCTTATCCGGTAATCCTCGAAAAATTCTTAACGGAAAAAGGCATTAAATCGGATATCAGAACCATCTCCGGCTCTGTAGAAATTGGTCCGGGTTTAGGCTTAAGTGATGCGATTTTTGATATCGTTTCTACCGGCGGAACATTAAAGAGCAACGGACTAAAGCCATTTGCAGATGTGATGCAATCGGAGGCTGTTTTAATCGGAAATAAATCGATAGCCGACAATCCGGAAGTGGCAGAATTACTGCAAAGGATCCGCTCGGTACTCAGTGCAAAATCGAACAAATATGTTGTACTGAATGTATCAAAAGATAACCTTCAAAAAGTAGTCGATTTACTTCCAGGTGTTAAAAGTCCAACGGTAGTTCCACTCTTCGAACCGAATTGGGTAGCCGTACATTCGGTAATTGCAGAAGCCGATTTCTGGGATAAAATAAACAACTTAAAAGCCGCTGGCGCAGAAGGTATTTTAGTAATGCCAATTGAGAAAATAATCAAATAAAATCGTTTAAATTCATATTAACTATTAGTTAATTTTAAAATATAAAACATTGAAAATCTACAATTATAAGGATTTATCTAAATCAAAAATTGAAGAACTTTGTTCAAGACAGATTGAAGACGATAAACTGGTTGAAAGCCGCGTTACCGACATCATAAAATCGGTAAAAGAGAATGGAGATAATGCCCTTTTTAATTTTGCAAAAACCTTTGATAAAGTTGAACTGGAAAAACTTTTTCTGGATGCGGCAGAATTAAAAACCATCGCAGCTACCATTCCTGCCGAAGCAAAAAAAGCTATCGATGTAGCCTACCAGAACATCAAAAACTTTCACCAGTCGCAACTAAAAACGGAGGAGAAAGTAGAGACTATGCCTGGTGTAGTTTGCTGGCGCGAAGCAAGGGCAATTGAAAAGGTTGGACTTTATATTCCGGGTGGAACTGCAGTTTTACCGAGCACCTTTTTAATGCTGGCTACACCAGCACTTCTTGCGGGTTGTAAAGAAATAATTGTATGCTCGCCACCGCAGCAGGATGGCAAAACAAATTGCTATCTGGCCTATTGCGCAGTGCTGCTTGGTATCGAAAAAATATTCATGATTGGTGGTGCACAAGCCGTAGCTGCAATGGCTTTCGGCACCGAAACAGTGCCACAGGTGTACAAGATATTTGGTCCGGGTAATCGCTACGTAACCACGGCGAAAACCATGGTACAAAACAAAGTGGCTATCGATATGCCCGCTGGTCCATCGGAAGTACTGGTAGTAGCCGATGAGACTGCCATTCCGTCATTTGTTGCCGCTGATCTGCTTGCGCAAGCCGAACATGGAACTGATAGTCAGGCCATACTGGTTTCTACTTCAAATCAAATCATAGCCGAAACGCTTAAAGAAGTTGAAAAACAGCTTGCTGCCTTACCTAGAAAGGAAATAGCCGCTAAAGCAATTGATAATTCTTATGCTGTTTTAGCTGATGATATCGAACTTGCTATGCAGTTTTCAAACGAATACGCGCCCGAACACCTGATATTGGCAACTGAGCAGTACCAAAAGCTTATTCCGTTGATTACCAATGCAGGATCGGTATTTTTAGGAAACCTCACACCCGAAAGTGCAGGCGATTATGCCTCGGGTACGAACCATACTTTACCAACCAGCGGCTTTGCTAAAGCATATTCAGGCGTTTCTGTTGATGCTTTTATTAAGAAAATTACTTTTCAGCACCTGTCAACCGAAGGTTTAAACAACATTGGTACAACTGTTGAAACACTCGCTACAGCCGAGGGATTGGAGGCGCATAAGAATGCGGTGAGTATCAGATTGGGTTTTGAGTCGGGAGTCAGAAGTCCGGAGTCAGAAGATAAATCAGGATAAAACAAAAACGAAAATAAGATTAAATCATTCAATAAATTCTGTAGAAAGTATCACGTAGAAAGCTTTAGGCGAATCGCCAATCCCTTTTACCTTTTACCTTTTACCTTTTACCTCAAATAATGGACATTAACGATTTAGTACGAGAAAATATAAAAAACCTTCGCCCCTACTCTACTGCAAGGGACGAATTTAAAGGCCAGGCCTCGATTTTTTTAGATGCCAACGAGAACAGTTATGGCTCGCCTTTACCGGCCAATTATAACCGTTATCCGGATCCGTTACAGCTGGATCTGAAAGATGCAATAAGCAAAATAAAAGGCGTTCCTATTGAGAATACTTTTTTAGGAAACGGCAGCGACGAAGCCATCGATTTATTGTTTCGTGCTTTCTGTAATCCGGGTAAAGACAACGTAATTATTTTGCCGCCAACTTACGGTATGTACGAAGTTTCGGCGAATATAAATGATGTAGAAATCCGCAAAGTTAGTCTGCTTCCGAACTTCCAGTTAGACATGGAAAAGATTGCAGAAACGATTGATAAAAACACGAAATTAATTTTCATTTGTTCGCCAAATAATCCGACCGGAAATTCGATAAACCGCGAAGATATTGAAACGATTTTAGCCAACTTTAATGGCATCGTTGTGGTGGATGAAGCCTACATCAATTACGCCCGTCAAAAAACATTTATACAAGAGTTAACCGAGTACGGAAACCTGGTAATTTTACAAACTTTTTCGAAAGCCTGGGGACTTGCTGCTTTGCGTTTAGGCATGGCATTTTCATCAACAAAAGTGATCGATGTTTTAAACAAAATTAAGCCACCTTATAACATCAATCAGGCCACCCAGGATTTAGCTTTTGAAGCGCTAAAAAACATCGCACAAGTTAACGACTGGATTAAAGAATCTGTTGCCGAAAGACAGCGCTTATCTATCGCTTTAAACGAACTCGAAATCGTAACCAAAGTTTATCCTTCTGATGCAAATTTTGTATTGGCAGAAGTAACCGATGCACTTAAAATTTATGATGATCTGGTAGAGGAAGGAATCATTGTGCGCGACCGTTCAAAAGTGACACTTTGCGAAGGTTGTTTACGCATTACTGTGGGCACAAAAGAAGAGAATGACAAACTGTTAACCGTATTAAAAAATTTATAATGAAGAAAGTATTATTTATCGATCGCGACGGCACACTGAACATTGAACCGGATGATGAACAGGTAGACAGTTTTGCCAAGCTAAAATTTTATCCGCGCTCGTTATATTATCTGTCGAAAATTGCCAGCGAAATGGATTACGAACTGGTAATGGTAACCAATCAGGATGGACTGGGCACTCCCTCAAATCCGGAAGAAAATTTCTGGCCGATCCATAATTTCATGTTAGATACTTTCGCAGGAGAAGGTGTTAATTTCAGTGAGATTGTGATTGACCGTACTTTTGCAAAAGATAATGCCCCTACCCGCAAACCTGGCACCGCCTTGCTTACTAAATATTTGAATGGCGATTACGATTTAAAAAACTCTTATGTAATTGGCGACCGCTTAAATGATGTGGTGCTGGCGAAAAATTTAGGTGCTAAAGCAATTTTCCTCCGCCAGAATGATGCACTTGGTTCTACCGAAGCGTTGGACAAACATGAAACGCTTTTAGATATTATCATTTTAGAAACGAAAAAATGGGAAGATATCTATAATCTCTTGAAAGCAGGAAGCAGAAAAATTAGCCAGATCCGCAAAACCAACGAAACCGACATCACCATTAACCTTGATTTAGACGGTACCGGAAAAGCAAAAATTGAAACCGGATTGAACTTTTTCGACCACATGCTTGATCAGATTGCCAGACACGGAAGCGTGGATTTGGAGGTAATTACCAAAGGCGATTTGCATATTGACGAGCACCACACCATCGAAGATACCGGAATTGCTTTAGGTGAAGCTTTTGCCAAAGGATTAGGCAATAAATTAGGAATTGAACGTTATGGTTTTTGCTTACCGATGGATGATTGCCTGGCACAGGTGGCTATCGATTTTGGTGGCAGAAACTGGATTGTTTGGGATGCCGAGTTTAAACGCGAAAAAGTGGGTGATATGCCAACTGAAATGTTTTATCATTTCTTTAAGTCGTTTAGCGATGCCGCAAAATGTAACCTGAATATCAAAGCCGAAGGTGACAACGAGCACCACAAAATTGAAGCGATTTTTAAAGCATTTGCCAAAGCCATTAAAATGGCGGTAAAACGCGATGCCGAGAAAATGGTATTGCCAAGCACAAAAGGGCTGCTGTAAGCAAAGTAGAAAGCAGAAAGGTTTAAGGCGGAGGGTTTTGAAACTCATTCGTTGTTAAATAAACCCGATAGAGCGGAATAGCCCGTAGCGTAGCGAGGACTATAAGCGATAGCGGGACTGCAGAACCTATAAAAAACTGGCATTCATTTTCAAACCTTTAAAAAAGAGTCTGAATTATTAAATTATGATTGGAATAGTAAATTACGGAGCAGGTAACATCTTCTCTCTTACCGCAGCTTTAGATCGCCTAAACCTGCAATATGGCATGGTTGATACAGAAGCTGACCTGGAAAAATATAGCCACATCATCATCCCGGGTGTAGGCCATGCAGGTGCTGCTATGGAAAAACTGAAAGGTACGGGCCTGGTTGAAGCGATTAAAAAGCTCAGCAAACCGGTGCTGGGCATTTGCGTAGGCATGCAGCTCATTACCGAACATTCGGAAGAAGGCGATGCTGCACTCTTAGACATTGTACCTGTAAAAACCAAAAAATTTGATAAAGCACTGAATATCAAAATCCCACACATGGGATGGAATGCGGTGAGCCCCCAAAACAATTCGCTATTTGAAGGTGTTGAAGATAATACACAATTTTACTTTGTGCATTCGTACTTTATTGAATATAACCCTACTTTTGACATTGCATCTGCTGATTATGGTTTAAAGTTTTCGGCAGCAGTACAAAAAGATAATTTTTACGGTGTTCAGTTCCACCCGGAGAAATCTGGAAAAGCCGGTGAATTAATATTAAAGAATTTTTCAAACTTAAGCTTATAAAATGTATATAATACCTGCTATTGATATTTTAGACGGAAAGGTTGTTCGTTTGCGTGAAGGTGATTACAACCAAAAAACGGAATACGATGTTTCCATTGCCGAGATGATCGAAAAATACCGTTCTAACGGTACAGATTTCATCCACATTATCGATTTGAATGGTGCAAAAGGCGATTTCAGCAACCAGAAGTCACTTTTCGAGATCATTAAGAAAACAGAAATGAGGGTGCAGTATGGCGGCGGTATCCGTACCATTGAACAGGTTACCAACTTGCTTGATGCTGGTATTCACCGGGTAATTGTCGGTACTCAGGCCATTACCAATCCTGATTTCCTTCCTTCGTTAAGCGAGGCTTTCGCCAAAAAAGACGATTACGCCAACCGTATTGTTATTGCAATCGATGTGCTGGATGAAGTGATCAAATACTCGGGCTGGATGGAAAGCTCGCCGATTAAACTGATGGATTATGTGGATAAATGCCTTTCGCTGGGTTTCTTCCGTTTCCTGTGTACCGATATCAGCAAAGATGGAAAATTAGGTGGCGCAGCCATCGATTTATATGAAAAACTACTGGAACACTCGCCAATGATTAAATTGATTGCTTCTGGTGGTGTAAGTTCAATGGATGATATTTACGAATTGGCTAAATACCCAATCAGGAGCGTAGTGGTTGGAAAAGCGATTTACGAAAACCGCATCACCATCGAAGAGATTAAAGAGTGGAATTTGAAGGCTTTGAGCTCGATTTAATTGCATAAATATTTATGTCATCCTCATAAACTAAGGATCTCCAGCAATGAAAGGTAAAACAATATTTTATTCAGGAATAGCTTTAGTTGCAGTGAGTATTATCATGGCAATTTGGGGAATCCATATGTTTACCTATCGTGGCGATTTCAATAATATAATGAGCATCACAGGTCAATATTCTTTTATTCTTTGCGGCCCGTTTTTTCTTATTGGACTTGCACTTTTAATCGTTGGATACGTAAAAATTTAATTTAATAATATCCGTCATTGCGAGGCACGAAGCAATCCTACAACAATCGCTATGTTATCCTGCCTCGCAATGACGAAAACCAAAACAAATGCTAAGTAAAAGAATAATACCCTGTCTTGACGTTAAAGATGGCCGCACGGTAAAGGGTGTAAACTTTGTTGATTTACGCGATGCGGGAGATCCGGTTGAACTGGCTGCCCAATACGCACAACAAGGGGCCGACGAACTGGTTTTCCTCGATATTACCGCTACACACGAGCGTCGCAAAACGATGATCGAAATGGTTAAATCGGTTGCCAGACAATTAAACATTCCTTTTACCATTGGTGGAGGAATTACGGAAATTGCCGATGCTGAAGCCTTGTTAAACGCTGGTGCCGATAAAATCAGCATCAATTCGGCAGCTGTTCGCAATCCTAAACTGATTGAAGAACTGGCTAAAACTTTCGGGGTACAATTCGTGGTTTTAGCGGTCGATACCAAACATGTTGACGGTAAAAACATGGTACATTTAAATGGTGGCAGGTTAATTACCGAACTGGAAACAGAAAACTGGATTAAACAAGCAGAAGATTTAGGTGCTGGCGAAATCCTGTTAACCTCAATGGACCACGACGGGACTAAAGCGGGTTTTGATTGCGGATTGCTAAGTAAGGTAAATCAAATAATTAACATTCCGATTATCGCTTCGGGCGGTGCCGGTAACATGGATCATTTTACCAAAGTTTTCCAAAAAGCAAACGTAGATGCCGCATTGGCCGCCTCGGTATTTCACTACGGAGAAATTTTGATCCCCGATTTAAAACAGGAATTAAGAAGAAATCAGATTCCGGTAAGAATATAAATTAGTCCGGAGTCAGCAGTCCATAGTCATGAGTCTGTTCTTCCGAAATAAAGAAATAAAATGACAATCGATACCAATTCCCTTGATTGGGATAAAACTGCAGGTTTATTGCCTGTAATTATTCAGAATTACAAAACCTTAGAGGTTTTAATGCTGGGCTATATGAACGCAGAGGCTTTGGAGAAAACCCAGGCCGAAGGCAAAGTAACCTTCTTTTCACGCTCAAAAAACCGCCTCTGGACGAAAGGAGAAACCAGCAATAACTTTTTGTACGTAAAAGAACTTTTTGTTGATTGCGATAATGATACCATCTTGATTAAGGCAGATGCAGTAGGCCCTACCTGCCATACCGGTAGCCGCAGTTGTTTTAAAACAGATTTCAACCAGAATTTTATTTTTGAGCTGGAAAATATCATCAACGACAGGTACGAAAATCCTGTAGAAGGTTCGTACATCAACAAAATGCGCAGTAAGGGTTTGAATAAAATTGCGCAGAAAGTTGGCGAAGAAGGTGTTGAAACCGTAATTGCAGCACTTGCTGAAAGTGAAGAAGAACTTATTGGCGAAGCATCAGACCTGCTTTTCCATCTGATGTTCTTGCTAAAAGAAAAAGGCTTATCAATTCAGGATATTGCTAAGAATTTAGAGAAAAGACATAAGTAAGCGTAAAGGTAAAAGCTGAAAGGAGAAAGCCTTAGTTTATCTTTCGCTTTGGTCTTTCAGCTTTATGCTTAAATTTCAAAAAATGTTAAAACACATACAAACCCTTCCAGGCCACCAAAATCCGGTATATGCACTTGCACATTCCGATCATGATGATATATTTTTTAGTGCCGGTAACGATAAAGGCATTGTAGAATGGTCTTTAGCCCAGATGGCTTTTGTTAAGGTTAAAATGCCCGTGCAAAGCTCTGTTTATTACCTGCACTATTATAACAATCAGTTATTTGTGGGCGAAAGAAGTGGCGCATTTAGTGTTTACGATTTAAACAAACAGGAAGTGGTTGTGCGTGTGAACGCGCATTTGAAACCGATTTTCAACATTAAAACTGTTCAGTCCAAAAATGAGCTCATTACCACAGGCGAAGATGGAACAGTTGCGGTTTGGTCCTTAACCGATTTTAAAGAGATCTACCGCTTCCAGGCGGCTTATGACACCGTACGAACCATTGCCCTCTCTCCGGATGAAACGGAGATTGCCTTTGGCTGTAAAGACCATCTGATTAAAGTCTATAACCTGAGCGATTACAGCCTGAAACAAAACCTCGAAGGACATAAACTTCCGGTAACTGCTTTGGCCTATCATCCGGAAAGCAGGTATTTAATTTCAGGAAGCCGCGATGCACAGCTTAAAATATGGAGTCTGCCAAATTATGAGCTGCTGCAAACCGTTCCGGCCCATATGTTTACTGTTTACGACATTGCTTTCCATCCTACGCTGCCCTATTTTGCAACCAGCAGTCAGGATAAGAGCATTAAGTTATGGGATGCCGAAAACTTCAAACTGTATAAAATTTTAAGTCTCGAAAAAGCAGGAATCGGCCATACCCATTCCATTAATAAAATTGTTTGGAGCAATGATGGCAAATACCTTATTTCGACAGGGGATGATAAACAGGTGATGATTTGGGAGATGGAATAATTTACAATTATTCAGAGTAGTCGTCGCCCTGAATTCATTTCAGGGCCTCTAATTGAAGATGCTGAAACAAATCCGATAGCTATCAGATCAGCATGACGATAGCGTTTTTATAAAATTAATTCAGCTTCTTATAAAATGGATTAATATCCCTTAATTGATTTCGCGTTTTATTGTAGATTTTTCTCCAAAATGGTGTCCTCACAACAACAACATCACCCATAAACGCAGTTGGATCTTCGTTTAATGTAATATTAAGATAAGCATCAGTTGATTTGAATTTAACATTTTTATTTTCACAACCTATGTATCTTATCTCCAGTTCTTTTAAATCAATTTCCTTTTGAACAAGATAAGTAAGCGAAAACTCGCCGTTTGCATTGGTCGAACAGCCATATTTTTCTCCTAAAATACGGATGCTTACTGCTGGCAATGCCAATTTATCTTTATCTGTAATTTTTCCTTTTATAACCCGTAGTGAATCAGAAAATTCTTTATCCTGAATCTTCTCCTCAAAATTGGTGGGCGTTTTTTCAGTTTGAATTATCGATGGTTTTACAATTTCTCCTTTGCTCAACTTCGGAAAACTTAAAAAAGCCAATAAAGAAGCAGCAACCAGGCCTGGCTTAAATTTAGTAAGCGTATAATTTGATTTTCCCTGAATCAAACGGTCCAATTGATCTTGTTTAAACCTGCCACAGCTTTCGCTTTGATTTTTGTTAAACCAATTTTGTAAGTCGCGATCAGAAAAATGAGTAAAATCTATTACTGCCTTTTGGCAGGAACCGCAAAATTTACCCTTTGCGTTGGCTTGCATCTCCCCCCATTTTTCGAAACAAGGATTAGGAATATGGATTTTAAAACCTGAACTCATAAATTCAATTTATCAAATTATCTAAAAATTTTTAAAACCTTGCTTGCAATTCTTCTGGTTAACGTTGTTTTTATTGAAATACCGCCAAGCCTTCCAACAAGTTTAGCACTTAACTCATCGACTGCCACTTGTCTTGAAAAATCCATTTTATTTACAGCTTGTAATACTACCAAAATTTCTTTTTCCTCACCTAAAAGGAATAAACACATTTTAGTTTCAAAAGAATTTGATGTAAAGATTAACCCAGAAATAGTCCTGTTCCTGGGTTTCTTAATCTTGATGTAGAACGACCCGTCGGCTGCCGTTTTAGTATAAATGTTTTGATCTTTTAATTCGACATTTATATTGTTCAGGCCAATCCCATTCTGATCATATACGCTTCCTTTTATAAAAGTATATGCTCCATCCTTTTCATCAGAAATTTGCCGATGTTGAGCATTAAGTACCGGCGTTAATAAATTAATATTTTTTGAATAGGTGAATTTAGGCGCACTTAAAAATGTAAAAACCGAAGCTGCAATTAATCCAGGTTTAAAAATCGCAAAAAATGATCTGTTCTTGGTGCCAATATACCGATCAAGCTGCTCCTGTTTAAACCTGCCACAGCTTTCACCTTGATTTTGGTTAAACCAATCTTGTAAGGCGCGGTCAGAAAACTGAGTAAAATCTATTACAGCCCTTTGGCAGGAACCGCAAAATTTACCTTTTGTATCAAGTTGCATCTCGTCCCATTCCTCATGACAAGGATTAGAGATTTGAATTTTAAACTTAGCTGGCATAAAAAAATGATCTTTTTAATAAGATACATTTCAAGCCACTATTCCACAAACCGTTTTATAATTCTAAGTTTATGCGAATATTTGCCAAGCTCTTTATTAAAAATCCCCTGATCATCAATCGGGTCAATTTTCACTTTGGCAGAAGCATGGATAATTTCGTTAGCACTTAACATAATACCCACATGCGTAATTTTACCTTCATCGTTATCGAAAAAAGCAACATCGCCGGGTTTGCATTCGGCCAGGAACCCCACAAGTTCGCCCTGTTCGGCTTGTTGCGAAGCATCACGGTTTAATTTGATGCCCAGCAGTTTAAATACTAATTGTGTAAAACCTGAGCAGTCTAATCCAAATAAATTCCGCCCACCCCACAGATAAGGGATATTCTGGAAAAATTTGGCTGTAGCTGTAACATCAGCCTTAAAATCTGTTTTCTGACTATCGTGCGCATCAAAGCCTAGTTTATATGCTTCAGCTCCGGCGTAACAAATCCCATCTTTTAAAAACGCGAGGTTACTACCCGGGCACAAGTGATATAAACTCCCGTCTTCGGCCGTTAAGGTGTTGTTAAAACTTAAAGGTGCCAGCAAATGGCAATCGTGCATTTCGGCAAACTGATCCTGGCTAATGGGTGCCAGCTGCCTGAAATCCATCCAGCCTTCATAACCATCGTATCCGTTTTGAACCAGCCACCAGCGTTCTTCCTTTTGGATAATTTCAACGTGGTCGCCGAATAAAAGTTGGGATACAATTTCTGATCGATCTGATGCATCTGCCCGCAAAGGTGCCACAGCAACCCTGCAAATACCGTATTGGTTTTCCATTTAATGTACCTGTAAATTAGTAGAGTAAAACTAATAAAATACATCCATTGCCTAACATTTTGCCTGCAAATTTGTTATTTTTATGATGATAACCTTTTAAATATAAACGCTATGAACTTTAAAAAAATATTAATTGCCGTTGATAATAGCACCTGCTCAGAAAAAGCGGCAAAAGCCGGTTACGACATGGCAGAAAAATTTGGAGCAGAAGTAGCATTGGTTAATATTATCGAGCCTATCCCAGCCAACGTAAATCCCGATTTAACATTGGCACCAGTATTTTTAGAAACCTACGACAATAGCGAAGAGAACAGTCATGTTTTGCTCAAAGAAATGGAAACAAAATATGGCAGGGATATTAAAACAACCTATTTAAGCATTGTAGATACCGCAGCACATGGCATTATCCAGCAGTCAGACGAATGGGGATCTGACCTGATTGTAATCGGAACCTATGGCCGAACCGGATTATACCATTTTTTGATGGGAAGCGTAGCCGAACATGTGGCACGGAAATCAGCTTGTCCGGTTTTGATTATCCCTAATAAGTGTGAGGTGGATTAAATAACCAATATTCAAATCACAATAATCAAACACTACGTTCGTCTAAACCTGGTGTTTTATACAGTTTGAAAATTGATTTATTGATAATTGGTTATTTTAAGAACCAGCACAAAAAAAAGTCTCGATTAATAACCGAGACTTTTTAATTTAATATCTTTTAATTATTAACCTTCCTGGTGTAACCAGGCTTTCTTAGCCAATAATTCTTCTTCTGTTTCGCGGATATCTTCGTCATCTACGCAGCAATCAACCGGGCATACTGCCGCACATTGAGGCTCATCATGAAAACCTTTACATTCAGTACACTTATCCGATACGATATAATATACTTCGTCTGAAACTGCTTCCTGAGTTGCATCAGCTTCGATTTGTTGATTACCAAAATCAATGATACCGTTTAAATTGGTACCATCAGAAAAACGCCATGCAGTTCCGGCATCGTAAATTGCGTTATTTGGACATTCTGGTTCACATGCCCCACAATTTATACACTCATCTGTTATTTTAATTGCCATGTTTTCGTCTAATTCTTTTGCTTAGTTTACCTTTGCGCTGCAAATATAAGATATAATCAATTAATAATAATTCTAAATATGTCAGCATTAACTCAAGAAAAAGCAATAATCGCATTTGGTGAACTAGGTAAAAAGCTTACAAACCCTACTGACATACTAGGAAATGCACTTTATAGTGCCGAAAGTGCCAATGCATGGTTCACTCAAGAAAATATAAAAAAATCTGTTTTATCTTTTGCAGCCATGCTGAATGAGGCCGATTTAGCACTTTGGTTCGAATCAGTAAAGTTTAGTACATTGCCTAAAAAAGTGGGGCTAATCCTTGCCGGCAATATTCCTCTGGTGGGTTTACACGATGTTTTAAGCGTTTTAGCTACAGGAAATATTGCGCTAATTAAACTTTCTTCGTCTGACGACAAACTGATTAAAACTGTTATTAAGGAGTTAATTAATATCGAACCTGCCTTTGCAGATAAAATTGAATATGTAGAGCGTTTAAAAGACTTTGACGCTGTAATTGCCACCGGAAGTAACAATTCATCGCGGTATTTCGATTACTATTTTAGCAAAGTGCCCAACATTATCCGCAAAAACAGAAACAGCGTTGCCATTTTGGATGGCACCGAAAGTAAAGAGGATATCCAAAACTTAGGAGCCGATATTTTCGACTATTTTGGATTAGGTTGCAGAAATGTTTCTAAAGTATATTTCCCGAAAGGTTACGATATTGCCCACTTATACGAAGGCATTGAAAGCAACAATCAAATCATTAACCACTTTAAATACCAAAACAATTACGATTACAATAAATCTATTTACCTGGTAAATGCCGCCAAACATTTCGATAATGGTTTTTTATTATTAAAAGAAGACGAAAGCCTGGCTTCGCCTTTAGCAGTGCTTTATTACGAGGAGTACGAAAACCTTCAGGATGTAGAAAATAAACTGAAAGATAAAGCAGCAGATATTCAATGCGTGGTTACCAAAACGCCAATAAATGTAGCCAGTTTTGATTTCGGCCAAAGCCAACACCCAAAACTTTGGGATTATGCCGATAATGTAAATACAATTGAGTTTTTGAATAGATTTTAAACTTATTTGCATTAATTTTAATTTATGAAAAATTTACTGCTCATCGCCTTTTTTATTTTTACGTTTTCAATTGTAAAAGCTCAAGGTCCTCCAGCCATGGCAGAGCCTACAAATTCTAACAAGCTTTTAATAGATGAGCTAATGGAAGTTAGTAGTTATAAAGTGCTGTTCGAAAGATCCTGTATTTCTCAAATTGATAATATTTCTAAAAAAAATAAATGGACTAACGATAAACTTGAAAAAACAAAGGCAAAATTAAATTTTCAGGATTTTAAAAATTTCACCGTTTATAATGCATTTTCATCATTAACTACAGAAGAGCTAAAACATTTTATAGCGGCTTACAAATCACTAAAAAAGCGAAAGATAGAGACAAAATTCTTCCTGTTTAATCCTATTATATCAAATAATATCTCAAACTACCTCACCAATTTTATTATAGACAAATAGCTAATAAACTGACCAAAAAGCTAGTTAATATTTAAATTGAATTATAATTTTTTATTTAGATATTCGCTGATTCACCTGAGCCAGTAGATGTATCGTTTCATAAAAGCGTTATCCTTTCTTTGCATTTTCCTATTTGCAAATTTTGCTAAGGCACAGGTATGTATAGGCACTTTTGGTCAGCCTTTAATTAACCAGACTTTTGGACAGGGTAATAATACCGATAACTGGTATGGTCCGTTAGCGCAATATGCTCCGGGAGCAACTACATTTACAACTTTCATGGGGCCTCCTGGGCCAAATTCAAGAGCTTTAGCGCCAAATCAATCAGGTTTGGTTAAAACACCAGCTACTCCAGGCAATCCCTACCCTAGTTACTGGCAACCACATGCAGACCATACCGGCGATAGCAATGGATTAATGCTTTTAATAGATGGTATAGCTACCAAAACAGTGTTCTTTGAACAAAGCATGGATAATCTTTGTCCAAATACCCTTTTGCGTTTATCTATTTGGGTACTTAATACCAATTCGGCCGCTGCAAATGCCCAGCCACCCAATATGATTTTAAAGGTAATTGATCCCAATAGCAATCTTTTGGGCAGTACTTCAACCGGAAATGTTACAGCAGATGGAAGGTGGCATCAATATTCGCTCGATTTTAGCAACGGGAACAATTCTACTGTAACGCTGCAACTGATAAACGACACACAGACCAACAGTGGTAATGATTTTGCGCTCGACGATATTACCGTACAGGCTTGCGGTCCAGGCATCACCCCCTTTTTCAACCTCAACAACACTTCATTAAATATGTGTGTGGGCAATACTGGTAACTTTACGGTAGATGCTAATATTTCGCCAGAGTATAACAATCCGGTTTATCAGTGGCAAGAAAAAACAGGTTCTGGCTGGATTGATATTCCTGCAGCAACTACAAAACAGGCTACAATCGATTTTTTAAACAAACCAGTTGGAACCTACCAATACCGCTTAATTACTGCCATAAACGGAAATATAGATAAAGTGAACTGTCGGGCAGTATCCGATCCCATAACAGTAATGGTAAACCCATTGCCCATTGCCAAAGCTGAAAATTTTGGTCCTTTTTGTATTGGATACACCATTCAACTAAATGCATCGGGTGGAACAAGCTACAGCTGGACCGGGCCAAATGGGTTTACATCAACAGCCCAAAGTCCAACATTCATTAATGCAACCAAAGCCATGGACGGCGAATATACGGTTACTGTTTCGGCAAATGGTTGTTCAGCAAACGCATCAACCCATGTGCTGGTTTACGATCCTGTACAGGTTACAACCAACATACAAGCAGCTACTATTTGCGAGGGGAAATCAATCCAGTTAGCAGCAGCTGGTGGCACCGAATACCTTTGGCAACCTGCCATTGGCCTGTCAGACCCTAAAAGTGCTAGCCCTGTTGCTTCCCCTACCGAAACCACCACCTATACAGTAAAAGTTACCAACGGCACATGCTCCGAAACAGCGCAAATAACCATTAATGTAAATAAAAATGCCTTGGCAGATGCCGGAGCGGATCAGAAGATCGTAGATGGGCAAAAAATAACTTTAAGTGGTAAGGTTTCTGGAGATGTTACCTATTTATGGACACCTGCCGATTATCTTAATGATCCAACTAAACTAAACCCTGTTGCTACACCACCGCGCGATATCACCTACACTTTACACGCTACCTCAAATTCGGGCTGCAGCAGCAGTAGTGATGATGTTACCATAACTGTTTATCCAAAAGTGGTTATCCCCAACACTTTTTCACCAAATGGCGATAGCGTAAACGATACCTGGAATATACCAGCAGCAGCGTCATTCCCTAATCCGGTAGTCAAAATTATCAATCGTTTTGGCAACCTGGTTTACCAAAGTACCGGACCATTTAAGCCCTGGGATGGCAAAATGAACGGGAAAGAACTTCCTCCTGCAGTGTATTATTATTCGGTTTATTTAAACGAAGATTTCCAAACCTACACCGGCTGGCTCATGTTGGTCAGATAAAAAGGGCTTCATACTTTCGCTTATCATTTGGAAATGCTATTTTTGAGCACAATGTATATCGTTAAAGTTAAAGGCATAGCCAAAATTCCGGATTACGTACAGTTAAGAGATGACAAGTTTACACTTTTAGCTTATTTTAGGGTAGACAGGCCTGATAAATCGTTGGAAAAACTGGGTTTGGGTGACAAACAGGATTACATTATGGAAATGGTTAAAGACCTGCCTTTTGGGCAGATTGCAAAATTAGAAATATAATATGACAGGTAACGCAGTAATTCATTTAAGCAATGTTGATGTTTTTCAACAGAAACATCTGGTACTCTCAAACGTAAATTTACACATCGAAAAAGACGAATTTATATTCTTAATCGGTCAAACCGGTTCGGGCAAGAGTAGTTTGCTTAAAATATTATATGGCGATTTGCATATTGGTAGCGGCGAAGGTAACATTGCAGGCTTCGACCTTAAAAACCTGAAAGAAAGCCAGGTGCCTTTTTTACGTCGTAAACTGGGTGTGGTTTTTCAGGATTTTCAGCTTCTTACAGACAGGACAATTGAAAAAAACCTCGAATTTGTACTCAAAGCTACTGGCTGGAAAGACGAAAAGCTGATTAACGAGCGCGTAAAAGATGTTTTGGATAAAGTGGGTTTACGCTCGAAGATTAAAAAAATGCCACACGAAATTTCTGGTGGCGAGCAGCAACGCATCGTAATTGCAAGGGCCTTGTTAAACGATCCGGAAATTATATTGGCCGATGAACCGACAGGTAACTTAGATCCCGAAACTTCGGAAGAAATTGTAACGCTATTGAAACAAATCAGTCAGGCCGGAACCGCCGTTTTAATGGCTACACACGATTACCACATCATACGTACTTTCCCATCGCGTATCATCAAATGCGAAAATGGTATTGTTCACGAAGATGCACAAATAGCATAAAAAATTCTGACATCCGTCAGCTAATCAGCCAAACTGTTCAGATAATTACAAATAAATCTGACAGCTTGGCTGATTTCCGTTTATGGCAAAATAGTTGAGATTAACACAAAAAAATTCAGCCTGGTATTATGTTTAATAAGAAGAAAAATAACGATAAAGAAGAAAATATAATGAATACTGAAAATACATCAGAAAATCCTACTGAAAATGTAGAAAATACTGATGCTGCTGCAAATGTAACTGAGCAGGCTCCGGAACTAACTGCTGAAGAGAAATTACAGGCAGAAGTTCAACAACTTAATGATAAATACCTGCGTTTATATGCAGAGTTTGACAATTACAAACGCCGTACACAAAAAGAACGCGTAGAGTTGTTACAAACCGCTGGTAAAGATGTAATTGTTTCGCTTTTACCGGTTTTAGATGATTTTGACCGTGCATTAAAAGCAATGGAAAGCGCAAGTGAGGTTGCTCCGGTTAAAGAAGGTGTTTTATTGGTTAGCACCAAATTAAAAAACACTTTGGCGCAAAAAGGTTTAAAAGATGTAGAAAGCATCAGCCAGCCTTTTAATACCGATTTCCACGAGGCCATTACCAATATCCCTGCCCCTACCGAAGAATTAAAGGGTAAGGTTATTGATGAGGTTGAAAAAGGTTATACTTTAAATGATAATGTAATCCGCTTTGCTAAAGTAGTAGTTGGCGCTTAGAAAAATTGAAAAGTTGGAAGGTTAGCGGTTGGAATGTTGTAGACAATAATTTCAATAACCAGTTCCAAACCATAAAATAATAAATAGAATGTTTGTTGGGTAGCATAACGTTGATCGTTTCAACCTTCAAACATTTTAACGTTTATAAAGAAAATGAGTAAAAGAGATTATTACGACGTATTAGGCGTAACCAAAAGCGCAGCTGCTGACGAGATAAAGAAAGCTTACCGTAAGATGGCGATCAAATATCACCCAGATAAAAACCCGGGAGATAAAGCCGCTGAGGATAAATTTAAAGAAGCTGCAGAAGCATACGAAGTTTTAAGCAGCCCGGAGAAAAAACAGCGTTACGATCAGTTTGGCCATGCCGGTGTAGGCAGCAGTGCCTCTGGTGGTTATGGTGGTGGCAACATGAACATGGATGATATCTTCAGTAATTTTGGGGATATTTTTGGTGGTCATAACCCATTCGAAAGCTTTTTTGGTGGTGGCGGCGGTGGCCAGCAACGTGGTGGCCGACGTGTAGCTAAAGGTTCTAACCTACGCATTAAGGTTAAATTAACACTTGAAGAAATTGCGCACGGTGCTGAAAAGAAAATTAAGGTTAATAAACTGATTGTATGTAAAACCTGCGACGGTTCTGGTGCAAAAGATAAATCATCGGTAAGTACTTGTGGTACTTGCGGTGGCAGCGGCCAGGTACGCAGGGTAACCAATACCATTTTAGGCCAGATGCAAACTGCATCAACCTGCCCTACCTGTAACGGAAGCGGTCAGCAAATTACAGCTAAATGTAATGTTTGCCATGGTGATGGCGTGGTACGTGGTGAAGAAACTATTACCATTAACATTCCTGCAGGTGTGAGCGAAGGCATGCAACTGAGCATGAGCGGTAAAGGAAATGCAGCACCAAACGGCGGTATTCCGGGCGATTTGATTATCTTAATTGAAGAAACTCCACACGAAACCTTAAAACGCGAAGGCAACAATATTGTTTACGATTTACACTTAAGTTTTGTAGATGCTGCTTTAGGAATGAGCATAGAAGTACCTACAATTGATGGTAAAGCCAAAATTAAAATTGATCCGGGTACCCAAAGCGGAAAACTATTGCGTTTAAAAGGCAAAGGTTTACCAGAGGTGAACTCGTACCACAGAGGTGATGAAATTATCCACATCAACATCTGGACACCTAAAGCGCTAAGCAGCGATGAACGCAGTGCTTTAGAGAAATTACGCGAATCTCCAAACTTTAAGCCACAACCTGGCAAAAACGACAAGAGCTTCTTCGAAAGAATGAAAGAATATTTTGAGTAATTAATTCCACATAAATTTAAAAAACCGGTGTCGCAAGCATCGGTTTTTTGTTTTCAAGGCGTAATTTCGGCTCGAGAGAAAGAGTGATAATATTCACTTTATGTAATCTGTCACCATTTTCGTTTCTAATAAACCTTTCAGTATATACACTGTTTTCTGTAAATGAAATGGCGAATTGGTTGTTCTGGTTTTTATTACCGCGAATGGAAAGAAGTCTTCTATCCGAAAGGCTTGGTGCAAAAAGATTGGTTTAAGTATTATTGTGAGCATTTTAATACGATAGAAATCAATTCTACCTTTTATAAAATGCCACCTCAAAAATCATTCGACAAATGGTATGATGAAAGTCCCGGCGAATTTATTTTTACCATCAAGGCTCCACGTTTAATTACACATTATAAACAACTTAATGATTGTAAAACACTCATTAACGATTTTTATGCCGCAGTTCAATCAGGCTTAAAAGAGAAAATAGGCTGTATATTATTTCAGTTTCCACCCAAATTTGAATATACAACCGATCGGCTGGCCAGGCTAATCGAAAATCTAAATCCCGATTTTCAGAATGTTGTAGAGTTTCGTCATCTCAGCTGGTTTAACGAGGAGATTTATCAGGAACTTTCTCAATGTGACATTATTTTTAGCGGTCAGAGTTACCCTGCTGATCTACCAGATACGGTGATCCAAAATACGGATAAGGTGTATTATCGCTTTCATGGCAAGCCCGTACTTTACAAATCGGAATATGATAAAGCATTGATTGATGCTTTCGCCAGGCAAATTAAAGCAGATATTAAGGAAGTTTATGTTTATTTTAACAATACATGGGGCACAGCGGCACTGCATAATGCCAGACAATTACAAATGGCAGTGTAATAAATTTTCAGGCTATTTTATATACCTAATGGTAAAACTGAAATAAAATAAGCCCGTTAACCATGATATTTTGTTATACGAACCTTAATTTAGCACCAACAATAACAAAATTTAACGGATAGCAGGACTTACAGTACCGAAGGTCCTTTATTTTTGTTTTCACAAACCTACTATTATGCGCATTGCTGTTATCGATCTGGGCACTAACACCTTTCATTTGCTTATTGCAGAAGTAAATACAACTACATTTGAAATTCTGTACAAAACCAATGTTCCGGTTAAGCTGGGTGAAGGCAGAATTAACGATAATGTTATTATCCCAGCTGCTTTTGAAAGAGGTGTAAACTGCCTTAAAAACTTTCAAAATACTATTGCTGAGTATAATGTAGATCGTGTAAGGGCAACTGCAACTTCGGCAGTGAGAAGCGCCGGGAATGGAAATGATTTTGTAAAGGCTGTTAAAGAAGCCACCGGCATCAGTATCGAAACGATTAGCGGCGATGAAGAGGCCGAATTAATTTACCAGGGCGTAAAATTAAGTGGTGCCATACAAGAGCTATCGCTAATTATGGATATTGGTGGTGGCAGCGTAGAATTTATTCTCTGCAACGCGGAACAGTTGATCTGGAAAAAAAGCTATAACATTGGGGCGGCACGCCTGATGCAACAGTTCTTTAAATCTGATCCCCTTTCTGACGAAGATAAACAAGCCATACTCTTTCGCATTCAGGAACAACTGACAGATCTTTTTGAAATCTGTGAAAAATATAAACCGCAAATTTTAATTGGTTCGGCTGGTGCGTTCGAAACCTTCGCCGAACTCCTTACCCGAAAGCATAACGAGGCTATAGATATTGCACAGATCAAAACCTATCTGTTTAACTATGATGATTACATTGAAATAGCGCTGAGGCTGATCAACTCTACCCACCAGCAAAGGGTAGAAATGCCCGGAATTATTCCGCTACGGGTAGATATGATTGTAATTGCCTCCCTGATTACGAATTATGTTTTAGGCCGTTGTAAAATAAACAGGCTTACACTTTCTACTTATGATCTAAAAATGGGCGTTTTGGCCAGCCAGATATAAAAAAATGATCCATACAAAATGTACAGATCATTGAGAGAATGAAAGCGTAATTTATATTTAGTGTTTTTTAATAAGAGGGCTATTTATAGGAAACATTAATCTTGCCCATAATTGCATATTCTGCTTTATATGGATAATAATCTTGCTGCTTAACAGTTTTATTATCCAATTTAAGTGCAACCAGGTATTCGCTGCCTTCAGCAATTAACTCATTATGTTTCCAGTATAAACTGTCGTCTACTTTAAATTCGTAACGTCCGTTTTTATCAGTAACTGTGGTAAGGTTGGTACCTTTTAACCTGAGTTTTAAACCAGCCATTGGAACATTGGCGTTGTTATTTTTCAAAAACATATAACCATAAAATGTTCTCAAAATAACAGGCTCATCAGGTTTATTTGCCTGATGATCGTTTTTTGGCTTAATAAGCTCAACAGATTCCCTTTTTGGTGTTGCATGTGTACTCTGTGTTAAAATGCTCGCTCCAATGGCCAATACGCCCAGGTATTTCATCCAGTTCCTGTTCTTTGCAGGTACAACGATTAAATGGTAGTTGAGCTGGTTTAATTGCAGCTGAGTCAAGCGTCCACACACCGTTGAACTGGCGCCCGCCAGTGTTTGAATGATTTGGGCGTTGGTATAACCCGAGAAATCGATTACATTTTTACTGCAGGCCGTACAGAAATTAAAGCCTGCACCTTTTTCCATTTCATCCCAGTTTTGCGTGCAGGGTTCGGCTATGGTTATTTCGGAAATTCTTGTTTTCATTGGTGTTGGTTTCAGGTATGATGACAATCCTTAAAAAATTCCATAACAAAAAAATTATTTACCTTTTTCATTGGCACCTAACTTACTTGCTAAATAGTTTGGCAAAGTTTTAACAGCTAAATCCAGCTTTTTCGAATTGGCTTTCTGTAGCGTTTTATCGCTTAAATTTCCATTATAATTAAGATACAGGTAATAAATCAGCATCCTGTTGTAGTCGTCAAGGTTACTGTCGGCAATAGTGCTTAACATTTTGTCTTCAATAATGGTCCTATCTTTTGTTTCTGACAATGCCCTACCCAATCTGCTAATGCTGCCATAATAGTGGTTATTGCTTGCGTCTTCAACGCGCAAACTAATTCCGAGCAATAAATCGAGTACATTAATATCTAAAACTTCCAGCTCGCGGATATATGTTTTTCGTCCGGCCTGGGCATAACTTCCATCACTCATTCTATCAAACCGATCGTTCATAATATCAAGATGAGCCCGGAGAAATATCTCCCATTTGGCTGTCTCTGCCGAGAGTTTGGCAATATTCATGGCATGTCGCCTCGGACTATCATCCATACTGCACGTGCCAACAACAATCCTGTTTCTTTTTAATTGAAGGGCCATTTCTTTATTGTGATATAAGGCCACCATTTCTTCAAAATCATCATTACCACCACCTTTTTCTATCGCCTCAGCAAGTGCTGCATTAAACAGCTCAGTAAAACGGCCATCCTGTTTCCTTAAGCTGTCAATTTTGGAGGCCTTGTTCGAATACCATAATTCTATCTTTTTATTATAGTTTTTATCTTCACTCGCATAAACAGGCCTCTGTGTTTTTCCAAAAATATAGGTTTCAAACTCCCCTATCTTAGTTTGTTTTGCATTGTAGTATACGCCACTTCTTATTGCCTTTTTAGCGAAGATTTGAGTAGAGGTATCAATTAAACAATCCGAATACTGAAACATTTTAGCGTAATGCGCCGGAAGCGGATTTTGTTTAAAATCTTCAGTAATGTAAAATGCACTTAACGATTCGGTTGAATACCTGGTGGCAGGCTCGTAAAGCATAATCCACGAATTTTTCGGAATAACCGCATAGCGATCCAGATGCTGTTCAAAAACAAGACTATGCTGAAATTTACCATTCAGCTCCATGCTGCTAAATTCTATAACCGGTTTTTGCTGATAGTTTTTATAACTGAATTTAATTATCAGCAATTCGTTTTCAGCTTTTACATTAGGGTACTTTTTTAAAAAGCTATCCCACGAAATATTAGCTTCAAGATCTTTTTTTGCTTCGATTATATTTTTTCCCGAAAACGATATGTAGTTAGCTCTGGTTTGCGGTTTTGCGTGGAATGTTCGGTTAAGATCGCAGACTTTGAACTTCAAATTCAATGAGTCGACAATGAATTTCAACTTTTTAACCGTACTGTCAGGATAAATAAGGGTATTATCGGTGTTTTGGAATTCGGTTTGTGCTGAGCAGTTAAATGAATAAATAGAAATCAGCAAAATCAGGATCTGTTTCATAATGGCTATAATTTAGATTAGCATTTGAAACAGATGATGAGCTTTTTAAATATTTTCCATAATCAATATGGCAAATATTTAGCATATTTAGCTGTTAAACAAATTTCAGCAATTCGTTGTATAGCCTTTCGGTTGGTAACCCCATTACATTGGTATAAGAGCCTTCAATGCGTTCAACCACTACAATTCCCCACCAATCCTGCACGCCATAACTTCCGGCCTTATCAAAGGGCTTATAATTATCGATGTAGAAATCTATTTCAGCAGCTGTAACGGCTTTACAGGTAACTGCAGTTTGATCATAAAAAGAATACATCCTGTCGCCCTTAACCAACGTTACACCCGTAAAAACCTCGTGTTTGCTGCCCGATAATTTTTTGAGCATCTCTTGTGCATGTGCCCGATCTGCAGGCTTACCCAAAATTTCGCCGTTTAAGGCCACAATGGTATCAGCAGTAATTACGATGGCATCATCAGCAGTAAAGGCTTTGGCTTTTTGTTCGGCTATGTAAACGGCAATTTCAGCAGGGCTAAGGCCTTCAGGATAGCTTTCATCCACATCTTTCAGTTCAACCTTAAAATCGAGCCCCATCAGGCTTAGAAGTTCTTGCCTGCGCGGCGATTTAGAGGCTAAAATAATCGGTGGAAATTGAACAGGCATATCTTAATTTTCCGCTAAAATAAGAAAAGCGACCTAAAGCCGCTTTTCTTATTTGATATTTTTCAAAGATTAATTATTTCCGCCACCTTGTCTGCGTTTTTCCATTTCGGCACGTTGCTCTTTCTGCCAGGCTTCGTAAGTTTTTTTCTGATCGTCGGTTAATACTGCAGTAACTTTTGCATCGTTCTCTGCACGCATTTTTTGCATTTTCTCTCTCATTGCATCTCTATCGCCACCTTGCATTTCTTCGCGAAATTTTTTCATCGCTTCTGCCTGTTCGGTAAAAACAGTTGTAAGCTTTGTTTTTTGATCGTCAGAAAGTTTTAATTTTTCGTCTAATTGTTTTACGCGTTCTTCAGGTTTCATCATCATTCTACCTTGTCCACCACCTTGTTGTGCATTAGCGAAACCAGCTATACCTAGCATCAATCCGCAGATCATTAATAATTTTTTCATGTTTTTTGTTGTTTTTTGGTTGAAAATTGACTGGTTGGAGTCTAAAAAAAATTAATAGTTTAATGGCGAAATGTAACTTAGCTGTTGCACGTTATTACTTTTAATCCTTAAGCAGCAATACCGGTACATGCGATTTGATGGTTAGCTTCTGCGAAACGCTTTCATGCAGCAAACTCTCGAAAAAACTATACTTCTTAGGCAATGCGATAATGAGTTGTGCTGCTTCGTTTTTGGCAAATTTCACTATTCCTTTAATGGTATCAGGATGATCTGAATAATGGTAAGCCGGCGAAAAATCGCTTAACATATCATGCAGAAAATGTTCCTCCTCCCGATCGATATGATGCCCTGAATTGATATTGAGTACCAAAAGTTCGAGTGCATGTTTGCTCAGGATATTTTTAAGGGCACGCATTGGGATAACTTCTTTAACCTTTTTAAAATCGCAGGCTAAAACTGCTTTCCTGATGGATTGATAATCAGCTTTAGGGGGCACAACCAGCACCGGCACCGGACTCGATTTGGAAATTTTAATGGCATTAGAGCCGATATCGCTTTCATCTTTGGCTTTTTTACCGTTGCTACCAATAATAATCAGTTCTATTTCTTCGCGGTTTACCCGATCAATTACTGATCTTAAAATGGTATCGCGGGTTAAATAAACTTCTACTTCTACCTGAGGATTGATTTCGAGTAGTTTGGCCTTAAGTTTTTCTAAAGCAGCCAGCCTGTCAGAAATTTCGTCTGCAATGCGATCGTCGGTGGTGATCAGCATATCAGGTGTAGGCAGAATGCTTTCATATTCTGAAACGTAATAGGCGTTGAGCAAAATTATTTTAGCATTGGTCATGGCGAAGCTTAGCCTGGCCGCATATTTAGCAGCGTGATCTGCTGTTTTGGAAAAATCGACAGGTACGAGGTATGTGCTCATATGATTAAAGTTAATGTTTTTTACATTGATAAATTAATCAATCGATTGATTAATTTATCAATGTAAATTTCGCATATAATCAAGTAGAATGCAAATTTTGAAGAATGAGAATTATAATGGTAAGGTCAATACTGATTGATGTTGCAGGTGATGTTGCAATAGAACTAGATCTCCTATTGCAGTTTAGAATCAGCTATTGTTATGAGTATAATAGAAATACGTCATCTCGACTGGAGCGCAGCGAAATGGAGAGATCTCTTAGCAGATTTAGCACACTGAGCTCTACCCCGTTCTCAGCTCTCTTACTTTTGTTAAAAATGCTAGATGGCTTGATTATTCAAACAGATTTCTCGGCTACGCTCGAAATGACGATTTGGGATAATGGCGACCTAATAAGAAGCGTCTTACTAATGAACGATTGAACAAGTTTGGAGTTGGGTGTTCGGAGTTGGGAGACAGTTAACCGACGATACAGTTTGCAATTGGCAGTTTACAGTTAAGATGAACAAGTTTAGAGTTGGGAGTAAGTTGACCTTTAAATAGATTGCTTCAGCTCGCTCCGGCCTTGCTTCACAATGACGATTGAACAAGTTTGGAGTTGGGCGTTTGGAGTTTGGAGGCAGTAAACCGACGATACAGTTTGCAATTGGCAGTTTACAGTTACGATGAACAAGTTTAGAGTTGGTAGTAAGTTGACCTTTAAATAGATTGCTTCAGCTCGCACTGGCCCCGCTTCGCAATGACGATTGAACAAGTTTGGAGTTGGGTGTTCGGAGTTGGGAGACAGTTAACCGACGATACAGTTTGCAATTGGCAGTTTACAGTTACGATGAACAAGTTTCGAGTTGGGAGTAAGTTGACCTTTAAATAGATTGCTTCAGCTAGCTCCGGCCCTGCTTCGCAATGACGATTGAACAAGTTTGGAGTTGGGTGTTCGGAGTTGGGAGACAGTTAACCAATTTAAACAGTTAACCGCTTAACCAAATAATGAACTAATGAACTAATAAACCTATACCCCCGAATCGGCAGCATTAGGGTTTTCATCGTGCCACTTGCCTTGTACTTTCATTACCTTTTCGATAATATCGCGTACTGCGGTTTTACCACCATTATAAGGCGAAATAAAGGTAGAAATGGCTTTAATTTCTTCAACGGCATCAGCCGGACAGGTTGGGAGCCCAACCAGCTTCATTACTTTTAAATCCGGAATATCGTCGCCCATGTAAAGCACTTCTCCGGCAGTAATATTTTTATTGGCTAAGTATTGGTTAAAAACGGCTACCTTATCGCCAGTTCCCAAAAAAACATCGGTTACCCCCAGGTTAAAAAAGCGCTTGCCCATGGCAATCCCATCTCCACCCGAAATGATGCAGATGTTGTAACCACGTTTAACAGCCAATTGCATGGCATAACCATCCTTAATGTTAAAGGTGCGCAACGATTGACCGTTATCAGTAACCTGAACAGATCCATCTGTTAATACACCATCAACATCAAAAATGAAAGTGGTAATCTCTTTTAGCTTCTGAAGAAACATGTTTTGTTGGGAGTATGGATTTGAGCGTTGGAGCCGCCTCAAGACTGAAGGCTCCGAACTCATAGCTAATTACTGATTATCTCTCCACTCGTACACCCAGGCCGATTGGATTTGCTCTAAATGACCTTCGCTGCTTTCTTCGCGTGTTCCTTTAAAATTTGGTAATTCTAAAACCCAGTCGATCAATTCGGTAAAGCGGATGCGGTAAATTTTGGTTTCTGAAAAATCATCACCAAATTTCTCATATAAGGACATTGCAATATCCTCGTAATCGTTCCAGTAAAAAGGTAAGGCAAATTTATCGTTGTTCATGTTTTGTTTCTTGTTGTAAAGTTGAAATGTTTAATGTTCGAAAGTTCCAGACTTCAGCCTAAAGACTTTCGAATTAGGACTAAATTAGTGCCCCATGAAGCCAGACTGATCCGGAATTGTAACTTCGATGTCTCCATCAATTACTATACACTGGCAGCCTAAACGGGAAGTAATTTTAGGACGTACTGCCCTATCGATAAAATCTTCTTCTTTATCAGAAATCTCTTCGATATTATCCATACCCTTGGTTACATACACATGGCAGGTACTGCAACCGCAAACACCACCACAATTGTGTTGTAATTCAATTCCGTTATCCAGACAAACATCTAAAACAGATTCACCAGCAGCAATAGGTAATTCTACAGGTTCGTGATCTGCTTCTTCAAAATTTATTTTTAGTTTAAAAATGCTCATAATTATTTTGCAAAAGTAATAAGCAAAAGCCGTAAAAATGCTATTTCGGCATTAATTTTATGCTATTGCTTAATGTTTGATAAATTTCCTGCAACCCGGGCATGTCGTTTAACATGCTTAGGTGCTTATTTATAATGGTTTCGTCGGCCCTAACCGCCGGCCCGGTCTGCACATTTTCGGGCAGGTTAGTCATTACCTTATCAGCTGTTTCGGCTATTAATGGCCTGATGATTTCAAAATCCAGATCATTTTGCTGCAATACCCGGTTGGCTAATGCATATAAATGGTTGGGGAAATTACAGGCAAAAACGGCAGCCAGGTGTAAAACTTTTCTTTTATCGCCACCCAGTTCGTAAACCAATTGGCTCAGTTTGGATGCCAGTTTGTGTAAAATATCCAGTTGGGCAGCATCTGTTGCTTCAATGCAAAGCGGAATTCGATCGAAAGATACCTCCTTCGTTTTAGAAAAAGTTTGCAATGGATAAAAAACGCCTGCATGTTTTACCTGGTTCGATAACACTTTTATATCGGTTGTACCCGAGGTATGCACCACCAAACCGCTTACCGCCTTTAACCCGGCAGCAATGCTTTCAATGGCATCGTCTTTAACCGAAATGATATACAAATCGGCATCAGTTTTAACCGCATTTAAATCATTTATCGCCTCAGCGGTTATGCTATCAGCTAACAATTTTGCATTAACCAGGTTTGGGCTGTACACCTGCACCACATCTTCGCCTTTGGCTTTTAAAGCTTTTGCTAAATGTGTAGCAACATTACCCGAACCTAATAAAACGATTTTCATGTGCTTATCCGATGCGGGCTTCTTTTCTTCTTCTAAAAATAGACAGTAAGAAACCAACCACCATTACAATCGTACCTGCCCAATATAAATTGATGAAAGGAAATTCGATTGCTTTGAAAACTACCCAGTCTTTAGCCTGTTGTGGCTTTTCGAAAATCTGCAATTCTACTTTCTTCTCATCTGGTAAAACTCTCGAGAAACGGAATTTCAGATCCAGCTCATCTACTTTACGTGCGAAATCGAAAGTGTTGTTGCCTTTGATTAAGAAAATTGGTTCGGTGTTATAAATCTTACCTGCGGCGTTAATTTCTAATGGTAAACCTACAGCGTAATCGCCCTGCGCCAATGCTAAATCTTTGGCGATAGGCTTTCTGTTTAAATCTTTAACAGTAACCACACCACTCGAAGTATGAATGGTATCGCCTACAGAAACCTTAACAATGCGTGGTGCTTTGTAATTTTCATCGTCCGAATGTCCTTCATGGTCCTCGTGCGATGATTGCTTAACTGCCGCGCTGGTAATGTGCGTGTACACATCGTAAGTAAGGTAATGTTTGGTATCCGGAGAAGCAATTAAACCCATTTTCTCATTATCCTGAGTGTGCGGGCGTAAATTAAAATCTTCTTTAACCTTACCGTCTTTATCTATAACCTTGAAGTTTAAGGTGTAAAAGGTATTCGGAGCCTGAGTAGTATCGCTTACATAAGTTACCGTGTACTTGCCCATTTGCTTCGGCTCGTTTTTGTATAGCATGATGTTTTCGCCTGGCTTCTCTGTTTTCTCAAAATCTTTAACAGGAATAAATTTATTGGCGTTTATTGAAATCGGTTTATTGGTAGCTGCCGATATTAATGCTCCTAAAACCAGGAGCGCAAAACCAATGTGTGCAATTGCCGAACCTGCTAACTTTGCTTTCCCTCCAAATGCCTGATATAAAACAGCTGCATTTGAAAGTATTGCAAACAAACAACTGAAAGTGATTAAGATGTACATGGTATTGGTGTAAACATCTGCAACATACACCAAGCCAGCAGTTAAAACAGCCGAGAAAATAACAGCAGATACTAAACTGCTATAGAATTTACGTGGATCTGTTCTCTTATACTTTAGATATTGCGAAAAACCCGATATTAAAGTAATTAGTACCGCGAAAGGGGCCTGCCACTGGTTATAATATTTTACGGCATCAATCGGAGGAGAAAAATTGGTACCGAATGCCTTGTTAAATACGGGAACAGATGTAGAGAAAATAACCTGAATGCAGGCAACTGTTACTACTAAAGCACCTATAAACATCCAGAACTCGCGCGAATAGGTTTCTTCATCTTTACTTGTAATAGGCAACTCTTTCCAACGCCAAACAATTAAAGTAATAGCCAAAATGGCAAATACAACATTGTACAAAATCAGGTGGCCAAACATACCCATATCGGTAAACGAGTGTACCGAAGTATCGCCCAGAATACCACTACGGGTTAAGAACGATGCATAGAGCACCAAAAGGAAGCTTAAAAATACCAGGGCGATTGCTGTAAAATAGGCATGACCAGTATTTTTATAGGCGATCATTACGTGTACTGCCCCGATTAAGGTTAACCACGGAATTAATGATGCATTTTCTACCGGATCCCAGGCCCAGAAACCACCGAAGTTTAATGCTTCGTAAGCCCAGAAAGAACCCATAATAATACCGGTTCCCAGAACCATTACAGCAAAAAGCGTCCACGGCATAGCTGGTTTTATCCACTCTTTATATCTTTTTTGCCAAAGGCCTGCAATTCCATAAGCAAAAGGAACCACCATACTGGCGAAACCTAAAAACAAAGTAGGCGGGTGAATCACCATCCAATAGTTTTGCAACAATGGATTTAAGCCTTTACCATCGGTAATGAATTTCAGGTAGTTTTTATAATTTTCCGGATTGGCAAAAACCACAGGAGCCTGTGCTTTTAAATCCATCGCATCTCTTAACAGAATAAACGGAGAACTACCAACGCGCTCGCCAAAAATCTCTACCCCTAACATCATCGAAGTTAAAAATACCTGCGAAAATGCAACAGTAGTCATTACAGGGCGCTCCCAGGTTTTGGCTTTCCAGATTAACAGTGAGCCTAAAAACGACTGCCAGAATGCCCAAAGCCAGAAACTACCTTCCTGTCCTTCCCAGAAAGCAGAGATGATGTAATAAACAGGAAGTTGTTTTGAAGAGTGTGATTGAACGTAATAATATTCAAAATAATGGCCAAAAATTAAATAGAACAGTACTGCCCCAACGCCAATAATGCTGGCCCAGTTAACCAGGAATCCAATTCTTCCGAGATTGCGCCACGATTTGTCTTCTAAATTTTTCTCTTTACTGGCATTAAAATAAGAGATTGTTGATAATAACGATGCACTAAAAGCCAGTACAATAAAAAACTGTCCGATTTTACCCGGCAGCAGGTTTTCGCCTACAAATTGAATATCCATTAAAATTAGTTATATTTTTTTTCGCCGTATTTCCCTACGGTGTCTACCTTACCATCCTTATTTACCTCTACCAGGTTATCATTATATTTAGATGGGCATTTCATTAAGATTTTCGATGCGTAGAATTTGTCCTTATCCATTTTACCGATAAGTACTAGTTTTTCTGATTTCTCAAAATCCTGCGGTTTGGTTCCGTTATAAATTACCTGACGGATTTCGCCTTTTTCATCTTTCATGTAAAAAGAAAAATGGTTGGCATCTTTAACCGCATCGTAGTAGGTACCTTTTGATTTTTCCCAGTAGCCCATCACATGTTCTTCCTTGTTGGAAGAAGCTGCTTCTTTAAAATTAGAATAGGTATCGGTATTGGCATTTAAGCTAAATAAAATCCCTACCGAAATGGCGATGGTAATCAATCCAATAATGGCACTTTTCTTCATGGTTATGTGTATTGTAAAAGCTGGCAACAAAGATAAAAAAATAGGCATAGCCAGCATTCTTTTACCGTTTTCTTGTCTTTATATTGACAATCATCTGATTTTTTGAAAGAAAACCTTCCGATAGACTGTACTATTTATATCGGTTCTTAAGTAATTCTGCTTTATCTGCCAGAGGAGATAAAATTTCATCACCTAAATTGTTAATTTTGACATCGGATAACCAATACTGATTAACGAACCCCTAACCTGCGATTGATATGCGTCTCAACCAATGCTATAAGCTTATATTCTTTATTGCGCTTTTACCTTTTTTAAGTTCTTGTTTTGAAGTAATTGAAGAAATTTCGATGAAAAATGATGGCACCGGCGATGTGGCGCTCACCATAAACCTGAGCCAAAGTAAAACCAAAATAGCCTCGGTAATGCTGTTAGATAGTGTGCAAGGCTATAAAGTGCCCAGCAAACAGAAAATACAGCAAGAATTGAACGAGGCCGTTGCTTACTTAAAAAAATCGGAAGGAATAAGCAACGTAAAAAGTACAGCAGATTTTAACAATTTTATCGCTACCATTAGCTTTTCGTTTAAAGACGTTTCCAACATTAATAATATCACCAAAAACATCCTTGCCCAGCAAAAAATTAAGGCTACCAATACCTCATCCTACACTTACAACAAGGCTACAAAAACTTTCAACAGAAAGTACCAGGCCATTGGTACCGCCAAAACCGAATTCAACAAATTAAAGCCGAAAGATAAGGCTGTTTTTACCGGTGCTACCTATACCAGCATCTACCGTTTCGAATCGCTTGTAACAAGTAGCACCAATCCGGCATCAAATGTATCGAAATCAAAAAAAGCAGTGATGCTGAAAAGCCCTATTACGGATTTAATAAACGGAAAAATTAACGTATCCAATTCAATACAACTAGCTAAATAACAAAGCAGCTTACCTGCAATTGTGCAGGCTGCAATGCTCACACAACAACAAATTACCAATGAAAAAAATTCTACTTTCTTTCTCCCTCCTGCTATTGTTCAATTTGGCCAAAGCTCAGGATTTGGTTAAAAAAATACCAGCAAACGCTTTTACCGTTGCTACCATTAAAGGCGACAACATTTTTAAACTGATGTTTGTAAAAGATTTTAACGAATCTTTTGTGGGTAAAAAACTACTGGAAGGCACATCAAAATCGCTCGAGAAAAACTTTACCACTATCGAGGATTTCGGAATCAACCTCGATAAAAACATGTACTACTTTAACCAGTTAACGGATAGCATTAGCTACAACTGTTTCCTGATTCCTTTAAAAGATGCAGCCAAATTTGAAAGCCTGATTAACAACAAAGACAGCAAAATTAAAACCACCGGCGATACCAAAACCATGGTGCTGCCTGATAGTACAAGCATCATTAAGTGGAATAACAATATGATGTATTTTGTTACCGGTAGCATTAAAGGCTCTTTTTTTGCCGATTCGGCTAAATCGGCCCGTTATGGCATTAAAGATATCCGGTTTCAGTACGATGAAGCAACAATGATTGATAGCGCTGCTGTTGCTGTAGATTCTACCTATGTAACCACAACCGACGAGCCTGTTGTAGAAACCGTAGCTGCGCCACCTGTAAAAGTTAAAGTGAAGCAAAAAACAGCAACCAAAAAGCCTGCTAAAAAAGCCACTGGCAAGAAAAAAGCCATCAGGAAAAAATCAGTAATAAAACCAAAGCAGCAACCGGTAGAAGAAGAAATAGCAGATGCAGCTATGGATGCTGCTGAAGCTATACCTGCAGGAGAAAAAGTAAATGACCAATACGATCACTATCAGCAGGAACGTGCCGAACAGGAAGCAAAGAAAAAAAGACTGGCCTTTATCTGGATGACCGCACAGGCAGAACAGATTTTTAATGGCAATTACGAATCGATAGAAAATAACAAATCTTACACAAGCAGCTTAGATAGTAAAGCCATTGCCGAGCTTTGGGTTTCGAGCCTGCAGGATGTTTATAATGCAGTTGCACCCGAATTTGGCACTTACGGCAAAACCGGCCTGATGAAAGGTTACGGCAGTTTAAATGCCAAACTGTTTATGGATAATAAGAGTTTCCGTATTTCTACCGGTTTAGAACTGGCAAAGGAACAAGCAGATTCGTACAAAAAGATCATGAACAAAAAGCTGAACAAGAACTTTTTAAAGTACGTAAACAGCGATAAAGCAATTGGTTTTATGAGCTATGCCATTGATACCAAAGCTTACCTGGAAGAATTCCCGAAACTGATGAAACAAACCTATGGTTCGTTCCTAGGTGCCCGTATGGATGAAGAAATGGACCTTGGTGCGGACCTGCTTTCGTTATTATTAGATGAGGAAGCAGTTAGTAAAGTTATTAAAGGCGATGCCTTATTTGTAATTAACGGACTGAATACGAAAGATGTAACTTACACTACGTACGATTACGACGATGATTACAAACAGAAGGAAGTGGTTAAAACCAAAAAAGAAACCTTGCCCGATTTCCTTTTCATGTTTTCATCAGACGATACCAGGCTTATTAACAAACTGATTAAGTATGGTGTAAACAAGAATTTTGTAAGCGCTGATGGCAATATTTATAAAATAATAGAGAAGAAAAGTCCGATTGATATTTATTTCCTGATTAAAGATGGTATTGTGTTTTTCGGTAATTCGTTAACCGAAATACAAGCCATAAATAGCAATCAGGTAAACAACACCATTAGCAAAACACACAAGAACCTGTTGAGCAAAAATAATTTCAGCTTTTTGTTTAATGCTAAAAACCTGGTTGGCAAAGTACCAGCATCTGAAATTGGCGGCGAAGAAACAGCTAAAAAATTTAACAGCACTTTAGAGAAAATGGGTAATGTGTATATGAAATCGAACCCGATTAAAGGCAATCTCGTATCGGCCGATATCAGTGCTGAAATTCCGAACGGTCATGAAAACGCCTTAAAATATTTGTTCAGTTTAATTGAAAATGCGGCTAAGTAATTTTCAGTTGGCATTTTCAAAGTTGTCAACTTTAATGGCGCTATTGCCAGAAAGTTGACAACTTTAGAAATCCTAATAGTTAACCAAGGGCGACTGAGCTAATAAACCCAATACCGTTAACCGATTTAGACAATTAACCGATTAACCTTAATCATGGTAAAATTTTTAAAAATAACAGCAGCGATAGTTTTATTGCTGCTTGTTTTTTTTGCCGGCATGAGTAAATATAGAACATACCAGGCCGAACAGACTGAAATTCCTAAAAGTGCCACAAGCCTGATTCAGATTAATGTGGATGAACTTTACAAAACAATTGCCGTAAACGTGTTAAGCCATCCGATGTATTATTTTAAATCTCATTTAAAAAAAGATACCGCCGCAGCAGAGCCCGATAAACGGTTTACAGGCATTTCTATTCCCGCCAGTATTTACCTCTATAACCTCGCCAATAAGCCAGCTGATGCTATATTTTCGCGTCTGGAAATTGAGAGTATTGGTGGCTTTGAAAGTTTTATCAAAAATGTATTACATCTTCAAATCACAAAAAAAACTGAAGGAATTAACATGGCCAAATCGTCTCCAGGCAATTTGGTAATCTACTACAACCGTAAAGCAGCAGCTTTTGCAATAGCTTCAAGAGTAGAAAACCTTGAGTCGGATCTGCTCAATATTTTAAACAAAAAGAATACAGTAAAAGTTAACGCGAGTAAGTTTGCAGGACAACTATCAATAAAAAAGCATGTAGTTTTTAGCAACAAAGACCATAATGGCTGGATTGATTTTAACGACGGACGGATAAATTTTAATGATATTGTTTCTGCAGCTAATATTTTACCGACAAATAAACCTTTCCAGCACAGACAAAGCCCCGGCAATACTATTAATTTTTGGCTGCGTGCTAATTTAAAACCAGATTCAAATAAAGTTTTCAAATTCAAAAACTTTAGTCTTGAACAAGATAGTTTAAGCAGGTATTACAATGGCAATCTTGATTTTGTGTGGACAAACTCCATTACACAAACCGATTCTATTATTACGTACGAATACAATGATGATTTTGAAAAGGTAGAAAAAGTAAGTTTGCAAAAAAGAAGTATTCCTTCAATCTCCTTAAACCTAAATTCGAATGGTTACGCGCTTAAGCGTTACTTGACCAAACAAGGACTGATTAATCCCGACAGCAACATGATCAGTAAAAATGTCTTTCCTTTATATAAAATATACATAAACAGCGAGGCTGAAAACCTGAATTTGTCAACATTCAAAAATTCTGGGATCAAGCCAGCAAAAACATTATCAAATGATGCTTTTTACCTAAGTATCGATTTTATTAAATTGAATAAGCAAATTGAAATTCCTTTAATTAGTCATTATTTCAATATTGCCAAATATTTAGAAATTAAAGGTAAGTGGATTGAAAATAAAAAAATTAAAGTTGAGGGTAAATTTGAACTGAAAAACCAGGAAATTAATGCACTTTACCAGCTTTTGAAAAGCTTTAATTAGCGCATTCCCTTACCGTCCTTTGTGCCTAAACCTGATGGGACAGATGCTAATCTAAAAAATTGGCAGGAGGTACAGAAAGGCTAAGCCAGCACTATGAAATGTAGGCTGTTCATTTTTAAATAGAAAGGTTTGGCTTACAGCAACAATCGCATTAAGATTGCTTCATACTTCGCAATGACGGTTTTTTTTAAAAAAAATAGTATAAAAAAATCCTTGCAAATTTCACATCTGCAAGGATTTTCACTTTAAGCTTTATGCTTTGCGCATTGACTTCTTATGGCCAAACACCCAAATTCATATAAGAAACAGCAATTTTATCAATCGAATTAACAAAAGCTGCAGTTCTTAAGGTTTGCGTACCTGGTTTAGTCTTTAAAGTTTCGCGTATTTCGTGGTACGAATGAATCATCGTATCTTCTAAACCAGAATTAACCAGTTCCATTTCAGATGCACCTTTCACAATCATTAAACGGTGTTCAGGAAGAATGGTTTTCCCGGTCAGGTTTTCTAAAGTATTGATCAGATTCGCATTTGAGTTAGCTGCGTAACGGTTTTCCATACGGCCAAAAGCCACGTGCGAAAGGTTTTTCAACCATTCGAAATAAGAAACGGTAACACCACCAGCGTTACAGTACATATCCGGAATGATGATACCGCCCATTTCGGTAAAAATTGCTTCAGCTTCCGGCGTAGTTGGTCCGTTTGCACCTTCAGCAATAATTTTCGCTTTAATATTACGGATATTCTCTTCAGTGAACTGGTTTTCTAAAGCAGCAGGAACGATGATATCGCAATCCTGTTCTAAACCTTCCATTGAATTTTTGAAATCTTTTGCACCAGGGAAACCTAGAATTGAACCAGTGTTTTTACGGTGAGCAAAAACCTCGTCAACGTTTAATCCGTTAGGGTTGTAAATGGCACCTTCAAACTCACAAAGCCCAACAATGGTTGCACCAAATTCGGCAAGGAATTTAGCAGAATGGTAACCCACATTACCTAAACCTTGTACAATTACCCTTTTATCGCCCAAACCAGCCTTAAAACCGATTTTAGCCATATCTTCTGCAACCTCTACACACTCGCGTACAGCGTAAGCCACACCACGGCCGGTAGCCTCTTTACGACCACGGATACCGTGCAAAGCAATTGGTTTACCGGTAACACAACCCAATGCATCTAACTGACCAGGGTTCATGGTCATATACGTATCGGCAATCCAGCTCATTTCACGTTCTCCCGATCCATAATCAGGTGCGGGAACGTCGATACCAGGGCCAATAAAATTTTTCTTAATTAATTCTGTAGTATAACGACGCGTGATGGTTTCTAACTCGGCAACGCTATATTGTTTGGTGTTGATTTTAATACCACCTTTTGCACCACCAAATGGAACGTTAACAATGGCACATTTGTAAGTCATTAACGCTGCAAGCGCCATTACTTCATCTTCGTTAACCATTTCACTGTAACGGATACCACCTTTTGTAGGGCTCATGTGGTGAGAGTGTTCTACGCGCCAGGCATCAATTACTTCAAAACCGTTTCCGCGGCGGATTGGGAACTGGAAACGATACACACTATTACATGTTTTAATCTGGTTCAATAAACCTTCAGGATGATTGGTGAATTGAGCCGCACTGTCAAAGTTCTTACAAACATCTGCAAAGAACTTGTTCTCGTCTGCTAGATTAGCCATTATTTATTTTTTTTATGAATAAGTTTTCGCTGCAAAATTGCCTAAAAAAACCGCACATATCCAAATGCAAAAATACTTAGTGTACAGCAAACACCACATCTTTTGTACCACTGAGGGCACTTTAGACCGTTTTGAGCAAACTGTACAAAAACAATATTTAAACCTGTTTTGAGGCAGTTATGCCACGCTTAAATCCGAAACAAAACGAAACATTTAGACAAGATATGAAGCGCTAAACAAGCATAAAAAAAAGTTAAAAAAATATTTTAGCTCCAATAAATATACTTAAAATAATCTGATTAACGGCACAACAAAGGCCATTTTAAAGGGAAAGGGGCACAAAAAAAGTGATCAATGTAAAATTGATCACCTCTTAAAGTTAATCTAAATCGTCCCGTTGATTTAATTTATAACTAATCAAACATCACCAATTAATTTGCAAGAAACAATACTATGTAGTAGGTAATTTACATCTTTACTGTTTTGTATATTTAATTAGCGATTTTTTAAAGTATAAAAACCTATACTACAATAAGATAAGGGTAAAAAGCACGCTAACCAAAAGGTTTAAACATTACGTTTTTCCGGTTTTTTAGTTAAAACAGGTTGTAAACTCATTGCCCCGAAACGCTTATTTTTCGTTGTTACCCTCTTTTTCTATTTTTTTCAATCTTTTATCAATTGCGAAAAGATAAGCCAATAAGCCAAGCAGGATAATTACAATGCAGATTACAACAACGTAAATCTTTCCATTGCTACGTAAACTATCGGCCATTTCCACACCATTTTCCTGTGCAAATAATTGTACGCTAGCCATCATTAATATCAGTGAGAAAAGTATCTTCTTCATTTTAGTTATGTTGTTGTTTGTTTTCAATTGAACGTATTCTGAAACGGATGGTATATACCCAATAACCGATTAAGATCCAGCCTAAACATGCAGGGTAAAATACCATACGCATGCGGCTATCTAAATCGTAGCTGTTAAAGCCGGGGTTACCACCGTTGCCAGGGTGTAAAGAATCTTTTAAACGTGGTAAAACGAAAAGTAAAACCACCATCATTGGAAAAGCAAAAATGTTATAGATAGCCGATATTTTGGCTCTTTTTTGCTCTTCATCAATGGCATTACGCAAAATTAGGTAGGCAAAATAAAGCAATACCGAAATTGCAGCGAAATTTTGCTTTGGATCGAAACTCCAAAACTGTCCCCAGGTATATTTTGCCCAGATTGCACCTGTTACTAAACCCAATAGACCGAAAATTATGCCTGCATTAACACTTTCAACCGCCTTTATATCATCGATTTCACTTTTAGTGCTCAAAGATTTTATGCTATAAAAAACCGAAATGGAGAATAATATAATCATTGCAAACCACATGGGCACGTGAAAGTACAGATTGCGAATGGTCTCGTTTAAAATAGCCAGCCGGGGTACGCCCAGTAATAAACCTGCAATTGCAGTATAAACAACCAGCACCGAAGCTAAAATTTTCCACCAGGTTTTTTTCATATATATTAACTATTGAGTTTTGAATGATTGAATTGATGAATGCCATTTCTCATTCCATCAACAACCAGTCCTTCATTTTAAAATTTAATTATCGGGTTTTGAATGATTGAGTTGCCTCCCGATTCTCTCATTCCGCCCTTCTCCCATTCAATCATTTTTAATCGCGCCAAAGGTAAGGAAATAACAATAAAGAGGTGGCCACCATCAATACGTTTACTACCAAAAGCATGGCAATTTCATCGTAACTGTTTTCCCAGGGCAAACCATCTACCGCATTTTTAGCCAGTTTTATCAGCAAAATAAGCACTGGAATAATAATCGGAAAGCTTAAAATCGCCATCAGCATGCCCCCGTTGCCCGCTTTACTGGCAATAGCAGAAACCATAGTAAATACAGTCGAAAAACTGATACTGCCCAACACTACAGCGATATAGTACATCACCAGATCAGGCGGTGTAAACGAATCGAAAACCAGGGTGTAAAAGCCCAAGGCAATCGTGGTAAGCACCAGCATGAGCAGCGTATTGTACACTGTTTTGGATATCAAAACCGCCGCCGGACTCGCCAAAATGTAACTATAAAGCTGTTGTCCTTTGGTTTCCTGCAAAAAACTTTTTGATACCCCGTTGATGGAGGCAAAGAGCATAATAATCCAAAAAAGCGCATTCCAGGTTAACTTATCGCCCAAACTTACAAACGATAAATAGCAGGTAAAAATGGTAGAAACCACATACAACAGCACACCATTGATGGTATATTTGGAGCGCCACTCTAACAATACTTCCTTGTGAATTAAATATTTAACCTCTTTGGCCAATTGCATAACCGCAAAGATACTTTTATTGATAAATATTGCATGCTTAAATTGTTGTATTGTTGTAATTTTGTTTTGAGCTATTGGCTACTGGTAATTTAGCCGCGGAGGCACAGAAAACACAGAAGAATTAAAACCACAGATAAAAAGGATAAACACAGATGGCTTTTGTTTGTAGCATATTAACAATAGTTAAAAAATCTGAGTTAATCCGTGAAATCAGTGGCAAAAAAATAGCCACGGACACAGAAAACACCGAGAAATAGACCAGGCAAAAATCCGTGTTGACCCGTGAAATCTGTGGCAAAAAAAATAAATAGCCACGCAGGCACAGAAAACACAGAGAAATAGACCAGGCAAAAATCCGTGTTAATCTGTGAAATCTGTGGCAAAAAAAATAACCGCGGAGGTACGGAAAGCACGAAGAAATAAATAAAAATCAGTGTTGATCCGTGAAATATGTGGCAAAAAATTAGAATCTGGAATAAAAAATATGAACTACGCATCAGTTATAACATCGCCGGTTGGCCAAATTACTATCCTCGCCGATCACGAATTTGTGCATGTTGTAACCTTTGCCGAAAAAGACATTACCGGATTAACCGAAAACCCGCTTACACAAAACGTTGCCCAACAGTTAAATGATTATTTTAATGGCAAACTACAGCATTTCGATTTCCCTATGAAACAGAAAGGTACGGAGTTTCAACAAGGCGTTTGGCAAAATTTATTGGCTATCCCTTATGGAGAAACTACATCCTATGCTAAATTTTCGGCACATCAGCCATTGGCGATCCGTGCCATTGCAGCCGCAAACGGAAAAAACAACATTGCTATTGTAGTGCCCTGTCACCGGGTTATTGGCAGCAATGGTAAACTGGTGGGTTATGCAGGCGGCTTATGGCGTAAAAAATGGTTGTTGCAACACGAAAGTGAAGTAATGCAACGCGGACAAACAGAACTAAAATTTTAAAACCAATACTTTTTATTTGCAGATGAATACAGCACTAGCCGATACCCCAAATTACCTTAAAGCCATCCGTTTAATTAACACAGAAAACAACCAATGTAGCTTTGAAGTGGGTACAATCCCCATACGCCAACACATCAATGCCAGTTATTTCTTTGCACAAACCGATGTTTCAACGCTGGAGAAAATCCCCCACCCTGCCCCACGCCGGCAATATGTGCTTACACTGAAAGGTAAACTCCGTTTTACCGTAAGTAACGGCGAAACTTTTATCATTGAACCAGGCATTATTTTAATCGCAAACGACACCAAAGGAGTTGGACACACCTGGGAAATTTTAGATGGTAACGAATGGGAAAGGATTTATATCCCACTTGAAGAAGACGTAGAAGATCATTTTATTGCCGGAAAAAGCACATAAATAAAATTCACATTTCTAATGCCTACTTTAAAAATACTTTTCTAATTTTGAAAGATACCAAACGCTCAATGACCTACAATCCAGGATTACATATTTTAGCTGAATTTTCTTCTGAAAAAGCCGAACAACTCTCTTCCTTTCAAGACTGTAAAGATCTTTTTAACGAACTAATTGCCGGTAAGAACCTTGAAAAAGTAGGAGAAGTTTATCACAATTTCCCTAACGGAGGTTTTACCGCTGTAATCTGCTTAACCGAATCTCATTTATCTATCCACACCTGGCCAGAGTTTAAACTGGCTACCTTCGATATTTTTCTATCTAATTACCAGAAAGATAATACCCAAAAGGTTAAGGATATTTACGATGCTGTATTGCACTTTTTCGAAGGTAAGGAAATGCAAAAAACTGAAATTGTGCGTTAATGGAAAATTCAGTTAAATCATTTTTTAGATTATCGGAAACAATATCTTGTTCCAAGTGCAAACAAAATATTGTGCTCTACGAACCGGCTAAAAGCGAATACGTAGTTTGCCCCTTTTGTTTTTCTTACTTACATATTTTTACCAGGGCAGAAACAAGGCTGAACAGGAAATTAGAAAAACCCGAAAAATCTCCGGTTTTAAAATTAGGCGCAACAACAAACATCCATGGTGTCGATTTAAAAATAATTGCCTACCTCGAAAAGAAAGAAGCAGGTACGAGTTACCACTGGAGGGAATATATTTTAACAAGCCATGATCAGGGCTATGTTACCTTATCCGAATTTAAAGGACATTGGAATTTCATCGCCGGCGAAGACTTTCTCCCCGATTATAAACAACCCATATCTTATGGTACGAGTGTAGGCTATAAAGATGTGGAATACAAACTTTTTAACAGGTACACGCCAGTGGTTACTGCTATGCTTGGCGAGGTAGATTGGGATGTGGTGAATGAAAAGGTTAAAGCTACCGAGTATATCGCTCCCCCATTTATGGTTGTTAAAGAGGTGATTAATAAATCTGCAAATCTTACTAATTACTACATTGGCGAATACCTCACCAGGGATGAAATTGCCAAGGCATTTAACCTGGATAAAAGCAGTCTTCCGGAGCAGATTGGCATTGGTGCCAATGAGCCTTCTAAAGCTTTCGACAGGTGGACCTCTTCTTTAAAAATAACCGGTATAGCCATAATTGCAGTTTTGCTTTTGCATTTGCTTTTTGATGCAGTTAAACCGGAAAAGGAATTAATAAACGACGATTTTTCCATCACTTACGATACCAAAGGAGGTGCCGATGCTTTCAAATCTTTTATCACCCCTTCCTTTGCTATTGATGATGAATCATCGAATATTGAGTTCGAAATTGCTTCGGGTGTTGACAATAACTGGCTGGAAACCACAATTGTACTGGTTAATGAAGCCGATAATCGAACCTGGGAAGTAAGCAAGGGCATAGAATATTACCATGGCGTAGAAGATGGCGAAAGCTGGTCTGAAGGCTCAACCAAAGAATCCGTTCTTTTATCAGATATACCAAAAGGCAAATACCACTTAAATGTATATCCATCATCAGGAGATGTTTACCGGAATAGCCTTTACATCAGGGCCACTACTAATGTGAGCATGTTCCGCAATACACTGATAACCATACTGCTGCTTTGCATTTTCCCGGCCATTTGCTGGTATTTAATGCGCAATTACGAGAAAAGAAGATGGAATAACAGCGATTTTTCACCCTTTGTAGAAGGAGACTAAATGAATTTAAAACCGATTAAATATTACCTCATTGTACTACTGATTATTTTAGGTTTTTATGGCTATAGCGGTCTCCGTGGTCATGCCTTTTACCAGGATAACGTAGAAAAAAACACTGATTTTAATGGAAGTAAAGGTCACAGTGGCCATGTAAACAGATTTTACCATAAATAAAAAATTATGAGCTTAAACGAACTAATCAACATCAAGTACATTATTGCATCACTGGTTTACTCTATATTGGGTATTGTTGTACTCTTTATCGCATTCTGGATTATCGAAAAAATTACGCCCGAGAACCTTTGGAAAGAAATACTCGAAAAGCAAAATTTAGCTTTAGCCATTGTTTTTGCAGCCTTTATTATTGCTATTGCAATTATTATAAGCTCAGCCATTCACAGTTAGCATGAACAAAAAGTTACCTGCACTTTTATTAATTTCAGTTTTTGTTGTTGCTACCTGTGGTTTAATTTACGAATTAATTGCCGGTACCCTGGCGAGCTACCTGCTTGGCGATTCGGTAACCCAATTTTCGACCATTATTGGGGTTTACCTTTTTTCGATGGGTATAGGCTCGTGGGTATCTAAATATTTTGAGAAGAATATCCTTTCGTGGTTTATTCAAATCGAAATCCTGGTTGGGCTGGTTGGTGGCTTTAGCTCAACCGTACTGTTCCTAGTTTTCGAAAGCATTGCTTCCTTCAGGATAGTGCTGTATGGTTTTGTAAGCCTAACCGGTATTCTGGTTGGTTTAGAAATCCCATTACTCATGCGCATTCTTAAAGACCGCTATGAGTTTAAAGATCTGGTTTCGAAAGTTTTCACCTTCGATTATATTGGCGCACTACTGGCTTCCTTAATTTTCCCGCTGCTGTTAATTCCGCACCTGGGTCTGGTAAAAACAGCCTATTTGTTTGGGATGCTGAACGTTGCCGTAGCATTGATTGTTTGCCTGAGTTTTAAAGCAGAAATCAGGGCCTCTAAATACCTGCAAAGCGCTTCTTTCATCAGTATTATAGCATTACTTGCCGGGTTCATTTACGCCGACAAAATAACCAGTTTTTCTGAAAGCCAGACTTATAGCGATACCATTATCTATTCGAAAAGTACTCCTTACCAGCGCATAATTTTAACCAAAAAAAACAAAGTTTTGCGGCTTTTCCTAAACGGGAACCTTCAGTTCAGCTCTGATGATGAATACCGCTACCACGAGGCTTTGGTACATCCAGGTTTACAGGCCTTACCTTTTGCCAAACATGTTTTGGTAATGGGTGGCGGCGATGGCCTTGCCGTTAGAGAGATTTTAAAATATCCAAATGTCGACTCGGTAACGCTGGTAGATTTGGATAAGGGAATGACGGGCCTCTTCCAATCGAACAAAATTTTGCTGGGGCTTAATAAAAATGCGCTGCTATCGCCAAAAGTAAAAGTGATTAATGCCGATGCTTTTAGCTGGATTAAGGCACAGCACAGAAAATTCGACTTTATTGTGATCGATTTTCCTGATCCATCTAATTATGCCGTTGGAAAACTTTATACCAATGCATTTTACAAACTGGTTAAGGGTATTCTTGCCCCAAAAGGTTTGATGGTTATCCAGTCTACCTCGCCCTTTGTTGCGCCAAAATCTTTCTGGACGGTAAACAAAACTTTAGAAAGTGTTGGTTTAAAAACAATCCCTTATCACAACTATGTGCCATCATTTGGCGAGTGGGGCTATATTATGGCTACCGAACCCGATAATGTATATAAAAAACCGCAGCAATATTTACCAGGTTTAAAGTTCATATCGAAAGAAAGTTTAGATTTAATGCTCTATTTCCCTAAAGATATGGGCAAAGTAGAAACCGATGTAAATAAGCTTAACAACCAAATTTTAGTTAAGTACTTTGAAGATGAGTGGGCAAACGTTTTATAAGGATGAATTATCGGCCTATTTAAAGCGTCGCTCTTTTTTATTGAGGATCGGATTAATTACGGGCGGCATTTTTTTAAACGGCTGTTATAAAAAAATACGGTCGGCCGGCTACAATATTAAGGGAACCTTACAAGGTCCGGATGCAAAAGCTGGCCATATTTTGCGCGATAAAATAAAAATACCTGCAGCAAAAAACACAAGAAAAGTAAAAACACTCATTGTTGGCAGTGGTATTTCGGGCCTATCGGCCGGGCGATGGCTAAAAAAGAATGGCGAAACAAATTTCGAAATCCTGGAATTGGAAAAACATACAGGAGGAAATTCATATTATGGCACCAATAAAATAGCGGCTTATCCACTCGGTGCGCATTACATCACCATAGCCAATAACGACGATGCTTTACTGATTGATTTTTTACAGGAAATTAATGTTATCACCCACTTTGAAAAACAGCTACCCTACTACAACGATTACTATTTAACTTTCGATCCGGAAGAAAGGTTGTTAATAAACGGCGAATGGCAGGAAGGTTTAATTCCGGATTTTGGTGTGCCCATTGCAGACAAAAAGGAAATCAGACGCTTTTTATCAGCTGTTGATCAGCTTAAAAATACCAAAGGTAGCGATGGTAAATTTTTATTCAATATCCCTTTAAGTACCTCATCGAATGATGAAAACTACAGAAAACTGGATAAGATTACTTTCGAGGCTTACCTGAAAGAAAAGGGTTACCATTCTAAATACCTGCTTTGGTACTTAAACTATGCCTGTAAAGATGATTATGGCCAAAAAATAACGCATATATCGGCCTGGGCAGGTCTGCATTATTTCGCTGCACGCAGGGGCAGAGCCGCCAATGCAGAGCAAAATGCGATTTTAACCTGGCCCGAAGGCAATGGCTGGATTATGAAACAATTGGCCGGCCCGTTAAAAGATCACATTAAAACTTCGACGCTGTGTTACGATTTAAAGTCATTGGCCAATGGAAATACACAGGTAACCACATTTAATGCAGGTACACAGGTTACGGAAAATATAGAAGCCGAAAAAATTATACTGTGCGCACCACAGTTTGTAAACAACCGTTTACTGCAAAATTTTGACCGCAACATAGATTATAAGGCTTTTAGTTATTCGCCATGGCTAATTGCCAACATTACCATTAACGAATTACCAGAATCGAAAGGGATAAACCTTTGCTGGGATAATGTGGCTTACAATACTCCATCCGTTGGCTACGTAAATTCGGCACAACAACACCTGAAACTTTCGGAAGATAAAAAAGTAATTACCTATTACCTCCCCCTCTGCGATTTCGAACCTGCAATTGCCCGTTTGGCTGCTTACTCCAGAAATTATGAGCAATGGCTGGATATCGTTATCCCTGAGATTGAAATAATACATCCGGGCATTACCAAAGCAATTGAAAATATCGATTTTTGGGTTTGGGGTCACGGCATGATTGCACCCACGAAGGATTTTATCTGGAGTGAAAATTTAGCAAACGCAAAGACATCCATTGACGATAAAATTTTCTTTGCCCATAGTGATTTAAGTGGAGTTTCTATTTTTGAAGAAGCTTTTCATCAAGGTATAAATGCAGCAAAACAGGTACTGAATGGCAGATCTTAATTCAAATCAACCCTGGCTAAATTCGCGTGTAAGTGATGTTGTTTTCATCCTTTCACCTCCGTTTTTTTCTTTGCTGCTGGTTTTACTTTTTCCTTCGCAATTTCAAAATTCAGCGGGTATTCCATTGGCTTATTGGGTATTTTTAATTGTTTTTATTGATGTTGCGCATGTGTACAGCACTTTATACCGCACCTATTTTAATCCTGGCAATTTTAAGAAACAATATACTTTGCTTGTTGCCATCCCGGTGGCCTGCTATGTTACAGGAGTAATGATTTACCATTTTGATGCTTTATGGTTTTGGAGAATCCTGGCATACCTGGCGGTTTATCATTTCATCAGGCAGCAATATGGTTTTATGCGTTTGTATTCGCGCAATGAAAAAGCTTCGCCTGTTCAGCAGCTTATCGATAAAGTGGCCATTTATACCGCAACCCTGTATCCACTGCTTTTCTGGCACCTCAGTACGGCCAGGCATTTCAACTGGTTTATAGAAGGCGATTTCTTTTCGTTTAAGAACGATGCGCTTTTAAAAGGTTCGGGAATGGTGTACCTTGCCATTATTGCCATATACATCATAAAAGAGTTATCGGTGGTTATTAAACAGAAATGGGTTAATATTCCACGGAATTTAATCGTTGTCGGAACATTCCTGTCCTGGTATTTCGGAATCGTTTATTTTAACGGTGATATGGCTTTTACTACCTTGAATGTCGTTTCGCATGGCGTTCCGTATATGGCCCTCGTTTGGTTTTTCGAGAAGAAAAAATTAGATAAAACCGCTGTTAAAAATAAAATCATAGCCCTTAGCTTTGGCAAATCGGGGATATTTTATTTCCTGTTCATTTTAATCCTCTTCGCCTACCTGGAAGAAGGTCTGTGGGATGGTTTGGTATGGAAAGAACACCAGGCAGTATTTAAGCCTTTTACAACCTTACCGCAAATAACAAGCAGCGAACTGCTTTCGCTCCTTGTTCCGCTTTTGGCATTACCACAGGCCACACATTATGTACTAGATGGCTTTATCTGGAAGCCAAAAAACAAATTCTAAGATCTGTTTTTTAACCGGTTTCGTAAATAATACCAAACTCCGGTATGATGAAAACGATTTGCTTATTACTGTTTGTGTTACTAGGTTATTCGCCCGTTGAGAAAAATACACCTGTTGCAAAACTGGATTTAAAGAAATATGCCGGAACCTGGTATTCTTTATATTCTATCCCAACTATTTTTGATAGGGGCAGCCGTGAAACCACTACTAAATATACCCTAAACAAAACCGGCTATTATGATGTGGTAACCACCTACAAAAAGCCCGGCGATGAAAAGATATATTCGAGGAATTCGAAAATGTTCCCCTCAGCGGAGGGAGATAATGGTGAGCTCCAGGCACAGTTTATATGGCCCATAAAGGTTGATTACTGGATTATTGAACTGGCCAGCGATTATTCATACGTGGTTGTTGGTCATCCTGATCATAAATTCTTATTCATCATGAGTCGTAATGAGGTTATGCCGAAGAAAACCCATGACGAAATTGTTGCCCGGTGCAAGGCAAAAGGTTACGATGTAGATAAACTTACTTCTCAGCAACACGAAAGGGGCTAGCTTATGGCCTTAAACCAGGCCAAATCTTTCGATCAGCTTATCTTTTTGAATTCGGGCTACCTGTAACTGCTTATTATTTTCCATGGTTAGCAGGCAATCGTTCTTATTGAAATGCTTTACTTTATGGAGGTTGATGATGTATTGACGGTGAATGCGAAAGAAGTTTCTGTTCTCCAGAATTTCCTGTACATCTTTCAATGTTTTCGAGATAATTACCTTTTCTCCATCCAGTAAAACCAAAATAGAGTAATTACTGCTGGCCTCTACGTACAGAATGTCGTCGAGATTTACAAACGTAATACCTGTTAAGGAGCTTACAGCTATTTTATTAATCCGTTCGAGATAAAACTGTTTCTGAAAAAGATCAAATTGTGCATCAGAAGGTTTAATGGTGTTAACAGCTTTATTTACCGCATCAATTAAATCGTTAATGTAAACCGGTTTCACCAAATAATCCAAAGCACTAAACCTGAATGCCCTTAAAGCAAATTCGTTGTACGCAGTAATAAAAATTACACTAAAATTTATCGGGGTCAGTTTTTCTAAAAACTGGAAACCATTAAGTTCCGGCATTTCTATATCCAGGAAAAGCAGGTCGGGCTTTAGCTGATCAATTTCCTGCAAGGCCTTTAACGGGCTGTTAAAAGTATGGATCTCGCCGATTTCGGGGCAATGCCGTTGAAGCTGGATGCGTAACAGATTAACGCTATCTTCCTCATCGTCGATAATAATGGTGTTTAAGCGTTTCATACCAAATGGAGGTTAATGGAAACCAGGGTACCCGAAGCTTCTTTGTTTTCGTTATATAAATCTTCGATATGCACCTGGGTATTGGCATTAAATTTTTTATTAAAAACGGCTATACGCTCACTGGTAATTAAAGTGCCGTACGATTTATCTTTTTCTGCAGCCTTACTATTCAGCTCGCCCGCTTTTACCCGCCCTATTCCATTGTCTTCGATCGTTATATTTAAAGTTTGTGAGGTAAAATCCTGACTAATTTTAATGCTAATTTTTCCGCCCTGCTTTTTGTGCATTAGGCCATGCCAGATTGCGTTTTCGATATAAGGTTGTATTAGCATGGGTGGAATCTCTATAAAATCAGCATCAACGTTGTCATCGATATCAAAAACATAGTTTAGCTTACCTTTAAACCGCATACTTTCCATCTCTAGGTATAGTTTTAGCGCGGTGATTTCTTCGGTAAGGACTATTTTTTCCTTTCGTGAATGTACCAGTGATAAGCGCATGAGCTGAGAGAATTTACTGAGGTAATCGGAAGCTAAGGAACTATCATTTTGTTCGATGTATAAATTAATTGAATTTAAGCAATTAAAAATAAAATGAGGGTTCATTTGCAAGCGTAAAATTTTATACTCGTTTTCGGTATTCTTTATTTTCAGGTTAATCCGCTCCAGTTCATCAAGCCTGTCTTTATAAGCAAGCGCAGTTAAAAACAAAATGGTATCGACTACAAATGCAAGGGTAATTAAATCATATTGCGCATTTAAATGATGGTACCAGCCGGGCAAAGAGGCCGATGCAAACAACCACCTGGGCACAACTACAAAAATAAATGCTACTGCGAGGGTAACCAGACCTATAAATGCAAATTTTAAATATCCCCTGTTGGGCTTTGGATGGGTGTAATAGCTTAACCAAATCAGTAATACCAAAAAGGGCAGCGCATTGTATTTCCAAAATATCTTGGTTATGATACTTTGCTCGGGCCAAACAAAGTGAACCGGCATGATAATCAACATCAATAACCATTGCAGCAGGCATATTTTCAGGAATATATTTAACCACTTACTTTGCTTAACCTGTAAAAATTCACTCAAAAAGAGGATGTAAAAAATGCTCTGGGGAATAAAAGACAGCAGGAAAATAAAATCATTATTAAGCCATGGTAGCCAATCTGTTTCCATCACCAATGCATCTACCTGCAGAGAGTATCTTAAAAAAAGTGAAATGGAAGCTAAGGCACAATACAGGTAAGATTTAAGCCTGCGTTGCAAAAAGAACTTTAAGCAACAGTAAACAAATACGGCAAAATAAAAGCCGGCTACCCATAATTTCAAGTTTTTAAAACTAACCGGAGCACTGATCAGTTCTTCTACTTTCTCATGGTATGCCGTATCAAAAGTTTCTAAATAAGGGTATTGGTGTGCAATGTTGTATTGATATTTATTGATTAAAAGATAAAATTGCTGTACACTTTGTTTCCTGATGGGTAGGTTTATTCGCCAATAATCGCCTTTAACAGATAAATCATTAATACGCGAACCAAAACCGGTACGTCCAACCAGCACCAGTTGGTTCTGTTTAAGTTCGTACAGCAGCGATTCTTCGTTTTTGTTGCCCAGTTTTAAAATCAGCGTGGTATCTTTCTCTAGTGCGCTTATTGTGCTAAAATTTAGCCAGAATTGCCTTACGGTATCGGCAAACTCACCGTCCTGCGAGGTAGTATCCAGCAGATGCCATTTTAAGGTTTTAAGTTGATTTGGCGTTTTATATTCCTTTTTGGAAACAGCATAATAGGAATTATTGATCAGGCTGACCTTTTTTGTCTCGTACTTTACAATAACAGGTTTTACCACAGGCTGAGCCGTTGAATAAAAGCTGTTACCTAAAATGGCAGAAACTAAAATGAAGAAAGCGATTAAAGAGCTGTTTTTTATAATCATCCTGCTAAAAAATCCTAAACGGACACCTAAATTTAAAGTTAATTAGAAAAACTACAATAAACATTATAAATGAGTGAGCTGTTATTTTAGTCTTGCGAAATCTGTTGTTTTATGTTTAAATGGTTTCTTCAACTTCTCAAAAAGCACACACTGCAACAGCATTTCTTACTACACATGGTATAACCCATAGTTCACAGCAAAAATCAGATACTTCACTCAATTGCAGGCTTAAGAAAAAATTGTTATTTTAAATTTGAATTGTAAATCAAATCGTACAAAAAAATAGCTACTTTCAGTAACAGCATAGAAAATTATGATTAACGCTTTGCCATAAAAATCATGTAGTCATGAAAAAGATCTTAATTAGCGCCCTCTTATTAAATCTGGCCACAATAACCGCATTTACTTTAAACACCGAGATCCCTTTTAAGCTGGGGACAAAATCCTGCATAGCTAAATACAAAGAAAATAAAGCAGGCATTGCAACCCTCCTATCGCTACACGATAATGAAAATACGGCGATTGATGCTTTTAACGATTTACCCAAAGATACCAGCTTTAATCTTTTTGAGATACACCAGAATAATGTACGCACTTTAACCTGCAACTTTAAAAATAGAAACTACGAGTTTGATCCTAACCGTATTTTTTCGGATACCGGGATCGACAGTACGTTAAAAAAGTCTAATAGCGGAGTAACTAAGTTTCCGGCAGCGGTAATTAACCACATCAAAACCTTTTCGGCAGAGCTTTTAAAAGCATACGGTGCCCGAAATCAAAATACTTACACCATCTCTATTCATAATAATACAAATGAGGGTGCCCTTTCATTAACCGACTATATCAAACCAAATAAATACCATCAGGAAGCCAAGGCTGTTTTCAGGGCCGAGGGCAAAGATTTAGATGATTTTTTCCTGGTAACAGCATTAAACGATTTCAATTATTTAAAAGGTTTAGGTGAAAATGTGGTGCTGCAAAACGATAATCCGACCGATGATGGTTCTTTATCGGTTTACTGCGCCAAAAATAATATTCCGTATATCAATATTGAAGCCGAGAATGGCCATAAGGCCGAACAGCTAGCCATGCTGAAAATAGTTTACGGACTTTTAAAAATAAGATAGAACCATAACGTGTACAAGCATTACAATCAATCCATTAAAGCCATGAAAAGTTTCATTCAAAACGGCCTTATATTGATGCTATTCTGCATAGCAATTGAGACCAGCGCCCAGGTAAAAAAAACAGTAAGTCCTGTTAAAACCAAAAAGGCCACTACAGCCCCGGCAGAAACCAAAAGTATAGCCATTGAACTCCTTCGAGCCAATACAGAACAGGCGAGCCGAATGATTAGCAACGAACTGAAAGCTTTGGGCGTACAGATGGAAAGTATAGAGGAGGAATCGATATACGATAACCCGAAAAACGGAGAAAAAAGTGGCAGACTGCTACAGGTGCGTACATCACTCATTTGCAGTCATAAGATACAGGTAGACATACGTGCCAATGCAAGCGACCAGATACAGAGTATCGACTGGTATCTTAACGATGTGCCGAAAGAAGGATTTCTCGCTCTTGAAAAAGTACTCGGTTACCGTAAATGGCAGGCACTTAGCCCAAACCATTTCTTAAACAACAATTTAATTGCCGAGATAACCGAAATGGGAAGTAGCGGAGAAGATAAAAATCAATTAACCTATGCCATTACTTTAACCAAAACCGATCCATTTATTTTACCGGTAATGGCTAAAATTTTCAGTACCGATACGTTAACGGTTCATAACAACCCCGAAGAAGCCGGACAAAGCGTAGTTCAGTTTTTAAGAGGCCAGGGCAACAAATTTCTTTATAAATCATCTAATATTTTAACAAATTATCAAGGTAAAGGAATTTCGAACGTCAATGGCTATACCACAACTTATATGTTTGCCGAGGGCACCTCTGTAACCGTTTCGAGTAACAAATACCAAAAGCTGAATGCCATTGACTTTAGTTTTACCGATCCACTGGTACACAACAAAATTAAAAAATGGTTCCGCTTAAATAATTGGACAGATGGGGGTGAAGGAGATGAAGAGGGTGATCTAATTTACAGCAAAAACAACCTGAAATGCACCAATAACGACAAAGAGAAATATATCAGGTTTGCTGTTTCGCCATACGTTACCGATATTGCTACCCGTTATCAAAATACCGACCCCATAGATGCATCTTCGCTGGTAAGCTACTATCTTAACATGGAAAAGGCAACATTAAAGACCTTCCTGGCCGAAAATTATCTCACATCGATTAAGGTTAACTGGCCAGGTAGAGACATGACTTATCAGGCAGGAGCTTACCCGCACGATTTTTATTTCAAATCGCCGGCCGATTCTTTGTGTTATGTGAGTTACGAATACCAATTGAGTGATAACTGGTCGCGCATTATTTATTTCAGCACGGGCGATAAGGCTTACTACGAAAAGATGAAAACCGATTTGTTAAAGGATGCGCAAGACCCTAAATCAAAGGTTATTGTAAATTATAGCGATAAACAATTCGAGAAATCGCGGATGTATTATATTTCAATATACTCTAAAGCACAGGACATTGAAAACAAACGCAAAAAACAAGATGCCTTACTTGCACAACAACAACGAGAAAAAGCGGAAGCTGAAGAAAAGGCACGCTTAAAAGCCGAGAAAGATGCAAAAACCTCGGCCGACATTCAAAAGGTAGGCGATATACTTATACAAGGTTTGGAACAAATTAATAGAAAAAAAGGGAACAATTAATTATCCGGCATAACCTTGCCTTTCAAAAATAAACGCCGGTAACTTAATAGCTATCGGCGTTTTGCTTTGATATTATTTTACCTCCAGGCGTTCTTTTTTAACGCTGGTGGCCAGCAAAAGTACTGCAACCAGTAACACAATCCATCCCCACTGAAAATGAATGGTTTTAGACAGCATTTTATCAAAAAATTTAGAGCCAAAGTAGTTGTTAACTTTAAACCAAACGGCTGCAGCCATTATGGCACTCCAAATTAACGCTATAATTGTCATTACCCTGAACATGCCTAAAGCCCTTACAAACAGGAATAAAGCCGTTAAAGCTAAAATGGCCAAAGAAATATAAAGCAAACGCGGGTCTGCCTGATATAAATTCCAGTTACCCTTAACAGGCACCTTTAGCATTGGAGCAATGGTTATGGCAATGGCTCCCAGAATTAAGCCAATGTAGGCATTGATTTTTTTTACTACTAACATCTGATAGTGTTTGTATTAATATTTTAGAAACTGCTAACTGAAAACTGTCAATTAATCTATTGACCTTCAATAATGCCCATTTTATCTGCAAAGTGAGCGCAATAGTCACGCAAATCTTCTACAATCAGGGTTTCGCCGGTTGCTTTCAAAAAGCTATCGCCCATGGTTTGTAAAGTTTCGTAGAAAAAACGTTTCATTTCATCAACAGGCATGTCTTTCGTCCAGAGGTCGATACGCATTGAGTTTTTATAATTATGGTCCCAAAGGGCCAGAATCATCGATTTAACAGGCACCTGATCTTTCGTTTGTGCATCAGTACTTTCCCAAAGAATATTCTCTGGCATATTGTTATCGTCTAACTCAACGGTAATTTTAATTTCTGCTTTTCTCATTTTTAATATTGATTGCACAGATAAATCGATTACTCAGATTTATCTGTATTTTATTCGGCGCAAAGATGATGATTTTACCAAAAACTTCGCCTTTGTATTATACTACTTTTTGTAATATTAGCATCAAGATTGCTGTAATCACAATAAAAATAGATTCGATTAACCAGATCCGCTTAATATCTTTTAAAGTAAAACGGAAAATAAGGTCGGTAACAAAGGTAACGGCAACCAGGCAACCCAAAATGAGCATATAGAAACCGCTGAGGTTGATTTGTCTCGGCGCAGTATTTTTCTCAGAAAAAAGACTAACCACCAATAAGCTCAAACCAATTGCACCAATGATATTTAATGGAGTAACACGAAGTTTCATGGTTATTTATTCTTATCAAAACGTTTACCCTTTTTAAAACTTTTAACCGCTTTACCAGCTTTTGCCTTCGCTTTATCCCTTGCTTTTTGATCAATAGCCTTCGCATTTTTCTTCTCGTGGAAAGCGCCTTTAAAATCAGGATCTTCCTTACGTTTTTGCAAATCGATTTCTTTGGCTATGTGCTGGCGTTCCTCGTAAGGAGTTTCTTCAATAAAAACGCCTTGCGGAATGGCTTCAACCGGAATAGACTGACGGATCAGTTTTTCGATTTTACGGATATAGTATTTTTCGCCGTCGGTTGCAAAAGTGATGGCATCGCCTTTGGCAAATGCACGGCCGGTACGCCCAATGCGGTGCACATAATCTTCGATAATAATAGGAACATCGAAATTAATTACATGGCTCACATCGCTCACATCTATCCCCCTGCTGGCCACATCTGTTGCCACTAAAACCCTGACATTTCCCTCTTTAAAGCTGTTTATAGAGTTAATCCGCGTGTTCTGCCCCTTATTGGCGTGTATTACGCGAACGTTATCGGCACCGTATTTACGTTCAATGAAACCAAAAATATTATCGGCAACCGTTTTGGTTTTACAGAAGATAATCAGGCGGCTAAATGCCTCATCATTCTTAAGTAAATGCTGCAATAAATTGAGTTTCGTTTTAAAATTCGGGACGTAATAAAGTGTTTGTGTTACGTTAGCTGCAGGGGTTGCCTGCTGCGCCGTTTCGATAATGGTCGGATTTTTAAGGAAATCGCCGGCAATTTTCTGAACCAGATCGCTCATGGTTGCCGAAAACAGCAGGTTTTGGCGCTTACGGGGTACAATTTCTAAAATACGGTGTATAGAGCCGATAAAGCCCATATCCATCATTTTATCTGCCTCATCCAGTACCAAAAACTTTAAGCTTTGCGTATTAATATCGCCTGTTAAATATAAATCGAGGAAACGACCCGGCGTGGCAATCAGGATATCGACACCTTTTGCCAGCTGCTCTTTCTGCGTTTTTGGTCCAATACCACCAAAAATTACCAGCGAGCGCAGGTCGGTATAAGTAGAAAACAGTTTCACCTGTTCTTCAATCTGCATGGCCAGTTCGCGGGTTGGCGATAATATCAGCGCGCGGATATTTTCGCCCTGTGCATACTTCAACTGCATTAAAATGGGCAATACAAAAGCGGCGGTTTTTCCGGTACCGGTTTCGGCAATACCAAAAATATCCTGACCAGATAATATAGGTGCAATTGCTTTTTCCTGTATTGGTGTTGCAACGGTGTAACCGGCATCGGCCACAGCATTTAAAATTTGTCTGTTTAACTTAAAGTCTTCGAACGATTTTGCCATAGCGCACAAAGATAGTGATTAAGGTTGAGGGTTTGAAGGTATAAGGTGGAAGGTTTGATCCCAATCACCAATCTAAAGCCTTAAAAACTGGCAATGCAAACCAATCTATAGCTCCAAAACTCCCAACAGTAATTATTCTTAAGCTCAAAATCTTGATACTTGCATCTTGATACTCGCAAAATAAACACCAAATTACTACCTTTGAAACCATGAATACTTACCTGATAAAAGCTGCTACAATTGTAAACGAAGGACAAAAAATTGTTGCCGATGTTTTAATTAAAGATGGATTTATTGCCAAAATAGGCCAAAACCTTAGTGCACCCGGTGCACAGGAAATTAATGCCGAGGGGCAATATCTTTTACCAGGTATGATTGATGACCAGGTGCATTTCCGCGAGCCGGGCCTTACACACAAAGCCGATATTTTTACCGAAAGTATGGCTGCTGTTGCCGGTGGGATTACTTCTTTTATGGAAATGCCCAATACCGTACCCAATACTCTAACGCAGGAATTACTTACCGATAAATACAATACTGCGGCACAAACTTCATTAGCAAACTACTCGTTTTACATGGGGGCCAGTAACGATAATATTGAAGAGGTTTTAAAAACCGATCCGAAAAACGTTTGCGGGATCAAGGTTTTCATGGGTTCTTCAACCGGGAACATGCTGGTTGATAACGAAAAAACCTTAGAGCACATTTTTAGCAAAGCCCCTATTCTTGTAGCTACGCATTGCGAAGATGAGGCCACTATTCGCCATAACCTTGCCGAATTTAAGGCTAAATATGGCGATGATTTAACCATTGAAATGCATCCGCTGATTCGAAGTACCGAGGCTTGCTACAAATCATCTTCGTTAGCGGTAGAGCTGGCCAAACGTTATCAAACGCGCCTGCACATTCTCCACATTTCGACAGCTAAAGAAATTGCGCTGTTTGACAATACCATTCCGTTAAAGGACAAAAAAATTACAGCTGAAGCCTGCGTACACCACCTTTGGTTTAATGATAAGGATTACGCCGAAAAAGGCAATTTTATTAAATGGAACCCTGCCGTTAAAACCGAAACAGACCAACAAGGCATATTAGCGGGTGTTTTAAATGATAATATCGATGTAATTGCTACCGACCACGCACCACATACGCTGGCCGAAAAACAACAAGCCTATGCACAGGCACCTTCGGGTGGGCCACTGGTACAACATGCTTTACCTGCTTTACTGGAAATGCATTTGCAGGGCAAAATCTCGCTGGAAAAAATTGTGGAAAAAACAGCGCATAACCTCGCCATTTGCTTCGATATCGAAAAACGTGGTTTTATACGCGAAGGTTATTGGGCAGATTTAGTTTTGGTTGATTTAAACGATCCGTGGAAAGTAACCAAGCTGAACAATTTTTATAAATGTGGCTGGAGCCCTTTTGATGGAGATACTTTTAAAGCAAGCGTTACCCATACTTTTGTATCAGGAAACCTGGCTTATACTAAAGGAAAATTCACTACCGACCAGATAGGCAAGCGCTTAACATTTACCAGATAGATTTGTTATATTTGTATTGAAGTGCATCAACATGGAAACATTAATTATTCAGCCTAAGACTAAAGAACAGCTAACTGCTTTAAAAGCATTTGTTAAAGCGATGAAAATTGATTTTAGATCTGAAAAAGATTACAATCCTGAATTTGTTGAAAAAGTTTTAGAAGGAGAAAAATCACGAAAATCAGGAAAGCCTGGCCTCAAAATTGATGTCCAGAATATGTGGAAATAGCATAAAGCACTTTTTTAGCATCCCAATTTAATTAAACAAATGGATTGGTATGCAAATAGAATTATACGAGAAAGCAATAACAGACTTAGATTTTTGGGGGAAATCTGGAAATAAGGCCATTCAAACCAAGATACAATTATTCTTTGCAGATATGTTACTCCATCCATTTAGCAGAATAGGCAAACCAGAACCACTAAAATTTAAACTTGCCGGAAAATGGTCAAGAAGGATAACTCGTGAACACCGAATTATTTATGAGGTAATTGAGCAGAATATTTTTGTTTACTCCTTAAGGGCCATTACCAGTAAACAATGACTAAACGTGCTGTAATTATTAAATCAACGGTGCTTCTTGGCTTAACTGTCCTGATTTATGTTTTTGGCTTCTTTCCCCCTTCTGTTCAAAAATATTATTCAACCGGTTTTTACCCTTATATTTCATCTGCATTAAGGTTTGTATCTGGTATTTTTCCTTTTGCCATTGGCGATATCATTTACGCCATTTTAATTGGTTTTGTATTGTATAAAATCATCTGCTTTTATAAAAAGCGTAAAGCGCTAAAAAAACAAGATCGCATTATTATTCCTTTGCAGGTATTCAATTTCTTTTTGCTGCTGTACATTATCTTCAAAATAGTTTGGGGTTTAAACTATAGCAGGCCAAGCGTTAGTGAAGAATTGGGCATTGGTTATGAAAAATACACGGTGAAAGAACTGGTACAACTGGGTAATTATTTTGTAGATAAAACTAATGCGTTAAAACTGAAGCAGCCCAAAGTTCCTACTTATAAGATTATCGATCTTGAAAAAACATCAGCCGAAGCCTATAATTTAATGGAAAAGAAAAATCCATTGTTCAGGTATTCACATCCTTGTTTAAAGGCTGTACTAAGTCCGTGGGTTATTAGCAAAGTAGGCATCGAGGGTTATTACGCGCCATTATCGGGCGAGGCTAACATGAATACCAATTTGCCTGATTTTGTTAAACCTTATGTTTCCTGTCACGAAATCGCCCATCAACTGGGCATCGCTTACGAAGATGAAGCCAACCTCTTAGGTTATTTAACGGCAAGCAATAGTCCTGATTTAAATTACCAATACTCGGCTAATTACGAAATGCTCAGGTATATCCTTTTCGAAATCAGAATGAAATCGCCCGATGATTATAAAATACTGTATGATAAGCTCCTGCCCCAGGTTATAACCGATTTTAAATCAGAAAAAGAGTTCTGGCGTAAGTATAACGGACAAATGTTTGGCTATATGGATGCCGCTTTCGATCGTTTCTTAAAACTCAATAACCAGAAAAAAGGAATAGATAGCTACCAGGATATCGTTATCTGGTTATGGAATATTCATAAATCACAGTTAGCAGTTAACAATATGCAGTTGCCAGTTAAGGATAACTAACTCAAAACTGTCAATTGAAAACTGATCTAACCGTGTATCGCTTCCTTCGTACCGAAGCTCTGAATCAGTTCACCTTCAAAATCCAGCCATTCTTTCCAGCGTTTTTCAACATCAACATCAGTGCTGTATTTACGGGCAAAATTTAAGAAAGTAGTGTAATGACCAGCTTCAGATACCATTAATTCGTGGTAGAATTTAGCCAGTTCCGTATCTTTAATGTTTAGAGAAAGTACACGAAAACGTTCGCAGCTTCTGGCTTCGATCATAGCCGCAAACAAAAGCCTGTCGATAAAAGCCTGGTTACGGCTACCATCTTTTTTGCTGAATTTTACCAACCTGCCAACGTAATCATCTTTACGCTCGCGACTCAAAGTATATCCCCGCTCCTTAATAATGTTAATCACCATCTGGAAATGCTGCATTTCTTCTATGGCAATAGCGGTTAATTCATCTACCAAATCCTGGTGCTCAGAGTTTTGTGTAATTAGGGTAATGGCGTTACTGGCTGCTTTTTGTTCGCACCAGGCATGGTCGGATAAAATTTCTTCTAAATTCGATTCAGCAATATTTGCCCAACGCGGGTCTGTCAACAGTTTTAATCCTAGCATGTGGTTTCTCTCTTCGAAAAGCAAAATTAAAACTATTTCCCGCAGATACCGAAGAAAAAAACAGATTCAGTAATATCCTTTACAAAGGTCAAGTGTTTCCCGCAGATGTCGCAGAAAAAAAAGCAGATTTTCATAAATCGGTGCTAATCTTTTTAATCCTACATAAATCTGCGAGTCTTATCACTTTAAATCTGCGTGAAATTAGCTCAGCATACACAAAAAACCTTTATTTTGCACAAATTTTAAACCATGCCTACAAAGAAATTATTGATTATTGGATTGGTTTGGCCTGAGCCTGCTTCATCGGCCGCAGGTACCCGGATGATCCAGTTAGTTGATTTATTTCTGGCCAAAGGCTATCGGATTACCTTTGCTTCGGCAGCATCGAAAAGCGAATTCAGTCACGATTTTAGCAATACAAGTGTAATTGAGCAGGAAATTAAGTTAAACGACGAAAGTTTCAATAGCTTTTTAAAAGCGCTGAACCCCGATATTGTGCTATTCGATCGTTTTATGATTGAAGAACAATACGGCTGGCGCGTACAGCAGGAATGCCCCAATGCCCTGCGAATTTTAGATACCGAAGATTTACATTTTTTGCGCCAGGCACGGCAGCAGAGTACGAAAAAACAGGAAACACTAAACCTGTTTTCAGATACAGCCAAACGCGAAATTGCAGCCATCCTTCGCTGCGATCTTTCCTTAATTATCTCGGAAATGGAGATGAAACTACTGGAAGAGCAATTTAAAATTGATGCCGGCTTACTGTATTACCTACCCTTTTTAGAGCAAAAAATTTCTGCAGATACCATTCAAAACTGGATTCCTTTTACAGAGAGAGCCGATTTTGTTTTCATTGGAAACTTTCTGCACGAACCTAACTGGCATACCGTTCAAACCCTGAAAACAAAAGTATGGCCCTTGCTCCGCAAAAAACTTCCCGAAGCGAAGTTGAATATTTATGGTGCTTATCCTTCTCAAAAGGTATTACAGCTCGAAAATAAGGCTGAAAAATTTTTCATTAAGGGTCGAGCTTTAAATGCACAGGAAACCATCGCTCAACACAGAATTTTACTTGCACCGATCCAGTTTGGCGCTGGTGTGAAGGGTAAATTTATTGATGCTATGCAAACCGGTACGCCATCTGTAACCACAACAGTTGGCGCCGAAGCCATGAAAGGCAAGCTGCACTGGAATGGTATTGTAGAAGATGATTTAAGCACTTTCGCAGAACAGGCTGCACTCCTTTATCAAAACGAAGCCGAATGGCAGGAAGCGCAAAAGCATGGTGTGCAGATTATCAATGAGCGTTACGCCTCAACTGCTTTTGCCGATGAATTTATGCAAAGGGTAACCGAACTGCTGTTAAACTTACCAAAACACCGACAGGCTAATTTTATGGGGCAGATTTTAAACCACCATACCCTTCAGAGCACAAAATACATGAGCCTTTGGATTGAGGAGAAGAATAAATAGTCCGGGGTTCGGAAAGTCAGAGGTCCGAAGATATCACGACATAAAACCTCAATACACGGTTATTAGCATTCAAGCTCAGAACTTCCAGTTTCCGCCCAATAGCACTCCTGATCTTCAGACTTCGGTCTTCTGACTTCCGACTAAAACTAATTGACTTTTAAAAAACATTCTGGTTCTGAAACCTAGGAACAATATTGTAAATTTGCGGCTATGGCAAAAATATCGATTAACCTTGCTACAGGTTCGTTTCAAAAGGAAGAAATTATCGTCGGAATAGATTTAGGTACCACCAACAGCCTGGTTGCTTTTATTAACCCTGATAAAGACCCACAGGTAATTAACGATTCGGGCAAGGGCGTATTGGTGCCATCGGTAGTTTATTTCAACAGCCAAAACGAGGCCATTGTAGGCAACGAGGCCAAAGAATTTTTAACCACCGATCCATCGAACACCATATTTTCGGTTAAACGATTATTAGGCCGTTCGTATAAAGATGTAGCCGATCATGCCGCTACTTTTTCTTACAAAATTATTGACGATGATACCGATGCTCTGGTAAAAATCCATGCAGGCGATCGTTTCTATACCCCTATTGAGCTCTCGGCCGAAATACTGAAAGAGCTTAAAGCCAGGGCCGAGCACGCACTAAAAACACCCGTTAACCGCGCTGTGATTACTGTTCCGGCTTACTTTAATGATAGTCAGCGCCAGGCCACCCGCGATGCCGGAAAATTGGCTGGCTTAGATGTAATGCGCATTGTAAACGAACCTACCGCAGCCAGTTTGGCTTATGGAATTGGTTTAGACCCTACGCAACAGAAAACCATTGCGGTGTACGATTTGGGCGGCGGTACTTTTGATGTTTCCATCCTGCAGATCCAGAACGGAATTTTTGAAGTATTGGCTACAAACGGAAATACTTATTTAGGTGGCGACGATTTTGACCGGGCAATTTTAGATTACTGGATTGCACAAAACAAACTTGATGTAGCTACCCTGGCGGAGGATAATATTTTAATGCAAACGCTAAGGCTACAGGCTGAGGCGGCAAAAAAAGCACTATCGAGCCAGAATTTATACAACGAAAAAGTAGGCGAAATATGGTGCACCCTCGATAAGCAAACATTCGAACAATTAATTGCAGCTAAGGTTGAAGAAACCATTACTGCATGCAAAAATGCCTTAAAAGATGCTGATTTAACAGCTGCTGATATTGATGAGGTGATTTTAGTTGGTGGTTCTACACGCACACCATTTGTAAAACAGCAGGTTCAAGATTTCTTCGGTAAAACCCCGCAGGATAATATTAACCCGGATGAAGTAGTAGCTTTAGGTGCTGCTATCCAGGCAGATGTACTGGCCGGAAACCGCTCCGATATTTTATTGCTTGATGTAACGCCACTCTCATTGGGTATCGAAACCATGGGCGGTTTAATGGATGTAATTATCGCCCGCAACAGCAAGGTACCAACCAAAGCCGGCAGGCAGTACACCACTTCTATTGATGGTCAGGTAAACATGAAAATATCGGTTTACCAGGGCGAGCGCGATCTGGTAAAAGAAAACCGTAAACTTGCTGAGTTCGATTTAAAAGGCATTCCAGCCATGCCGGCAGGTTTGCCAAAAGTAGATATCAATTTCTTGCTTAATGCTGATGGCATTTTAACCGTACAGGCCATTGAACTCCGATCGGGTGTAAAACAGGAAATCGAAATTACCCCTAGCTACGGTTTAAGTGACGATACCGTAGAGAAAATGCTTTTGGATAGTATTGAACACGCACAGAGCGATGTACAACAACGCATGCTGATTGAAGCCCGAAGCGAAGGTGAACAATTGGTTTACACAGCTGAAGGTTTTATCAAAAAACATGCAGAGCATTTATCTGAAACTGAAATTGCAGAAACCGTGGCACACATCGAGGCACTGAAAACCGCACTATCCACTCAAGAAAAAGATACCATTTTGAAAAAAGCCGATGAACTGAACGAGTTTACCCGTCCATTTGCAGAGCGTGTAATGGATGCGGCTATTTCAACTGCGATGAAAGGCAAAAAGATCGAATAGTTTTCAGTTGGCAGTTTTCAGTTGAATCTGGTCGTTATCCTGAACCTGTTTCAGGGTCTCACAGAATTGCATCAGCTTATTGCAGAGTTTTATTCGCCCAATGGGAAAAGTATGTTTGCTCAATTCCTTTAACAGGCTTTAAAAATAAAGCCTAACTTAGTTTATGCAGCAAACCCGGCAACAGCTTACTCTATTTATTACTCGCCAAACCGAAGTTATTGAGCAGGTTAGGTCACAGTTTAATCCTATTCAGCATAGCTTAATTCCTGCACATGTTACCCTGTGCCGGGAAGACGAAATTGAACAACTGGATCAAGTACTTGCCAACATCAAAGACATCAAATTAAGCAGTCCGATTCAAATGACGTTTGGAGCCGTTGAACAATTTGAAAATGGGAAGGGTGTGTATATGCCTGCGAAAGCAGGTAACGATTCCTTTCAGCAGTTAAGGAAATTAATTTTGAAAGGGATAAACGACTCACCACGGCCTCTTCTACCACACATCACGCTAATGCATCCCAGAAATTCTACCTGTACCAGTGAAATTTTTGAACAGATAAAATCTTATCCGCTCCCAACGGTACTAAGTTTTTACAAGATCAGCTTGATCACACAAATCAATAGAGGTAAATGGAAAATTACCAGGGAATTTGATGTTGTAGTTTCTAAAAAAGAATAGCTAAATTAACCGCTCAATCGCTCAAAAAATGGTCACATCTATTAAAGTAAAAGACAATAGTAACATTGGCTTTATTATCATTCCATTTTGTCTTTTTCCGATAGCATTTTTAGCAATAGCAGGAGCCTTTAACCTTAGCTATTTAATCACTTTCGCTATCATGTTCTGTCTTTACACCCTTTATATGGTTTTCATTTTAAGAGTATTACAGAAAAATGAAGAGATTTATGCCATAGTAGCAAACGAAGCGGAAGTTACATTTCTAGACCGTGGCACTTTTAAATGGGAAGAAATTAATACCATTAAATCAATTGATAACAATACGATCTTTCTCCAAAGGCATCCTCATTATTTTATTACTGTCTCGTTAAAAAACGGAAAGAAATTCGATATCGATGTTACCAATTTTGACTATCAGTTTGAAGAGTTGACCTCAATCTTAAATTCGTTAGGCAAGCTTGATTCGGGCTTGTAAAAGCTAATTTTTAAAAACATATCCTTTCTTAACCAACCGGGATAATTAAACTGCTTAAAAGCATAGCGTTGTGTGCATGGGGCATGGAGTTCAGCTAAACAGTTAACCAGTTAATTGATTTAAAGAGTTAACCATTTCTTACCATAGATCAAAATCCCGCAAACACAAAGCCATTACCTTTGTTAAAAATATTTTAACGTATGGAATTAGGTATTGGCATGTTTGGCGATTTGCAAATCAATGCAAATGGAGAAATTCAACCCGCACAACAACGACTTCAGGAAATTATAGCAGAAATTAAACTCATGGATGAAGTGGGTTTGGATTTTTATGGCATTGGCGAGCACCACCGCCCGGATTATGCAGTATCGAGCCCCGAAATTATCCTGGCGGCAGCAGCAACTGTAACCAAAAACATCAAGTTAAGCAGCGCCGTTTCAGTTTTAAGTTCGTCAGACCCGGTAAAGCTGTACCAAAGTTTTGCTACAGTCGATTTAATTTCGAACGGCAGGGCCGAATTAATGGCTGGCCGCGGAAGTTTCATCGAATCGTTCCCTTTATTTGGCTACAACCTGCAAGATTACGATCAGCTTTACGAAGAAAAACTGGATCTACTCCTTAAAATAAATGCAGCACCTAAAATTAGCTGGAAAGGTAAATTCAGGCCAGAATTAAATAATCAGGAAGTTTTACCACGTGCAGTAAATGATAGCTTAAAAATCTGGGTGGCCGTTGGTGGCACACCCGAATCGGTAGAACGCGCCGGAAGACTGGGTTTACCGGTAATGTTTGCCATTATTGGTGGTCAGCCAATACAGTTTAAGCCCTTATTCGATTATTACAAAAAAGTATATCAGGCTTACGGTCACGACATGAACAAATTCGAAGTTGGCGTACACATGCACTCACTATTTGGCGAAAACACCAGCGAAATAGCAGATTACTATTACCCGCTCTATTCGGCACAGATGAACAGAATCGGTCGTACACGCGGCTGGGCACCCTATCAGCGCAACCAGTTTGATGCCGGCATGAGCAAAAGCGGCGCTTTAATTATTGGCGATGTAAACCAATCGGTAGATAAAATACTGGCTATGGAAGAAACTTTCGGGCTAACCCGTTTCTCGGCCCACATGGATGTTGGCGGACCGTCACATGCCGCAATGATGAAATCGATAGAAATTTATGGGACTAAAATTGCTCCGGCCGTTAGAAAAGCTTTACAACCCTAATTTAAGCTTTGTTTCCTTTTAACAATTGCAGGAAACTATATACATAACAGCCTACACAAATGGCAAAAAGGCTTTCAAGCAGCGCAAAAACAAGCATTACTGCTGTAAAAACCATTGCCAGAGTCGGAAAATCAAACAGGAACATCGCCGTAATCAGCAGGCAAAATACAAAGCCTAAGGTTGCGGCGAATTTCTTTGGGGCCAAATCTTTCATTTGCTTTGGCAGTGCCAGTTTTTGGTTAATGCTTACAGCCACATATTTTAACACACTGAATTTCCCCGAAGTAAAGGCCCTGCTGCCAAAATCAAAAATCAAAAATACTATTGCCCAATAATTGCCGAAAATTAAGCAAACAGTAGCCACTACAGCTACCATAAAGGCAATCATACGCACCACATTTTCATTTATTCTTTCGGCCGATATTGGGCAGGATAATTCCATAGTAATTGTATTTTGCTGTAAATGTATTAAAAATCTCTATCGATCGGGTTTCCCTAAAGTCATTATCATTCCATAAAACAAGTTATTATGGCTGCTTGTAATTTTCGAATTTGTTATATTCGTATTCCATAACTCAACAAATGACGCGCTCAAAAATCTTAATTTTAAGTTTATGCTTACTATCAGCAACTTGGTGTAGGTCGGCTGCATTGCCCGATACAGTGGTGATAAAAGCACATTTAAAAGCCCTAACCAAAACGCCAAAATACCGCAGTCATCAAAATATCGATCAGCTAAACCAAACAGCCGATTACATCCGGTCGGTGTTTAAGAAATATGCCGATAGTGTGTTCATTCAGGAATATACAGTAGATCAAAAGATCTATAAAAACGTAATCTGTTCTTTCGGTACACAAAACAAAAAACGGATAATTGCAGGTGCACATTACGATAGTTGCGGCGAGCAAGAAGGTGCAGATGATAATGCAAGCGGCGTAACAGGCCTTTTAGAACTGGCCAGGATGTTAAAAGGCCAGAAGTTAAACCACAGGGTAGATTTAGTAGCCTATACCTTAGAAGAGCCACCCTATTTCCGGACCGAAAATATGGGAAGTTATATCCACGCCAAATGGCTCAAAAGCAATAAAATTGAGGTATATGGTATGCTCTCATTAGAAATGATCGGCTACTTTAAAACAGAAAAGAAATCGCAGTCTTACCCACTGGGCATTTTATCATGGTTTTATGGCAACAAGGGCGATTACATTACGCTGGTTAAAAAGTTTAGTGCAGGCAAATTTGCCAACAGCTTTACTTCGGGTTTTAAAAAAGCGAATACCATCCTCACTAAAACCTTTAGCGGTCCAACATCCTTGCCGGGTATCGATTTTTCTGATCATTTAAATTACTGGAAATTCGGCTACAGTGCCTTAATGATTACCGACACTTCTTTTTACCGGAATAAAAACTATCACAAGGTTACCGATACCATGGAAACACTCGATATTAACCGGATGGCCAAAGTTATTGACGGCGTATTTAAAACACTGGTTAAAATTTAAAGCTGCCACATGTCTGTTAAATCACAAAACCGAATCCCAAAGAAATCTTTACGGGGCACAATTAAAACCTTATTATGGGTACTGATAATCCTATTTGTATTCGCAAACATCATTGCCTATAACCAGGCTTATCAACTCACGCATTTTACTACACAAAAAGTAACCAAAACAGCTAAGCCAGAGCAACTCTCGCCAGCTGAGAAAATAAAGACACTTTTTACCGGGGTATCAAATCCCCGTCCGGAGAATAAAAAGAAACCAGATTTACCCTATACCACCATTAAACTACAAAGCAATAAAAAATTAGAATGCTGGTTTATTAAACACCCAGAGGCAAAGGGAACTGTAATTATGTTTCATGGTTACAGCGCATCAAAATCCGGATTGATAAACAAGGCCAACATTTTTTACCAGTTGGGCTACAGCACTATGCTGGTCGATTTTATGGGTTCGGGCGGTTCGGAAGGCAATGAAACTACCATTGGTTTTGCCGAAGCTGAGGAAGTTAAAACCGTTTACCAATACGTTAAACAAACTGAAAAAAGGCAAATTATTTTGTTTGGCACTTCTATGGGGGCCGTAGCTACTATGAAAGCACTGAACGATTTTAAAATCAATCCTGCTGCGATTATTATGGAATGTCCTTACAGCAGTCTGTTAAAAACAACCCAGGCCAGATTTAAAATTTTACATATTCCGGCTTTCCCGCTCGCCAATATCCTGGTGTTTTGGGGAGGCTTTCAACATCATTTTAATGGTTTTAAACTGCGTCCTGTTGATGATGCAAAAAGTATAAAATGTTCCACTTTGCTCTTATACGGAGAAAAAGATACCCGGGTTTCACGCAATGAGATAAACGAAATTTTCAACAACCTGAAAGGAATTAAAACCCTACGCACCTATCCTCTAGCCGGTCATGACAACTACCTAACCCAATATAAAACCGAATGGACACAAGACATCAGCCTGTTTTTAAAGGCCGTAAATTGAAAATCAGCCCAGTTACAAAAGCATTCATCATCCTCATCTTACTTTGGTTTGGCATCCACATCAGTGTTACCATTATCGATGGCATGAACAACACCCCACAAAATGCCGATTTAGGTGTGGTGTTAGGCAATAAAGTAAATGAAGATGGCACTTTATCAGAAAGGTTGCAAAAAAGACTGGAACGTGCGCTTAGCCTGTATAAAAACGGGCGGGTAAAAATGCTTTTTGTAAGTGGTGGGCACGGCCAGGAAGGTTTTAATGAAGGCGATAAAATGCGTGATTTCCTGATCGGAAAGGGTGTTCCAGCTGCTGCCATTATTACCGACAACCAGGGCGATAACACCTTAAAAACAGTACAAAACACCGCAAAACTAAAAAGCAACTACCATATTGAAAGTATCATTGTGGTTTCGCAATATTACCACATTACCCGCACCAAAATGCTTTTCAGGAAAAATGGTTTTGATAAGGTTTTTGGTGCCAGTCCCGAATATTTAGAGTGGCGCGATGGTTATTCACTGGTTCGCGAATTTGTAGCCTTTTATTCAGCGCTGTTACTGGCGTAGGAAATAATTTCCTGACCTTATAAAAATTCATTTCCTATATTTAATAAAATAAGTTACGCAAATCAGATATTGGATGGATAATTCGGAAAAAATAAACCTGCTTTTAGTTAAGCTCGAAAATTTATTGTTGAGGCAACAAAGTTTCGAAGCCGAAATTCAGGCGTTAAGACAAGAAGTTAGGGCTTTACAATCACCGGGATCAGTAAGTGCGCCTATAGCTGCTGAACCTACCTTTGTACCGCCTCCAAAAAATACACCACCAAATCCGGTAATACCACATGCAGCAACTCCCCAGCCGGTTCCTTCGCCTTTTCCTACTCCTCAAAATCCGTTACAGCCTAATTTCGCCGACCGCTTTAAGCGCGAAAATATAGTTAAATCAGATTTCGAAAAGTTCATTGGCGAGAATCTGATCAGTAAAATAGGTATCCTGATTTTAATCATCGGTGTAGCCATTGGCGCAAAATACGCCATCGATCACGATATGATTAGCCCCCTAACCCGTATTGTTTTGGGCTATGCCATGGGGGCAGGTTTAATGGGCTTTGCCATTAAATTAAAGGCCAAATACGAAAACTTTTCAGCAGTGCTGGTTAGTGGTGCCATTGCCATCATGTATTTTATTACCTATGCCGCTTACGATTTTTACGCACTGATTCCGCAGGCACTTGCCTTTGGCCTGATGGTGATTTTCACCTCCTTCACTGTAGTTGCAGCAATTCAATACAATAAACAGGTTATTGCCCACATTGGTCTGGTAGGCGCCTATGCTGTGCCGTTCTTATTAAGTGATGGCTCTGGCAAAGTAGGGGTTTTATTTAGCTACATGGCAATTATCAATATCGGTATTTTGTTATTGAGCTTTAAAAAATACTGGAAACCTTTATTTTATGTCTCTTTCGGATTAAGCTGGCTCATTTTTTCTGCCTGGCGCTTTGATTTAAATATTGAGAACCAGTACTTTGGCCTTGCCCTGCTGTTTGCATCGATATTCTTTATTACTTTCTACATCACTAACCTCGCTTATAAAGTCATTAAGAGAGAAGTATTCGGCCTAAGCGATGTAGTCATCATACTCCTAAATGCCTTCATTTTTTACGGCATGGGTTATTTAATTATAGCCGACAATAAAAATAGTGCAGAATTTTTAGGCTTGTTTACCCTTGCCAACGGGATAATTCATTTTGTGGTAAGCTTAATTATTTACAAAAGACAACTGGCCGATAAAAACCTGTTTTATCTTATCCTGGCTTTGGTTATTACCTTTATTACCATGGCTGTTCCGGTGCAGTTAGATGGCGGTTGGGTAACTATATTCTGGACTGTTGAGGCGGCCATACTCTTTTATCTGGGTAGGGTTAAACAAATTGCTATCTACGAAAAGCTTTCTTTTCCGCTGATCTTTCTTGCCTTTTTAAGCCTTTTAGAAGACTGGACCACTTATGCAAGTTACTATGGCAGTTATCAGATCGTTAAACCGATATTTAATGTGGGTTTCTTAACGGCAGTTATTTTTATTGGCAGTTTTAGCTGGATGTTCAGCATCAGCAAAAAAGAAACCGGGAAATCTGCCGAATGGATCTGGATGCGCCAGATATTGAGTTACAGCATTCCTTCAATATTATTGTTTGTAGTGTATATTACTTTCTCACTGGAGATTTCGAAACATTTTAATAACCTTTTCGAAATCTCTAAAATAAACACGCACCCAAAAACAAATGCAGACTATGTTAGCTATACCTACAATTACAACTACGAAAAATTAAAAATAGCCTGGATTTATATCTACACCCTGTTTTTTGCTGCTGCTTTGTCTTATGTTAATCTAAAAAAGCTAAAAAGCAGCGAGCTTGCAATTGCCTGCCTGGTGATCAACTTACTGATTATTACCTTATTTTTAACCAACGGCCTTTACAATTTAAGCGGACTAAGGGATGAATATTTATTCCCCGATAGTAACTATTTCAGTATTGGTGCCTTCAATATTGGCATCCGCTATGTTGCTATCGCTTTCTTTGCTTTGTTAATTGTGATCTTCTACAGGTTAATCAATTCTGGTCTGTTTAAAAGTAGCTTCAAAACTGCCTTCGATTACCTGCTTTACATTTCAATTTTATGGGTAGTAAGCAGCGAATTGATTAACATTTTAGCATTGGCAGGTTTAGATGGTAACTATAAATTAGGTTTAAGCATCCTTTGGGGTTCGTATTCTCTATTTTTGATAGGTATTGGTTTAGCCAAAAACAAAAAACACCTGCGTATTGGGGCAATGGTTCTGTTTGGTATTACGCTGATCAAGCTTTTTGTTTACGACATTGCCTACCTCAGTACCATTTCAAAAACCATTGTTTTCGTATCGCTGGGGGTATTACTGCTGATCATTTCTTTCCTTTACAACAAGTACAAACATTTAATTATAGATGATGTGGAGACTAAAAACTAAGCTGCTTTTTTGGCTTTTACCCTGCACAATAGCTGCAAATGCCCAAACTGCACCCTACCCGTTAAAAAGGGAAATTACAGGTGTACAAACTATCTGGCACAGTATCATACTGCCCAACCCCATATACCAAAAGCTAAAGCCGGGTTTTGAAGATCTGCGCATTTTTGGCATTAAGGGGAAAGATACCGTTGAGGTCCCTTATCTGTTAAAACAACGCGATAATCGGATTAATACACAGGAAATCGTTTTTAAACAGCTGAACCAAAGTTCAGCAAACAACACTTATTATTATACTTTTCAGCCTTCGGCAAGTGGCGTAATTAACCAGATAAATCTCGACTTCAAGCAGGAAAATTTCGACTGGAAAGTTACGCTCGAAGGCAGTAACGATAATCAAAACTGGTTTGCCATTGTAAAAGATTACCGGATTTTGTCGATCAAAAACCAGTTTACCGACTATCATTTTACCAGGATAAATTTCCCGGATGCGAAATACGCCTATTTTCGGCTCGCGGTAAAAAACAGTACCCAACCAGAGCTTTTAGCCACAAAAATGCTAAAAACAGATACCATAAAAGGTGTATTCCAGGATATTAAATATCAATCGTACAATATCAAAAACGATGCAGTGCACAAGGAAACTATTATCGATATCCATTTAACCAATCCTGTACCGGTATCGCAATTGAGTTTAAATGCACAGAGCGATTTTGATTTTTACCGCTCGTTCAAAATTGAATACGCTACCGATAGTTTTAAAACCGATAAAGGCATGCAGTACAATTACATGGAGCTTTACACCGGTACCATTAGCTCTATCGAAAAAACTGCATTTAGCTTTCCGAATACCCTAACTTCAAAACTGAAGATTACCATCCAAAACAATGATAATAAGCCATTACGTTTAAGTGCTTTAGCTTTAAAAGGCAGTATTTATGAATTGGTTGCCCGTTTTGATGACCCAAAACTGCCTTACGCTTTGTATTATGGTAACAACAAAGCGATAGCCCCTAGTTACGAGATCGACAAATTTGAAAATAAAATACCTGCAAACCTAAATTCACTAAGCATTGGCGAAGAACAGCTAAACCCGGCCTACTCGGTTAAAACAGCTAAACCTTTATTTGAAAACAAAGCCTGGCTTTGGGTTTTAATGGCCTTGATTATTGGCTTACTGGGCTGGTTTTCATTTAAAATGTTAAGGAATTAGATTTAGAGGACCGTCACTCCCAACTTGATTGGGAATCGTAATGCAAGTGCTTTAATATAACTTTAACAAGCATTTCATAATTAGCGTATACATAATACAATTAACATAAATAGACATGAAGAACATTTTCCAACCCGCAGTAACTAGCGAAATTATTGAAAGAATAAACAAGCTTACGCCAACTACCCCACAACTTTGGGGCAAAATGAACGTAGTACAAATGCTGGCGCATTGCAATGTAACCTACGAATTGGTTTACGATAATATCCATCCTAAACCTGGCAGGTTCGTGAAATTCCTTTTAAAAACCCTGGCTAAAAACAAAGTGGTAAGCGAAAAGCCTTATTCGAAAAATAATCCAACCGGACCTCAGTTCATTATTAAAGACGAAAGAAATTTTGAAAAGGAGAAAGCGCGCCTTATAGCCTACCTGCAGAAAACACAGCAATTGGGAGAAAACCATTTCGAAGGAAAAGAATCGCACTCTTTCGGCGTACTTAACAAAACCGAATGGAACAACATGTTTTATAAACATTTAGACCACCATCTTTCGCAATTCGGTGCTTAATTTATTAAGTATGCTTTAAGCTTTAGTCTCCGAGCTTTAATCTTTGAGCTCTATATGGTCTTATCGCCCCCTTAAAAAGTCTCTTTTACGCCCCATCTGCTGTTCAGATCTTGCTTAACTTGTACTAACAAAAATCCAACAACAAAACAAAATGACAAAAGGACTTGTAACATGCCTTTGGTTTGACGGACAGGCCGAAGCAGCAGCAAACTATTATTGTACTGTTTTTAAAGATTCGAAAATTACCCAGGTTACCCCTATGGTAGTTACTTTCGAAATTAACGGAAGTAAATTTATGGGACTAAACGGCGGACCGCAATTTAAGTTTGACGAAGCGGTTTCGTTTATGGTAAATTGCGATAGCCAGGAAGAAATAGATTACTACTGGGATACCCTAACTAAAGATGGTGGGCAGGAAAGCATGTGCGGCTGGTTAAAAGATAAATTTGGCCTTTCATGGCAAATTATTCCATCCAACATTGGCGAGTTAATGGCCGACCCCGAAAGAGCCCAAAGGGTAATGGCTGTAGTGATGCAGATGAAAAAATTAGATAAGGAAAAAATGGAAAATGCTTAAATTTTTCATAAATTGATTAAAAAGCTATCGTGGTTGGCAGCTAAGCTGAACAACCATGATAGTTCTTAACCTGAAAAATTCACATCAATGAAAAGATTAACGATTTTAATTGCGTTAATCATCCCTCCTATTCTTTGCACCTCCTGGGGTTTCTTTGCACATCAAAGAATCAACAATCTTGCTGTTTTTACACTGCCCGCTGATATGATTGGGTTTTACAAAAAGCATGTAAAGTACATTACCGAGCATGCTGTAGATCCTGATAAGAGAAGGTATGCCGATACCTTAGAAGCACCAAGGCATTACCTGGATGTCGAAAACTATGAAAAAACTATTGACAGCATTCCGGAGAAGTGGAACGATGCACTTGCGAAATACGGTCAAAAGCAATTGAACGCCAGCGGAATCTTACCCTGGCAAATTCAGCGAACCTACTATAGCTTAGTTAAAGCTTTTAAAACGCGTGATTCGGTTAAGATCTTAAAATACTCAGCCGATTTGGGCCACTACATTGGCGATGCGCACGTTCCACTGCATACCACAGCCAACCACAATGGGCAGTTAACCAATCAGGTAGGTATTCATGCCTTCTGGGAAAGCCCTCTCCCCGAGCTTTTTTCTACCCGGTATAACTTTGTGGTGGGAAAGGCCGCTTATATCGAAAATCCACTAAAAGCCGCATGGAGCATAGTAAAACATACACATAGTCTGGTAGATACTGTTTTAACCTTTGAGGCTACTTTAAATGCATCTTTCCCATCTGATAAGAAATATAGTTTTTCGGAAAGGAATAATACAATTTTAAAACAGTATTCGATAGAATATGCCAAAAGCTATCACGACAGGATGAATAATATGGTAGAAAAGCAAATGCGCAGTGCCATACTTGAAATTGGCTCTTTCTGGTACTCAGCATGGGTTGATGCCGGACAACCCGTACTTAAAAACCTGATTAAGCTAGAACCAACTCCGGATGAAAAGAAAGCCGAAACTGATATAGATCGAAAATTTGAGAAGGGCATACCACTTGGCAGAGAGATTTAAGGAACCTGCTATACCTTAACGGTAATTGATTTGAACCATTTATTTATTTACGTTAAAACAGTTACAAACAAAAAAGAGGCTTTATTGCTAAAGCCTCTTTTCTCTTATCTCTTATTTTGAAAAAATTCTAAACAACTTCTTCAGTTTTTTTTGATTGTAAACGGCTTCTAATTGCAGCCCATATAGCAGGAACAAAGGTTACAACGGCAATAAAGATAATCACCAGTTCAAAGTTGTTTTTGATTACCGGAATCTGTCCCAGTAAATACCCGCCAATTAACAAGGCAAAAATCCAGGTAATACCGCCAATAATATTGTAATATGTAAACCTGCCGAAAGGCATTTTGGCAATACCAGCAACAAAAGGAGCGATAGTTCTGAAAATAGGTAAAAACCTGCTCAGCATAATGGCTTTACCACCATGTTTTTCAAAAAATTCGTGCGATTGATGGTAGTATTTGAGTTTTAAGATTTTGTTCTTTTCTTTAAAAACCCCTGCCCCCAAAACACTTCCAAGTTTATAGTTAACGGTATTACCTAGTATGGCCGCAGCGATTAAAATAATCATCATCACCCAGATATTTAAACCTGTTTCGTGCTCGCCGGCAATTAAAGCACCCATTGCAAAAAGCAACGAATCGCCCGGAAGAAACGGTGTTACCACAAAACCGGTTTCAGCGAAAATGATCAGGAATAAAATAAGGTAAGTCCAGGTACGGTATTCATTAACAATTTCGGCTAAATGGACATCAATGTGGAGGATAAAGTCTATAAGCTGCTGTAGTAATTCCATTTATCTAATTTTGGGCAAAAGTATGAATATCGGAGGGAATAAATGCTAGTGAAATGCAATAATAATTAGTTGGTAGAAACCAGACGCATTTGGAGTTCATTCTTTTTAGTTCCATCCAGTAAAACTGTGTAAACCAATCCTTTTGCAATTGCGATTGATTTGGATGTAGTAGTTGGAAGTGAATCTAAGGCATTTACATCTGGTTGGGTTGCGATGGGTGCTTCCAATGCGAATGAAATTCTTGTGGCTTTAGTTAATTTAATTGTATGACTCAACCTATCGCCATATTTCATCGTAAACTGAGGAAAAGCCCCTCCATCATCTTTCACAATAACATTAGAGTTTAAAGTATACCCAAGGTTTATGAATGTCAGCTTTACAGAATCTAAATTTTGCTTCACGTCGTCCTGAAAAACCGTTAACACTGGTGGAGTGGTAGGCGTTTTTCGGGTATAAAAGATTGAATAATTGGCGCCGATATCAAATTTATTAGTTGTACTCGCAACATCGGCGGCGGTGTTTATATTTCTGGAGGTAATGGTATAACTTGAATCGCCAGCAACAACAATATAATTACTGTTTGAACCATAAGCTGTAGAAGCTCCAGACTGAATACCCCGTAAATAAAAATTTTGAATAGTATCTGTTACCGCCGAATGAAAATACCTGATCTTGGCATCTCCTTTAATGAAATTATCGTTCTTAATACACGAAAAAAACATCAATACAGGTGCAAACAAGAAAAGGATTTTAAAATATATAAAAGGGCTGTTTTTCATATCAAATTGCTGACGCTAATAAAACGTAAAGATAACAGAAAGCTTATGAATTTACCGAAATTAATTATCGGTGATGATATGCGCCTCTAAAGTTGCGGCAGTTGTGCCGCTAAACCAAATCGTATATATTTTGCCGCCCACAAAATTCGAATTATCAATCGTTTTAATATTGCCCGAACCCACAACAGAATATCTTAAATTCAAGCCGGCATCAAGCGTAAAGTAATTCGAAGCCTCTTTAAAAGCCAAACCATTAACAAATTGCAAACCCGCCTGTACACTCACATTTATACCTGTAGCAAAATTCGGACTCAGGTTAATCAGCTTTACCTTAGCTTTATCCATTTCCGCATTGCTCAGGTTATCTTCATAACTTACAATTTCGCGCGTTCCATTCTTATTACTAACCAAAAAAGTGGTATAGGTTATAGAAGGTGTAAAATTAAAAGAAGCATTGGTATTGGCATTATCCAGGCCCATATAAGCAACACTGCGGTTGCCCGAAGGTATTTTAACGTATTCGCTGGTTTCGCCAAAAGCTAAGGCTGCAGCAGTAAGTTTAGCATCATCTAAATAAACTTCCTGATGGATTTCTGTTAACGAGGCATTCACCACTTTAATTTTGGCTTCGCCTTTAACCACCACATCGGGGTCATTTTTTTTGCAGGCCGATAAAGCCAGTATCGGAACAGTAAAAAGTAGGAGAATTACCTTTGAGAGATTGGTATAGATTTTCATGGTTAGTTGTTATTTGGTTGAAAACAAAAATGGCTCGGTCAAAAACCAAGCCATTCTTTGTATAAAAACTAAAAAATTAGTAGACTAATAACTATTATTTAGCATAACCGGCATAACCAGCATTAAAACATCTTCATTTTCATCGTTGGTTTGCGGAATTAAAAGCCCTGCCCTGTTCGGCGTAGATAGCTCCAGCGTAACTTCATCGCCGCTTAAATTACTTAGCATTTCAATTAAGAAACGGGCATTAAAGCCAATTTCAAGGTCTTCACCATCATACTGACAGCTTAAACGCTCGTGTGCTTCGTTGGCAAAATCTAAATCTTCTGATGAAATATTCAGCTCGCTACCGCTAATTTTTAACCTTACCTGGTGGGTGGTTTTATTGGCGAAAATTACAACCCTACGAAGTGTATTTAAAAACAGAACCCTGTCGATAATTAATTTATTTGGATTATTTGTCGGGATTACTGCTTCGTAATCTGGATAGCGTTCGTCTATTAAACGACACACTAAATTGATATTTTCGAACTTGAAAAAAGCACTGGTTGCATTATAATCTACCGATACATTGATATCGTTAGAAGGCAAAGCACCTTTTAAAAGTGTTAAAGCTTTTTTAGGTAAGATAAATGAAGTTGCTTTATCGGCCTTGCTATCCATACGGCGGTAACGTACCAGCTTGTGTGCATCGGTAGCTACAAAAGTAATGTGCTGTGGCGATAACTGGCAAAATACACCCGTCATTGCCGGACGTAACTCATCATTACTTACTGCAAAAATGGTTTTAGTAATGGCTTCGGTTAAAACCGATGCAGGTAAATTAACAGAAGAAGCGTTTTCTACAACCGGAATCTTCGGGAAATCGTCGCCATTTTCACCACTCAATTTATATTTACCATCACCGGCGCTAATTTCGATCGCAAAAGTACTGTCGTCGATATTAAATGCAATTGGCTGATCTGGTAAAGTTTTAAGAGTATCTAATAAAATTTTAGATGGAACGGCTACTTTACCTTCTTCTTTTGATTCTACAGCCAAGGCAGTTGTCATGCTCGTTTGTAAATCGGTAGCAGAGATAGTTAAGTTTCCATCTTTAATCTCGAAAAGGAAATTTTCTAATATGGGTAAAACTGTACTGCTGCTCGAAGCACCATTTACAGTTTGTAAGTGTTTTAACAGCGTTGATGTGGATACAATAAATCTCATGATATCTTTTAGTCTTCTTCAAAAATATAAAAATTATTTAGCGTACTTGTATTTGCGGTAATAATGTTGAAAAATTGCAAAGAATATTAACAATAGTATAGGTGCCGCAACATTTATGAGCTGCCATTTCGTTTTTTCGAGTTTAATTTTGCCTTTATCAAGCAATCTGATCTTTACTTCCTTACTACGCAGGGCAATTAAATTGTCATCATCAGTAAAATAATCAACAATATTTAGCAATAAAGCTTTATTACCAAAAGTACGCTGCGAGTAACGATCATAACCCAGGGGGAATGGAGTACCATTCTGTGCCGAAACCTGGTTTTTAAAAATATCCCCGTCACCGATTACAATCATTTTGGCCGCCTTACCAACATTTTCTAAACTGTAGGGTTGTGTAATGCCTGCCGGCAAGGGCCGGCCAGCAAAAACCGAAGGAAAATTTCCTTCCAACATTAATCCCACATGTTGCGGGCGACTTTGAAAAGCCCTCGGATCTAACTGTTCGCCAACCATTTGCAGGCTAAAGAGTTTAGGTGCCTCAAAAACTTTATTGAAAGCTGAAGTAGTTAAGATATACGATTTTTTAATGTTTTTGGCACCAATGGTATCTACTGTACTTGGAAATTCAGATTTTACGCCATCCAGTTTCTTCACTACACTTTCAGTGGTATCGGGCAGTAAAATGGGGTAATAAATCCAAGGCACCAATTGCATCTGGTTCTGGCCGCCAACTACACCTGTGGAAACCGGAATTTCGGCACTGTTTGCCGGATCGGCAATGATGTTGTAATTAATCCGGGCTCCATACATAAAGAGCATATCATCCAGGTTCAGGTTACTGTTCGTAGCCATTTGCCCGCTTTGTCCCCTTAAACTATCCAATTCTGCACGCACCTGATCAATGCTCCAAAGCACCCTCCCACCATTCATTACAAAATAATTGATCTTGTATTTTTCGGTCTCGGTAAAAGGCTTGGTTGGTTTGGCAATCACCAGCATTTTCAATTTATCAAGTCCGGCCTTATCAATCGTATTTAAATCTACTCGACCAACCAGATAGCTGTTCGATAAGCTATGCATGGCATCATTGAGCTGCTGATCGGATAATTCGCCATTCGATTCGGAGAAACCAATTCGGGGATTATTACCTGTAACCACCTTTTTTAAACTCGAAGTAAAAATATACTCAAGGTTTTCGACCGCCCGGTTAATGTTATCCTCGTAGCTCCCGCGGGTATCAAGATTTTGAAAAAGCTTTACCGGAAACTGTTTCCCGTCACTTTCAATCATCGCCATCGGAAATACCAGCTTTTGCGTTAATCCGGCTTCGGTTTTCACACTTAAATTGGTGGCTTCAATCCCGCTTTCGTACAAATTGTTCACCACTGTATCCTGATCTGCCTGACTTAATCCAGCAAGAGGATCGACAAAAACTACCTTTACATCTGCTTTCGAGTAAGCCTGGTAATCAGACAAAATATCACTTACAGCTCCTTGCAAACGCTTAAATGCGGGCGGCAGTTCGCCATTTAAAAAAACAGTGATAATAACAGGTTTATCATTTTTGGCCAGCAACGATTTTGTTTTCTCGCTTAGCGTAAACCTTTTATCTGCGGTAAAGTCAAAACGCTTAAAAGCATACTGACCAATTATATTTAAAACAACCAGTGCTGTGATGAACAAAATGCCGGTGATCCATTTATTTTTCAGATTCATTATCGCTTCCCTCCCATCATTAACCTGGTAAAAAATAAAAACAAAGCGGAGAAGGTGATGAAGTAAATCAAATCTCTTGTATCTAAAACACCACGGCTAATGGCGGTATAATGCTGGTTGATGCCTAAGTTAGTAATCGGGCTTTCGATAGCTTTAAATACGCTAACCTGACTGGTATAATCGAAGCCGAGGAAGGCAAATGCGCACAAAGCGGCACAAATTACAAAAGCAATAACCTGGTTTTTAGTAAGTGACGATGAAAAAATGCCGATGGCTGTAAATGCCGCTCCAAGTAAAAACAGGCCAATGTACGATCCAATTACCGAACCGGAATCGATATTACCTTCGGGGAAACCCAGTTTTGCAACGCTGTAGTAATAAATTATTGTTGGGATTAATGCAAACAGAACCAGTACCAAACTAGCAAGGTATTTTGCAGCGATAATATGCCAGAGTTGAATGGGACGCGTAACCAAAAGCTCGTAGGTACCTTCCCTCCTTTCTTCGGCGAAGGCGCGCATGGTGATGGCCGGGATCAGGAACATGAACAAATAAGGAACGAGGCTAAAAAAGCCGTTGAGTTCGGCATAGCCGTACTCCAGAACTGATGTATCGGGAAATACCCATAGTAAAAGTCCCGAAACCAACAAAAAAACACCAATGGTAATGTAAGCCACCATCGAACTGAGGAAACTGAATAACTCGCGTTTAAAAACTGCGTACATAGTTAAATTTAAATGCCGAAGTTAAGGATTTTTTTCGTTGGCTTAGCCTGGTTATTGGTTTATAGTTGATGGCTTATAGATGATGTTAATAGCTTGATCACCCATAACATTATACAAAAAAAGCCTCCGATTTTCATCAAGAGGCTTATCATTATTTTTTAAACAGTTTAGAAAGAAAAACCCAATCCGACTGTATATACCAGATTTTTAGCATTCAAATAAACATCTTTCGAATTGGAAATTTTAACTGCACTGGCACTAATACCAGCTTGTATATTTAATCCATTACTTAATTGAAATCCTGCCAGGGCATTTCCACCAAAATCAAGGCGTTTAAAGTCTTTGTCAGAACCGAACCTGATATTTTCTTTATCGGCCTTTATAACATCATTATTTATCAATGTATACCTGGCTGTTCCGGATAACGCGACACCTAAATACGGACCTAAACCAAAAAATATTTTATTTTTTCCGACTGGAATATATTTAACTGCGTTGGCTGGTATCTCAAAATACAGTAGGCTGATTTTACCAGATGAGTTACTATTTCCTTTAAAGTTAACGTATGTTGCTTTGGTACCTTTACCTGTAACAGAAAAACCTGGTTGGAATACAATATTTTTGCCCAGAGCTATGTCTACCGTAGCACCTAAATAGAAAGATGTATTGATATTACTTTCATCAATGGCAGGACCTTTCAACGCATCAGCATCTGGAAGTGTTTTAATTTTCGGGAATGTGATACCAGCTTTTACCGAAATCGGCACAGGTTTCTGCTGTGCATATACCGCTAAGCCAAATGTTAATGCAAATAAGAATAAAGCTATTTTTTTCATGAGGTATAGATTGATGAAAGCTATTAATATGCAAAAAGCCTCCAAAATTAGGAGGCTTTTTAATATTGTAAGTTTAAAAAGAAAAACCCAATCCAACTGTAAATAATTTATGCTTGATTGAAGCATTAAAATCTTGAGCTTCTTGGTCGTCAGCCATATTGCTTAAACCCAAACCATAACCGGCATGAACATTTAAACCGTTATTTAACTGAAAACCGGCAAGGAAATTTAATCCGAAATCGGTACGTTTAAAGCCCGAATCTTCAAATTCGATTTTCTCTTTTTCCGATCCCATTTTAGCGTTAGCACTTAAAGCATAAGCAAAATAAGGGCCTGCGCCAACAAATAATTTACCCGAATTGGCCACTTTGAAATTTACAAGGGCATTAACAGGCACTTCAAGATATTTGAAGTTTAATGTGGCATCAATATCACTAAAAAAGTCATCGTTATCAAAACCAAAACTACTGCTGTTAATTCTTGTTCCCTTATCGGTAAAAGTTAATCCAGGTTGAATAGAAACCAAATCCGATAATTGGAATTCTACTGTTCCACCTACGTAATAAGAGGTTTTGGTATCATAACTAAATGATGCACTACCTGATGAGAAAGTCATATTGGGAAAAGCAACGCCTGCTTTTAAACCAAATTTAACCGGTGTACTTTGAGCTAAAGCTGCAGTACTTAAACCTACAACTGTTAATAAAGATAATACTAATTTTTTCATCTGTTTTTTGAGAAAGTTTGTTAGAGTTGTTTTTATTTTCCGTGTACTTGCCTGATTGACAAATAAAACGCCACAATGATAAATAAACTAATTTGATAGTTAAAATATTTAAAAAAATAAATTCCTGTAAACGAAAAAGCCCCCAATTGCTTGGAGGCTTTTAAATGTGTTATAGGTTTTTACTATAAACCGAATGCAAAAGCAGCACGGATGCCAATAAATGATGAGGTAGAACCATTTCTTGCCCAACCTTCATAACGTATGCCTAAATCAATACTTGATTTATCAGCTACAGAAAAAGATGCACCTAAAGTTGGAGAATATGCAAAAGCTGTACTCGATCCCTCTCCAGTACCAAAAGCAGCACCTAATTCACCAGCACCGTAAAAATTTCCACCAAAATAATATTTAGCACCAACTTTTACCGGAATAGCACCTTCATTCTTAAGGTCTGCACCTAGCGCTTTAAAAGCGTCCTTGTATTCTTTTTTGTAAGAGAAAGATAAATATCCTGCCGATCCAGTTAAATTTAAAGATTTAGCAACATTTAACTCACCTTGAACTGAACCGCCAAAGCCTAAATTGTAGACATCTCCGAAATCTCCAATTGGCAAAGTGAAATCTGGTCCTACGCTAATTTTGTTTACTGCTCCTTCTGTTTGAGCTGAAGCTGCGAAGCCTAAGCCTGCAACCATTACTAAAGAAAGTAATAACTTTTTCATGTGTTTTTTAGATTATTTGTTCGTTAATTATTTTGCATTTATAGACAATAATTACGCCAAAAACGTTACAAACAATTTCTAAAAAGCGAAAAACAAAACACAAACAATTGACCTACAATTAATTAGCTCAATACTATTTTTATTCTAAAAAGTTGTAATTAGGTTAGAAGATTAAAAAGCACTGTATATTTTTAGGGAAAATGAGCCTGGATACACCGCTTAAAGACCAAAAACATAAGCAAATCTTAGCCCTGCAAATCCTTTGGTGTTGATGGTATTTGCGGCAATCAGATTGCTATCGCGCTTACCTGTCCACCCCTCGTACCTTATGCCCAAATCGAGTTTATTTTCTCCTGAAAGCCTAAACTGGGTTCCTATACCTGGCGACCATGCAAACAATGTTTTTAGTCCGCTGCTTAGCGGTAAAGCAACACCCAGTTGGCCTTCGGCATAAAAGCCTTCGCTTAACCAGTATTTTAACCCTGCTTTTGCAGGTGCGTAGCTTAAATCCTGAACCTGGAGAACCTGGTTTCGACGACCGAAAAAATTGATATAGCCTGCATTTAAACTCAGGGCTAAATTATTTGCAACAGGCAAATCAGCCTTTACAGATGCCCCCAGCCCAACCGCTGATACACCTGCGAAGTTGCCGGAAGGTAATCCGATTTCTCCACCAATGCCAATGTTAGCGACATTTTGGGCTTTCAATAATGCAGGGATTAAGCCCAGAGCGATAATTAAAGTGAGTTTGATTTTGGTTACAAGCATGAAATTAAGCAGTAAGTTTTCTAAAAATTTCTTCTAACGAAAGGCCTCCGTATGTTTTCTTTATCCCTTCAAGCGAATCGTTGGCAACAATTTTACCTTTATTGATAATGATGATATCATCGCAAATGGCTTCTACCTCCTGCATAATGTGGGTAGAAATAACCACGGTTTTAGCAGCCCCAAGCGATTTAATGAGCAGTCTGATATCGACCAGCTGGTTTGGATCTAAGCCTGACGTAGGTTCATCGAGGATTAAAACTTCAGGATTGTGGATAATGGCCTGCGCCAGTCCCACGCGTTGGCGATACCCTTTTGATAGCATCCCGATTTTTTTATGCTGTTCGGGTGTTAGCCCCACCATTTTAATCACCTCATCTACCCTTGCAGCCAAATTAGTTAAGCCATAGGTTTCGCCTACAAAGCTTAAAAATTCTTTTACATACATATCGCTATAAAGTGGTGTATTTTCAGGAAGATAGCCTATGTGTTTTTTTGCGGAAATTGCTTCTGTCAAAATGTTCTTGCCCGATATTTCTGCTGTTCCGGAAGTTGGCTCCAGGTAACCTGTAAGCATGCGCATGGTAGTAGATTTACCCGCACCATTTGGTCCCAGAAATCCCAGAATACGGCCCGGCCTGGCCTCAAAACTAATCGAATCGACTGCTTTTTGTTTATCGTAATGCCTGGAAAGGTTTTTAACTGAAATACTCATTATTTATGTTATCGGTAAAGGTAATGAACTGGAGATTAAGCTCAAAGAATAAAGCTGAAAGCTAATAAACCGAAGCTGAAAGCTAAATTTTGGAGTTAAAAGATGAAAGCAGAACTTAACTTTTTATTGTACCTTAATTTATCCAATTGCTCAGCAGCTTGTGCAATATTATCTGATGATAAAATATCGGCACCATTGTTACTGAGGTGATAATAAACCATTTTAGCCGGGTTTGCGAGCGAACTTTTATCGATATTACCCATAGTGCCTAAAATCGTTGTAATACCTTTACTGTGCAGGTATTGGTACAAGGCTTTATCGGGCGCTGTAACCCCAATAAAAGCTACAATCCGGTTATTTGGAATGCCCATGTTATTTAACCGCTTCAATTCTGCTTTCTTTTGTACCGAAGCCGAAATCATTAATTCGGGAGCCAAACGATGTACTTCCTGAGCCTGATTAGCGGTATAGGTAATGATAATCGAATTGCTTTCTACTTTATACTGCCTTACCTTTTCAATTACTTTGGCGTAAGATACTCCTTTCTTTAAATCGATTGTTAACAATACTTTTCCCTTGCTCCAGCTTAACACACTATCTAATGTTGGGATTTTAAATTTTGTTTCTTGCCCGGCATCATCTTTTAGGTTAAATGCCTTCAGTTCTTCGTAAGTGTAATTGCCAATCGGCCCCTTGCCTGTAGAAGTTCTGTCGAGGTTATCATCGTGCATAATTACCATCACCGAATCTTTACTGTAAGCAATATCAAATTCAATAACCATGGGGTTATAGGTAGTGGCATTGGCAAAAGTTTCGATGCAATTTTCAGGGAAGCCTGGCATTGGACCACCACGATGGGCGCTAATTAACGGAAAACGGCGTTCGGGCGACCAGTTTAAAAATTGATATAAATCGTTTGTTGTATTAAACTTAATGTACTGATGCTTTTTTTCTTCAGGTTTGCATGAAGCAAAAAGCGCAACAATAACCACAAATAGCAAATAATGAAATTTCATGGTTCAAAAGTAGGAAAAAATGGAAGATGGAAGAGGTAAAATGGAATTGTTGTTAGGTGCTTAGCTGGTTAATTTTATGGTTAATCGGTTAATTGTTTAAATCAGTTAACTGCAGGTTTACTTATTGTCGAATTTTTAAGGTTAATTGGTTAACTGTTTAAATCGGTTAACTGTAGGTTTACCTATTGATCAATTACAATTAAACAGTTAACCAGTTCATACAATTAACCAATTCTACAGTTCATACAGTTAACCATCTTCTTAAGCAAATCCATTCTTAATGGCAAAAACGGCCAGGCCAACGCGGGTTTTGAGTTCCAGTTTTTCACATAGCTGATCGCGATAGCTTTCAACAGTACGCGGACTACAAAACATTTTATCGGCTATTTCTTTGTAATTAAGCTCAGTAACCGTGTATTTTAAAAATTCTTTTTCGCGGTCTGAAATTTTGATTTCCACCTCATTCGTTTTATTGAGACTGGAGAAGATAATTTTTGATGCCCAATCCGGATAAAAAAATCCATTGATATTTAATTTGGTCAACGCATTTTCAAGTTCAACCGGGTGCGCATTTTTGAGCAGATAGCCTTTTGCACCATTGCTTACCATTTTTATTACACTTTTTTCTTCTCCCTGCATGCTCAGGGCCATTACTTTTACTTCAGGATGGTTTGCCGTTACCCAGGTTACGGTTTCAAAGCCATCCATAACAGGCATGCTGATATCCAGCAGTAAAATATCGGGGATTTTGTTGCTATTTTCGAAGTTTTTAATCAGCTCCATTCCATTTTCACAAACATAAATAACCTCAAAATCTTTGAAATTATCGATAATGCCCTGAAGTGCCTTGGCAATCAGGATATGATCATCAACAATAACGATTGTCTTTTTCATACCGGGCCATTTAAAATAATAGTAAGTTCCGTGCCTGAGTTTGGTTTACTTGTTAAATTGAATTCTCCACCGATAATTTCGGCTCTTTTTTTCATGTTTTTTAATCCAATACCGTCAGAAGTAAGGTTGTCAAAATCGAACCCCATTCCGTCATCCTGTATTTTTAGCGTTAAAAAAACGTCTGCAGCTGATTTTAACTGAATGCTAATATTATTGCATTGTGCATGTTTTAAGCTGTTTTGAAGAAACTCTTGCGTTATCCTTAACAATACGTTCTTTTTCACAAACTCCAGATCGATATGCTCAAAATCATGTTCAAAAGATACCTTACATTTTTTTAAAGCGTTTATATGGTCTACTTCTTCCTGTATTAAAGTTACAATTTCATTTTCACTTATGTTATCATTAGTTAGATTTTTCGATAAACTTCTTAAATCTTGCAGCGATGAGTTGATAATCTGATAAATCTGCTCTATCCGGTTACTGGCTTGCGGCACTTTATTTTCGTGCACAAGCTGCTGGGTATAAAGGCTTACCAGGGTTAATTTTTGTCCGATGTTATCGTGCAGCTCGCGACCAATCTGCTGCATGGTGGCCTGTTGTATTTCTAACTGTGTACTTAAAAGCTCTTTCTGGTGTATTTCGTTGGCAATTTTTATTTCATTCAAATATTCTCTCTTCCGCTCTTTGTATTTTTTGATGTAAACCATGATGGCAACTACAAACAGTACAAAAAACAGGTTAAAAAGGATAATCGTTATTAAGAGCTCTGTTTTCCCCATATAAATGAAATTGAGAATAAGATATACATTACAATGCCCGAAATCAGGAAATAATCGAAGTAAATATCCCAAATCTGGATATAAGCCCTCAATAACGAATAAAAAGTAAAAAAGGGTAATGTGCCAATATAAAACAAAGTAACCCCCAGGTTGATATAAAACATCCTGTTTGCCTGAAAATTGAGAATGTCTAAAGAGTTAACCTGGTTATAATACTCTTTAATAACCAGAAACATAAGCAACAAGCAGCCTAATGTATAATTGAAAGAAAAATAGACTTTACTTTCCTTAAAAAATAGCCGGCTAAGAATAAACGACAGCACATACAATAAGGTAATTACCCAGAATAACCTTTTATTCTTGAACGATTTTACTGTATAGAGCCAGTAAAAGAAAATGAACTGAAAGGGAATAACGATGTAATTGTAATACTTTGTTTTTGAAAAACTAATCAACTCACCTCCCCATTTACCAATAATTTCGCAGGTAAAAATAAGGAGCAGGTAATAGATAAAGTACCGCCAATACTGCCCCTTCAAGCGTTTAAAATAATATAACGCAATCAATGCAGCCCCTCCTTCTACCCAAAGGAAACTGTCGCTCAAAAATTGCTGTTCGCGGCTCATGTTACTAATAAATTAGTAGCTTTCTATAGCTGAGTCAGCCGGAGGTATGGTTTGACCATGATTTTGGGCCATTACTTCGCGCGATTGACCATCACTGCTATCAGAACTCATGGCCATTAAAGTAACGGGCTGCTCTTTACTCCGCTCTTTAATTGGGAAAGTACTTCTGTCTAAAGGATTAAAATCATAATCGAGATAAGCACCATTGCTGGCTTTCTTTTTTAACGTGGGGATCATAATCAGGGTATGCCTTTGGGCATAATCTTTTCCAATTTCCTTTTCATTTTCAAAACCACCCCACTCGTTCGCTTTTGGATAGGCAGCATAATAAAAACGGATGCCCAGCGCGCCATCTGCAATGCGTGGATCTACTTTTTTGGCGTAAAATTCAATATCGCCAATAAATTTCTTTAAGGTTTTTAAACCAAATGAAACAGAATGGGCATCTTTTATTTCCATTATCCTGTTAATGGCTTCGAGGTGGTTATTCCGGTAATTATCTACCATTTGCTGGATAATTGCCGGATCCATGGTATTGGGCTTTACCCGCCCTTCACCTCGGTTTAAGAGATCAATTAACTTTTGTAAAAGATAGTATGCCAGCGCCCCACATAAAAACACTACAGCATAGATAGGTAAATGTTGCATTTCCATAATTTTTAAGTTTTAATTAAAGTTAAGCTTTATTCCCAAATGTGATAAAACTTTCGCTTAAAGTAGATGGGGTTTTCCCCATATTTTCCCGTTGTTTTTACGGCGTTTTATTTTGTTGCTTTCACTATTGATTTATAGTGGTTTAGCTAAGGTTTTTCTAGCGCAACTGTTCCAACTTTGGCTTAGTGTTTCACACCAAAAAACACAAACAGGAAAAAGCCGAAAATCCTGAACAGAGTAGGCAAAATTTAAAAACCTTAAACCATGTCAAAAACCTTGAAAAAAGAAGAAAAAGTAGAGTACACCGGAAGATACCTTGTACTGCTACCAGAAGGATCGAACACTTCAGATTCGATTAACCAGATCAACAGTATCAGTGGTCTGAATTTAAAAAGCTCATTAGAGTTTGAAAACGAGTTTTTTACAGATAAAGATCTGGCTAAAACAGACGGTATTGTTTTAGATAAGCTCGGCATTGCTATTGTAAACGAAAAACCAAAAGCAGAAAATTCTATCAGCAGTTTCGGCGACAACGAAATGATCGTTGAAAAAGAAAGAGTTGTTTATGCCATCGGTATGCTGGAAGAAAGCACTCAAAATTACGTAGAAGGCTATAGAGATGCTGTAAACCAATTAACCAATGTACTGGTTGGAGCCGAAACCGAAGATTACCAGTACCAGGAACAACAAGCTGAAGTTGAATCGGTTGGTGCTACCTGGGGCTTAAAAGCAACCAATGTTGTGCCTACCAGCTTTTTACGCTACAATCCTTACAATGGCGCTGGCATTAAAGTGGCCATATTAGATACTGGTTTCGATTTTACCCACCCTGATTTTGCTGGCCGTCCCATCGTTCACCAAAGCTTTATCAGTGGAGAAAGCACCCAGGATGGTCATGGCCATGGTACCCACTGTACTGGTACAGCCTGTGGTCCGCTAAGTTCTCCTGCAGCATCTGAAAGATATGGTATTGCTTATGCAGCCAGTATTTATATTGGAAAAGTGTTAAGCAATGGCGGTTCTGGTGGCGACGGGGCCATTCTTGCCGGTATAAACTGGGCTATTGCAAACCGTTGCGATGTGGTAAGCATGTCGTTAAGGGGTTTTGTAACCGGTGCAGGTTATTCTGCCGTGTTCGAAACTGCCGCTGCCCGTGCACTGGCACAAGGCACTTTAATTATTGCTGCAGCAGGAAATGATTCGGCCAGACCAGGTCTTGTAAGACAAGTAATGCACCCTGCAAACTGCCCTTCAATTATGGCTGTAGGCGCGGTAGATGTAAACATGAACGTGGCAGCTTTCTCTAACGGCGGCCTTTACCCAACTTACGGCGCGGTAGATATTGCTGCTCCAGGGGTTAATGTATATTCATCAACCAAATTACCTACCAAATATGCAAGTTGGAACGGTACCAGTATGGCTACCCCACACGTTGCAGGTATTGCTGCGTTATGGGCACAGGCATCGGGCCTTCGGGGAATTAATTTATGGCGAAAATTAACATCAACTGCGAAAGCATTACCTTTACCAGGCAGGGATGTAGGTGCCGGATTAGTACAGGCGCCAACCAAAACCCGATTAATTAAATTCCCGATTGATAAGCTTCCGATTTTGGTTAACCCAAAATTCCCTATCGATCCAATTGGCCCAATAGAAAAAATAATACGATGAAAACAAAATGGTTAATATCTGTACAGGATGGTGCCATGGATGCTGTTGTTAGCGCATTGAAGAAAACAGGCATACAAGAGGTAGAAATCCTAAATTCAATTGGTGTAGTCCTTATTGTTCCGGATAAGCATAAAATTGCAGATATTAAGAAAATTGATGGCGTGCTTGGTGTTGAGGAGGAAAGGGATATCAGCATTTAAGCAAAATATATAGTCTCTCAATTAGACCGGTACCGTTAAAATTATTTAGCGGCACCGGTTTTTTATGCGATAAAGTAAAAACATAAATAGCTTTACCTTGTTGGCCACCTAAACCTGATTGCAGCGGGCACGAGTGTAACGAAGTAAAGCGGAAAGCAGGAGCCCAGAAACCGACTAGCACGACTATTGCTTTTCAAATGGAAAAAAATGGTTAACTGTTTGAATCGGTTAACTGGTTACTGAAACGACAAACTGCCAAATTCGAAAATCAACCCTTCCTTTGCCATTGTCCAAAAACCTTAAGCCTTATACCTTTAAACCCTCCACCTTTTTAATTTACCACCTTAGGCATCTAAGTCCACCTGAGTTGGTAACGGAAATTAGAAAATCTGCAATTCCTTTACCACTGACGAAAAACCTTAAGCCTTATACCTTTAAACCCTCCGCCTTTTTATTATATTTGCCTCCATTATGGCTCAAAAGAATAACGACGAACAATTTAAAAATGTAATCTCACACGCTAAAGAATACGGTTTCGTATTTCAGAGCAGCGAAATATACGACGGTTTAAGTGCCGTTTACGACTATGGCCAATTGGGTGCCGAGTTAAAAAACAACATTAAAACTTACTGGTGGAAAGCCATGGTGCAAATGCACGAAAACATTGTAGGTATCGATTCTGCAATTTTTATGCATCCTAAAGTATGGAAAGCCAGCGGACACGTAGATGGTTTTAACGACCCGATGATTGACAACAAGGATTCGAAAAAACGTTACCGTGCTGATCAGTTATTAGAAAACAAAATTGATGAATTATATGCTGAATTAGCCAACTTCAGCGAAGAGAACCGGGCTAAATTTGAAGCGTTTCAACAAGAAATACTGGGTTTAAGCGATGAAGGCCAGGCTGCCTGGGTTCCGGGCTTTAAAGATGAAGAAACGATTTTAGATCATGCCAAATATCCTTTTGTTGAAGAGGCAAGCTGGAGATTTGTTAAAAAAGGTTTAGCACTGGAAGTAGAAATGAACCTGGCGCTTAAATCAGAAAACCTGGCTCAGCTAAAAGATTTAATCGTAAATTATAAAGTAATCTGCCCAATTTCTAAAACCTCTAACTGGACAGATGTACGCCAGTTTAACCTGATGTTTAGCACCCAGTTTGGTGCCATGGCCGAAGGAAGTGACGAAGTGTACCTGCGTCCGGAAACGGCTCAGGGTATTTTTGTAAACTTCCTGAATGTGCAGAAATCAGGCAGGATGAAAATTCCTTTTGGTATTGCACAAATTGGTAAGGCTTTCAGAAACGAGGTAATTGCCCGTCAGTTTATTATGCGTATGCGTGAGTTCGAGCAAATGGAAATGCAGTTTTTCGTTCGCCCGGGTGAAGACAAAAAATGGTTCGAATACTGGAAAGAAGCACGTTTAAAATGGCACAGGGCTTTGGGTACTGCGCCAGAGAAATACCGCTACCACGACCACGTTAAACTGGCCCACTATGCCAACGCTGCAACCGATATCGAATTCGAATTCCCGTTTGGATTTAAAGAGGTTGAAGGTATCCATAGCCGTACGGATTTCGATTTAACGCAACACCAGGAATATTCGGGTAAGAAAATGCAGTATTTCGACAACGATTTAAATGAAGAAGGTAAACCTTATGGCAATTACGTTCCTTATGTAATCGAAACTTCAATTGGTTTAGACCGCATGTTCCTGTTAACCATGATCAACGCTTTTGAAGAGCAGGATTTAAGCACCGAAGATAAACAGGATAGCCGTACTTTATTGCGCCTACACCCTGCTTTGGCTCCATATAAAGTGGCTATTTTCCCATTAACGAAAAAAGATGGTTTACCTGAAAAAGCACGCGAAATTATGGATGCACTGAAATTTGATTTCAACTGTATTTATGAAGAGAAAGATGCAATCGGTAAACGCTACCGCCGTCAGGATGCTGTAGGTACACCTTTCTGTATCACGGTAGATCACCAGAGTTTAGAAGACAATACCGTAACCATCCGTCACCGCGATAGTATGGAACAAGAACGTATTGCTATTGCAGATTTAAGTGATATTATTGGTAAAGCTACCAGCTGGAAAACTTTGTTAGCATAGTTTTACCACCTGAGACATCTAAGTACACCTTAGTTAAATAAATAATGAGTCGCAGGATTTACCTCCTGCGACTTTTTTATGGAATTACAACTATTGATTCATCTATGCTATATGAAAAAAATCTGCACCATTATTTTTGTTTTTTTGGCCAATTGGGCCATGGCCTGTAGTTGTGCCACGCCAACTTTACTTGAAAACATTTACAGAAGTGATTTTATTGCTGTTGCCAAAATTTTAAAAATAACACAAGATCCGGTCAATAAGGAATATCATGATATAGAAGTTAAATTATTGGATGTTTATAAAGGGGATAGAACAACAAAAATGAAAATATCAAGTCTCCAAGGCTCCTCCTGTGCTTTTTTTACGCCCGTTGGAACAACCTGGTTAATTTTTGCTTCTTTAAACGATGATAAGCTGTTAACTTTTCATTACTGTGATGGATCAGAACAGATTGATCGGGAATTTGATTTAAAAACATATCCTGGTTTAGATCAGAAACATAAAAATTCGATTAAACTGAAACTTGATGTTTTAAAATTTTTCAGGAATAAAAAACTGACTCCTGCGGATAAAACACGTTTAAGAATTTCCTTGCCAGGTGAATGTTTAAAAAACCTAAAAGGTTTTGCTGGAGATCATAAAGATTTTACCATTTATGAATATGTTGTAAATGAAGATCTGTCTGTAACAGATGTTAAACCTGTTAGAGATTTCAAAAATAAAAAACTGGCTAAAGAATTTGTAGCCTGCATTGAAAACAAGCTTAAAAATAACGATACAACCAAAAAGTCGATACCAAAAAAAATAAAACAATATCTGGTGTACTATTTCTATCCATTTGAAAAGGGTAATGAAAGTTTTATTGGTGCACTTGATTTGTAATGGGTTGAGGCAATAGCAAGAGAAAATGAATTTAAACGAACACTACAATAAACTTTACACAGATGCTATTACAAAAATTGCTGTAGGTAAATACGAAATAGATCCGTTAATTGATGATGAAACAGACAAGCGCCTGGGCATTACCCTGGTGATCAGACCTGATTTGGCAACAAATACCCAAATCCAGCAATTTTTGGCTGAGGTAAAAGCAATTGAGCCCGATCAGTATTTTTACCAGAACAGCGATATCCATATTACCTTAATGTCTATCATTTCCTGCTATACAGGTTTCGATTTAAATGATATTCGTGTACAGGATTACATTAACCTGGTACAGGAGGTTTTAACCCGGCATAAAGGCTTCAAAATTCAGTTCAAAGGGCTCACAGCTTCACCATCGTGCGTTTTAGTACAGGGCTTTTTAACCGAAACGTTGAACCAGATTCGTGACGATTTAAGAGTTTCATTCAAAAATTCTGATTTACAGCAAAGCATCGATAAGCGATACGCTATCCAAACGGCACATGCCACCATTGTTCGCTTTGGAAAACCGTTGCAAAATCCGGCGGCATTGGTTAACCTTCTGGAAAAATACCGGGATTTTGATTTTGGAACCTTTGAAGTAAAGCAAGTCGAACTGGTATACAACGACTGGTATCAGCGCGAAAGGTTTGTTAAAAAACTGCACCTATTTACCATATAGCATAAATTCTATATCTTTGCCCCTTAACCAATTAACCTTTCAAATTAGCACTCGTGAAATTAGCTTTCAAATTCGCATTACTGGGAGTATTTTGCCTATTCGTTACCTCATCTTGTAAAAAAGAAATCGATTACCACCCTGAATGGGATTTATCAACCATGAGCGGCAAAATCGACGGCAATTTATTGCAATGCACATTTGCCACCGCACAATTTTACACCCTAGATAACAAAACTACCGTTCAACTAATAGGTAACAAAGATTTAAAAGGTTTCGGTTTAACTATCGATGATTTTAAAGGAATAGGTACCTATAAAGTAGCTGACCATAATATTGCAACTTACATGGAAGGTACTGCAGGTTTGCAAGATGCCTACTACGGTACTTCGGCCGGAACCATAAAAGTAACCAGCTACTTAGCCGATAAATACATTAAAGGGTCTTTCGAATTTAAAGGAGAAAACATAGCCGCTTTAGCAAGCAAAACCATTACCGATGGTCAGTTTAGCATTAGCCTGGTACCAGTTAAACTACCCGAAACCAATAACAGTACAAATAATTTAAGCGCTAAAATAGACGGAACCAAAATTGGCTTTACCGGCGAAGCATCATCTATAACTTCTCCTCTTGGTAAATTACTCACAATTACAACCATCAATGGCGATAAGCGCCTGATACTTTCTGTTATTGGGTATAATGGCCCGGGCACTTACGATTTGGCAAACGATGGAACCGGCGTTTACATGAAAGATCAAAGTCCTACCGGCTCATTTGCTGCTGCAAGTGGCACTTTAGTTATTACAAGTGAAGCGGGTAACAAATTAAAAGGAACATTTGCATTTAAAGCACCTAACGAGGATGGTACGATCAACACATCAGTAGATGTTACTGAGGGCACTTTTGATTTACCATTTACTAAATTGTAATTGCAAAACTCTTAGCCGTTGATCAAAGATCAGCGGTTAAGAGTTTTGAAAAGATACAAGATAAGCTAATCAAAATTTATCAATCGTTTGAACGCCTTTTCAATCCACATTTTGGTTTTATGGCTAGCTTCAATTCATTTAATTTAAAGATGCGTTGTTAATTTAGACAGATAATCTAACCAAATGCATCGCTTCAAGAAACCAATACTTACTTTTTTATTAATCGTGCTGGGCACAGTAATGCTACATGCACAGCATAAACCTAAATTCAGGGTAATTGCGTTTTATACCGCAAAAAGCGATCTGGCACATATCAGCTTTGTACATGAGGCCAATAAGTGGTTTCCGAAAATGGCCGACAAATATCATTTCAGTTACGATTCTACTGCTAACTGGGATAATTTAAATGCGGCTTTCCTAGCTAAATATCAAGTAGTTCTGTTTCTGGATACCCGCCCAGAGAAAGCAGAACAACGCGAAGCTTTCCAAAAATATATGGAAAACGGTGGCGGCTGGATGGGCTTTCATTTTTCGGCCTTTGCATTGGCTAAATCTGCTTTCGATCAAAACTGGGATTGGTACCACAACACTTTTTTAGGCTCGGGTGGTTATGGTAGCAATACCTGGCGACCAACTTCGGCAGTACTCCGTGTAGAAAACAGGAAACATCCGGTTACCAAAAATCTGCCGCAAACCTTTAAATCGCAACCCAACGAATGGTACAGGTGGCAGAACGACCTGCGTAAAAATCCCGACATACAAATCCTGCTGGCAATCGATTCTACCAGTTTCCCGCTGGGCACAGGCCCTAAAGCGCACGAAATTTGGCACAATGGTTATTATCCGGTAGCATGGAGCAACAAGAACTACAAAATGGTTTATGTAAACATGGGGCATAACGACATGGATTACGAACACAAATACGATAAAACCAACAAAACACTATCCTTTACTTTTGAAAATGATAACCAGAACCAAATGATTTTAAACAGCCTGATTTGGCTAGGTAGCGGTAAAAAAATAAAATAATCAGGAGGTCATAAAAGTTTTAAGGATAAAGCAAATTTCCGATTTGCTGGCCGCAATATTATATTTGTTTATACCAATTGCCAGGAGATGAAAATTCCACAAAAGTTTTTTGCCCGCCAACACGAAATTGCTGCCGATTTCTTAAAAGAATTAGATAAGCATCTTGATGATGTGGTATCAGGCCGCGTTACAGAAATGTTCGAGGTGAGAGATTTTGCTGAGCTGATCCATGTGCATCCCACGCATTTAAGCAATACCATTAAATCGGCCACGGGCCATTCGCCCTGTTATTTTTTCGAAGAGCGTTTAATGGATATTTCGAAATCAATGCTCCAGAATATCAGTATGCCCATTGCCGAAATTGCACGTACCTTAACCTACGACCCATCTAATTTCACTAAATTTTTCAAGCATTTTTCTGGTCAAACGCCTAAACAATACCGCGAAGCTTATTTCAGTTCGCTGGCAAATAAGGAAATTGTCACCATATAAAACTTAAACTGTCACCATTTTAACTTAAGCAGTCACCATTTTTTCAGCACTTTTCGATCTAATTTTGTTTAACCAATTAAAAGAAAGATGGAAAAACAAAATAAAATTGCTCTGGTAACCGGTGGCAGCCGCGGACTGGGAAAAAATGCGGCCTTAAAAATCGCAGAAAAAGGGATAAATGTAATTCTTACCTATCAATCTAAAAAAGAAGAAGCCGAAAATACCGTAGCAGAAATTAAGCAGCTTGGGGTAAAGGCCGCAGCATTACAGCTCAATGTAGCTGATGTCAAAAGCTTCGATAGTTTTGTAGCAGAGGTTAAAGCAATCCTAAAAAACACCTTTAATGCCGATAAATTTGATTTCTTAATCAACAATGCCGGTATTGGCATCCATGCCTCCTTTGTCGAAACCACCGAAGAACAGTTCGATACCTTAGTTGATATCCAGTTTAAAGGGCCATTCTTTTTAACTCAGAAAACACTTCCGGTTTTAAACAATGGCGGAGGCATTATTAACATATCAAGCGGACTCGCCCGTTTCTCAACGCCCGGTTACGCCGCCTACGCCTCAATGAAAGGCGCAATGGAAACTTTAACCAAATACCAGGCTAAAGAATTAGGTGCCAGGGGTATCAGATCGAATATTGTTGCGCCAGGTGCAATAGAAACTGATTTCGGTGGTGGCGTAGTACGCGATAATGAACAGTTAAATGCAGGTATTGCCGCCAACACCGCATTAGGCCGAGTGGGCTTACCCGATGATATTGGTGGCATTATAGCCTTCTTATGTACCGAAGATGCATGCTGGATTAACGCCCAACGCATTGAAGCATCGGGTGGTATGTTTTTATAAACCCTGATATTTTAACCGCAAAGTATATGGCTGCTTAAGCAAACAGCTCCTACCATGTCATTCCCTTTGCGGTTAAATTTGTTTTAAATTTCTGCTTCCAGAAAATAAAAGGTTTCAATTGGCGTTATCCACATACAAAGACAAACATACCTGGATGCACCGCCTTTTTTTAGCCCTGTTATTATCTATTTTATCCTACAACAAAGTTTCGGCTCAGGAATGGTCGGATCCCGAAATCAGAAAGGCCAATACTGCTGTAAATGCCAGCTACCTCACTAACGAAGAAAAAAACGTAATCCTGTTAATGAATCTCATTCGCCTGGATGGCCCACGGTTTTACAATACCTTTTTAGAAGATTACATCAATAAATACAATGCTAATGTAAGGCAATACCGCAATTACAATCAGCTAAAAATAACGCGAACAAACACTTACTACACTTCATTATACAAACACCTGCAGGGCATTAAAAACCTGCCCATGTTTTACCCCGATGAGAGGCTAACCGCGTTAAGCCGTGGCCACGCTGCCGATTTAAACCGGAACAACCTCGACACCCACGAAAGCAGCAACGGCGATAAATTTTCCAAACGCCTGTCCAGATATTTCCCCAACAAGGCCATGAGCGAGAACATCGATTTTGGCTACAGCAAAAGCCTCGATATTGTTTGCCACCTGCTTTTAGATTGTGGCGTGCCATCACTAGGCCATCGTTTCAATATATTAGATCAGAAATATAAACTCAATACCGTTGGCGTTAGTATACAGCCTCATCCATCCTTTAATTATTGTACGGTTATTGACTTCGTTGCCCAACCTACTTTTTACAGCAACAACCAATAAAATTTAATATTTTTATAAAGTCCCGGTCTTTAAAAACAAGGGAATTTACTTTTAGGCAAAATCCTACAATTTAAAAATTAATTTACCTTTGCAGCCGTAACAACAAAAACAACAATGCGCGTAGCCATATTAGCCCTCATCGATTTTTTTTACCCGCCTTTTAAAAAATATATTTCGCTGCATAATTTCAGGTATTTAGCTACAGGTGGAGGCACATTGTTACTGGGCATATTAAGCTATTATTTTGCCTACTTTTTCATTTTCAAAACCGAGGAAGTAAATTTTGGCCTGTTGGTAGTGCAAAGAGAAACGGCTTCCCTTTTTGTTGATTATTCTATCGCTATCCCAACCAGCTTCTTACTCAACAAGTATATCATCTTTACACACAGCGAGTTAAAAGGCAGGGTGCAGCTGTTCCGTTTTTTAAACCTCCAGTTTATTAATATACTGGCCAATTACGTACTCTTAAAATTTTTACTTGAGTTGTTAAGAGATTATCCAACACTTGCCGTGCTTTCACGTATTTTGGTATCGGTTTTAATGGCCCTTTTCAGCTACCTGTATCAGCATTATTTTACTTTTAGCGTAAAAAAATTAGGAGGCAAGAAAGAAAAGAAAAAACACTGATTTTATACGAAAAGCAAATTGGTAACTTTTCGGTCACTACAGTCCCGCCCCCGTTACAAGTCCGCGCCTCATACTTCGGCTTACGGGCTTTTCACTAAGTCGGGTTTAATTGACTGCCAATCTGCAACTATTTTTGTTTTATGGTACCCCGTTAAAAACAGGATTCTGACAAGCCAAAGCTTTATTACCCTAACCTGTTAATTTATGCGGCAGCTTTCTTGCTTAGGTAAAAACTACAACCTAACTTTGCTATCGACCAACTTATTTTCTTTAACCCAATGAGCCGTTTTAACGATTTTAATAATGCGCAGGTTGCAAAATTGCCCAACCATTTAAAGCAATTTATTGTAGCGCAGAACTACGAAAAGTACACCCCTATCGATCAGGCTGTTTGGCGTTACGTAATGCGCCAAAACTACAGTTACCTTAAAAACGTGGCTTATTACCCCTACATAAAGGGCCTTCAAAGGGCGGGTTTAAGCATTGAGCATATCCCCGATTTGCAAACCATGAACGATAACCTGGGTAAAATTGGCTGGGGAGCAGTTACCGTAGATGGTTTTATCCCACCTGCAGCTTTTATGGAGTATCAGGCTTACCGGGTGCTGGTTATTGCTGCCGATATCCGCCAGATTAACCACATTGAATATACGCCCGCACCCGATATTATACACGAAAGTGCTGGTCATGCGCCAATTATTGCCGATACCGATTATAACAATTACCTCAGCTATTTTGGGTCAATCGGTGCAAAAGCCATGTTTTCGGCCAAAGATTTTGAACTTTACGAGGCCATTAGGAAGCTTTCCATTTTAAAAGAAGCGGTAGATGTAGATGCAGCTGAAATTGCTAAGGCCGAAAAAAACCTGCGCTATATTAGCGAGAATATGGGTGAGCCTTCAGAAATGGCACTTTTAGGCCGCCTGCACTGGTGGACGGTTGAATACGGCCTGATTGGCACTTTAGAAAACCCTAAAATTTATGGGGCCGGCTTACTTTCATCAATTGGCGAAAGCGCTACCTGCATGCACAAAGATGTAGAAAAACTGTGGTACAATATCGATACGGTTAATTATCAGTACGATATTACCAAGCCCCAGCCGCAACTTTTTGTTACCGAAACCTTTCAAAACCTGATCGATGTTTTAGAACAATTTGCCAATACCATGGCTTTTAGGCGTGGTGGATCTGAAAGTATCATGAAAGCCATCGCCTGCAAAAATGTGGCAACTGCCGAATACAGTTCAGGCTTACAGGTGAGTGGTATTTTTACCGATATGGGCATAAACCCTGATGATGAAGTTACCTTTATTAAAACAACAGGTCCATCGGCCCTGGCTTTTAATGGTAAACAGCTCGATGGGCATGGCAAAGACTACCATGCCGATGGTTTTTCATCGCCGGTAGGCAAGCTTAAAAATACTAATCAGCTTTTAGAAGATTTTAGTGCTGTAGATCTGGAAAGTGCCGGAATAATTATTGGCAACCAAACCGAACTGCTTTTTGATAGCGGAATTAAAGTTGTGGGCCGCGTTAAAGCGGTTTTAAAAGAGAACAATAAAGTTATTTTAATTGCCTTTAGCGATTGTACCGTTACCGAAAGTAATGGAAATGTTTTGTTCAGGCCTGAGTGGGGTACTTACGATATGGCTGTCGGCGCTAAAATTACCTCTGTATTTAATGGTGCTGCAGATAAAGATGCCTACGAAGCCATCACTCTGATCAGTGAAGAAAAAACACATCAAATTACCTACGATGCTAAAACACTAAAGCTGCACGAACTTTATAAAACCGTTCGTACAATACGCGAAAATGGCGAAAATTCGGACCAGCTAGCTCATATTTTTAATGAATTAAAGCTAAACCACAGGCAAGATTGGCTGTGCGCTTTAGAGGTACTCGAAATTGTTTACCACAAAAAGATCTATCATCAGCTAGAGAAAGAAATTCAGGTTTATTTGGAAATTAAAGCCGGTAAGGAGCCAGATCACACTAAATTAATTAACGATGGCTTGCATGTAATTAAGAATCCGGTTAGCCAGTTGATTATTGAAGACTAGGCAGATTTTGAATTTTAGGCGTGGATTCATTTTTCGCTATGTCATTCCCGCGAAAGCGGGAATCTTAATGCCTGCTGTGTGATAGGTTAAGATTCCCAATCACGTTGGGAATGACGATTTCCTAAAGTGTTTAGCCATCAAACTTAAAATACCAATCATTTAGAGAACAAGAATGCTAAATCAGGTTTTTTAATACCTTTGAATTTTCATTACAACCATTAATATTTCCTCATGAACATTATAATTACAGGTGCAAGTAGTGGTATCGGTTTCGAAGCTGCTTTAGAATTTACCTTACAGAAAGAGAATAAAATTGTTGCCATAGCCCGTTCGGCAGATAAGTTGCGTAAACTTTTAGAAATTGCGAGAGGTATTAACCCCGACTGTACCCTTTTGCCTGTTGAGTTTGATATTGTAAATGATGATTATGCAGCATTGATTCCCTTTTTAAAAGAACGTTTAGGCCACGTCGACATCCTGGTTAACAACGCTGGTGCTTTGGTTAACAAACCCTTTTTAGAAACCACTGAGGTTGATTTGGGCGAAATGCTGCAAAGCAATGTAATTTCACATTTCAGGATGATACAAAATGTGCTCCCATTAATGCAAAGCGGAAGCCATATTGTAAACATTGGCAGCATGGGCGGTTTCCAGGGCAGTGTTAAATTCCCAGGGCTTTCGGCTTACTCAGCCAGTAAAGCAGCATTACACACTTTAACCGAATGTTTAGCTTTCGAACTGGCCGAAACAGGTATAAAAATTAATTGCCTGGCTTTGGGCTCTGCACAAACCGAAATGCTCGAAGCAGCTTTTCCGGGTTACCAAAGTCCGGTTATGGCTTTCGAAATGGGTAAATATGTATGCGATTTTGCAAAAACCGGACACAAATTCTTTAACGGAAAAATACTACCAGTTGCAGTAACCACACCATAAGTTGTTATTTTTTAGTAATTTACATTAAAATCTAAAAAACTATGGAAACAAATTCTCCCTTTAAAACAGCCGACAGTGGAAAAAGCGCGGCAATAGTAAGCTATTTCTGGTTTATTGGCTGGCTCATAGCCTATTTTGCCATGTATAAAGATAACCAGACCGAATTGAGCAGATATCATTTAAAGCAAACCCTGTTATTTCATCTGGTATCGACCGTATTGAGCTGGGGTTTAAGTTTATTTTTAATCCCCGTATTGTTTACCACGGGTTTCGAGGTAGGTTATTACATCGTCCGCATAATACAAATCGGCCTTTTTGTATTGTGGCTAATTGGCTTAATCGGAGCTGCACAAGGAGAGAAAAAAGCCATTCCCTTAATTGGCGATAGAGCGCAAACCATGTTCCCGGGTATATAACAAAACCAAATATAATTAATCAGGGTCTGGACAAATTGTTCAGACTTTTTTTGTTTCTGCTCATTTTCAACATTTTAATGCGCTTTGGATATTTTTTATATCTTTGGCTCCAGCCTATGAAAAAAATAATAGTCCCGATTTTGTTTTTCATTTTGTCTGCTACCGCAGGAAAAGCCCAAACAGTAATACCGGCCCAATACCAGGAGTTGGTTAAAAAGTTGGTTGCCAGCCTTCCAAACGAGGGTAAAACAACAAATAAAGCTCCAGAGAAACAAACCGAAAGTTTAATCGATTTTGCCAAAAGTATGCTCGGCATTCCTTACCGATATGCAACCAGTAACCCAAAAGTTGGTTTCGATTGCTCGGGTTTTGTGAGTTATGTATTCAGCAATTTTGGTTTTAAGGTACCCCGTTCATCAAGGGAATTTAGCTATACCGGAACAGAAACTACACTCGAAAATGCTAAAGTTGGCGATGTAATGATATTTACAGGCAGTAACTCGAGGATTAGAAGAATTGGCCATGTAGGCATTATTTATTCGATTGATGAAAACGGCATCAAATTTATTCACGCTTCATCGGGCAAAGCACGCGGTGTAACCATTACCGATTTTAACGGCCACTACAAAAACCGTTTCATGAAAGTGGTGAGTATACTTTAAATAATTGAATGGGTGAATTTTGAATGAGTGAATGAAACAGGACTTTAAAACATCGTTCGGTTATTCGGTCCTTCCAACATTCCAACCTTCAATCCTTCTAACCTTTCAACCTTTAACCTCTCTTCAAAGAATTACTTTTGGTATTTCCACATCCGGCTTTTACCCTCTCCTATCCATTCAATAGCGGTTTCCAGTCTTTTTAAGCGGGTTGCTTCAGTTTTGGCCTCTTCGAGCCACACAACATAATCTTTTTTGTTTGATGGACTAAAATTCTGAAAAACAGCCAATGCTTTAGGATCTTCTTTTAAAGCATCGATAAAATATTCAGGTACAATCAGTTCTTTTTTTTCAGCCGCTTTTGGCTTCGCAGGTAGTTTAACGTTATCTTCATTTAACTGAATGGCTTGCTGGATGTAGGCAATCAGGATTTCATCTGCCGGCAAATCATCAAAAGAAGTAATTCTGCCCAAACCACCCATGGCTTCCCCTCTATCTTTGAAAATACCATACTCATCTTCCATTATAGACGCTTTCCAAAAACCGAAAACGCAATGGTGCTTAAACGCCGCCATCTGGCATACAATACCTTTATAATCGAAACTAGGCATGCCCCATTTTATTTTTTCTTCAATGCGGGCATCGGCCTTGTGCACCAGATTGCGCAAATGATCCAAAATCGGAATCGCAAATTCGGCCGATTTAATAATGTACTGGTCTACCTGAACAATTGTATGCATAGCTTTAAGTCTTTAATAAATTTAAAGCAAAACAATCTTTAATGCAAGTTCTACTTCCCCATTATTTAAAAACTTTTTGGCCAGCTCGTGTAATTCCCTTTCCCGGTTTGTAGCATCACCGATGGTGGCATCAAGCACTTCTTTCACTTCCGGATTGGTGCTAATCAGATCAATCTCTTCATCGCCCGGTAAAACCTCTACATTGCCCAACATCCCTAAATCGTTACCGGTTAGTACTTTTGAATAGCGCACAGCCTGCGGCAAACGATCTACACCAATACCCAGTTTAGCCAGGGGCTTGGCCACTTTAAACAAATTATCGCTGGTTACCCTGCAATACCAGTCGCCACCCAAACGGGCTACCAAATCTATTTTCTGCTGGTCTATTTTACCCTCTGCATCTAAAATGGCTTCGCTAATGTGAATGCGTTTTATTTCGGCCAGAATGAGGTTCCCGGCACCATGGCTATCGCCCAGCGGAATAACTTCATTTACTACACATTCGAACTGAACCGGTGCTTCGGCCACACGTGGTGGTTGTACCAAATCAGATTTTAGCATGGTAAAGCCAGCCTTTTCAAATTCGTTTACCCCTTTTGCATACTCGGTGCTGGCTAAACTCATCTGCTGCACCATATCATAGTTAACGATATTGATTACACACTCCTTCACTTCGAGCACATTTTCTAAAGTATGCTTGGTCGTATTATCACGTACACGCCTCGAAGGTGAAAAAACACAAATCGGTGGGTTGGTGCTAAACATATTAAAGAAACTGAAAGGACTTAAATTAATATTCCCTTCGGCATCGATAGTTGAGGCGAAGCAAATTGGCCGCGGTGCAATGGCATACTGCAGGTAATTTTGCAGTTGTATGGGGGTTAAATCGGAGGTATTTAAAGTTAGCACAAGTGGAGGAATTGTTTTTAAGATTACTGTTGAAACGTTTGAAAGCTGAAATGTTGGAATGTTTTGGATGCAGATATCGACAAGCTAAAAATAGCAAGGTTAAAACAGTTTAACAAAAAGGCTTAAATGGCGTCATTTCCCTTTTTAAGCACTTTCTTTTTCTGTTCAAAATCTTTTAAATAATCGATGAAACTTTTGTTTTAGCTGAAAACTCCATGCATTTTTCGTAAAGCAATTGATAATCTGCAGTGCTGAGTTTCTTAGCCTCTTCAAGTATGATCAGTTTATTCCTAAACTCACCTGAAGAACCTTTAGCATAAACCAGAAATCGAATAAAGTCGGGGTTGTTGTTATACTCAAAGCCCTCTGCAACATTATCAGACATAGACATTGCGGCTCTACGAAACTGATCTTTTAAACCAAAGTCAGACTTCATAGGTTCTCTATCCGAAATCCGATAAGCTTCGACCCCAACCTGCTTGGCTAGTTGCCATATTTCTAAATCTTCAAAGCGCTCAACCTTTGCCATTTATATATTTTTTACTAAATATATAAATTTTATTAAGCCATTAGAAAATTTCAGCTATGGCTTATCATAAACCCTAGAACGCTGTAATTTGCAACTTTACAACATTTCAACATTAAACCTTCCAACTTTAAACTATCGTAATGCTGAAACACTGCAATTTGCAACCTTAAAACATTCCAACTTTAAACCTTCCAACTATTTACTACTTTTCTTTAAAGCCAGTATCGAAAAATCCGTATCTGCTTTCGTGATGTTGTTGGTTAAAGCGCCTAATCCGGTAATTTCCATTTCTACCACATCACCGGGTTGCAACCATTGAACTTTGTAATTCGGATCGTTAAGCAAACCTGTGCCGTTTAATTCTAAGAAACAGCCTGTACCTACTGTACCCGAGCCAATTACATCCCCAGGAAGAATATCTACACCATAGGCACAACGCTCTATAATTTCGGCGAAAGTCCAGTCCATATCAGCTGCATTTCCTCTCGAAACTTCGATACCATTTACCCTGCAGGTCATTTTTAAATCGTAAGCATTACCCACGTGACCTTCCTTTGCAGGTACTTTATATTGTAATAACTCATCTGGTGTTACCAGCCAGGGGCCAATAACCGTCGAAAAATCTTTCCCTTTGGCCGGGCCTAAGTTTAAGAGCATTTCTTCCATCTGTAGCGTACGGGCACTCATATCGTTCATTACCATATAACCGGCAATGTAACTATCGGCCTCAGCTGCAGTTATATTCCTTCCTTTTTTACCAATTACAACGGCAATTTCAAGTTCAAAATCGAGTTTTTCAAAATGATCGGGCATACATTCAATTTCGCCTGTACCCTGTATGGCATTATGATTGGTAAAATAGAAGATCGGATATTCATCAAACTGCGGAATCATATCAACCTTTCTGTTCCGGCGTGCGGCAGCAACATGCTGTCTGAAAGCGTATCCATCACGGCAGCTGGCAGGATGCGGAACTGGTGCTAAAAGCTCATAAAAAATTTCTTCCTTGGCCTGTAAACTTCCTTCTTTTATCTGGTCGTCTATCCTTTTGGCCCTTTCCATTAACACTTCACCACCTTGCAAAAATTCGTTCATATTATCCGGCAATAGCTTATCGCAGCTGTTCAGATTATAAATATGTCCGTTTACAAACACGCCAAGATGCTCTCTGTCTTCGGTTTTATAGGATACTAATTTCATATATGATTTGGTTAAATACCCGGCAAAGCTAAGCAATTAGGCTGCTCAAAATAAAATTTAAGCGCTATTATTTTAACACCGTATATTTTTGAAGGTTTGGTTTGATTAGCGGAAAATCTTTTGCCTGCAGTTGTTTATAGAATTTTTTGTTGGATAAAAGTTCACCAATTAACAGGCCTCCGGCTACACCGGCAGGTACGCCTGCTGCAATAAGCACAACCGATTCGACCAGTTTTTCGCTCTGTACTGCAATAACAAAAAAAGTTAAACCACCAGCCAGTGCCAGCGGACCAACAATTCCCCTCCGATGGATGTAAAGCGCACTAATACTATCGGCACTTAACTTTACAGTATCTCTCCGGTTTTTAATTACAGTTAGTCCATCATCGTAGGCTGCATAAAACAATCCACGGGTTACTTTCCCTTTACGATCTACTATTTTGATTTTATATTTGGCTTTTGGTGTTAACTGCTGTTGTTGCGCAAAACCACCATAGCCAAAGGCCAGACAGCATAGGATCGTAAAGATAAATTTCATGTGCGGGATAATTTGTTGTGTAATTAAAGGTAATTAAAATTTCAAATTTTAAATAAAATACTTACCTTGGCTGCATTAAAACCATGATCTTAAAAGCATTACATATTACTTTAGTAAACGACGCAATTGCGGCCCGTCGCTATAAGATGCTATCCAAGCTGATCATGGCTCAATATTCTCTATAATTTCTTTTCACTTTCTCTTTTTTAATTGAAACGCATTGGCGTTTGAATTGTTTATTTCTTAGGATTTTTTTTCTAACCATAACATCATATATTATGCCTGTTTATCATAAATTGGGGCAGATTCCAGCTAAACGACACACGGTTTTTCGTAAACCCGACGGGAATCTTTATGCCGAAGAATTGGTATCAACCGAAGGTTTTTCGAGCGTATACTCGCTGGTTTATCACTGCCACCCACCAACCATTGTAAAACAACTGGGCGAACCTTACAGTGTTGAGCCAAAAATTGCCCGTGCAAAGCACCTGAAACACACCAGCCTGATCGGTTTTAACATTAAGCCTGAAGATGATTTCCTAAAAAGCAGAAAGCCGGTACTGGTTAATAACGATTTGCATATCGTTTTAGCTGCACCTAAAAAATCGATGACTGATTATTTCTATAAAAATAGCCAGGCCGACGAAATGATCTTCATTCATGAGGGTACGGGAAAGCTGAAAACCGGCTTTGGTGAAATCAAATTTGGTTACGGCGATTACCTGATTATTCCCCGTGGAACAATTTATCAGCTCGAATTTGATACCGAGCAAAACCGCCACTTCATTGTAGAAAGTTTTAGTCCTTTAAGGTCGCCGAAAAGGTATTTAAACCAATATGGCCAGTTAATGGAACATGCTCCTTATTGCGAACGCGATTTACGCCTGCCCGAAAACCTGCAAACACACGATGAATATGGCGATTTTCAGGTGCTGATTAAAAAACAGGGGTTAATTTATCCTTACACTTATGGCACGCATCCTTTCGATTACGTAGGCTGGGACGGCTACCATTACCCCTACGCTTTCTCGATACACAATTTTGAACCAATTACCGGTCGTTTACACCAACCTCCTCCCGTTCACCAAACTTTTGAAGGCCATAATTTTGTAGTCTGCTCTTTTGTACCACGTAAATATGATTACCATCCCGATGCAATACCAGCACCTTACAACCACAGTAATGTAGATAGCGATGAAGTATTGTACTATGTAGATGGCGATTTTATGAGCCGCAAAAGTGTAGTAAAAGGACAAATTACCTTGCACCCGGGCGGAATACCACACGGGCCACACCCCGGCACAGTAGAAAAATCAATCGGGCAGGAAAAAACTGACGAGCTCGCCGTAATGATCGATCCTTTTCTTCCTTTAATGATTACCGAAGATGCCCTCGCAATTGAAGATGAAAATTACCACAAAAGCTGGCAGGAAGGGTAGCTGAGTTGGGAGTTTGGATTTTGGAGTCCTAAATCTTGAGTCCAGAGTCTAAAACCCTAAGGAAGCTAAAATTAGATATATAAAACGGTTGAAGGGTGCTACAACATTCAACCTTAAAACATTAAAACGATTACAACAACAACAAATATAATGGAAACACAAACATTTGCAGAAAAGATAGCCAAGGCACAAGATTTCCTGCCAATAAATGGAACTGATTACATCGAATTTTACGTGGGTAATGCCAAACAGGCTGCTCATTATTATAAAACAGCATTTGGTTTTCAGAGCCTGGCTTATGCCGGCCCCGAAACTGGTGTGCGCGATAGGGCATCGTATGTGCTGCAACAGGGAAAAATCAGATTGATTTTAACCACTGCTTTAAAATCTGATCACCCGATATCAGAACATGTAAAAAAACATGGCGATGGCGTAAAAGTATTGGCCCTTTGGGTTGATGATGCCTACAGTGCTTACGAAGAAACGACCAAACGCGGAGCTAAATCGTATATGGAGCCTAAAACCTTAACTGATGAGTATGGCGAAGTTAAAATGAGTGGCATTTATACTTACGGCGAAACGGTACACATGTTTATCGAGCGTAAAAATTATACCGGCACATTTATGCCTGGCTACAGAGTATGGGAAAGCGATTACCAACCTGCCGATGCCGGTCTTTTATACATCGATCATTGTGTGGGTAACGTGGGCTGGAACCGCATGAACGAAGCCGTACAATGGTATGAAGAGGTAATGGGATTTGTAAATATTCTATCTTTCGATGATAAACAAATTAATACCGAATACTCGGCCCTGATGAGCAAGGTAATGAGCAACGGTAACGGTTTTTCTAAATTCCCGATTAATGAACCTGCTGAGGGCAAAAAGAAATCGCAGATTGAAGAATACCTGGAGTATTACGAAGGTGAAGGTGTTCAGCATATTGCGGTTGCCACAAAAGATATCGTTAAAACGGTTAAAGAACTTAAAGCACGTGGTGTGGAGTTTTTGAGTGCACCACCAGAAGCTTATTACGACATGATGCCGCAGCGTGTAGGTAAAATTGATGAAGAAATAGCCCTTTTAGAAAGCCTGGGTATTTTGGTTGATTGCGATGAGGAAGGTTATCTGTTACAGATTTTCACCAAACCTGTAGAAGACAGGCCAACGCTTTTCTTCGAAATTATACAACGTAAAGGTGCACAAAGTTTCGGTGCGGGTAACTTTAAAGCCCTTTTCGAATCGCTGGAGCGCGAGCAGGAATTGAGGGGTAATTTGTAATCACGTTAGTAATTTACATAAAGAGACTGTTTCTTAACATCGATTTTCAATCCTGAGGGTTAATTTATTGGATAAAATCAATATTAGTGACAGCCCCTTCGGAGTCGTCATTGCGAGAAGGCTTTTTCAGCCGACGAAGCAATCTTACAACGATCGCTACTTAGCGAGCGCATTAAGATTGCTTCGTTCCTCGCAATGACGATTGTTTTATATATCTTTCAACGACTGGCCGAAATGAAGAAATCTTTAAATCAAAAAATTACGGATTAGGCAATCTGCATTCTGCAAAGTAGCTAAATTTGGTACTTACCGTCTGGCCATTCTTGATGGCAGCATTCCACTTCGGGCAATCTTTCATCGCATCCTTTGCAACTTCATCCAAACCAGCTCCTAACCCTCTTAATACCTTTACGTTCTTTACATTGCCATCATAATCTATTTTAAAGCTAAAATAAATTCTTCCTTCTACTTTATTTTTCAGGGCTTCGGCTGGGTACTTAATGGTTTTATAGAAATACTCCTGAAGCGCCTGGTATCCGCCAGGAAAATTAGGTGGCGTATCTACTTCTTCAATCCCATACGTATTAATATCGGGTGCAGTTAGAGTACTGGGAGGACTTGATGTCATTATTGTCACACTAGGTAGTTTAACATAATCAGCAGGTATAACTGCCTTCTCATCAACTTCTGTGTTTGAACCATTTCCTATTATAAATCTAACACCAAGGCTATATTTTCCATTCATGGTTTTAGGGAGCTCGGTATATGTTGAAATCAGAGTTTTAACATTTTCACTCAGCCCGTCTAAATTCAAAGCGATTTCTACGTTTTGTATCTGGCCATGCTCTACCTTTAATAGAAAAATACTGGTGCCCTGTACATTCTGTAAGATTACTTTACCTGGATACTGTACGTTGGCGGCCATATATTTATAAAACCCCTTTAACTGAAGGGCTGGCACTTTAGTTGTAGAATCTGCCGTATTTTGGGCAAAAGTTGGCAAGGTTGTAAACAGCAATAAGAATAATGTACTTAATGCAATGAGTTTGCGGTAATTCATATTTATATATTTAAGACGTAAATATATCATTTGATCCAGTACCTGTTTAATTTTTTAAATAATTCTTGATGCACCAACTAAGGAGTTGAGATTCCCCCCTTTCGTGGGAATGACGATCTACTAATTAACCCCTTATACAAGCCCAATCAATAGCTTGTAACATCAATAATGCAATCCACCCGAGGCGGGCTTTCTTCACAAAAACTTCATAATTGAAGTGCACCTTTGAAATAACAAAACACGAAGCGATTTCTATTTTGTTAAATTCTAAAAACTCATAATTAGTTTTTTAGTTTTCCGGTTACCCTTATCTGATACCTCATGTATTGCAAAATACATGAGGTTTTTTTTATTTTAACTCCCTGATACCCGGCTACAAAATCTGCAATAGGTTTATTTGAAAAAAAACGATAACTTACGGTTAGTTACCCTGTTTTAAAACAAATAATCTCAAATTATGCTCGCTAAAGAATTAGGAATATTCATGATCCTCTGTTATGGAGTGCTAAAAATGCCACTTCAGGAAATAAAGAGTCAACATGATCCGGTAATTAAAGATAAAATAGCTGCTCAAAAACCTAAATCCTCAAAACCAATGTCAAACGATGTTACCAACAAGCAAAACCCCGTTTACCTGGAAGCCCTTAAATATACACATGATAGCAATTCAGCAACATTTGCCCAAATCACATTCAAAAACAGAACCAAAGAAATCATAACGTATATTTCCTTTTTGCTGGATGGTAATGTAGCCAAAGGATGCAATAAAGCTTACGAAATAAAGCGGAAGATTAAGCTTAAACCCAATCAATCCCTTACTATTTCCCAACGTTTAGCTCAGGATGACTGTGAAGTGCACGAGATCAAAAATCTACGCATCCAATATGTCATGAATATTAACTTCACTCTTGACTGAAAGAGCTCTCCTGATCAAGTATATATTGATATCAAAAAGATATACCTTCATCGTCACCCTGAATTTATTTCAGGGTCTCTTGAATTGAAAAGATACTGATCCCAAATATTCGGGACAGCATAACGGTCTTCTAGTAAAAGGAATACCTACCTCGTCGCGGAGATTACAGTAAAAACTGTTACGTTGTACTTTCCTTAAGCATCTGGTACAGGTCGGTTGCAGCACCATCAAACTTGGCTCCGTTTACATAAAATGACGGGGTTCCATTTACACCGCTTCGTACACCGCTGTCGAAATCATTTTCTACTTTCTCTCTCAGCGCATCAGAAACACTGTCTTGCTGAAACTGTTCGAGATCTAAACCGATTGTTTCGGCCAGTTCATCAAATAAATCGCTATTTAACCGGTACTGGTTTTCGAAAAGGGCATCGTGCATTTCCCAGAACTTGCCCTGTAAACCAGCCGCTTCGGCAGCTAAGGCTGCAGGGAGGGCATACTGATGTGCGTTAGCCAGCGGAAAATGACGGAAGATAAATTTGATCTGGTGACCAAAAGCTTCTTCAATTTCTTTCAGAATGGGATACGCATTTCCACAATAAGGGCATTGATAATCGCCAAATTCTACAATGGTAACAGTGGCGGTATCATCGCCCTGAATATGATCGTTGGTGTTAACTTCGGGTTTTAATGTGCTCATAATTATTGCTGATCAAGTTTTTCCAATGCCTCCAATATCCCATCGGCCCCAGGGTTAACCGCAATGGGGGATAAATAGCTCCAGGCAATTTTACCTTCCTTATCAATTACAAAAAGCGCCCTTTCACTTGTTCCGGTTTTTTCGTCGTAAACCCCATAGGCTTTAGAAACAGCACCTTTGGGTTCAAAATCGGCCAGTAAAGAAAAATGCAGCTTCCGATTTTCTTCGAAGGCCAGATGACACCAGGTACTATCAACCGATATACCGAAAATCTGCGCATCGTGTTTAGTAAAGTATTTGAGCATTTCGTTGTAAAGCGCCATTTGATCGCTGCAAACCGGACTCCAATCGGCCGGATAAAAGGCCAGGATTACATTTTTGCCTTTAAAATCTTTGAGTTTTATTTTTTGATCGGGCGTAGCATTCAATTCAAAATCGGGGGCTATGGTGCCTTTTTCTAACATATTATGGAGTTTAAATTTAAATCAGGGATGTATATTTAACAACATTGCATAATTGTTGTTTGCGTAAATCGGCTAAGTTACCCCAACTTTTGCCGTTTAATGAGGTAAGCCTGTAATACCGGATAAAACCCTTCGTTCATATCAGCATCAATCAAGTCAATTTTATATTGGGCACATTTTAAAGCAATTTGCTGGCGATAACTGGCCACCGCAGCAGTGTAATTTTCTTTAACCTGATTGGTATGCACTTTAATGGTTTCGCCGGTTTCCATATCAATAAACTGGTAAGGGCGGTTTTCGAACTCAAAATTGACTTCTTTGGTTTTATCAACCACATTGAAAACCACCACTTCATGCTTGTTAAACTTAAGGTGTTGCAAAGCATCGAAAAACTCATCCGTTTTGCCGGTACTGGTTTCGGTATTAAACAAATCGCTGAAAATGACCACCAGCGAACGTTTGTGAATCAATTCGGCAACCTGGTGCAACGACTCACTTAAATTGGTTCTGGCATTTACTTTAGGCTCTTGCAGCAGCTCTTCTAACTGGGCAAATAAAAATTTCTGATGTACGGTAGTCGATTTAGCAGGCGAATTTAGTAAGATCTCGTCGGTAAACAGGCTCAAACCAAAAGCATCGCGTTGCTTTTTTAACAGGTACATTAACGATGCAGTAGCCTGTATAGCAAAAAACAGTTTGTTGTTTTTAGGTTCCGGAAAGTACATCGACGAGGAAGCATCGATTACAAACTGGCAACGCAGATTGGTTTCTTCTTCGAAACGTTTGCTGTAAAGTTTATCAGTTTTGGCATAGAGCTTCCAATCGATATTTTTTACATTATCGCCATTGTTATACTGGCGGTGCTCGGCAAACTCGACCGAAAAACCATGAAAGGGACTTTTATGCAAACCGGTAATAAAGCCTTCTACTACTTGCCGGGCAAGTAATTCTAAATTACCATAGCTTGTTTCGTTTTCGTAGTTTACTGCCTGCATAGCGTAAAGCTAATAAAAGATTTATAAAAAAGGGTTGCACTACCTTACCAAACCTCACAGGTTTTAAAAACCTGTGAGGTTTCCCTAAGAAAAAAAATACCCCGCAGGTTTTAAACCTGCGGGGCTGTATTGAAAAACAATTTCAGTTTATTTCTTCGCGATGCGATATAAATGCCCGTTATCGGTTACCGAATAAAGTGCGCCATCTTTTTCTACCATATCCCTAAAACGTTCGCCTTTACCTTCCAGTAACCGCTCTTCGCCAACAATTTTATCATTTTTAATTACCAAACGGATAATGTGCGAGCCACCGAGGCCACCCACAAATAAATTGCCTTTCCACTCGGCTATGCTGTTGCTGTTGTAAAAAGCAATACAGCCCGGCGAAATACTCGGATTCCAGTAGTACACCGGTTGTTCCATGCCTTCTTTCTGCTGAATGCCATCTCCAACCTGCTTACCGCTGTATTCTGTTCCGTAAGTAATAACTGGCCAGCCATAATTTTTACCGGGTTTAATGATATTGACTTCATCGCCACCTTTCGGGCCAAATTCTGCTTCCCATAAATCGCCGGTTTGCGGATTAATCGCCAAACCATCAGGATTACGCAAGCCAAGTGCATAAATTTCGGGGCGGGCATCGGCCTTACCTGCAAATGGACCGTTGGCAACAGCCTTACCATCGGTAGTAAGGTGTAAAATTTTACCCAGCGAAGAATTTAAATACTGCGCCTGCATACGGATATCGCTTCCTGAACGCTCTCCTGTACTCACAAATAAATTGCCGTTTTTGTCAAAAACAATACGCGATCCGTATTGCAGTTTACCGTTATACGCTGGGGTAGCACGGTAAATAATCGTTTGGTTTTCTATTGCAGTTTCACCTGCAGCCAATTTACCCTTAGCAATTGCGAGTAAAACACCTTTATCCTGTGGTTCTGAATAAGCCCAGTAAACCATCCTGTTTTTGGCGAAATTCGGATCTAAAGTTACATCGAGCAAACCACCCTGGCCAGATGGATCTACTTTTGGCAAGCCGGTAATCTTCTTGCTTAATTTTCCATCGGCATTTAAAATAACCATGGTACCCTGCTTTTGGGTAATTAAAAACCTGCCATCCGGAAGCACCGATATAGCCCATGGGTTTTCTAATTTTTCGTTGATAACCGAAACATCCAGGGCCGTTTTGGTTTTTACACCAGCAATTCTGGTTTGCCCTGCAAAGGCTGGCTTATAATCAGCCGAAGGTGAATTGGTTTCAACCGGATTTTGTGCCGAAACGCAGGCCATATTTATACAGTTTAGTGCTAAACCGGTTAATATAACACCTAAAGTTTTGTTATTTATTAAATTAATAGACATGACTGTTAGTTTTTTATTAAAGAAACAAAAATAAGTCTGGATAAAAAAACCCAAATCCATTAATTGGATCTGGGTTTTAAATATGTTACAAGCCCGGAGGCTCTGTTATTTCTGTTTTAGCTTAAACTAAGCCAGTTGCTTGTTTAATTTTTCGGCTAATACTGATTTTGGAACAGCACCAACTTGTTTGTCTACCACTTCGCCACCTTTAAAGTATAATAAAGCAGGAATGTTACGGATACCAAACTGCATTGAAATTTGAGGGTTGTTATCAACGTTTACTTTTCCAACTACCGCTTTACCATCATATTCTTTAGCGATCTCTTCTACTACTGGACCAACCATGCGACAAGGGCCACACCATTCTGCCCAAAAATCTACTAATACGGGTTTATCTGATTTTAATACAAGCTCCTCGAAGTTTGCATCTGTGATTTCTAATGCCATAATTATTTTTTTTATGTTCAAATATATGTATTCAATTGTAATGCCACCAATTCTGTAATGCCAATTTGACATTATTTTGGTAAAAGCGCAAAGCGGGCTTCGCAGAGCGCATAGCGTTTGATAAGCCTAAACGCTGAGCGCTAAACGCTAAACGCTAGTTTAACTTGTAATTAACAACATTTAAGCCCAGTAATTGTTCCAGGAACTTGTTGTTCGGGTTTATTTTAAGACTTTTTGAGCTAAGATCTAACATAATCTGTTTTTCGCTATCAAAAACGGCAAAGTTAAGTTGGCAGTTTTGCTGCTCAGAGTTTGCCTTATTGTCTGCTAGTATCGCTTCAATTTCGCGCATCAGCTGATCGTTTACCCGCTCAATCGGTACTTGTATGGTTAAACTTTTGGCCAGTTTATCCCGCAGTTCCGACATTAAATTAATCGAGGTAATCTTAAATTCCCAATCGCCGGCCTTGCCGAAACGTTCGCCTACCCTACCCCTGATCTGCAAAAAGTACCCTTCGGTTAAAAACGATTTAAACTTTAGGAAATCTTCGCCAAACAGCGCCATTTCTGAAGCATCGTCGTAATCTTCGAAAACGAAGGTACCAAAGGGTTTACCGGTTTTAGTAATGCGTTGAGATGCCGTTACCACTAAACCACCCACACAAAGCTCGCGGTTTTTCAGTTTATCAAATTCGGCCAGCACCTCTTCATTGCTATCGCCCATACGCACCTTGTTAATAATACTTAACTGCTTAACGTTATGGGTACAGAATTTATCGAGTTCTAACTTATAATTATCCAGCGGGTGCCCTGAAAGGAAAATCCCGATGGCATCTTTTTCATACTTCAGCCTGTCCATCAATGCCCATTCAGGCGAAACGGGTAACGAAGGTTCTAAAATCAGATCGGCCTTCGAACCACCAAATAAAGAGGCCTGCGAAGTACTCTCATTGTTCTGAAAATCGTTGGCGAACTTGATGATCTTCTCGATGCCGTTCATTTTATCGTGCGGCCCAATATAAAAATACTGCGCCCTATGCCCGCCAAAAGCATCGAAAGCACCGCTATACACAAAACTCTCGTAAGCTTTTTTATTTACAATACGGGTATTGGAGCGTTTGGCAAAATCGTACACACTGGCATAGGGTCCGTTTGCCGACCGCTCTTCAATGATACTTTCTACCGCTTTTTCTCCTACTCCTTTTACCGCCGACATACCGAAACGCACTTCGCCTTTGGCATTTACCGAGAATTTAAGGTCAGATTCGTTCACATCAGGTCCCAATACGGTAACACTCATCTGGCGACATTCTTCCATAAAGAAAGCCACCTGTTTAATATCGCTCATGTTATTGGACAGTACCGCAGCCATATACTCTGCCGGATAATGCGCCTTTAAATAAGCAGTTTGATAAGCAATCCAGGCGTAACAGGTAGAGTGCGATTTGTTGAAGGCATAAGATGCAAATGCTTCCCAGTCTTTCCAGATTTTCTCTAAAACGGTGGCATCGTGGCCTTTTTCCGAAGCTTGTTTTACAAACTTAGGTTTCATTTTATCGAGTACTTCTTTCTGTTTCTTACCCATCGCCTTACGCAAAACGTCGGCCTCACCTTTGGTAAAGCCAGCCAGCTTTTGCGATAAAAGCATTACCTGCTCCTGGTAAACAGTAATTCCGTAAGTTTCCTTTAAATATTCCTCACAGGCATCTAAATCGTATTTAATTTCTTCCTCACCATTTTTACGGCGAACGAAACTCGGAATGTACTCCATTGGTCCCGGGCGGTATAAAGCGTTCATGGCAATTAAATCGTCGAACACCGTAGGCTTAAGTTCCTTCATGTACTTCTGCATACCCGGACTCTCGTACTGGAAAATACCAATGGTTTCGCCACGCTGGAAAAGCTCGTATGTCATTACATCATCAATCGGGAAATTATCGGGATTGAGATCAATCTGGTGTCTTTTCTTAACCAGTTTAACCGTATCTTTTATCAGGGTTAATGTTTTTAACCCCAGGAAGTCCATTTTTAATAACCCGGCGCTCTCTACAACCGAGTTATCGAACTGGGTAACATATAAATCAGAATCTTTAGCAACCGAAACGGGAACGAAATTGGTAATATCGCTCGGTGTAATAATTACCCCACAGGCGTGAATACCCGTGTTCCGCAACGATCCTTCTAAAACCTGTGCCTGCTGAATGGTTTCGGCACTTAAATCTTTCAGGCTGCCCAGGTTTTTAAGCTCTACTACCTTTTCGTACTCATCAGGACGTAAAGCATCTTTTAAACTCTTTTCGTCGAGGGTAAAGATTTTGGCCAGCTTCATGTTCGGAATCAGCTTGGCAATTTTATCGGCCTCAAACAAAGGTAAATCCAATACACGTGCCGTATCGCGGATTGATGATTTGGCAGCCATAGTACCGTAAGTAATAATCTGCGCTACCTGGTTGGCACCGTATTTATTAATTACATAATCCATTACACGGCCACGGCCCTCATCATCAAAATCGATATCGATATCGGGCATGGATACACGATCGGGATTTAAGAAACGCTCAAAAAGGAGATCGTATTTAATCGGATCGATATTGGTGATACCCAAACAATATGCTACGGCAGAACCAGCTGCCGATCCCCTGCCCGGACCAACTGATACATCGAGGTTACGTGCTTCGGCAATAAAATCCTGTACAATCAAAAAGTAACCCGGATAACCGGTTTTTTCGATGGTGGCCAGCTCAAAATCCAAACGTTCGGTTACATCATCGGTTAAGGTTCCGTAACGGCGTTTGGCACCTTCGTAGGTTAAATGTCTCAGGTATTTGTTCTCGCCCCTTTTTCCGCCATCCGTTTCATCTTCGGCTACTAAAAACTCTTCCGAAATATCGAATTTAGGTAAGAGTACTTCGCGGGCAAGCTTGTAGATCTCGATTTTATCGATAATCTCTTTAATGTTTAAAATTGCTTCCGGTAAATCGGTGAAAAGCGCTTTCATTTCATCGGCCGACTTGAAGTAATATTCCTGATTGGGTAAACCATAACGGTACCCGCGACCACGGCCTATCGGCGTTGCCTGCTTTTCGCCATCTTTTACACAGAGTAAAATATCGTGCGCATTGGCATCTTTTTTATTTACGTAATAAGTATTGTTAGTGGCTACCAGCTTAACCGCATGTTTACGGGCCAGGGCCACCAGCGTTTCGTTTACCCGGTCTTCATCTTCCTGGTTGTGGCGCATTACCTCCAGATAGAAATCGTCGCCAAACATTCCCTTCCACCAAATCAGTGCTTCTTCGGCCTGGCTTTCGCCCATGTTCAGGATTTTGTTCGAAATCTCTCCGCCCAGGTTACCCGATAATACAATAATATCATCCTTGTATTGTTCAATAACCTGCCTGTCGATACGGGGCACATAATAAAACCCTTTGGTGTAGGCTATAGACGACATTTTGGCCAGGTTGTGGTAGCCTTTTTTATTCTTCGCCAGCAATACCATCTGGTAGCCATTGTCTTTTGCAGTACGATCTAAATGATTGTTACAAACAAAAAACTCTACGCCCACAATGGGTGTCATTACCACCTCTGTAGGGCGTTCGCCGGCTTCTATTGCCGCAGCATTTTTGGCTTCGGCAGCTTTATTGTGGTTAAGTACGTTGTTTACAAAGTGAAAAGCCCCCATCATATTCGCATGATCGGTCATGGCTACAGCAGGCATTTTTTGCGCAGCAGCAGCTTTTACCAAATCGGAAACACTAATGGTACTTTGCAATACTGAAAATTGCGTATGGTTGTGTAAATGCACAAAAGTTGCAGCGGCAAGCTCCTGCCGGTTACCGGCAAGCTCTTGTTTAGAAATACCGCCACCTTCAGCTTTTTGAATGCGTTTGCGGATTTCGTCAGATGCAGCTTTTAAATTGATGTGTGTTAAACCAACACCTTCAATTAAGCCAGGATTTACTTCCCTGAAACGCGAAAAGTACTCAACATCAACCTGTAATTCTTCTTTTTTAAAAACCTCTCTTTTTACCAGCTCCAGGAAACAGCGCGTGGTGGCCTCAACGTCGGCAGTAGCATTGTGTGCTTCACTAAAGGGAACGCCAAATAAATAAGAGTGCAGCTCGGTTAGGGTTGGCAGCTTAAACCTACCCCCTCTACCTCCGGGCAATTGTAAAAGCTGTGCGGTAACTTCGGTACAGGTATCTAACACCGGCATTTCGGCCATGCGGTTGGCTACACCAAAACGGTGAAACTCGCAGCCCATAATGTTTACATCGAAGCCCACGTTTTGGCCTACTATAAATTTGGCTTTGTTTAGTACCTCGTTAAACTTCGCCAGCATTTCGTCAAAGCCAATACCCTGCTCTGCAGCCAACTCAGTAGAAATACCGTGGATTCTTTCTGCATCGTACGGAATATTAAACCCCTCTGGTTTAACCAGATAATCCTGATGTTCAACCAATCTCCCCATCTCATCGTGCAGCTGCCAGGCAATCTGAATACAACGTGGCCAGTTATCCGTATCGGTAATGGGTGCATTGTAATTACGTGGCAAACCAGTGGTTTCGGTATCAAAAATTAAATACATATAGTGCGGTAAAGAATTAGCCGTTTAGGAATAATAACGGTTCTTCAAAAATAAGGATTTTGAGGGTTGAAGTTGTCAGCAAATTATCAACAAAAAATGACGAGCAAACCTTTCAATAAACCTATAAGGTTTTAAAAACCTTATAGGTTTAGCCAAAATGCTCCTGACTCACCAGTTTACTCACTTCATAACCTTTCTGCCTGCATCTTTCAATAATATGCACCAGTAAATCAGCCTCCATTTTGGGTTCGCGGGCCATAATAAAGAGGTACTTTTCGTCAGGATGCCCCACTACCACGTAACTGTAATCGGCGGCCAGTTCTATAATCCAGTAGCCGATTTTAAAAGGCCATAAAAACTGGGCTTTCATATCGCCATCGTGTTTCTCTTCATTAAAAAACAGCTTCGACCTGATTGATTTTTCTTCAGGTTTACCCGCTTTGTGGTAAGTGGTATACACATCAAAATGGTCATTATCGGCCAAAGTATAGGTTTCGGTTGTCTGTTTCCAATGTTTATCCAACAAAGTTGGGATCGAATACAGGGAATACCATTTGCCGGCAAAGGCTTTATAATCGAGGTCTGCAATAGGTTTATTTTCCATGACAATAGGCTTTAATCAATAACCATCAGATTAGAAATAAAGTTTTAATGATCACCGCTCAATGTTTCCCATCCTTTATGAGTTGCAACTCCCGCCAGTATCGATTGCTAACCTGCCACTGTCAATCGCGAACTCACCGCTATTAATTGCTAACGTACCACCATCAATTGCTAACCCTCCATCATCAATTGTTAGCCTGCCACTACCAATTGCTAAGCCAACACCATCAATTGTTAGCCTGCTACTATTAATTGCTTACCCACCACTACCAATTGCTACCCCGACACCATCAATTGTTAGCCTGTCACTATCAATTGTGAGCCTTTTAGTATCGATTGCACACTTATCAGTCTATAAAGTTTTCAAAAGCATTTTTAAACCTTATATTTATTTATACCTTCGATTGATATTTATACAGCAAACCATAAAATTTTAGATATATGAAAGTAACGGTTGTAGGAGCAGGCGCAGTTGGCGCAACTTGTGCAGATAACATTGCACGAAAAGAACTGGCGAACGAGCTTGTATTATTAGATATTAAAGAAGGTTTCGCCGAAGGTAAAGCCATTGATATGATGCAAACCGCAACCCTTTTGGGTTACGATACCAAAATTACCGGCGTAACGGGCGATTACAGTAAAACCGAAGGTTCGGATGTGGTGGTAATTACCTCTGGTTTGCCACGTAAACCGGGTATGACGCGTGAAGAACTGATTGGCATTAATGCCGGTATTGTAAAAGGCGTTGCAGAAAATATATTAAAATTCTCTCCGGAGGCGATCATTATTGTGATCAGCAACCCAATGGATACCATGACTTATTTAGCCCTGAAATCGTTAGGTCTGCCTAAAAACCGCATCATTGGCATGGGTGGCACCTTAGATAGCTCGCGATTTAAGTTTTATTTATCGCAGGCTTTAAACTGCAACCCGAACGATTTACAAGGCTTTGTAATTGGCGGTCATGGCGATACTACCATGATTCCATTAACACGCCTCGCCACTTACCAAAGTTTACCGGTAACCAATTTGCTTGACAAAGCCACTTTAGATAAGGTTGCTGCCGATACAATGGTTGGCGGTGCAACCCTAACAGGCCTGATTGGAACTTCGGCCTGGTACGCACCCGGTGCAGCCGGTGCCGCTTTGGTTGAAGCCATTTTACGCGACGAGAAAAAATTGTTTACCTGCTGCGTTTCTTTAGAAGGCGAATACGGTCAGGATGATATCTGTTTAGGTGTACCGGTAATTGTTGGCCGCAGCGGCTGGGAAAAAATTATCGACTTTAAACTAACCGATGATGAACAGTCAGCATTTAACAAAAGTGCCGATGCCGTTAGAAATATGAACAGCGTACTGGCTGAAATGAAATTGGTATAAATTTACATGTCATGCTGAGGTACGAAGCATCTGCAACCAATGAAACAGATGCTTCGTATCTCAGCATTACAGCTTGAAAATCAATGAGATCAATTTCAATACCGCTTCAACTGATTAACTTGCAAGACGATGGCTTTCACCTGTTGGTAGAAGTTGTTGTTTTTAAAGATACCCATTTAGTCGTACTCGATACAGGAGCATCGCGCAGCGTGTTTGATAAAGCCCTAATCGAGAAACACCTGGCCGCAACCCTTCAGGTATCTGAAGAAATTAACGCAGCCACCCTTTTTACCACAACCACTACCATACAGGCAACAATCCCTGAGCTAAAAATCGGTTCGTTAAAAATCAAAAACTACGAAACCGTTGCTTTCGACCTCCAATCGGTGAGCGATACTTACCAGCAGTTTGGCCACCCTCCTATTTCTGGCATTATTGGGGGCGATATTTTAATGCAGCATAAAGCCGTTATCGATTACAACAAAATGATTTTAAGGCTGTATAAATAAAGATTATTTCTTTTTATGACCCTAATCATTTTTTACAGTTCATTTTAGGTGATATTTGTATCAAATGAAGAAGTTAATCGCATGTTTTTGCCTCATTTTCTGGGCAGGATTAATTGCCGGGATCAGTTTTTTAGAAGCACCACTTAAGTTTCTGGCTCCAGGCATTACCATTCCATTGGGTTTGGGCATTGGACAGCTGGTTTTTCAGGCACTCAACAAAATCGAAATTGCCCTGTTAGCCATTGTTTTAATTTGTTCCTTTCCGGCACCTTTCAAAAACATAAAAAGTAAGCTACTTGTTATACTTACGGCTATCTTACTGGCCGATACTTTTTGGCTGTTGCCATTATTAGATGAAAGGGCAAAACTGGTACTGGCAGGAATGCCTCCCCCAGCAAGCCATCATCATATTTTGTATATCATCATCGAAAGCATCAAACTTTTATTACTCATTGTACTTGGATGCTTAAACCTAAACTCACTGCGCTATGAAAAACGATATTAACAACAGGGAAGACATTATCCTTTTGGTCGATAGTTTTTACCAAAAGGTACAGCTGAATGATAAAATCGGACCAATATTTACCCAGATAGCGAAGGTAGACTGGCAGCATCACCTGCCCAAAATGCACGATTTTTGGGAAAGTATCCTTTTTGGCAAAGCCATTTACAAAGGCAACCCCATGCTTACCCATTTTGCCATCAACGATAAAGCACCTTTGCAAACAGCAGAGTTCGATACCTGGAAAAACCTCTTTTACCAAACTGTTGATGACTTATTTGCTGGCCCAAATACCGAAACCATTAAACAAAAGGCGCAGTCTATTGCCGATTTAATGCATTTTAAATTAAATGCACCACCATCAAAAATCAAAATCGTTTAAACAAATTTTGTTTTGATTTATACTGGTTTCTTTATAAATTTAAGTTAACCAAAACAATCAAATATGAAATTTCTTAGAATCTTAGTAGGTATCATTGTCGTACTGGCAATTATATTTGTTATAGGCGGACTGGTATTACCAAAAACCTATTCAGTTAGTCGCAGCACTGTAATTAACGCTCCTGATAGTGTTATTTATAAAAACATTGCCGATTTCAAAGAATTCTACAAATGGAATCCATGGGCTAAAATGGAACCAAGTGCAAAAACAACTTACGCTGGCACGCCTGCTCAACCTGGCCACGTGTACGCCTGGGAAGGTAAAGAAACCGGACAGGGATCGATGACTATATTAACAGCAAAACCAAGTACCAACGTAGACATTGAGCTTAAATTCATTAAACCCTTCGAAAGTTTAGCAGATACTAAATTCGATATTCAGCCTGATGGCGCCGGCCAGAAAGTAACCTGGACCATGAGTGGCGAAAACAATATGATTTCGAAATGGATGTGCGTTTTTGTAAGCATGGATAAAATGATCGGCAAAGATTTTGAAGATGGCTTAAAATCGCTGAAAGAAAAATCGGAAAAAGGAAGCTAATTTTAGCTAACACCAATTATAGAGGCTTCTCAATTAAAATTGAGGAGCCTTCTTTTTGTTTAGCCCAAAAAAAATCAAACAATTGTGTCGGTTTGGCGTTAAAAAAGCATTAAAAAACAACTTCTGGTGCTAAATATTTTGTATTTCGCTATTTTTTAGATTATTTGCTGCTTAAATGAACTTACTACTAGTAGAAGATGAACCGAGTGTGGTTTCTGTGGTATCGAGAGGTCTTACGGAAGAAGGCTTCACGGTTAGTATTGCCCCCGATGGCTTAATCGGGAAACAGATGGCCGCAGAACATAATTTCGATCTGATCATTCTCGACATCATGCTACCAGGGATAAACGGTCTGGAGCTCTGCAAAATCATTAAAACGCAGAAACCCCAAACCCCGATCATTATGCTTACGGCATTGGGCACTACCGAAAATGTAGTAAACGGACTCGACAATGGTGCCGACGATTACTTGATTAAACCCTTTAAATTTGCCGAGCTTTTTGCAAGGATAAGGATGTTGCTGAGAAGATACAGCGGCATTACTACCCAGGATCAGATCATTAACATTGCCGATCTGCAAATTAACCTGAGCGCAAAAACAGTAAAACGCAACCAGCAGGAAATTGTACTCACTGCAACAGAATACCGCCTCCTAGAATACCTGGCCAAAAATAAATCGAAAATTTTATCGCGGATTGATATATTAGAGAATGTTTGGGATATAGACTTTAACCTGGGCACCAACGTAGTTGATGTTTACGTAAATTACCTCCGCAAAAAAATAGATAAAAACGCCGGTGAGAAACTCATCCACACGGCCGTAGGTCTCGGCTATGTGTTAAAAGAAAAATAAATGCAGATTGCTAAAAAAATCACTTTACTCTTTGCCATTCTTTCGGCTGTTATTATTTCCCTGTTAAGTGGTTTTGTATGGTATTTTTCCAATGAGTTTGCTTTCGAAGATTTCTACAAACGTTTAGAGGCCAGGGTTAAAATTGCTGCGCAGATTAAACTCTATGAAGATGTTAACAATACTGCCTACGCCAAAATGCGTAACCAATACCTGGAGCGCTTACCCTCGGAAAAAGAATACATTATGCGGGCCGGAGAAGTTAAAGCACTCGACCGGAAGCTGCCGGCAAGCTTTTACAACCGGATAAAAACAGGTGCCATGGCCCGTTACCGGGTTGAAAACCATTTTTATGCCGGCAAATTCTTTAAAAATAAAAATAGTGGTTACATTGTTATTGTTTCGGCAAACGATCCGTTTGGCTTTCGTGAGTTGAAGGACCTGCAAAGAATCCTGATCATTGGCTTTTTCCTTTCTGTTATCTTATCATTTGTTGTAGGCTGGAAATTCTCCAACTACATGCTTATGCCACTGCGTAACATCATTAAAAGCGTAAAAAAAATCAAAGCCGAAAACCTGCACTTAAGGCTCGATGTTAAAGCAGGAAACGATGAAATGTCGCAACTGGCCCAAACTTTTAACAACATGCTTAACCGTTTGGAAACCGCTTTCGAAACCCAAAATAATTTTATCAGCAATGCTTCGCACGAATTGAGAACCCCTTTAACCATCATCAGTGGTGAAGTAGAGCTAGCCATGAAAACCATAAATGATGAGCAAAAACAAGGAAAGGCACTATCCAAAATCAAAGACGAAGCTGAACGGCTGGAGCATATTTTAACCAGTTTGCTTGGCCTGGCCCAATCAGGCTTTAACGGCAAGAACCAACCCTGGGAAGAAGTTAGAATGGACGAACTGCTCTGGGAAATTAAAGATTCGGTTAACCAGGTGCACCCCAACAGTAAAATCGAAATCGACTTTAGCAAACTCCCCGACGATGAAAACCTGCTTACTTTAAGGGCGAACAAAAACCTGATGAAACTGGCCTTAAACAACATTGTGAGTAATGCCTGCAAATACTCTAATGAAAAGCTGGTGAGCGTTAGTATTGAAAGCAATGCCAATACCCTTTCTATTGCCGTTACCGATAGAGGGATCGGGATTCCCCAAACCGATATTCAGCATATATTCGAGCCCTTTTACCGCGCATCAAACACCAACGATTTTAAAGGTTATGGCGTGGGACTTCCCCTTTCTTTAAATATTATCCGCCTGCACCGTGGCAGCATCGCCATCAAATCGCAGGAAGGCGTAGGTACTGAGATTAAGGTTTTGTTACCTGTTAAGATTTAGTTCGACGGTTCATTACCATAGCTTGATTGTTCATTGGTCAATAGTTCATTAGTTAATAGTTCATAGCCTAATCGTTCATTGGTTAATAGTCCATAGCATAATCGTTCATTAGTCAATAGCTAATTGGTTAATAGCCTAATCGTTCAATAGGCATTGCGTTGTTCATGCATCATTAATTTATAGGCTCCCTTTGATTATTGTTTTTTGGTTATTATTTCTTGTACATGCATCATTGACTTAAAGTCTCTCCTCTGATTATTGGTAATTGATTATTCTGCTACTACCAACACAAATGAACCAATGACGAATGAACTAATAAACAACCGCCAGCCCAAATGAACTAATGACGAATGAACCAATGAACAATTAATCCCTGCCACTCCAATAAGGAATGCATTCTAATCTCATTCTAATACCGTTCTTATTTCGCTGTAATCATATCGGGCTAAACTTGTATAAATATTTAATTCATTTAAAAAAGATAAAGCCATGAAAACAGTTTTAGTACCTACCGATTTTAAATTAGGAAGCATTAACATTATCGATGCGCTTGTTCAGAACCAGCGTAACGAAACCCTGAATATCATTTTTGTGCACGCTTTTAAATTATCAGATTCGATAACCGATATGCTGATGCTAAGCCGCCGTAGTCGCGATTATGAAAACATTAGCGATGAATTTTACCAGCAATTAGACCAGGTTAAAGCAAAATATACTAATCAAATTAATGCTATAGGCCTTGAATATTTTTACGGAAGCACTGTTGCCGCCTTTAAAAATTTCATCGAAGCTTTTGATGTAGACTGCATTGCCTACTTAGATGGCTACAATTTTACCCCCATCAACAAATATAGCATCGATCCGAAAATTTTAACCGGCCGAGCCGGATGCCCGGTAATGCAGTTAACATCAAGCAGTGTGCTGGCTACAGAAAATTTAATCGATACCAAGATTCAGGAAACGCAGTTGCAGGAAGCAAGTGCTTAATCAAAAATTATTTATAAAAAATTATCATATGCTGTTACGAAATAATATTCCGCTCACTTATATATTCGGGAAGATCAAGAAAGAACTTCTGTTTGTTATAGGCTACTCAATAGGTATTGTAGTGCTATACGAAAACTTCCACGTTACGCGTATATCCATTCCAGTTGCAGTACCGGCATTATTGGGAACCATCATTTCCCTGTTATTGGCATTTCGTTCCAATCAGGCTTACGATAGATGGTGGGAGGCCAGAATCCTATGGGGGGCCATAGTTAACGATTCGAGATCAATCTCCCGCCAGATATTGTCTTTCGTAGAGAATCCTTATGGCTCCGATGAGATTGAAGCCTTTAAAGAAAAATTTATCAAAAGACAAATTGCCTGGTGTTATGCTTTAAGCCAATCGTTAAGAGGATTTAACGCCCGAAAAGGATTGGAAGAATACCTCAGTGCCGAGGAAATGGCCTTTATTAAAAAGCGTAAAAATGTAACCACTTCTATATTAGAGTTGCATGCTATGGACCTTAAAAAAGCTTTACAGGAAGGCTGGATAAATAAATACCAGCAAATAGAGATCGATAAAACCATTACGGCCTTATGTAACCACATGGGCGGTTCGGAAAGGATCAAAAACACGGTTTTTCCGGTTACCTATAGCAAATACATCAATATGTCTATCCATTTATTTATTGTATTGCTTCCTTTTGGTTTGATTGAATACTTCGGATATATGGAGGTACCTCTGGTTGTAGCTATTGCCGCGTTTTTCCTTTTGGTAGAAAAGATGGCCGTACACCTTCAGGATCCCTTCGAAAATAAACCGACTGATACACCTACCACCACTATTTGCCGGAACATTGAACGCGATCTGTGCCAAATGCTGGATGACAATAAAATATACGAGGATAAACCTCAAACAGAACTGGCTCCTGTAGGATCGTACTACATTTTGTAGGGCCAGTCGATAAAGAAAATCGTTTGATAGCGGTTAGTTAAGTACTATGGTTTGTTGCTTGGATGAGGAGCAGCTATAGTTAAGTGTACAAATAATAAAAGCCATTCGAAATTTTTGAATGGCTTTTTTTTGCGTCTTTATCCTGAGCTGTAAATAGCCTTGTCGATCCTGAGGAATAATCTAAGGTATATAAATCTATATGAATGAGCGCCTCTGAGCTCGTTATTTCGAGCGGAGTGCAACGAAGTCGAGAATCACGAAGTGCTCAGCGAAGCTAAATCTGTCTCCATAGATTTCTCCGTTCCGCCACCGGTGAAAAACCGGCTGGCTTCAGTCGAAATGACAACTCTTCTATTGGTTTTGTCAAGTAGCCTCTCGAAGGGCTGTTAAAACAAATACAGTATAGAAGGCAGTAAACAAAAAACCCTCTCCAGGATTTAACTTGAAGAGGGTAAATTATATTGCTTTCAGCTTTAGGCTTTAAGCTTAAAACTCACTTAAGCATCAATCTTCGCATATTTCGCATTACGCTCAATAAACTCTCTACGTGGTGCAACTTCATCGCCCATTAACATAGAGAAAGTGTGATCGCACTCTGCAGCACTTTCAATTGTAGCCTGTAATAAAGTACGCGTTGCCGGATTTAAAGTAGTATCCCACAACTGCTCGGCGTTCATCTCCCCCAAACCTTTGTAACGTTGAATGTGTACGCTTTCTTCCTTACCTGCACCTTTTAAACGTTGTACAGCCGCATCGCGTTGTACGTCATTCCAGCAATATTCGAAATCTTTACCTTTTTTAACCTGATAAAGTGGTGGCGATGCAATGTAAACATAACCAGCTTCGATTAATGCACGCATGTAACGGTAGAAGAATGTTAAAATCAGGGTCGTAATGTGCGAACCGTCAATATCAGCATCCGTCATGATTACGATTTTGTGGTAACGCAGTTTCGTTAAGTTTAAAGCCTTATCATCTTCCGGTGTACCAATGCTCACCCCAATTGCGGTAAACATATTTTTAATCTCGTCGTTCTCGTAAATCTTGTGCTCCATCGCTTTCTCTACGTTCAGAATCTTACCCTTTAAAGGTAAAATAGCCTGAATGTTTCTATCGCGACCTTGCTTAGCGGTACCACCCGCCGAGTCACCCTCTACCAGATAGATTTCACATCTTTCCGGATCACTGTCAGAGCAATCGGCCAGTTTACCCGGTAAACCCGAACCGCCCATTACGCTCTTCCGCTGCACCATTTCGCGGGCTTTACGTGCCGCAGCACGCGCAGTAGCAGCTAAGATTACCTTGTTGATAATCATTTTGGCTTCTTTCGGATTTTCTTCCAGATAGTTACCCAATGCCTCACCTACAGCCACATCTACCGAACCCATTACCTCACTGTTACCCAGTTTGGTTTTAGTTTGTCCTTCAAACTGAGGTTCTTGTACCTTTACCGAAACTACTGCGGTTAAACCTTCTCTAAAGTCATCGCCGGTAATTTCCATTTTTACGTTCTTTAACAAACCTTCCTTATCGGCATAGTTTTTTAAAGTACGGGTTAAACCTCTACGAAAACCTGCAATGTGGGTACCACCTTCGTGCGTATTAATGTTGTTTACGTAAGAGTGTACATTTTCAGAGTAACTGTCGTTATACTGGAAAGCCAGCTCAACCGGAATACCGTTTTTAATACCTTCAATATAAATTGGCTCAGCCAGGATTGAAGTGCGTGTACCATCTAAAAAGGCAACAAACTCTTTCAAACCACCTTCCGAGTGGAAAGTTTCTGAGAAGAAACTGCCATCTGCTAAAGTTTCACGCTCATCTGTTAAGGTAAGCTTAATGCCTTTATTTAAGAAAGCCAGCTCGCGCAAACGGCCAGCTAAAGTATCGTATTTATACTCTGTAGTTTGGGTAAAGATAGTTGCATCCGGAGTAAAAGTTACAATCGTACCACGCTTATCGGTAGTTCCAACTTCTTTCACGTCGTATTGCGGAACACCAATTTTATACTCCTGCATCCAGATTTTACCTTCGCGGTGCACCTCTGCTTTTAAATCGGTAGATAATGCGTTAACGCAACTTACCCCCACACCGTGTAAACCACCAGAAACTTTGTAAGTATCTTTATCAAATTTACCACCCGCGTGTAAAACCGTCATTACGATTTCAAGCGCCGATTTATTTTCTTTAGTATTAATTCCGGTCGGGATACCACGGCCGTTATCTTCAACCCTGATCGAGTTTCCTTGTAAAATCCTAACGTCGATTGTATCTGCATGACCGGCCAAAGCCTCATCAATAGAGTTATCTACAACCTCGTAAACCAAATGGTGTAATCCTTTAACACCGGTATCACCTATATACATCGAAGGGCGCTTACGCACCGCTTCTAAACCTTCTAAAACCTGTATATTATCTGCCGAATAATTTGACTTTAAATCCTGTTCTTCGCTCATATATTAATTAAAAACTATAAGTATCAAAAATACGGAAATTTTGGCAATTAAGCTAATATGTGGATAAGTTTTGGGAGAGATGTGAGCCCTTAAAGGCCAAAGCAAAAAGCTGTTAGGCATCGTTTAAATAAGGTTATGAAAAGCAAATCCTGTGTTTCAATTCAGCGTTAATCCCGCCTTACATTACAAGTCGCGACGAAGAATCGGGCGCTTTCCATTTCATCCGATCGCTATCCGATAGGGTTGAATTTTCAAAGCTTGTGGTTCTTTTATTGGTTGTACACCTGCTACCGCCAATTTTAAAGCTGCTTTAGCCACCTAAACCCGATATAAGCGAACACGAAGTAAATAGCTTTTTTACAGCTATTTGCGTAGTAAAGCGATTAGCGGGAAGAAGCTTTAAAATGAAAAACTGCTATTGCTTTTCAAATAATTTGCAAAGCATGACGTTTTAAGTCAGTACTGTGCAACTCTTAAATTGCATATCAAAACTAATTTATATAAGTTTGCTAAAATTTATTAAACAATAATGGAAAGAAGAACCATCAAAACCTTTGGTTTATTTGCGACAGCTGCTTTGATTACAACTTTCACAGCCTGCCAAAACAAAGAAGCTAAAACTACTGAAACAAAAAAAACAGATAATACTACCGCAGCAGTTTCTGCAAGCGAGAAAATTGTATATGTTAACTCTGATTCTTTGTTAACAAAATACGAGTATTTTAAAGATCTTAAGGTGAAATTTGAGGGTAAAACCAAAAATGCACAAGCCGATATGCAAGCTAAAGGACAAGCCTTTCAACGCGAAGTAGCCCAGTACCAGCAATCAGCACAAACGCTATCAGCAGATCAACGTAAATCTACAGAAGAGCGTTTGGCCCGTAAACAACAGGAGTTACAAACTTATCAGCAAAATGCAGGTGGTGCTTTACAAAACGAGCAAGCTGTTGAAAACGAGAAACTTTATGATAAAGTAGCTGCTTACTTAAAAGTTTATGCCAAAGAAAAAGGCTTTAAAATGGTTTTGACTTACTCAAAAGGTAACAGTGCTATTTTATTTGCCGATGAAAGCTTAGATGTAACATCAGAAGTGATTAAAGGTTTAAATGCCGAATACAGCAAAAAATAAGCATTAAAATACTGAATATGAAATGCCCCGAACAAAATCGGGGCATTTTTTTTGTACCTTAATATCACCATGGAAAATAACAGGCAACACGAAGAATTTATGCAGATGGCCATAGCGCTGTCGGTAGAGAATGTAAGTCAGCATATAGGTGGCCCTTTCGGCGCCGTGATTGTAAAGGATGGCAAATTTATTGCCGGTTCGGCCAATAAAGTAACTTCAACCAACGATCCTACTGCCCACGCGGAAGTATCGGCCATTCGTCTGGCTTGCGAAGCACTGGGCACTTTCGATTTGAGTGGCTGTGTAGTATATACCAGCTGTGAGCCTTGCCCTATGTGCTTAGGCGCCATTTACTGGGCACGCATTGAAACCATTTACTACGCCAATACCAAAGCCGATGCCGAAAACATTGGTTTCAGCGATAAATTTATTTACGAGGAGCTGGAAAAAACCATGGATAAAAGAACTTTACCCATTGTACAGCTTATGCGCGATGAAGCGCTTGAAGCTTTTAAACTTTGGGAAACCTCGCCTTTGCGAATTACCTATTAAAAGAGATCGTCATCTCGACTGGAACGTAGTGTAGAGATCTGTTATAGATTTCTCGACTGCTTTACACTCCGCTCGAAATGACGATCATTCTCGTTAATAATATCTATAAAAACACGGCCTATTTGCTTGACTCTTTTGCCGCCAATAAGCCCACCATTGCATCTATTTCTTTAACTACACCATCATCCGAACCAGAAAAGCCTACTGCTTTAAACCGGATATTTCCATCTGCATCAATGATAAATTTTGTCGGGATTCCATCTACTTTATAAGCGCTTACCACATCAAATTTCGAAGGATCTTTCGCATTCTTGGTATCGTAAAGCACATTAAAATTGTATTTCTTTTCAGCAATAAAATCGGTTACCAGTTTTTCGCGGTTATCTTCTGTTTGCCAGGTGTTTACAAACAAAAACACTACATTGGGATTGCCCGAATATTTAGCCATTGCTTTTTGCATACCCGGAAAAGAGGCTACACACGGACCACACCAGGTTGCCCAATAATCCAATATCACAATTTTACCTTTCAAACTGGCTAAACTAACCGTTTCGCCTTTTAAATTGGTTAATGAAAAGGCCGGAGCCGGGATATTGATCATTTTCTTGGTCCACTCTGCTTTCTCTTTTTCGATTGCTGCTTTTTCCAAATTGGCGATATAGGTTTCATAAGAACCTTCTTTCTTTAAAGTGGTGTAAAGCGTTTTGAAAGTAGCTTTCAAAGAGTCAGTGGCTTTTCCTTCTTTAATGATCTTTTCAGCTTCAGTATAGGCTTTATCTTTATTACCTGTTAAATTTAAATACATTACATACCGCTCGTTACCACTGGCATCGTTATAGGCTTTAGCTTTTTCCTGATAAGCCAATGCATCTTTGTTATTACCCTGATGATGCAACAATAGTGCATAGGTATCGGCATACATGGCATAAGCCCGATCGAGCGATTTTATATACTCATCTTTTGAAGAGAAATAAGACGGAACTTCATCATTTTTAGCCGCTTCTATCAAATCGAGCGATTGTTTAGAGAATTTTGCTGCTAATTCCAGGTTCTCTTTTTTCTCGGCAGATGGCCAGGCAAAAACATTGTACAAACTGGCTTTACTCTGCTTATTGGTTACTTTGCTGCTGTACAACTCAAATTTATCTAAAGCTTTAGCTTTGATACTCGAATTAGCTAAAATATTATAAATGGAGTTTAATTTTGATTCATCTGCTTTTTTAGCCGGATCGTATTGATATTTCACAATCATATCCAAAGCTTTTTTCTCCTGCTCAGCAAAATCTTTGGTGCCAAAAAGTGCATTCATATCTTGCCCGTAAGCATAATTACCTATGGGATATTTTTTAAGTATAATGGCTTTAACCGAATCAACCTGTGGCTTTTGCTTTAGCAAATTATACAAGTTTAAGGTGGTTGTCAGGTCTTCCTCCTGGGGTTCTTTTATTTTAGCCAGCTGCTGAATGTTTTCGCTAATCATTTTGCCGCCTTTTTCTTTATCGGCTTTATATGCGAGAGACAGATAAGCATATAAATTCTTCTTCTTAAGTGCTGGTTTTAGTGTAAAAGCTTGTTTATAAAGTCCTTCAGCCTTTTCAGGATCGAGTGTAAGTCCCAGGTAATAATTACCGGCTAAACCATAGAGGAAAGCCTCGTTAAGATAGGCCTCAGGCGCTACTTTCCCACCTTTTGTAAGTTCCAAAACATAACCTGCTGGTGCTTCATCTTTTTGGTCGCCAACCGAGAAAGCCAGTCCTACAACGGTTGCGCTATCGGGTGTACTAATTTCACCTTTATAAATTTCGCCATCTTTTACCAGCTCAACTTTGGCATTCTTTGGGTTTGTACCCGAGAAGAAAGTATAGCTGGTACATTTTACATCGGCCAGGTTTTCGAGATTGGTTCCTTTTGGCGTATAGGTAAACTTCACTTTGCTACCTGCAGCGGGTTGATTAACCGCAAATTTTACACCTTGTGCCTGCGCTGTCCCGGCTGCCAGCACGAGCAAAGACAAGATTTTCAATGTTTTCATAATGAAAGGTTTAGATATTGTTTCAGATAACTAAATATATCGTTTTCTATTGTTTTATTATCATTAAATTTTGTTAAATTTTAAGGAATAATTATTGCAGTATATTTTACATGACCTACGAGCAAAAAATAACGAGCGAAATGGAGTTCTGGAAGTTTAAAATCTTGCAGAAGCCATCACTTTTGAGTAAGGTAACCGATAAGGTTCAAAAGAAAATTAACAGCGTTATTCCGGATAAAGTGCATCAGGCCATTACTGCAGCCATCAAACAAATGGTTAAAGCGGTTCTTTTTGGTTCTACTTTTACAACTTCGAAGCCTGTTACCGATTTAACACTGATGCATCGGGAGGCCCTGATTAAACAAAAGATCGAAAATTACAAAAATACAGGGGCAGCAGAAGGCGGTATTACCGGCGCGGGTGGTTTTTTAATGAGTTTAGCCGATTTCCCCTTGTTACTCGGCATCAAAATGAAAATGCTTTTCGATATCGCGGCAGTTTATGGTTATGACGTAAAAGATTACCGCGAGCGCTTGTACATCCTGCACATTTTTCAACTTGCTTTTTCGAGTAAAGGAGAAAGTCAGCAGGTTTTTATTAAAATGCAGGATTGGGATAATAAGGCGCACAAACTGCCTACTAATATTGATGAATTTGACTGGCTAACCTTTCAACAACAATACCGTGATTATATTGATCTGGCCAAACTGGCCCAAATGCTCCCCTTTGTTGGGGCTGCAGTTGGCGCTGTAGCCAATTATAAGCTGATTGAAAAACTGGGCAGAACTGCCATGATGAGTTATAGAATGAGGCATTTCAGTTTACAGTATGCAATTACCAGTACGCAGGAAGAAAACCGCAAATTGAATACGGGCAAGTGAACAGAATAGCGATTCAGTTTTCAATTGGCAGTTAACAGTACGCGTGCAGAAAACTGGTAACTCAAAACTTTTAATTGCGAACTGAAAACTGGTAATTGAAAACTAACTACTCCTCTTCAAATATTCCACCCAATAAATCGTCGGTTTCCCGTCTGTCTTTTTTGGTTGGACGGCCAGTTCCTCTGTCGCGTTTTAGCGTTGGCGCATGGAAAGCCGACTTAAAAGCATGGGTTTCTTCAACGGGCGTTAAATCTTTATACTTGGTTAATGCAGTTGGCGAATCGGTTCTGTTGTACGAAAATTCTACTACTTCGATTACCTTCTTTTCAATTCCCTTCGATACCTGATAAATATCGCCGATTTTCACAATGGCCGATGCTTTAATATTCTGGCCGTTAAGCTTTACCCTTCCCGCCTTACAGGCATCAGTAGCCAAACTGCGGGTTTTAAACAACCTGATGGCCCACAAATATTTATCGATCCTTAGTTTTTCTGTTTCTGACATAGAGGTACAAAAGTACGTAATTAGGTTAATTGCTGTATTGGTTAATTGTATAAACTGGTTAATCGCTATGTTGGTTAATTGTATAAATTGGTTAATCGGTTAATTGTAGGTGCTACTTCCAACAGTTAACCAATTTATACAACTAACCAGTAAACCGCCTGCATACACAGTTAACCAATTTAAACAATTAACCAGTTAACCACCTACACACAGTTAACCAATTTAAACAATTAACCAGTTAACCACCTACACACAGTTAACCGATTTAAACAATTAACCACTTAACCACCTGCATACCCAGTTAACCGCTTTAAACAATTAACCAGTTAACCAAATAACAAAACAATTTAAACAATTAGCCCTTTAATAAGCAAAAATTGATTTATTTTGCGTAAAATTTAAAAACATCATGTATTCAGATTTAAAGAAATTAATTGAAGCCGCTTGGGAGGACAGAACCCTTTTAAAATACAGCAACTATTGCGAAGCCATCGAAGCCGTAATTATGGGCTTAGATAAGGGCGAAATCCGCGTTGCTGAACCAGTTTTAAACTCCTGGGGCATTAATGAATGGGTAAAGAAAGCGGTAATTTTATATTTCCCGATTCGCGAGATGAAAGAAATTAAAAACGGCCCATTTGTTTACCACGATAAAATGGATTTAAAAACCGATTATAAAACAACTGGTGTACGTGTTGTGCCTATGGCCAGCGCACGTTACGGTTCGTTTTTAGCAAAAGGTGTAATCATGATGCCATCTTACGTTAACATTGGCGCTTATGTAGATGAAGGTACTATGGTTGATACCTGGGCTACTGTAGGTTCTTGTGCACAGATTGGTAAACGCGTTCATTTAAGTGGTGGTGTGGGTATTGGTGGTGTATTAGAGCCAGTTCAGGCTGCTCCGGTAATTATCGAAGATGATGCTTTCTTAGGTTCAAGAGCAATTGTTGTAGAAGGTGTTAAAGTAGAAAGAGAAGCTGTACTTGGTGCCAATGTGGTTTTAACTGCATCAACTAAAATTATTGATGTTACCGGCCCAACTCCGGTTGAATACAAAGGTATTGTACCAGCCCGTTCGGTAGTAATTCCAGGTAGCTACACTAAAAAATTCCCTGCTGGCGAATTTCAGGTGCCATGTGCTTTAATTATAGGTAAACGTAAAGAAAGTACAGATAAGAAAACTTCACTTAACGATGCGTTGAGAGAAAATAATGTAGCCGTTTAAGCCAAACCCTAAGGTGAAAGCTAAAAGCGAAACACAAACACAAAAAGCCGAAAGTACAGAACTTGAGCAATCAAGCTTTGAGCTTTCGGCTTTAAGCATTCCCCATAAAATTGGATTCGACGGCAAGCGCGCAGCCAATAATTTAACCGGGCTGGGCAATTACAGCCGTTCGCTGATCGAGCAGCTGGCACAGCAGTTTCCGGCAAACCAGTATTTGGTTTACACGCCCAAAGTGAAAGCGGCCAAACAGATCGATGCTTTTTTTGACCAACCAAACATCGAATTAAAACTCCCTAAAACAGGGTCGTTTTTATGGCGTAGCTTAAATATCCTTAAAGACCTTAACCAGGATGGCATTCAGATTTTTCATGGTTTAAGCCACGAAATCCCTTTAGCTATACAGCATACCCACATTAAATCGGTTGTTACCATACACGATTTAATATTTTTGCGTTTTCCACAGTATTACAAATTTATAGATCGTAAGCTTTACGAATGGAAAAGCAGATCGGCCTGCGAACGTGCCGACCGGATTATCGCCATCAGCGAAAAAACAAAAGCAGATATTGTTGATTTGTACGGTATTGACCCTGCTAAAATTTCAGTTATTTATCAAAGCTGTGATGATAGTTTCAAAAGCCCTTTTGCAAAAGAAAACCTAAGCCGCATTAGAGCCACTTACAAACTCCCAGAAAAGTTTATCCTCAGCGTAGGCACCATCGAAGCACGTAAAAACCTGAAACTAATGGTACAGGCTTTAAAAGAGGTGAACGAAGCATATAAACTGGTCGTAATTGGCAAACGTACCCCATATTTCAAAACGGTTGAACAAGAGATTGAGCAGCTTGGTTTAAAAAACAGGATTGTATTTTTACAAAACATTCCCTTTGCCGATTTACCCGGCATATACCAGATGGCTGATGTTTTTGCCTACCCCTCGTTTTACGAAGGCTTTGGCATCCCCATTATTGAAGCTTTATATTCCGCAGTGCCGGTTGTGGCAGCAACAGGTTCATGTTTAGAGGAAGCAGGTGGCCCCAACAGCCTCTATGTTTCGCCTAACGATGCAGGTGCTTTAGCCAAAGCCATCAACAGCATCATCGGATCGCCACAGCTGCAAAAAGAAATGAAAGAAAAAGGGCTGGAATTTGTTCAAAAATTCAACAGCCCTGTAGTTACTCAGCAATTAATGAATTGCTATTTAAATATGCTTAGCCTATAATAAAGCTTATCTGGCAGCTACCACATTTGGTGGATATTGGGCCAATATTTCTTTAACGCCGGTATAAAGACGTTGTTCGCGTTTACTAAAATTATCTAAATTAAAGCCGCTTCCCTGTCCGTGCCAGAATAAAATCTTTTTAGCAGGATCTAAGAAATCGATAATAATGGTGCCTTCAATGTATTGGTTTACGTAGCTTGGGCCGCCCCAGCCACCCCAACCTCCGCGCCAGCCCCAGCCGCCGCCCCAACCCCATCCACCATAGTAGGCAGGACCGTAAACGTCAGTTTTTTCTCTGGCAACCACTACCAGGTTTACCAACAAATCGGGTTTATCAGCTTTAGTAAATCCTTTGGCATTCATTTCGGCTTCAACAGCAGCCATTAAACGACGTTTGTCGAGGTTATTCAATTTAACCCTTGCAATACCTTTATCGTAAAAGTTATAAGTTTTGTAACTGTTTAAATCTACGTTCTTATCGTAATCGGATGCGGTGCGGAGTGTGCTACATCCGGCTAATGCCAATACAACTGTAAGTAGCATTAATAATTTGTGAATTGTTTTCATCGTGCGTTTTTTATGTAAATAACCTGTAATAAATATAACAATTTTAAAATGAAAAGGTTACGGTTGATATAAATTTTACAAATCCATTTGATTTCTATAAAACCTCTTAAAAAAAGGTAATCCAGAATTGTTGTAAAACTAAATATTACGGGATTAAAAAAAATAAACATTAACATAATTTAACTTCCTATTTATAAATACCTTTGCGGCATGCTTAGAGACGAAATTAATAAGGCTTTAGAAGTTTTGAAATCAGGCGGGGTTATCCTGTATCCAACCGATACCATTTGGGGACTAGGCTGCGATGCCAGCAACCCTGAAGCGGTTGATAAAATATTAAAAATCAAAAACCGTCCGGCCGAAAAAAGCCTGATTGTATTATTGGATGTGGATAGCAAACTGCAAAGCTATGTTACCGAAATACCTGATGTTGCCTACGATCTGATCGAATATGCAGAAAACCCTTTGACCGTGATTTTCTCGGGGGCTAAAAACCTAGCGCCAAACGTAATTAATGCTGATGGAAGTGTGGGCATACGGATTGTAAAACACGATTTCTGCACCCCATTAATCCAGCGTTTCAGAAAGCCTATTGTTTCTACTTCGGCCAACTTAAGCGGCCAGCCGTCACCAAAATTCTTTGATGACATGGCTCCCGAGATACTGGAGGCGGTTGATTATGTGGTGGATTTTGAACAGGAAAACCGGACCAGTAAAAAACCATCAACCATTATTAAACTTGGTCCATCCGGACAGTTTGAATTTATTAGAAAGTAATTTTATTACTTTTGTAATTCATTACCATCATACCCATGCCTGAAAATACTGGTTACATGCCATTTTTATTTTTTGGGTCCTGGGCTGATAACTATTATCAACTGCATGCAGCAACACCTACAAAACCCGATTTTTAAAACCTTATCATCAATAGCCGATAAGCACAATACCGAAGCTTATGTTATCGGCGGTTTTGTTCGCGATATATTTTTAAACCGCCCATCGAAAGACATAGATGTGGTGGTGGTAGGCAGTGGCATTGAATATGCCGAGGCTGTTGGCAGAAAGTTAAATACAAAAGTTGCCGTTTTTAAAAACTTTGGTACCGCCAATATTAAATACCAGGATTTAGAAGTAGAGTTTGTGGGTGCCAGAAAGGAATCTTACCGCTCTGATTCGCGCAAGCCGATTGTTGAAGATGGTACTTTAGCCGATGATCAGTTACGCCGCGATTTTACCATTAACGCGCTGGCCATTAACCTGAATGCCGGTAATTTTGGCGAATTGCTAGATCCATTTAACGGCATGGAAGATCTGGAAAATAAGCTGATCCGTACTCCACTCGATCCGGAAATTACTTTTTCAGATGATCCCCTGCGCATGATGCGGGCTATACGTTTCGCTACACAACTCAATTTTAGTATAGATGAGGCCGCCTTAAATGCGATTAAGACGCAGAAACAGCGCATTAGTATTGTATCTAAAGAAAGAATAACCGACGAAATGAATAAAATCATTTTGTCGCCCAAACCATCCATTGGTTTTAAACACCTTTTTGATACCGGTTTACTCCAAATCATTTTCCCTCAAATGGCACAGCTTTATGGGGTAGAAATTATAAAAGGTAAAGGACACAAAGATAATTTTTACCACACGTTAGAAGTATTGGATAACATCTGTGTCGATACCGACGACCTGTGGCTACGCTGGGCGGCTATTTTACACGATATTGCCAAACCAGCCACCAAACGTTTTGAAGAAGGTCATGGTTGGACATTCCATGGCCACGAAGACAGAGGTGCACGCATGGTGCCCAAAATCTTTGCACAGTTAAAACTGCCGCTAAACGAAAAAATGAAGTATGTACAGAAACTTGTTCAGCTGCATTTACGTCCAATAGTGCTCGCCCAGGAAACTGTTACCGATTCGGCCGTAAGAAGATTGCTTTTTGATGCCGGAGAAGAAATAGAAAGCCTGATGCTTTTGTGCAATGCTGATGTAACCACCAAAAACGAGTACAAAAAAACCAAATACCGAAACAACTTTGAGTTGGTTAAACAGAAACTCAAAGATGTGGAAGAACGCGATAAAATCAGAAACTGGCAACCCCCCATTTCGGGCAACGATATTATGGAGACTTTTGGCTTAAGTGCCGGAAAAGAAGTGGGATTAATCAAAAATGCAATCCGCGAAGCCATATTAGAAGGCGATATCACAAATGATTACAACGAAGCGTTTAATTTTATGCTCGATCAGGCAAAACAAATGGGATTAAATCCTGTTAAATAATCATTTAATTGCTGAATACGTCACTTTTCACTTTGTTTTGTGACGTTTGATGTTTTGCGATAATGCAAATTAACTTTATTTTTACGGTTCCAAAATACAATAATGGCTATTTATAAATTTAGAATTACTTTCGAAGATTATGATGATGTTGTGAGAGAGATCGACATTAAATCAAATCAGACATTTGAAGATCTGCACAAGGCTATCCACAGATCTACAGGTTATAATGCGGAAAAATCTTCGTCTTTTTATGTAAGTACTGATAACTGGTTAAAGGGTGATGAAATTGCTTATTTGCCAAGCGAACGTAAAAAAGATCGTGTAGTTTTAATGGAGAATTCGAAATTAAGCGGTTTTATTGAAGATCCACACCAAAAATTTTATTACATCTATAATTTCGACCGTCCATACGATTTCCACGTGGAACTGGTTAAAATTATATTAGATGCCGATCCGAATATCGAATATCCGTTTCTAGCCAAAAGCAGTGGCGAAGCACCTAAAATTTTCGAAAGCAGCAATGCGCCTGTTGCCGATCTTGGTTTGGCCGCCGCCGGTGCCGCTGCAGGTGAATTCGATTTCTTAAATGAAATGAATTTTGTACCTGAAGATACCGATGAATTAGAAGCCATGGGCGATATGGGTATTAATGAAGAAGAACGTGATGAGGATGAAGAAAACGAAGAAGACGAGTTTGGTGACGAATTCTCAGACAATGACAGCTATGAAGATGATAGTCACAAAGATGACTATTAATCTGCTCAATAAAATCTAAATTATATCAAGTCAGGTGTATAACATCTGACTTTTTCATTTAAAAACCTTATGCTTACTACAAGTAGCACCGTTAAAAAAACAAAAACCTTAATCTCTATAGTGGGGCCTACCGCAATTGGCAAAACCGCTCTGGCTATTCAGCTGGCACAGCATTTTGGCACTGAAATTATTTCTGCCGATTCGCGTCAGTTTTTCAGGGAGATGGAGATTGGTACAGCCAAACCCGATGCAGCAGAACTGGCAGCGGCTAAGCATCATTTTATAAACTCGCACTCGGTGGCACAATTGTTCAGCACAGGCGATTTTGAAGTGGAAGGTTTAAAAGTGCTTGATCGGATTTTTGAAAACCACGATATCGCGATTATGGTTGGTGGCTCGGGGCTTTATATCAATGCCTTGATTAATGGTTTAGATGAAATGCCAGATATTGATCTAACAATCAGGGAAAAGCTAAATAAACAATTTGAAACAGAAGGCATTACCGCTATACAGGAACAGCTGGCAACAGCAGATCCCGAGTATTTTGCGAAAGTAGATCAGCAAAACCCGCAGCGGATGATCAGAGGACTTGAAGTATTTTTATCAACCGGACAAAAACTTTCTTCCATGCTCTCGGCTACCAAAAAGGAGCGCCCTTTTAATATCATCAAAATAGGCTTAAATACCGACCGGGCTGTGTTGTACGACAGGATTAACCGCAGGGTTGACCAAATGATGGATACTGGCCTATTAAACGAAGTGAAGGGGTTAGTGGATTTCAGGAAGTACAATGCCCTCAACACTGTTGGCTACAGCGAAATTTTCGACTATTTAGACGGAACCATTTCTTTAGAAGAAGCCATAGCAGCCATTAAGCAAAATACCCGCCGTTTTGCCAAACGCCAGCTTACCTGGTTTAGGAGAGACGAGGAAATTAACTGGTTTGAGCCTGATGAAAAGGAGAAAATTGTTAAATTGATAAACGAAAAACTGAAGTAACAAAAAAGGTTCTGAAAAATTCAGAACCTTTTTTTATTGAAGTAATTGACTTGAGTTAATTCGGGAACTTCACCGCCCTATACTGTGTAATATCAACCGTTGGAACAGTAGAACCGTATTTGGCATTAATGGCCTCAATAAATACGTTGGCAATTACAGCATTTCCGCGTGGCGTTAAATGGATGCCATCAAGCGAAAAGGCACCACCGGTAATAAATGCCGAATTAATACCTACCCCCTGAATATTCATTCCAGTTTTAACCTGATTAAAATAATCATAGGTATCGGCAATGGCTAAACCCTTACCAGTAGCTAAAGATTTGATACTGGCATTATAACTGTTTACGTAATCTTTAATTTTAACTACTTCGTCTTTATCCAGTACCCAGTTATTGGCAATTGGATTTAAAGGATGTAAACCATAAGGAATCGCACCCTGACCGAATAAACCGGCCGATTGGAATGGTAAACGGATTAAATCTTCGGTAGTTGCTGCCCTAACCGTACCAGCACCTGTTTGGATGTATACTGCTGTTGCCGCAGGATTAATTGCCTTTGCAGCGGCAAGTAAAGCAGGCACCGTTACGGTATTAAAATAAGGAATAGCCGTTACATCGGGAATGGTAGCTACGATACCTTTTTGACCGCCGGCAGTTAATACATTTAACAAATTGGAATACAATGAAGAAAAGGTAACCTTATCTGTCAAAGCCGTAGTTGGATCGGTAGAAACAATAACCGCACCATTTAAAGCATAACCCAATACATCATTATTACCCAGCCAAAGCGAGAAAAAAGTATGGTTTCTGCCCTGGATAAACTGGAAATAGTTGGTTTTGCCTACCTGTGCATCAGCCAGCAAACGCTCAAAAAAAGGATTGGCAGCACTGAAAGTTAAGGTCGGATCGAAAGATAAATCGAGACGCATACCCGGTATGCCCAGGTTCTGAATTTCGCCACTGTATTTATCTAAATGTTTTGCCGCATCTCTGTAAGCTAACTTCTCTGTAACAGGCGTTAACGTTGGTGCACCATTTACCAATGCTGTTAAAGCAATATATCCCGAACCATTAGCATGCTCCTCGGTAAAAAATGGTGAGGTAAAAGCACCACCGCCAACAGTAGCCATTTTGGCTGCGATTAAATTCGGATAAGCTACTTTTTGTCCTTCCAGGTATAATCCGCCATCGGCATACCCCGAAGTTAAGGAATTACCAACTGCAATGTATTTACTAAAATTAGCCTGCCCTGCGGTTGAGCCTGCTGGTGTTTCTATTTCGGGTTTACAAGCTGCTGTAAAAAGAATGGCAGCAGCAATGAAACTATTTAATATATATCTTTTCATTTATTTTTCTCCTACCATTTATAAGTTAACGAAATACCTGGCGCATAAACCAGGGTTTTAAAAGTACCGTCTAAACCAGTTTCAATGTTTTTTTGCTTACGCGATTTCACATCTTCAAAGAAAAATGAAGCATTTACCTCGAAATGACTGGTAGGCGTATAACCTACTCCTGCACTTAAAATATAACGGTCGGCATCTGGAGCTTCGGGGGTTACATAACCATCCTGAACAGGAGAGAAAGCATAGCCCACACCTGCCCTTAACGCCAGTTTTTCTGAAGCCTGGTGATTGACTCCCAGTTTAAACGAAGAACCGTCGCGATAATTGCGTGCAGATTTGGTATCGGCCAACGCCGGCGTATTGTTAGCATAATCAAACGATAAATCCTGATAAATGTGCCACTGTACCCAACTGGCATCAAAAGCCAAAGTGGTATTTTTAGATAACGGAATGCCTACGCCTAAACTTGTGGTTGCCGGTAAAGGCAATTCGGCATTAAAGGTATTGCCTGCCGGGAAAGAACCAGTTAACGACTTTGGAACATCGAATTCAGCTGATCCCCCATCCAGTTTGGTAATTACTTTTGATTTGTGCACCAAAGCAAACGAGATGTTGCTGAGTGTTTTAATGTATAAACCAGCATTCCAGCCGTAACCTTTTCCGGTACCCTCTAAAGTAGCATGTCCGGAACGGCCATCAGGAAAATTAACAGGAAGTGCGCGTTGCAGATTTACATCGCCATGGTTATACACGAAGCCGGCACCAATACCAATACGATCGGTTATTTTAATACTCAGCGTAGGCTGAAAATAAATGGCTTTTAAATTTAAGGAGGTTAAGGCATATTTGCCCGACCAATTGTCGCCCCAATCTACCAAACCGCCGAAAGGAGTATAAACCCCTAAGCCAAGTTTCCACTTGTTAGATTTTGGCCCCCAAACAGCATAAAACTCGAATGGTGGAGCAATTTTGTTTTTTACATTTTCTGTAACATTCGAACCTGCCTGTTTAAAGGCCGATTTAAACAATAGTGGGTTTACGCCTGCTGAAACTGAGTTTTTCTCTAAGAAAGTTACTGCACCAGGGTTATAAAAAACAGAAGCTTCATCTAAAGCCAGTGCAGAACCCGCACCCGCCATACCAATTTGTTTCTGTCCTTGTAAATTTACCTGAAAACCCTGCCCCAGAACCCATAACGGGGCAGAAAGTAATACGCTCAATAAGATTTTTTTCATTTATAGATGGTTGTAGCACAAATATATATTATGCTAACATAGCAAACAAACATTTGTTTGTAAGAATCTTGATAAACTTAGGCTTGAGCGGTGGGTCCTCCGAAGCCCATTGGAAATGGCGGTTCTTCCTGGGTTTTAATGCGTCCGTTTACAGCTTCGAATTTCTGAATATTATCTTCAAGTGCTGCCAACAGGCGCTTTGCATGTTCGGGAGTTAAAATAATCCTCGATTTAACTTTTGCTTTTGGTATACCAGGCATTACGCGGATAAAGTCCAATACAAATTCGGTATTAGAATGGGTAATAATGGCCAGGTTAGAAAAAATCCCTTCAGCAATTTCTTCTGATAACTCTATATTTAACTGGTTCTCGTTTTGTTGTTCTTCCATAATAGCTCAAAAATAAAAAATTCCGCTGCTTAATAGCGGAATTTTAAATATATGTTCGAAATTAATTAAAGGTTGGTCCTGGTTAAAATTATTTCTCCAAAAAATCCAACTCTGCAATGGCCAGTGCTTTTTTACCACCTGCAATTAGTGTAGCTTTTATTTGCACGTATTTAGCCGATATTGTTGTTTTAAAATAATGTGTCCTTGGTGTAGGATCATTAATTAAATTACCGAATTCGAAGCTTTCTGCATCCTTCCAGTTTTTACCATCGTTACTGGTTTGTAAAATACCTTTTTCTAACATTCCACCTGCAAAATCTGTAGGAGGCGTATAAATAAACCCTGTTAAATTATGGGTATCCCCCAAATCTATAGCAATCTGATGTTGGTTCTCGTTTGATTCAGACAACCAATAGCTTTGTTTCTTTGCATCAAAGGCAGTTGTTGCGGCATGTTTTGCGCTTTCACTGTCGCTACTCAACAGTTTCCAGTCTTTTTTTACGATACCAAATGTTTCTGATGCTACAGCCCCTTTTTCCTTATTGTTTAAGGCAATTGCTTTTAATTCACCTTTTGATATCTGGATTGGTTCGAGATATTTCCTGGAACTGGCAGTAGGCAGGCTACCATCTGTAGTATAATAAATTGCAATGTTTTTGTTGAGGTTCGCTGTTGCATTTTCTCCGTGAGGCTTCCAGCCAAATTCGTGTGTTTTTGGAGAAATACTCGTTAAACCATTTATATCCCTCGTAAACTGCAATTGAGGCGGATGTGTGTGGTAATAATGTGCAGAAACTGTAGCTATAGCCGGAGTTCCTCTTGATGACAGTATTGTTAACCTAAGTTTTGATGTGGTAATTTCTGGGAAGCGTAAAATACGTTTATACCCAATATTTGTAGCTTCAGCAATTTTCTGCCACTTTCCTCCTATCCAGGCCTCTACCATATGTTGTTCTACCCTTTCGCTATGACTGGCTATTGCTTCCTGTAAAACAAGCCTGTTTATCGTTATAGGTTTTAGGGTGCTTACTTCAATACTTCTCTTGTTATCAGCTAAAAGCAGGTAAGTGCCAATATTATTATCCAAAATTTGTTTGGGCCCGTTCGCTGCCGCCAATTGGTTTTTTCCATAGGTTTCATTAATTCTTTTACCAACCTCGGCCAATACTTTCACATCTTCATCAGAAAATTTACCACCGCGGTTAGGCGGAATATTAAGTAAAAAAGTAGAATTTCCTCCTACTGAGCGTTCGTATATATCGAAAACATCATCTGCACTACGTACTTTTTGTTTCTCATCATCGCGGTAGAACCACCCCTCTCTTATAGATGAATTGGTTTCGGCTTGTTGATAATGAAGAAACTTTGCAGCATAAAGCTGTTCGCGGCTCCCAAGGTCTTTTGCTTCCATATCCTCAAAATGAGATGCAGTATCAGGATTTTGCTGATAAGGAATTACATTCCACTCGGTATCGCGGGTTCTGCCAGCCTCATTTCCGCACCAGCGGATATCTTCTTTACCAAAAATTACTGCTTTTGGTGCCAGCGTATGAATCAATTTTTTCCAAGCGGCATAATTGTACTTCTGTCCGCCTTTTGTTTTAGGGTGTGCACCGTCAAACCATACCTCATCTACCTGACCATATTCTGTTAAAACCTCAAATAACTGGTTCAGGAAATACTCGTTATAATCGTCAACTTCGAATTTAAATTTGGTTTGATTGGCAAAAGGACGTCCGGCAATTTCACGAGGTATAGTACGGGTAGTTGCTTTACTTAAATTCCCATACAATCCATCGGGGCTCTCAATCTGATATAAATCTGCAGGCGAAAGGTAAATACCCAGTTTTAATCCATATTTTTTGCAGGATTCTGAGAGTTTTTTTAAGATATCACCTTTACCATTTTCAAAGCCTGATGACATGATGCCGTGTTTTGTATAGCGACTTTGCCACAATACAAAACCATCGTGGTGTTTTACGGTTATAATCACCATTTTCATTCCGGCCGATTTCATGGCCTGGCACCACTGGTCGGTATGCAGTTCTTTCAGGTCAAAAATTTTGGGATCTTCCTTTCCGCTGCCCCACTCCATCCGGGTAAAAGTATTAGGCCCGAAGTGAATAAAAGCAATAAACTCGTTTTTTAAAGCGCCTAACTGGTTTGGTGTAGGTACCACATGCATTGCCTTTTCCAAAATAGTGGCTTTGTTATCGCCAGCAGTAATGCCGATAGTGTTTTGTGGTTTTAAATTATCGGTTTGCGCTATGGCACTTCCAATAAAGGAAGCCACAAAAGCCGATGTAATCAATAATTTTTTCATTAAAAATTTGTGTGTTTAGTTTGTGTGTTTAAAATTATTATTTGGTTCAGATTAATTTATAATCGCTGTTAGCTAATTATGAATGTATATTATCAATTTTCAGTTGCTTTTAACGTAATAGTAGCATCGCTAACCCAATTTCGGTTTTGTTGTTTAACAGGGATGAAAGCAAACATCCAGTTCTGACCTGTAATGGGTTTTGGAACTTTAATTAATATCGTATTCCAGCCTTTTTTAAGCTTTAGGAGCGCTGGTTTACGCGACCAAAAAAATTCTTCATCGGTATATGGTATTTCATTGGCAGCGGTAAACCAGGTTGGTTTAAGATTTTGATTTGCACCAGGATTATGCCAAACCGGCCCCTGTAATTGAACATCGTTGATATAAATTTCGCCTCCATTGGCATCCCATTTCCCGTTTTGAGGTATACCTGCACTTTGCCGGTTAGATCTTACAGGAGTTTCGAAACCTATCAAAGCGTTTATAGTTTGATCTGTACTGCAAAAAACATGTGATGTAAAATCAACCTGGGTTAAACTATCGATAGACTGATTTGCAAACAGGAATTGATTGATTCTGATTACCGCCCCTGCAATTTTTTGTGTGGTTGGAGTTTCAACCGATTTGCCTTTTTTGTAAATTTTACTCAGTTGCCATTCAGTTTGTGAGGTATTGAAATAGGGAAATGGGAGTTTATCAAAAAAACGATTTTGATGTTCAGTTAAGCGTTTTTCGAATTCGGCAAAATATTGATTGGCTACAGTATTTTTTAAGGGCAAAACATTAAGGTAATCGGGCTTAGCTTCTTGCCTTCCGCACCAAACCGCTTCGCTATAGGCAAGGGCACCCGGCCAAACCGGATTGTGCACAAAAATTTTCTCTTTATCTGCTACCCTGGTATCTGGCCAGCAGCATACAATGCCACCCAAAGCATTTTTATCGCCATGTGGTTGGTTACAAACTTGTTGAAAAAAGTAACGCTGAATTAAAGTAACAGCATCATAAAAGTTTAGGTATCCTCCATATGAGTCAATAATGGGATTTTGGTTAATTTTCTCCACCTTTGCTGTTGCTTCTTCACGCCAAAGCTGCTGTATGCTTCCCGCTTCGGGAGGTAAACCTGGATTCCATACCATTACTTTACGCCCGTTGGCCAAAACCTTATTACTCATCCTGCTGATAAAAGCTTTTGGATTTGAAATATGAATCTCGTCTGAACCTATGTGCAAGATTGGACAATCGGCTGCAGGAATCTCTTTACAAAACTCATCGATCAGTTTTTCTAAAGTCTGCATGCCCTGCTCGCTTTCCATCTTAAAATCAAAAACACGTTCAAAGTAGGCACTATGGCCTGGCATATCTAACTCCGGAATAATGGTAATACACCTTTCCCTGGCAAATCGAATCAATTCTTTAATATCAGCTAAACTGTAAGTGCTATCGGGATCGCGGTTAGCTTGCCTGAATTTAGCATCGTTAATTTGTGGAAAAATCCTGCTTTCTATCCGCCAGGCCGGATTATCGGTTAAATGCCATTGAAAGGTATTGTATTTGTAATGGGAAAGAATTTCAAGTTGCTTCTTTAACATCGCAATACTTTGAAAATTCCGGCCATTATCGTGCATAAATCCCCTTACAGCAAAAGCCGGCCAATCTGTAATGGTACAAAATTGAAAGGTTACCAATCCATTTTCTTTATGCATTAACTGTCTTAATGTTTGAATACCATAGTATAATCCATTAACATCTGCTGCCTGAATACTAATTCCTGTTTTAGAAATAGAAAGCTGATAGCCTTCTTTTTTAAGATCGGGCAGATTTGCAATTTTTAAATTTACCAGCACGTTATTTTTAGCTGATTGCCTGGAAATGGTAACTCCGCTACCAACAAACAAGCGTTTCAAAGCTGATGAAACAAGTGGCACAGCATCGGGGCTAATGGAAACTTGTTTAACGGTTAACTTTCCGGATTGCCACGCCACTTTTTGAGGAAATGGGATGAGCGCAACCGGTGCTGAATTTAAAGCCTGAAGTGAGTGATTACTGGCCCAATCGCCATTTTGTGTTTGTGCATTTAAATTAAGATAAATGCAAGCTACAATGATGCAAAGCAACAGTTTCTTTGTCATTTAGTGCTGTTTGTAAAGGGATAAAACTTTACCCAATCGATTTCCATTTCTACAGGTAAATCGGCATCTTTTATTTTCCCAACCCAGCTTCCGCCCAGTTGCATATCAATAAGCAGATAGTGCTTTACATTAAAGGGAAATTGGCCTTGCGCCGTAGTGGCTATTTTGGGGTAAGTAAAAGCCTTCTTGTTATTAACAAAGAATACCAAACTATCCGGATATTTCTCTACCGCGTAGGTATTAAACGCGTCAGGATTAATCTTAGCCGTCCCCCCCGATTTAGGCTTATCTTTTATTTTAAGGGTAAGTGTATAGTAAGTATGAATGGTTTGGTAAGCAATTGAATCGAAATTCAGCCTTTCCATAATATCGATTTCCCCACCATCAGGCCATTTACTGTTTTCTGCCAGCATCCAAAAGGCAGGCCATGCCCCCTGAGCACCATTCAGTTTAGCCTTAATTTCTAAACGGCCAAAACCAAAAGCTAACTTATCTTTAGTATAAATACCACCGGTTAAATAACGTGAGGTATCTTTCGATAAATCAACGTTTTTTATCCCCCTAAGTATCATTTTACCATCCCGCATGGCATAACAACTATCGTTATTGCTCATGTGCCGGTTCCAGTCAGCACCACCGCGGGGTATTTTAGACCAGAATTTGGTATCGAAAGAACCTTTCTGATTAAAATTCTCCGTCCAGGAAGCCTTCTGCCGATAGCCTTTGTTTACCGAGCAGGAATACAATAAAACCAGTAGCAAGCCTAACCATTGAAAATTTTTCATGTCAGTTATTTTTTAATGTCTATAATTTTCCTGATTATTTTTTCATAAGCAGCTGCATACTGCATCATGCCAAAATCATTTGGATGCGTACCATCAATGGTGCTATCGTCGGTAAAACCAATATCTTTTGCTGTTAAGATATAAAGTCCCTTTACACCTGATTTTTTGATTTTTTGATAGGTATTGTTCAGTACCTGAGAAGTCCAGATGTACTTTCCGGTAAGCGCCGAATCTAAATTGGCACTTGCTAAACCAACACTATGTTCAACCAATAATATGGGCGTATTAGGGTGCTTTTCCTTTAAAATTTGTACTGAAGCGGTAATTCGTTTTTCAATTTCTTCTGCAGGGTAAACTGTTTTATCAGTTAAATTGGGCTGGCAATCGAGTACAAAAAGCTTAGCTTTTGTTTGGCTCATTAAATCAATTAGTGGGGTTTCTAATCTACCATTGCCAGAAAAGCCCAGGTTAATTACAGGCTGATCTAATTTTCGGCCTAATATATTGAGCCAGGCCATTCCGGGTCTGCTTGCACTAGCCCCCTGCATAATAGATGTACCATAAAATACTAACGGAGCTTGTTCATCAGTCTTTTCAACAGCAAACTCGCTATTTGCCACTACTCCAATTTTTAACCATTTAGGGATATTGTATAAAGGCAGGTATAAACGTAGTTTTTTAATCTTTACGGTATTATCGAAATTTTCATAACTATAGGTAACAGTATCGCGGTAGCTGTAGCTTGCCTTAATCCAATGCCATTTGTTATCAACATCCTGTGCATACAAATCAACACCACTCACCCCAAGAGTTGCCATATTATCTAAACTTTTTGCCCCGGTAATTTGATATTTTACCACAATTTTCGATGCATTGGTAGTAAAATCGAGGTATTCGCCGGCCGTATTCTTTGCTAAATTCCAAACTTCTTTCCTTACCACCTTTTCGGCTGTTATAGGTAAGCGGTTATAGTAATTGGCACTATCGGTATTTTGCCAGGCTTTTCCTTTTAGTGTTGCATAAGGATATTGTTGCGGATTAAACCATTTTAAACCAGGATCGGTTTGTGCATAGCTTACCAAACTATGCACCATTAAGGCAGCCAGTGCCCATAAAAAAGTAATAGGTTTCATTTATTGTGTTTGTTTGTGTGTTCAATTATAATCTTACACCTGACTTTATCATGTATAGGATGAGCTATTTTTAATGTTCAGTTAAAACTTCTCAGTACTAAGTTAATTAAAGCAAGTACAATTAAACTAAAGGATTGAAATCCAGCTCTTCCGCAAACGTTTGACGTATTGTAACAAATTTGATATTTTAAAAAACAACAAAAAAAGCCCTTTTTCAGGGCTTTCATTTACTCACAAATAAGAAGGTTTTACCTGGGTTAGGTATATATTTTGGGTAATTATAATTGTTGATTAAATACTTTTAATGCTTCCTTATCATCCGAAGCTACAATTAGCGCATTCAGCTTCTTTTTCAACTCACTTTTGATTGTGCTATAATTTTTATCGTCGATAATGTTTTTCAATTCGCTGGGATCTTTCTTCAGATCATACATTTCCCAGGCTTCTGTACCTTTATAAAAACGAACCAGTACGTAATTATCCGTACGGATGCCAAAATGAGGCGATACATAATGTGGCCCGGGGTATTCATAATAATGGTAATAAGCACCCTCTTTTGACCAGTTTTTGATTTGTGGGTTTTTCAATACGGGCAGAAAAGATTTGCCTTGCATAAAGCCTGGTTTCTTAATGCCCGAAAAATCAAGAATAGTTGGCGCCCAATCTACATTGGAGATGATTTGGTTTAATTTTTTATTCTTTAACGCCGGCAATTGAGGCATCCGGATAATAAAAGGGGTTCGAAGCGATTCTTCGTAAATGAACCTCTTATCAAACCAACCGTGTTCGCCCAAATAAAATCCCTGATCTGATGCATAAATAACTATGGTATTCTCGCTCAAGCCATTCTGATCCAGATAATCTAATATTTCACCGATATTCCGGTCCAGCGATTTGGCTGTAGCATAATAGTCTTTCATGTATCGCTGAAATTTCCATTCTTTTAAAGCATTACCTGTTAATTGCTGTTGTTCAAAAATTTTAGAAAGCTGGCCATAATAGTTGCGATAGGCCTTACTTTGCAAACTATCCATGCGAGAGTATTCGCCCTGCTGATAGTAACGCATCATGGATTCTTCGATTTCTTTGCCTTTAACAGCTGGCCGCACAGGCTGGTTATTTACCTTTGGTTTTTCTCCGAAAGGCTGGTTAATTTTTAAATCGGTTTTAAGGGTCAAAACCTCTCCTACCCCCATTAACTGCTTTGCAGCGGCTGTCCTTCCCTTGTAATCGTCGTAAAAGGTTGCGGGTAATGGAAACTCTATCGAATCGTAAGCACCTAAATCCTGTAAATCTGGTAACCATTCCCTGTGTGTAGCTTTCTCGCCTACAACCAGAAAAAGCGGTTTATCGCGATTCCGATCATTTAAATACTTTTTGGTAAGCTCGGTGATTACCTCTGTTACATAGCCATGGTACAGTACAGTATCGTTCTTTTGGTTAATAAAATCAGGGTTAAAATAATGGCCTTGCACAGGCATCACATTCCAGTAATCAAATCCTTTTGGCAGGCTACCTAAATGCCATTTCCCAATCCATGCTGTTTGATAGCCATTTTCGCTTAATATCTCTGGTAAAAAACGTTGATTGGTATCCAAAACGCCATCATTAACCTTGTAGCCATTTTTATGACTGTATTGGCCGGTAATAAAGGCAGCTCGGCTTGGTCCGCAAATCGCATTCGAAACAATTGCATTATTAAACAAGGCTCCCGATTTTGCCAGGCGATCTATATTCGGGGTACTGATTAATTTGTTCCCATAAGCACCAATGGCCTGGTAAGCATGATCATCGGACAAAATAAAAATAATATTAGGTTGCTTATGCTGTGCAAAAGCTACTACATGGAAGCAAAAGAATAGCAGTATTAAAATTTTCTTCATGGGATGGAATAATTGGGTTTAACCTGTAAAGTGAAACCATACAAATATAATTTCTTTTTGTAATGCGTATATCTCCAGAATCCAATTTAGCCTGATCGAGTAAGAAGCAGGGGATTAGTTTCCCTGCTGTCTCCTCACACCACCGTACGTACCGTTCGGTATACGGCAGTTTGTCAGAATAACTTCGTTTGGTGTGTCGTTTTCCAATAGTAATAATTACCAAATCCGTCAAGCCCAAGCCTCAAAAAGAACTTTTTGTCAAGTGTCGTACGTAGTGTCGGGCTGTTTGCAGACC